>Ga0105356_10000184_pt1 | contig 54946 bp, 54 predicted proteins | sample GOMGulsemesocosm_3_FD_83502 | JGI IMG/M metagenome (GOLD analysis project Ga0105356, IMG submission 83502) | Methane-oxidizing microbial communities from mesocosms in the Gulf of Mexico - GOM9D Gulf of Mexico | ecosystem: Environmental > Aquatic > Marine > Cold seeps | place: Gulf of Mexico...
AATGATGCTGACGATATGCGATCTCCAGGAAAAGCAATTGACCCAAGAGTTATGATTGGAGATATGTCTAACGATCAGATTGCCTATTCTATCAATAGAATACAATTGGTAAATGACATGATGGAAACCATCAAAGGTCGTTTTACAAAACAAGGGAAATCCTATCAACAATTAAGACAGACATACTATATTTTAAATGGTCAATCTGCAACTGCAGCTGGCGTAATTTCTAGATTTATAGGTGGTGTTTATGTAGACAGAGCAATGGCTGGTCAAGTTGGAGAAACAAAACCATATACCCCAGTAAGTTTAGCCGATCAGAAAAGAGCAATGAATGCATTAAAGAAATATATATTTGCTCCAAACGCTTTTAAAGCACCAAAAGAGGTGTACAACTATTTAGCAACACAACGTAGAGGGTTTAATTTCTTTGGAGGTCCTGAAGACCCGAAAATTCATGCACAAGTATTGCGATATCAATTAAATGTATTAAGACATTTATTACATCCTAATACCTTACAGCGTATTTCTGATAGTGAACTATATGGAAACCAATACAAATTATCTATGTTTATGTCAGATTTAAACAATACCATGTTTAAACCAGATGTATACGGAAGCATCAATTCTTTTCGTCAAAACCTACAAACAACCTATACAAAAATGCTCATAACCATCGTATCTGGTAAAAGTAGCAGCAGGTATACAAACGCTACAAAAGCAATGGCGCTATACAATCTAAAAAACATCAAAACCTGGGTTTCTAACGGCACAGGAAATATAGCTACCAAAGCACATAAAGGGCAGTTGAAACTCTTAATTGCAAACACAATGAAAGAAATTAAGTAACTTTTTTTTAGAATATTATTTAAACCGCAATCCCTAAGATTGCGGTTTTTTTTTAACTTTATCCTATGACTACTATTTTAATTACAGGAGGCACAGGATTGGTAGGACAACATCTCTATAAGAAATTAATCGACAAGAATTATGCTGTACGTATTTTAACTCGAAATCCGAACAACGATACGGAATTCTATTGGAATATAGACACCAACGAAATAGACGAAAAAGCTTTACAAGATGTAAGCTACATCATTCATCTTGCAGGGGCAGGAATTGCAAATAAACGCTGGTCCTCCCAACGAAAAAAAGAAATCATTGATAGCAGAACAAAATCAACTGAACTATTACTTCAAAAAATAATTCAATTAAAAACACCGCTAAAAGGCTTTATTGCTGCTTCTGCCATTGGGTATTATGGCGCCATTACATCAGAAAATATTTTTAAAGAATCCGATCCTCCAGCCACAGATTTTCTAGGTGATGTTTGTCAACATTGGGAAGCATCTTCTTTAAAATTTAGAACATTAAATATCTCTACCACAATAATACGAACCGGAATAGTGCTTTCTAAAAATGGTGGGGCACTCTCAAAAATGAATACGCCAATTGCCATTACCCCTATTGCTAGTGGCAAACAGTATGTCCCTTGGATTCACATTGAAGACCTTACCGACCTATATATCAAAGCAATTGAAGACCCCCAGTTTAGTGGAATATATAATGCAGTAGCTCCAGAAACACAGACCAATTTTAGTTTTGCAAAAACCTTAGCAACAAAAACAAAAAAAATATTCATTCCATTTGGTGTTCCAGCTGTTGTATTAAAAATACTATTTGGAGAAATGTTGCTAATGTTAACCACAGGGAGTAGGATCTCTACTGAAAAAGTAAAAAATGCAGGTTTTAAATTTTCTTATAAAAATTTATCCAAAGCACTTGAAGATAGCATTCAAAAACCATAACTTTCGCCAACAATTAAACCAACTATGAAAAATAAATTCTTCTGCACCGTTGCATTTCTGTTAATTGCAATATCAGTAAATGCACAAAAAAACAACTTCACCAAACAAGATACACTTCGTGGTTCTATTACTAAAGAACGAATTTGGTGGGATTTAACATATTACCATTTAGACATTCAAGTTTTTCCTGAAACAAAATCAATCAAAGGAAAGAATACGGTTAGATACACCGTACTAAAACCATATAAAATATTACAAATTGACTTACAAGCACCACTAAAAATTACAAGAGTAGAGCAAATGAATCGACAGTTAAAAGTCATTTCTCAAGGAAATGCTCACTTTATTCAGTTGCTTAGAGATCAAAAAGTAGGAGATACCAATGAAATTGTTGTCTATTATGAAGGAACACCAAAAGAGGCCATTCGTGCGCCTTGGGATGGTGGATTTTCTTGGAAGAGAGATAAAAACGGAAACCATTTTATAGCTACTTCTTGCCAAGGACTGGGAGCAAGTGTTTGGTGGCCAACCAAAGATCATATGTACGATGAAGTTGAAAGCATGGACATTAGCGTGCGTGTACCTTCTAACTTAATGAATATTTCGAACGGTAAATTAAAAAAAGTTGACAAACACACAGACAATACAACCACCTATCATTGGGGTGTTGTAAATCCAATAAACAATTACGGAATTAATGTAAACATTGGTGATTACACACATTTCTCAGAAAAATATCAAGGGGAAGATGGGTTGCTAGATTTAGACTATTATGTCCTAAAATACAATCTAGAAAAGGCGAAAGAACACTTTAAAGATGCCCCTAAAATGATGAAAGCTTTTGAGCATTGGTTCGGAAAATATCCATTTTATGAAGACGGTTTTAAACTGGTAGAAGTACCCTATTTAGGAATGGAGCACCAGAGTTCTGTGACCTATGGGAATCAATACAAAAAAGGCTATCTAGGACGTGACTTGTCTGGAACTGGATGGGGCTTGAAGTTTGATTTTATCATTATACATGAAGCAGGGCACGAATGGTTTGCTAACAACATCACCTATAAAGACATGGCAGATATGTGGATTCATGAGAGCTTTACCAACTATTCAGAAAATTTATTTGTTGATTATTACTACGGTAAAAAAGCAGCGTCAGACTATGTAATTGGAACACGTGGTGGCATCAGAAACGACAAACCAATTATTGCCCCTTATCATGTCAATGCTTCCGGTTCTGGAGACATGTACAGTAAAGGAGGAAATATGTTACACACCATTAGAACCATTATAAATAACGACGAAAAATGGAGGACTGTTTTACGTGGACTAAATAAAACTTTTTATCATAAAACGGTTACAACTAAAGAAGTTGAAGACTATATGAGCCAGAAAAGCGGCATCGACTTAGCTACTATTTTTAATCAATATTTAAGAGATATTCGCATACCTGAATTCACATACAAAATAGAAAATAAGCAATTAAAATACCGTTGGACAAAAACCGTATCAGGATTCAATATGCCAATTAAAGTAAGTATTAATGGAAAGATAAAAACCTTATCACCCACATCATATTGGAAAACAGCAACACTAGAAAATGAGGCTACTACTGTACATGTAGATCGTAATTATTATGTTACTTCGAAAAAAATCTAATGCTTATGAAACTTTACATTCCTAAAATTTCGCTCGTGCTACTATGCATCTCATTTCTTTCTTGCCAGTCAAAACAAGGCGCAAAAAAGAAAATTACCCCAACGCTACAAGAGGTAAAAACACCCGCAGCAAAGCCTACCATGGCCATCGCCTACGGCATTGATATTTCTAAATATCAGGGAGATGAAGTGGAATTATTAAACAAAAAGAAAGACAGTCTTAGTTTTGTTATTTGTAAAGCTACTGAAGGAATTACCTATACAGATCCAAAATTCCAACAAAATTGGCAAGTGATTTCCGCCAAAAACTTTATAAAAGGCGCCTATCATTTTTACAGATGTCAAGACAATCCAAAACAACAAGCTGCACATTATCTAAACACCATTCAGAAAATTAGCAACACCGATTTACCACCTATTGTAGATTTTGAACAAGAAGGTTTAGATGCTTCACAATCTGTAAAACAGATTCAAGATAATTTGCTTATTTTCTTACAAGAAGTTGAGCATACGCTGCAACGAAAACCAATGATTTACACCAATTCCCCTGTAGCAAATCAATATTTAAACATCCCAGAGTTTGCACAGTATCCTTTATGGATTGCAGACTACACCGCACAGGAACAACCAATGGTGCCTGCGACATGGAAAAATAAAAGCTGGAGTTTTTGGCAGCAAAAAGACAGTTATAGATTTGATCATATCACCAATGATTTTGATCGTTTTAATGGAAACTTAGCACAATTAAAGACCTTCATTAAAAACAATTCTAAGTAAGTATACCCATGCGTAAAACCAATACACTAAAAGAAATTGCATGTGTGTTTTTTAAATTAGGAAGCATTGCTTTTGGTGGTCCAGCAGCACATATTGCCATGATGGATGATGAAATTGTAAAAAAAAGACAATGGATTTCTCAACAGCATTTTTTAGATCTAATTGGTGCCACGAACTTAATTCCGGGACCGAATTCTACCGAAATGACCATGCATTGTGGGTACGAACGTGGTGGTTGGAAAGGCATGCTGGTTGCAGGAGTCACTTTTATATTTCCTGCAGTTGTTATTACAATGCTCTTTGCTTGGATGTATGCCAAATATGGAAAACTACCCGAAGTGGCCCCTTTTATTTATGGAATTAAACCCGCAGTAATTGCCATTATTATTTCTGCCGTGTACAGGTTAGGAAAAAAAGCACTAAAAACAACAACTTTAGGAATATTAGGTGTGATTACCTTAACAGCCTGTATTTTTGGACTCAATGAAATCAGCGCACTCTTTGGGTGTGGTCTGTTAGGTTTGATGGTATTCTTCATCAAAAAACCAAGCACAAAATCATACAGCATCGCACCATTTCTATTGATCAACCTGAGCAGTTTAAAAACCTTTTTCATTTTTTTAAAAGTCGGTGCCTTATTATATGGAAGCGGATATGTATTGTTTGCTTTTTTAGATGCAGAATTGGTTGCTACAGGATTGTTATCGCGTCAAGAATTGATTGATGCGGTGGCGGTTGGTCAATTTACACCGGGACCTGTATTGTCAACAGCCACCTTTATTGGTTGGCAACTAAATGGTTTTTGGGGGGCATTGGCAGCTACTATCGGAATTTTTTTACCCTCATTTCTATTTGTTTCTATATTAAACCCATTAATGCCTCGTTTGAGAAAATCAAATACTATTGGCGCATTTTTAGATGCCGTAAATATTGGCGCCGTTGCCGTTATCATTGCAGTGTGTATAGACATGGGAAAAGACAGTATTGTAGATTGGAAGACTACAACCATTGCCACTCTTAGTCTTTTAGTGGTCTTTGGATTTAAAAAATTGAATTCTGCATTTATCGTAGTGGGCGCTGCTGTTTTGGGTTTTTTATTGACACTTTTTTAGCTGGTATGAGATTACTTCATTGCACTTGCAACAATGTCACTGCGAACACAGTGAAGCAATCTATTTGATTGGAACCAAAAGAACTGAGATTTCTAGCCTCTCCTATGTTGTTCTGTTGAAATGATAACTAAAGAACTTTGTGACTCATCACTCAGAACTTTATATCACTGTGACTTTGTGACTAAAAAAACTGTATTTTCGTAGTTGATTATCAAATAAAATCATGATTTACATTGCAGGTGCTAGCATCGCTTTATTTATTTCGGCATTACTATTTAATAAAAAAGAAAAATCCCACTCAGATGTAATTCTGTTGTTATGGATGCTCCTAATGGCCGCACATTTGTCGTTGTTTTACTCAAATTATTTCGGAGATATTCCTACTTTTTTAATTGGCGTTCATTTACCAATGCCTTTACTACAAGCGGTTTTTTTATACTTTTATGTGGCATCAGTCACCAATTATTTCCCAAAGAAAAAGACGCTTATGTTGGTGCATCTTCTACCAACAGCACTCTCCTATCTTTTTTTATTGCCTTTCTTTTTGTTAGCTCCAGAAGAAAAAGCACTCATTCTAGAAAACAAAGGAAAAGGCTACAGCGAACTCTTTGGACGCATTAACCTTGTCTTTATTTTTGCTTCTGGTATTGTTTATGTTTGTTGGTCGAGTTATTTAATATGGAAACATAAAAAGAACATTCGCAATCAATTCTCTGACATCGAAGACATCAATTTAAAATGGTTGCAATTGTTAATATTTGGCATCGCCAGCATTTGGATTATTGTTATTTTCTTTAACAATGGTAGCTATATTTTTACAGGGGTGTCTGTTTTTGTAATTCTCATCGGTTTTTTTGGCGTGCAACAACGTGATATTTTTAGCTATGTAAAACCCCTAAAACAGTCTCCAACCGAAGAGAAAAAGGCAAAATATGCCTCTTCTGGACTCTCTGCTGAAATTGCACAAGATTTGTATAAAAACCTTATTAATCAAATTACGCAAGAAGCCTATTATAAAGAAAGTAGCCTTTCTTTAAATGAACTCGCACAGAAACTAAACATCTCACCAAACTATTTATCACAAGTCATCAACGAAAAAGAAGGGAAAAATTTTTTCGATTTTATCAATGCCTTTCGCGTAGCAGAATTTAAACGACTGGTTGCGATTCCAACAAATCAACAATACACATTACTAGCCTTGGCTTATGATTGCGGTTTTAATTCGAAATCTTCATTCAATAGATCTTTTAAAAAACATGCTGGCCTGACTCCCTCACAGTATGCCTTTTCAATACAAAAATAGGTGTCATCGTGCAAGTTGGCACCCCCACACGCTATGTATTCCCTAAGTTTGTTTCAAATTTAAAAATAAGAAACACATGTCTATTGCAAGCAAAAAACCAAGAGTATTCACATTCAAAAAAATTACCAATACCTCTTTCTGGCTGCTGGTTGTTTTGTTGGCTATTGCCATTGGTTTATACCCTTTAACCTTTTTAGAAGTAACTCCTAATGAGGGCCTGCTGGCATATAAAACACCCCAATTATTAGCAAACCCATTTTGGAATATTGCCTTTTATACTCATATTTCATTGGGCGGATTCTCGTTATTGATTGGGTGGTCATTATTTCTTAAAAAATTCAGAACAAAAAAAATACACCTGCATCGATTCATCGGAAAAATTTACGTCATTACTGTATTTCTAAGTAGTATTACAGGATTGTTTGTTGCCTATTATGCCACTGGTGGATGGATAGCAAAAACCGGATTTGCAGGCATGTCTATCGCTTGGTTTATATCTACATATATTGCATACAAAGCCATCATAAATAAAAAGATTCAACAACATGAACGGTGGATGATTCGCAGTTATGCCGTAACATTTACGGGCGTAACTTTTAGATTATGGATGCCATTTTTAATCATTGCTTTTCAATTGGATTTTCTAGAAGCCTATCCGATTAATGCATGGGCTTCTTGGATAGCAAACTTGGTAGTTGCGCAGTGGTTAATTGGTAAGCGGTTTGAAAAAAAAATAATGACACCTTAATTTTATTTGCCACTTTGATCCTTTCAAACTCCGCATTTTAAATGCATGAGATTTCTCGACACACATCGTTTGTGTTGTCCAAATGACGTTTATGGTTATTTGTGTATAAACATTGGCTATTTATTATTTCTAGTGCTAATTCTCTATTTTTTTTTGTAACTCTCAAACGCTAGACCTTTGTATCGCTAAAACACAGGAACTCTGACATATTGGGATTCCATTCACAACCAAACAGCCCTATCATCACTTATAACTCATGTCACAACGAACATTCTAACCAGGTAATAACACCTATTCTCACATTTCTCCACTACTTTTAACACTTAATTAGAACCTCATCTCCAGTCTTTTGTTACTTTTAGTTTCTAATTAGAGAACAAAATCTGGTTTCCTCAAACACCATTATGCAAAACTCCACGGAAAATACTACAGCAACTATTGTTCAGTTCCTAAACATCATTAACATTAATGTGGTAGAAAAAGAATTGCCAAAAGATTGCTTTTTACCAGGATTGAGCATCCTTGGAAACACGGTGCTAATAGACCCTAAGCAGCTAACACATCCAGGAGACATTTTACACGAAGCAGGGCATATTGCCGTAACAGAAAATAAAAAAAGGGACTTAATTGGCTCCAAAGAAATGGCAGCCACATGGCCAACAGAAGGAGAAGAAATAGCAGCCATTTTATGGTCTTATTCGGCATGCACCCATTTAAAACTCCCATTAGAAATTGTGTTTCACCCAAACGGATACAAAGGAAGTTCTGAATGGCTGATGGAACAATTTAATAATAACAACTACATTGGATTACCATTGTTAGCATGGATGGGCTTATGTACTAAAGAAGCATTTCCAAGCATGAAAAAGTGGTTGCGTTAAGAACAAATCAATTTACTTTGTGCAACTTCCTTCCTCTTTTACTACCTTGGTTTCATAAATAAAAATACTGCATGAAAAATAAGTTTGATGCCATCATGTCTGAACATTCAGACTTTATATTATATGAGATTTTACATCATAAAAAACATGGCTATACCCTTGAAGCGATTACTTCTGCAGAAAACGAATTTCAAAAACGAGCTATTGCACCTGCAAAACTCATTGAATTCGAAATCATCATTCAGAAACAAAAAAAACAAAAGATCCAAAAGCAACAAAAAACAACTCAATTAATAGCGAGGCTCATTTATTTTGGAAAGCAAATTATCCCCACACAAAAAGGCTGCATTTCCAAAAACCTACGGTCACTTTCATTATTTCTATCAGCTGTATATCTTATTCACATAGTGAGTAACTTCTCATCACTAGTGGCCATTTTATTTCATACAAGCAACTGGAATATCCCTACACTTTTGTACATTTTTCCATTTTTATTGTATCCAATTGCCATTTTTGGCTTCTGGAAAATAAAAAAATACGGATGGTACCTCACCACCTCTTTACTGACTTATTCATTGGTAAACATTGTTTTCTCTGGAATCACCACCTACCATTTTTATGCAAATGTATACCAAGAAACAAATGTATTACAAGTACTAATGCAACCCAATTTTACCGGTCTTATTGCCAGTTTTTTAGTCTTATTTGGCCTTGTACTTTACTTAAATAAAAAAAAGACGGTAGCCTACTATCAAATTAGTCAAGTAACAGGTGCCGCACTAATATTAATCCTTTTTTCATCGGTGTTAATGTCGTTTGTCTGGATTAGTTTTTACTAGAATTACATTCGAAAAATCAAGTATTTAAAACCTTCAAACTTCAATTATTGAGGTTTTTTAATCTCTTCTATCGCTAGCCGTGGCAAGAACGAATTAACCGTAACATCGCGTATATTTGTGAAATGCAATGCAACAAATTTATATGGAAATATTGTCTTTTACATACATCATAAGACATGAAATATTTACGACTAATCTTTCACTAACTGTTACAATTCAACCACTTAATCGTTTTTTAGGTATAAAAACTATTAAAATGAACGCAAACAAAAAGAAGGGAAGAATTATTGGTGTCCTATTTTTACTCAATTTTATTACAGGCATATTCGTATATCAAGTTTTACAAGGTCCCATTTTATTTGGAGACTCTTTTCTAACTGACGCTGCATCTGCAGAAAATCAACTCATCATATCGACCCTACTTGGAATATTTATGGGCGTAAATTCCATAATCATTGCTATTATCCTCCTACCTCTTTTCAAGAAACATAATTTTACATTGGCCTTTCTATATTTGGCCTTTTGTATACTCTATTTTATAGTGGTATGTATTGACAACACCAGTGTGTTATCAATGTTAGAACTTAGCAAAGAATATGTAAAAACTGGAAGCAGTAATGCTGCTAACTATGAACTTATGGAAACAATGTTTTTCAAAAGACACTGGTGGACACATTATTTCTCATTATTAATTTCTTCGTTGCCTGTTTTTGTTTTGTATTATACATTCTTTACATCAAAACTAATTCCAAGAATCCTTTCGGGGTTTGGAATTTTCGCCGCAACGTTACTATTTGTTGAAATAGCCCTGTCACTTTTTGGACACGGCTTGGGTATGAATATGTTGCTACCTATTGGTTTAGTGCAACTTATACTCCCTATTTGGCTGCTAATAAAAGGATTGAATTCGCTAACAGAAAAACCAGCAGCTGCTTAATTATCAATAACCCCGTTTTTGCAAAATCACTGGACTGTCAGGCTCAACGGTTTCAAGGCAGAGCAACGGAAATTAAATTGTATCGAGAACGGCATCCTTTCTCGATATTTACCCCCTGTATTTCCGACTTCGCTATCAGCCTACTTTGCCAAGTTGAAACGTTGCAACTTCAATTTATGCGACTGCTCATCACCCTACGTCTTTTTATTGAAACCACTCCAAAACGACAAACAACCACGCTTACAAACTCACTTTCAAGCCATCATAAACCCTAGTATTTACTAGGGTTTTCATTTTACAACCAATAAATTAGCTGTTGTTTTTTTATCTCACTAATAAATAGGACAGTCATCGCAATAAAGAAATTGGAAGGTCGTTTTTAAAAACGTTTTAAATGCAAAAAAATAACATTAAATGACTGCAATTGGTACGTCTTTTGCAACCCACCTTTTTCAAAAAAAAAAGCTACGAAACGTAGTACACATAAACAGATAAAAAAACATGAAAAAAACATTGGTATTCCCTAAAAAAGGTCTAAAAGACAACTTTCTAAGCCGCTTTTATGTTCGGTATGGTACACAAATCATTGCAGTTGTAGCTGCTCTCCTATTTTTAGGTTGTTCAAAAGACGATCCTCCTGCCGAAGTTGCTACTTTACAAACCACAGAGATATCAGACATTACCTTTAACACAGCTACTCTTACAGGTGAAATCACCGAAAATGGCGGTAGCGAAATCCTTCACAGAGGGGCATGTTGGAGTCTAACAGAAAACCCAACTACAGATAATAGTAAAACAATAGATGGCACCGGAATTGGTGTTTTTACCAGTGAATTGACAGCGTTACTCCCTGAGACTACCTATTACATAAGAGCCTATGCTACGAATAGTGTGGGGACATCGTACGGTGCCCAAATAGAATTCATCACCAATGCAGCACCTATAGAACTGCCTACCATTACAAGTACATCGGTATCTGCAATAACGCACAATACCGCAAACAGTGGCGGAAACGTAACCGACAATGGCGGGGATGTACTACTGGCAAAAGGTGTCTGCTGGAGTCTTGCAACGAACCCAACAACTACAAATACTAAAACCACAGACGGACCAGAAACTGGAGTTTTTGTAAGTTCAGTAACCGAATTACTACCAAGTACCACCTATTATCTTAGAGCCTATGCAACCAATAGTGCAGGAACTGCCTATGGAGCAGAAATGGAGTTCACAACCATGGCAGCACCTATTGTATTGCCAACAATTACCAGTAGAGCCATCTCAGCAATAAGCACTAAAACGGCCCAAAGTGGTGGAGACATCACCACAAATGGTGGCGCTGCTATTTTAGAAAAAGGCGTTTGTTGGAGCCTGGTCACTAGCCCAACCATTGCCGATGCTAAAACACTGGATGGAACCGGTGTTGGTAGTTTTACAAGCGACATAACCAATTTAATGCCAAAAACTACCTATTACCTAAGAGCCTACGCCACCAATAGTGCAGGAACTGCCTATGGGGAAGAAATGGAGTTTACAACACCATTGGACAACATATTTACGGGTAGCGTGTATTTAAAAAACCAGCAAGATGTAGATGCTTTTGGAGCACATGGATACACCCAAGTTACAGGAGATCTACATGTAGAACCAGCAATACCTACCTCTTTTTCAAACCTAAATGGTTTACGAACACTTACCAGTATTGGAGGCGCTTTGTACATTTCAAAAACCAAAGGCTTACCGAATTTTTCTGCAATGAAAAACTTGGTTTCTGTTGGAAGCGATGTTAATATATCTCACAACCAGAGCCTTACAAGTATTGGTTTAGAAAGTCTTACTACCATAGGTGGTGATATGAGTATTATTTTAAATGAAGATTTACTCAATTTAAATGGCTTAGAAAAACTGGTATCCAAAAACGGCAATCCAGACCTTACCATTTGGAACAATACAAACCTGCACAATTTTTGCGGATTAAAACCCTTGCTGTCTAATTTCAACGGAATATTAAGTGTATTAAACAACGCCTACAATCCTAGTATTCAAGACATCGCTACTGGAGACTGTAATAACTAGTCAATCTTTTAGAATAAAAAAAATCAATGCTCATATGAGCATTGATTTTTTATTCTCCTTTATCTAACTACTAGCGATTAATTATAGTAATAATCTTTAAAAACTGCGTTATAATTTTCAGCATTCACTGTTTTTCCTGTTTCTATGTAATATTTCAATCCAAATAAGTGTTTACGCAATGCTTTTGCCATGGGGCCTTTTACCAAATGGATCATAAAACGTGGCGCTGTAGAATTGTAGGAAGTCATCTTCACTTCGGTGGTACCCGCATCGATCGTTGTCAATTCGTAGGTTGCAGACAAATGCTTCATCAATGGTAAATTATGTGTGGTAGCCACTACTCTAAAACTTTTATGCGCATCTACTCTCGTAATTACCTCCTCTAAACGCAGTTTCTCGCTAAACTCACAAAGTCTTACTACATCTACTGCACCTTCTGTACTATCGCCCATATAACTAGAGGCAATCATGCCTGGGTTGTGTATATGAATAGCACCATATTGTTTAAATAACACCTCCCATACTTTTTCCGTTGATGCATTAATTACCTCTCTAAATTCCGATTTCTTCATTTCTGTTTGTTTTTAACTACGGCAAAAATACGGCTAGGGAATGTCACATGATGTCAGGGGTGCTTTTTCTTCTATACTTTTTCATTTGAATTACACCCAACCTTGTAAATTCACGTGTTCCTAGATTCGCGTATTTATACGCTTATAAGATCCTCACAAGCTTGTTATATTGCCCCGCATAATTTATAACTTATAACACCTGTTTTCCTATGACACAAAGCACCAAAGTCAAACCGTTCAACATTACCGCTATCAGTATTACAAACAATCTTTTTATGTGTGGCTCCAATCAGTGGGCGCCCAAAGGAGTTTGTTACCAACCTACAGATTTTGTAGACCCAATTTCTGATGACAACTTAACTGCCATTCAAGCTTTATTAGCCCCAACAAACAGTTATGGATTTGCAGCGATGAATATCAATGCCATACGTGTGTATCAAGTAGATCCTTCAAAAAGCCACACACTTGTTATGAATGCCTTGGCAGAAGCAGGTATTTATGTATTAGTAGGTGCCGTAGGTCATACTACCGTGCTTGATGGAGCTACAGCCTACAATGCAAGGTTGAAAGCAGTTGCTGACGAATTTTGTCAGTTTCAAAACGTGTTGGCTTTTTCTATCGGAAACGAAACCATAAATCCAAATGGCGGCTCAACTCCTGGCTACGACATTCCAAATAAAATTAGAGCGGGTGCCAAATACTTAAAAGCGCATATGGCCGCAAATTGTATCAGAACAGTTCCTGTAACTGCTGCATTGCGTGATGCTCCAGAATATACCATACCTGCTGCAAAAGCCTATATGAGTGGAGATGCCTCTGAGCGTCTCGATTTCTTAGGGTATAATTGTGAGCGTTGGGCTGCAGGATCTCTTGCAGCTAAAGTTGGTGCCTATTACACGCTTGCTAAAGCTTTTGAAGGGGCCAATCCAGTGCCAATTGTCTTTACCGAAATGGGTTCTAACGCACGTGCTGTTTCGCCAAGAACTTGGCAACAAACAGACTACTTGTACGGAGGAACAAATTTAACACCACAATCGGGTTCAGGAGCTGCTATAAATATGGCTAATGTTGTTTCTGGTGGATTTGCATTTAGATATTACGAGCGTACTGCTGGTTGGGGAATGGTGACATCGGCAGGTGCTGAAATTCCAAATCATGGTGCCAATTCATTAATTACACAGTATGCAGCCATTACGTCTTTTAGTAGTACTGGAAACACCTTAGGAACGGTACCTCGTAATCAAGACAATCCGTATGTAACGGGCGCTGCCATTCCTACATCTGGATTGCCAACTGCTGTTAAGGTAACGCTATCTAATGATATTACCAACCCAGCATCGGGAAGACCTGTCAAATTCAGATATACTGCTAATGCAAATGCTGACAATCCAACATGGTTAGACGCGGCTACCATCATTGCCAATGGGCCAGACACTTCGTTTACCTTTCCAAAAGGAACAGATGGAATCTCGATGGTCTATGAAGTCAATTCGGTTTGGGATCAAGGCTGCCAATTAAAAGGACAAGCCCTTTTAGCACTACAAGAGAATGATACCTTAAAAGGAAATTGGGTGAGTGGCGGAAATGGAAACTGCCCTATCAGTTAACATCCTCATCTTATTTTCTCTCTAAAAGCATGAACATCCCAATATGGGAGTTTGTGCTTTTTATTTTTTCTCCAGTACCAACACTTTGTCTAAACAAGCATCATGTGCTTCTTTCGGTACCTTATTTATTTTCTGAAATGGATACCCAATTCCTACCGTAAATGCCGTTGGATGTTCGGCTAAAAAAGTATCATAATAACCTCCTCCATACCCTAAACGATAACCTGCATTATCAAAAGCCAGTCCGGGTACAATGACAAGATCTAGTTCTCCGGTAAAAACAAATCCATTTTTGGGATGGGACGTTCCATAAACGCCAGATTCTAAAAGATCCAAAGAATCCAGCACCAAATGTTCGAGCTGTCTATTCTTTAAGGTTTTTGGCGTAACTACTGTGATATTTTTTGCTACCAATCTCGCTAATAAAGGCTTGAGGTTAATTTCATTACCCATGGGGATATAGGCATGTACAACGGTGCATTTTCTTTCTGAAATCAAGATTTCTAAAGCCTCACAAATCGACGCATCATAAGCTAATTTGTATTCTAGATTAATCGTATCTCGTTGTGTTTTTATGCGGGCTCTTACCGCTTTCTTTTGGTTTGTAATCGACATCGTAATTTCGTGCTGTAGGTATACAAATATACTCGAATTCTACTCTTTTAAATTGATGATTGAAAGAAAAGCACAAATATAGCAGACCTACCACTAACTAGCATTATTTACACACGTTATTGTGGTCTGTATTCATGAATATTTAATGCTATAATTGTTGAATTCATACCTGAAATACATAAGATTTTATTGAGTCTATCGACACTGTCTTGTTCTAAAAAATTAACTTCAGATTCATCAACCCCATGAAATACTTTAAATCTTTTAAAATCAATGTCACCATATTTTTTTAAAAGATAAAACTTCCTTTTGTGAAAATTTGTTCAAAAGTTCCATCTTCTTTAATTACTAAAATATTTTTGTATCTTGACCTTTGCTTATGACAGAATTTATTTTAAACGATACGGTAATAACCACCGATTCAAATACCGGAATTACCCTACTTGATTTTATTCGTGAACACCAACATTTAAAAGGCACCAAAATTGGTTGCAGAGAAGGAGATTGTGGTGCATGTACAGTGTTAGTTGGCACTTTAACTGCGGATGACACCTTGCAATATCAATCTATAACTTCGTGTATTTCTCCGTTGGGAAATGCACATGGAAAACATATTGTGTCTATAGAGGGTATTAATATTCCTAAATCATTGACCTTTCCACAACAAGCAATGGCAGATAATTTTGCCACTCAATGTGGATTTTGTACCCCTGGATTTGTGGTTTCAATGACTGGATTTGCATTGCAACAAAACACCACTACCTGCAATGATGCCATTAGTGGTAATATCTGTAGATGTACCGGCTATAAATCTATTGAAAAAGCGGGCCTCGAGATCGAAGAAAAACTCGCTGACAAAAATCAGAATGATCAAATAGATTGGTTGATTGCCAATGAATTTATTCCGAATTATTTTAAAGAGATTCCAGAAAAATTAAAAGCCATTCCAATACAAACATATCGCAATATAGGCGTTAAGGTTGCCAATGGAACTGATTTATTTGTTCGATTTGCAGATGCTATGGCAGATAAAAACATGCATTTATTGAGCACTAATACAGCTTTGAATGGCATTTCCTTTAAAGAAAAAACTTGTACTATTGGTGCAAATACCACGGTTACCCAAATTGCAGAAAACAGAAAATTACAAACCCTTTTTCCGAAATTGAACCAGTTCTTAAAATTGATTTCCTCTGAGCAGATTCGGAATATGGGAACCTTAGGAGGAAATTTTGTAAATGCTTCGCCCATTGGAGACCTGTCCATTTTCTTTTTAGCATTAAATGCAAGCATCACTATTATTGACACTGATCAAAAAGAGCGAACTCTTGCTTTTAGCAGTTTTCACCTCGATTATAAAAAATACGATTTGGAAGCAACTGAAATTATCAAAAACATAGCCTTTCCGATTCCAACGGGTACTACTTTTTTTAATTTCGAAAAAGTAAGCAAACGTACCCACTTAGACATTGCTAGTGTAAATAGTGCAGGAAAAATAACCCTACAAAACACAACAATTACCGATGCTCATTTTGCAACAGGAGGCGTTGCGGCAGTACCAAAATACTTGACCAACACCAATGCATTTTTAATTGGTAAAGAGTTAACAATCGCTAACATACACGCTGCAGAAGCAATATTACAATCAGAAATAAATCCGATTAGTGATGTTAGAGGTACAAAAGCATATAAAAGACTGCTGGCAAAACAATTGTTTTTTGCGCATTTCATTAGTCTATTCCCCACACAGTTTCAACTACAAAATTTAGGCGTATCATGAAAAACATTGACAGTTATACACATCTTCGTGGTGAATCTCTTTTTGTAGATGATCTCATGATTAGACAAGACGCCCTTTTTGGTTTGTGTTTCGATTCGCCAAAAGCACATGGAAAAATAACCAAGGTGGATTATAGTAAAGCAGCGGCAGTAGCCGGTGTTGAACGTATATTCACTTACAAAGATATAATAGGTGAAAACCAAATTGGAGGGATTATTCCTGATGAACCCTTATGGGCAGAAGACGAAGTACACTTTTGGGGGCAACCCATTGCTTTTATCGTGGCTACTTCTGAAGCCATCGCAAAAAAAGCACGGGCGTTAATTGAGATTGAAATAGAAGAACTGCCTGTAATTACAACTGCCAAAGAAGCCAAAGAAAAAGGGAGTTTTATCAATGCACCAAGGTCTTTTAACTTAGGAAACACATCGGAAACTTTTAAAAACTGCGATTATGTTTTTGAAGGAGAAACCTTTTCTAATGGCCAAGAGCATTTGTATTTAGAAACCCAAGGTTGCTATGTTGAACCCAAAGAAAATGGAACCCTAAAAATTACCTCCTCTACACAAGGACCGACACAAGTTCAAAAAACAGCTGCCAAGGTTTTGGGCATTCCCATGCATAAAATTGAAGTAGATGTGATTCGCTTGGGTGGAGGCTTTGGAGGAAAAGAAGACCAAGCAACACCCTGGGCTGTAATGGCTGCCGTGGCTGTTCAGCATTTAAATAGGCCTGTAAAATACATGTTAAACAGACATGACGATTTAAGGATGACGGGAAAACGACACCCTTATACTTCCTTTTTTAAAATCGGCTTGACAAAAGATTTAAAAATTAAAGGGTTTGAAGTCGAATTTTTACAAAATTCTGGTGCAGCTGCAGATTTATCGCCTGCCATTGCTGAGCGCACCTTATTTCATGCTACCAATAGTTACTTTATTCCCAATGTAAAAACTACCGTGTATAGCTGTAAAACCAACTTACCTCCAAACACCGCTTTTAGGGGATTTGGTGGGCCACAAGGAATGTTTGTTATTGAAAGTGCCATTGCTGCCGCTGCAGACAACATGGGCATTGATAAAGCAACCATTCAAGAGGCAAATTTATTAACGGAGCATGATGAATTTTCTTATGGCCAAATAGCGACTGAAGTACAGGCTACGAAGGCGTGGAAAACAGCCAAAGAAAAATTTAAGTTAACAACACTTCAAAAAGAAGTAAACGATTACAACATCAAAAATCATCATACCAAAAAAGGAATTTCGGTAATGCCAATTGCTTTCGGAATTTCATTTACCAATACGCCAATGAATCATGCTAGAGCTTTGGTTCATATTTACCAAGATGGAAGTGTAGGTGTAAGTACGGGAGCGGTTGAAATGGGACAAAGTGTGAATACTAAAATGCTGCAAGTAGCACAAGATATTTTAGGAATCTCTGCAACAAAAGTAAAACTAGAAACGACTAATACAACACGAGTTGCCAACACCTCTCCAACTGCGGCAAGTGCTACGGCAGATTTAAATGGAAAAGCGGTAGAAATGGCCTGTAATAGCTTGATTGAAAGATTGCAAAAAGTAGCGAGCACCTTACTGTCTAAAAACACAGAAAGCATCTCTTTTAATGAAGATGCTGTTTTTGTTGACGGAAAAAAAACATCGCTTACTTGGGAAGCTGTGACTTCCCAAGCCATGATAGAAAGAGTAGCATTGACAGAAAATGCACACTATGCCACCCCCATCATTCATTTTGATAAAACCAAAGAGAAAGGACACCCATTTGCCTATCATGTGTATGGAACCGCCATCACTACTATTACCTTAGATTGTTTGCGCGGCACTTACGAAATTGATGCGGTGAATATTGTGCATGATTTTGGAAAAAGCATGAATCTAGGCATCGATATTGGCCAGGTTGAAGGAGCGTTAGCACAAGGAATTGGTTGGATGACCTTAGAAGAAATTGCCTATGACACCAATGGAAAATTATTGTCTAATGCCTTGTCTACTTATAAAGTTCCAGATGTATTTTCTGCAGCAAAAAAAGTGGCAGTAGTTCCGTTAGAAACTACAGGAAACCCGATGGCCATAAAAAAATCAAAGGCCGTTGGAGAGCCTCCATTGATGTACGGAATTGGTAGCTATTTTGCCATTCAGTATGCTGTAAAAGCTTTTAATAAAAACTACAAATTACAATTCAATGCGCCCTTTACCCCAGAAAAAGTATTGATGAGTTTGTATGAGAAATAAGGAGTTGAGGAGTTTCTAAAGTGGTAAAAAAAATAAAACTAAAAAAATAAAATTATCAAACTAAGTTATTCAAAATCAAATATAATACGAGGTGCAATTATATACAGTGCTGGAGATACCATTGCCGCCTTTTTATTGGGCGAATTCTCTAGCTACCGATTGCTAGGGATGGTACTTATTGGAGCTACCATATATGCCTTTGAAATTCCGAATTATTTTGCATGGATTGAATGGAAAACAGCCTCGGTTACCGGAATCAAAAAAACAATGGCTAAAACGGGCTTGGCAATTGCCTATTTTAATCCTATTTGGATTTGGAGGCATTTGGTTTTTATCAAACTCTTTTCAGGCCAATTTGAACAAATAAACATGCATCTCTGGTACATCGCTGCCATGTCATTCTTGGTAAATATCCCCATATCATTTATTGCGAACTATGGTATCCAGAATAAAATAAAACTTCGTTGGCGCTTTTTAGCCAGCGCACTTTTCTCTGCGCTAATGGCCATTTATTATGCCATGAGTGAAACCTTGTTTTAAAGACAGTGGGTGTAGAAACCATCCAAACATACACAACTACATGTTAGCAAATTCCGTTCTCCCCTTTTCTGTTAAATAGGGATAAATGGCATACTGAATGTTTGTTTTATAATGGGTTTTATGAATTTCTGTCACGCCTCCTTCAATAATCTCAACCGAAGACAAGTAAAAGTCTGAATATACTTGAATACGTCCATATAGCTTTTCATACTCATCGGGCAAAGCTTCTTCTCTAAAAACACCTTGCATTTTAAGCATTTCGATAATTTGTATAAATTGAAGTTTCCGAAACTTCAACAGTTCTTTATAATGTGTAGCTACTTTTTGATTGCTCTTCATCAGATGCACAAAATCAAGAAAAATAAAACGATACTCAAAAATAAGATCAAAAAGGTACTCTGTAAAATTCCCCAAGGTAGCCAAACTCAACGCTTCAGTGATTAATTTTTCATGAATGCTATCCATACAGGCCACCAGCTCAAAATACAAGGCGGTATCAATATCTTCTTTTTTATTGAAATGATAGGTTAAATTTCCTGGACTAATTTGTAAATACGTCGTTATTTTCCGTTGACTTACTGCCGAGAGACCTTGCGAATTGTACAAATTTAAACTAGCATCTAAAATTCTCCTTTTTGTTACATTCATACGGCAATATACATTATTTAGTACAATTGCACTATTTAATTAAAAAATTAGTACATTTGTACTAAACTTATAAAATTCATGGTTACAGAAATTGCGCTTCCCGATACAAAAGGCATTCGAACAGCACTCGAAAAGATAGATTTCAAAGACGCCTTTGCCATTACAAATCACTGTAATACCTTAGAAGAGATCACCACAATGATTTTTGATCAAAATCCAAAATGGCTACAAGCCCTTTTTAAAATTAGAGGGTATTTGGGTGTTTATTTGGGTTTAAAAAAGCATGATCTTACTGAGTATCAAGATGATTTTAAGGTAGGTGGCCATGTCAAATTTTTTAAAATTTATAGCATTGATCCTCAAGAAATAATTTTAGGTGCAAATGACAATCATTTAAACTTTAGGGTGAGTGTATATAATTCTGGTGCAACTAAAAACAACATTCAACTAAGTACCTTAGTAAGATACCACAACAAAACAGGGAAACGGTACATGCAGCTGATTGCTCCTTTTCATCGCATGGTAATTCGATATATGTTACGTCGTGCAATACAAAAATAACTGAAATGAAAATAGCTATTATTGGGGCCGGAATTGGCGGATTAACCACCGCATTGGCCTTTGAGAAGTTAGGCATAGACTATCATCTATTTGAAAAAACACCAGAGATAAAACCTGTTGGTGCCGGCATTTGGCTTGCTCCCAATGCCCTACACGTTTATGATTGGTTGGGTATGTATACTGCGCTTCAAGAACATGGTAATTCTATTGACCGCATAACCATTGGAACCCAAGCCATTGCACCATTATCAGATATGTGGCAACAGCCAGTACAAGACCGGTTTGGTTACACCACCATTTCCATCCACAGGGCCGCACTGTTAAACATATTATTAGATAAAATTCCTGAGCATAAAATAACCTTGGGAAAATCTTTTCTCCGATTTGAAAGCACAAAAAAAGACAAAGTTCAGGTCATTTTTGAAGATCAAAGTTCCTACGAATTCGATTTGTTGCTAGGCGCAGATGGCATTCATTCGAAAGTTCGGAAGCAATTATTTCCTCAAAGTAGCATTCGATATTCTGGACAAACCTGCTGGCGAGGTGTTGCGAATTACGATTTAAATTCTGATTTTAAACACCGGGGTGTAGAACTTTGGGGCCAACAGCTTCGTTTTGGTTTTACAAAAATCACTGCTCATAAAGTCTATTGGTTTGCCGTTGCCCGAAGTCCTAAAAATCAACAAGACCTTCCCAATACTACCAAAGAGAAATTGCATACTGCCTTTGCCGACTTTCATCCTTTGGTAGGCGAACTGCTTGAGACCACGGATTCCAACAACATCATGCGCAACGATATTTCCGACTTGGTTCCTTTAAAAAAATGGCACCAGAATCGCATTTGCCTGATTGGAGATGCGGCACATGCTGCCACTCCAAATATGGGACAAGGTGGTGCGCAGGCCATCGAAGATGCTTATTATTTAGCCCGGCTTTTGCAAAAAGGATTTACCACAGACAGCTTTGATCAATTCCAAGCACAAAGAGCAAAAAAAGTGGCTTTGGTATTAAATCAATCCTGGTCTACAGGTAAAATGGCACATTGGAAATATGGAACTGCCCTTCGAAATGCACTTATAAAAAACATCCCTGAAAAACTAGTGCTCAAAAAAATCATGCAACTATATTCCTTAAAAAATTAAGATTTCTTTCGCAGAATAAAATTGGATATTCGTTTGTAAAAGGATACATTTATGACTTCTGTCACTCTTTTGAAAATCAAAAAAGACAGCATCAATTATTAAGGATACCCTATGAAGTTCTGGCAACAACTACTTTCAAAATTACACCAAGATACCCCTGTCTATCTACTTACAGTGATTCAAAATTCTGGAAGTTCGCCAGGTCGTAAAGGCTTTAAAATGTTGGTGGCCCAAGATGGGTTTATATATGGCTCTATTGGTGGCGGGGTAATGGAATTTTCTTTAGTTGAAGAAATAAAACAACTCTTGCAGCAAAAAGAGCGACCGATCTTTTTTAGAAAACAGATTCACCAAGGAAACGGAAAAGACAAATCGGGAATGATTTGTTCTGGAGAACAAACGGTGGTTTTTCACTCTTTAAACAGGTCTCATATTTCCTTAGTAAACGACATTTTGAATTGTTTAGAGAACCATCAACAAAAAACAATTTGCTTCTCTCCTACTGGAATTGAATTTGATACAAAAACTATTCAAGAAAAGTACGAAGCAGACATAAATTCTGAAACAGATTGGCTATTTAAAGAGCTGATTGCCTTTAAAGAAACGGTCTATATTATTGGTGGCGGTCATGTTGGGTTGGCAGTGTCACAATTGTTTAGACAACTAAACTTTCAAGTGGTTGTTTTTGACAATCGAGAAAACCTAAATACGTTAGACGCAAATGTATTTGCACATAAAAAACAGGTAATTAATTACGCCCACATCGAAAAACATATCAAAGAAGGAAACGATAGCTATGTGGTTATTATGACCAATAAATATACAGATGACAAATTGGTATTAAGTCAGTTATTAAGAAAAAACCATCAATTTATAGGGGTCTTGGGAAGCAAAGCTAAATTAAAAACCATGTGGGAGGTATTAGAAAAAGACGGATTTACAACACAAGAATTAAACACGGTGTATGCCCCTATCGGTTTGCAAATTAAAAGTCAAACTCCAGAAGAGATTGCAATAAGTATTGCGGCAGAAATTATTATGGTAAAAAACAAAAACCAATAATTATGTTTATTATCAATCTAACGTACACCTCTGATTTAGCACTAGTTGATCAGTTTTTAGATGCACACATATGTTTTTTAAATGAGTATTATGCAACAGGAGTCTTTCAGGCTTCTGGAAAGAAAGTTCCTCGAACAGGTGGGGTAATCTTTGCTACCATAGAAAGCAAAAAAGCATTACAAGACATCATTGCCAAAGACCCATTTTATAAACATAACTTGGCGCGCTATGAGGTCATTGAGTTTTTACCTAGTAAAACTTCTACTACTTATGATTTTCTATTAGATTGATTGTTAATATAGGGGTCAATCATTCCTAAATTGAAGCATAAAAACACGTAAAAACACCTGACATAAATAAAGGCTTTGCTGCTATCTTTGAAAAAACTCAATTCAAATGAAAAATCAGCAACTTATACTTGGACTACTAATTACCTTGCTAATAGCCTGTACTCCAAAGATTAAAAAACCAAGCAAAGAAACCAGTAGCATTCAGAAAGATACTGTTGCTTTTAGTTTTACCTTTTTAGGCTGTAATCGCGTGGATAGAAAACAGATCAATGACCCAACTGCAACCAACGCCTCTTCAGCCAATTTATCGGCTATGAAAAGAATATGGACAGAGATTTCTGGCTTAGACCGCAAACCTGATTTATTTTTCTTCTTAGGAGATATGGTCTTAGCTGAAACAAATACCGACAGTTTAAGCAACCAATTAAACGCATGGAAAGACTTGTATTACAACACCAAATTTAGCCCTATTAGTACCTCAAAAATTGAAATGGTTGCTATTCCTGGAAATCACGAAATGTTGTATTGGCACGACTATAATGTGCCAAACCATGATGAGTGGCCTCTACAAGGAGCGACCAAAATATGGATGGAACATATGGGAGCGTACATGCCAAAAGATAGAGATCATGTGCATGGAAAAGACAGTATCAACAATCAAATGACCTTTTCATTTACACGTAAAAATATTGGTTTTGTACTGATGAATACCGATACGTACAACGCACCAACAACAAAGAATCCTTATGGATTGGAAGGGCAAATTCCAACCCAATGGATTGTTGATAAAGTTGAACAATACAGAAAAGATCCAACCATTGATCATGTATTTGTCTTGGGACACAAACCATATTATGTAAGTGGAAAACCAGAAACAGGACATGCAGGGTTTCCTGAAGGTCCGGTTTTATGGCCAAAACTTATTGAGAATAAAGTTGCCGCCATGTTGTCTTCTCATTTGCACGATTACCAACGAATGCAACCAGGAAATAAAGGTACTTACCAAATTATAGCAGGAAATAGTGGAAGCCCAGGTTCAGCGACCTTTTTTGGCTATTCTAAAATTGACATCATGACTTCTGGTAAAATCAAATTAACCTCTATGGGGTATGACAAAGGAAATCCATATTATAAAGCGATGCCAAACAGTCCATCAACAGTTAGAGATCAAACAAATCTGACCTGGTCTAAAAACGCCAATCCATATCTAAACAACAACTAACCAATCCATTTATTTCATTGTTTTTAACAACACTAAATACCCTATTTATGAAGAAATTAATTGTGCCTATTTTTGGCTGCTTTTTTTTACTGGTACTAAACACAACTGTCTATAGCCAAAAATCTAAAACAATTCCAAAAAACAACCTAAACCCAGAACTATCGAATAACTACAAAGAATTAGAAAATCAAAGATTGCAGCTAATTTCTGAGATGTACGGAATGATGTATGAAGTTAGTGGTTTGTTTACAGAGCTAGAGCGATCTGAAAGCTTAGAACAATTAATAGCAGAAGCCGAAAAAAATGAATCGGATGGGTTGACAACCTCTCATAAAAAATACCTCGATCATTTAGCAGATATTAAAGCGCGAATAATTACACCTGAGTTACAAAACATGGGTGGAGACCACAATAAAAACATCAAATCGATGAGCGTTACTGAAGGATTTAGAAGAATAATAGAAAATAAAGTCCAAGAAATTCTAAAAAAAACAGATCAACTTTCTGGTGTTGGTGCTAAAGTAACTGAGTTAAACAACACCTCATATGTGAGTCAGAATTTCAAAAAACAAATCAGTTGGTCGTTTGCTTTTCTAGTAGGATTGGTAATTGTAGGATTTTTTATTGTTGCCTATAAAGACGAAAAAGTGCGAAAATCCATCTTTTCTGGAGACGCAGGATTACAATTCATTACTATTTTCTCCATAATTATTGCCATCATTTTATTCGGAATTACAGAAGTATTGGGTGGCAAAGAAATTTCTGCTTTGATTGGAGGGATTTCTGGTTATATACTAGGCAGAAGTAGCCTTAGCAAGGCAAAAGCAAAAGAATAAACACAAGCCATAGGCAGCTATTTCTTATCCAGTGTACCTTTTCTTTTTAGTCAATAAATTGAAATATCTCAGACATTTCCTTGCGTGGCATTTTTATTAATCGTAATATTGCAATGTAATAATTAATTAAAAATTATGGGAATTACAAAAACAGAAATATTTTCAGAACAGCAAAACCAAATAGCTGTCATTGCCAAAGCTTTTGGGCATCCTGCACGCGTTGCCATATTGCAACATCTATTTAAAATAAATTCTTGTATATGTGGTGATTTAGTAGATGAAATTGGTTTAGCACAACCTACAATTTCTCAGCATTTAAAGGAACTAAAAAAGTTAGGAATTATTAAAGGAACTGTTGAAGGCACGAGTGTTTGCTACTGCATTGATCAAGAAAACTGGAAAGAAACCGCCTTGCTTTTTAATACATTCTTTGGGCAACAAGTAAATAAAAAAGGAGATTGTTGTTAAAAAATTTGACTCCAATAATCGCAATATTACAATATATAAAAATTAGAAATTATGAAATTATCAGAAATTAAAAACCACTTAAGTACCTTAGAGAAAATAGCATTTCAATTACCTGATGGAAGTTTAGTGCCCAATCATTTTCATGTTACCGAAGTAGGAAAAGTGACCAAGCATTTTATTGATTGTGGTGGCACTGTAAGAAACGAAGAAGTAGTAAACTTTCAATTATGGGAAGCAGACGATTACGATCACAGATTGCATCCAGAAAAATTAGTTCATATTATCGAATTATCAGAGAAAACATTACAAATTGGTGATGTAGAGATAGAAGTTGAATACCAAGGTGCAACGATTGGAAAATATGGATTGGATTTTGACGGAACCAATTTTTTACTAGAAACTAAACAAACAGATTGTTTGGCCAGAGATAAATGCAACGTACCTGCTCCAAAAACAAAAGTAGCAATGGGCGAATTACAAACCGAAAACTCATGTGCTCCAGGCTCAGGGTGTTGTTAAACTAAGCATATGTTATATACAGAAATACAAAAATCAATTGCAAAAATTGATCTAAACACCATCTCTACAGCGCGTAAAATGGTCTTGCAACCTTTGGTTGATTATGTCCAAGAAAAAGTAAGTTCGAATTCAGAAATAAGACTGAACTTTATTTGCACACACAATTCAAGAAGAAGTCATTTATGCCAAGTTTGGGCACAAACCTTGGCCAAGCACCATGGGGTACAGATTACAAGCTACTCTGGAGGAACAGAAGCTACCGCTTTATTTTCAGCTGCAAAAAACACCTTGGTAAATTCAGGTTTCCAGGTGCAACAATTGTCTGAAGCAAGCAACCCTGTGTATGCTATCGGCTATTCTGAAAACGACGCTCCTATTATTGGTTTTTCGAAAACTTTTGACAACGCCTTTAATCCATCGTCTGAATTTGCTGCAATTTTAACCTGTTCACAAGCAGATGAAGGCTGCCCCTTTATTGCAGGTGCAGAAAAGAGAATTCCCATCACCTACATAGACCCAAAAGTTTTTGACAATACACCTCAACAACAAGAGAAGTATGCAGAAAGAAGCATGCAAATTGCTACAGAAATGAGTTATGTTTTTAGCCGTATTCGGCACTAGTTTATAAAAAAACTCCATCAAGTATGATGGAGTTTTTTTATCATTAATTTAATTTTATTCCTTCCCACATTCTTTCAATGCTTCTTCTGCTCTTTCTATTCCTCCAAAAGGAAAAAACTCTCCTTTTTTCTTTTCTTTTTTAAACAACTCTATTGAGCGTACTATTTCTTTACAAAAAGGTTTGGTAGACTGTCCAAAGAATTTTGCTCCTCCAATACCCCATTGCGCCTTTGCTAAAACTACTCTAGGGTTATTCGGTTCAATTTTTAATGCTTGCTCATATAATTGCACGTTTTTCCCTGACAAGGACATGCCGTATTTTTGTCCATCAAAAGCAACATACACCAAATTTAAAAAAGCTTGGGTGATGATGATCTCTGGATTATTTTTAGAAATAGATTTTGCGATATCCAACAATCCTTGTGCCTTGTTTAAATGCGTTGTTAATTCGGCTTCATCTCTAATGGCAAATCCATCTATGATCAATACAGTCGCTGCATAATAAGAAGGCAACCAATTGTCTTTTTCTGCCGTTGAAATTCGCTCAAACAACTGTGCTGCTTCGGTATTTTTTTTGGCTCCCCAAAGCGCAAATGCTTTGTTCATTCCTTGTTGGTATTGCGTTTGCGCAGTTAAATGTACTGCAAAAATTAGTGCTAAGAATAGTGTTATTTTTTTCATTTTTCTTGTTTTAAGTATTGTTGTTTTTAAGTTTGATACAAATATCTAATGTTCTATAATTTCTTGCATATTATTCTTACCGAGTTGTTGATTCATACTTCTGAATTGTATGTTTTCTCTCTCTAAGAACCGAACTCTCTTTTTTTACTATATTTTATTTCAAAATAGTACAAAACTGTATGGTTTTACGACTAAAAAAGTACCGTTACGTTCACGTACGGTTCTAAAAACCTCAACGCTTCAATTATTGCACAAAGAAGCCTCTCTTAGTCTTTACATTTTTTAATATATATGTATGGAAACCTTAACAAATTTTAGCCTCACTAAGTACCAACACAGAAAAGTAATTGGGTATTTAGGATTGTCCTTGCCGATACTTTTATTGGTAAGTACTGCGCTGTTTGGCTGTTATCAAATTCAAGCTTCTATCAGTGACTATTACCATACCATTGCACGTGATATCTATATTGGCATAATTGTCTTAATCTCATTTTTCTTTTATTCATATCGAGGCTATAAAGGAGATCAAATTGCGTTTAAAATAGCCGCTATCTCCATTTTATGTCTGGCTTATTTCCCTACAATTATCGATTATGAAAGTGGAGAAAACTGCTTAGAATTCATGGTAACAAACCGCTCTTTTACAATTTCCAGGTATATTCACAACACGAGTGCCACCATCTTTTTTTCTACATTGACTTATATTTGTTTGTTTCTTTTTACCAATCCTAAATACAGTAATTCCCAATTTAAAGAAGCAAAGCTGAGACGGTTACTTATTAAAACCTGTGGTTTTATTATGCTCTTTCCTGTGCTTTTTATCATTGCTTTTTTTGTCTTTTCATTGCATAAAATTGAAGGTATTAAAAACTTACAGTTGGTTTTTTATTTAGAAGTCACCGCATTGGTTGCTTTTAGCTTAGCTTGGTTGGTAAAAGGCCGATTTATTAGATCTCTTGAAAATAACACTCCCTTATAAATTTTTAAGTTGATTGTTGTTTTTGTTGCTACTTATGGTCCAAAAGAATCCAACGAAAAAGAATCTATCCGCAGCAGGAGTTATGGCTCTACTATCAAACTTCCCTATATTGTTTGGTTGGTTCGAAAACTGATACCCATTCACATTCTTTGTTCCTAATACATTACTTACAGACACATAAAATATTTTTTGTTGACTTATTAAATAGGCCCAGTTTGCATTTAAGGCATTGTAACTTTTTGTTTTTTGGTTTAAGAACCCTCCAAGATTTGGATTTGTATAGTTTCTACCTGAAGCATAGTTATAACTCAACCCAAACTGACTTTTCCATTCGGTTACAAAATGTTTCACTACAACTGAGAGATTGTGTTTAGCAACAAAACTAGGTGCTGCAGATGTTGAATAATTTTTATAATTTCTCTTGGTATCTAACAATGAATATGAAACCCAGTAATCTGTATTTTTGAATGTTTTGTTGTCTCTCCAAAAAACATCCAGTCCTTTTGCGTACCCAAAACCATTACTAGAATAATTAGAGGTTGGCAAGCTAAACTCCGTGTCATACTTCACGAGATCCTTATAATCTTTATAATAAGCTTCTACTCTAAATATTTGCTTGTCTTTTACATATTGATAGTTTGCAATAAAATGAGAGGTATTTTCTGCATTAAAATTGGTATTAAACTTTAAATAATCCTTTTTAGGGTTTTGGTAAAATTTCCCATATGCTAAAGAGAACTGACCATTCTTACTTGCTTTATATGCCAATGAAATTCTCGGTGAAACTGTAAATTCATTTAACAACTCTGAGTGCTCAGCTCTTACACCAATTTTAGAGGCTACTTTTTTGGAAAAAAAGATATCTGCCTCAGCAAACATTCCAAAAATGTTGTTATTAAATCCGGTTGTAAAGTTTCCGTTTGCCGGGCTTTGATACTCCTCTGTAAAATCGGTTATAAAATATTCAGCTCCAACATTAAATTTTAACCGATTGCTTACATTCTTTTTTAACTTCACCTTAAAATGCGCTGAGTTTTCATTGTCTATGACATCATCAGCTTCTATTTTTATATCAGAATGATCATTTGTAAAAGAAAGTCCTGTTTGTATTGTCCAGTTGTTAGGTAAGAACCCTTTATAAGAGGTGTTGAAATATAAATTTCTATTTTTCATGCCAAAACGAAACCCATTTGGTAAGTTGATATCTTCTTGTGTCAAATCAAAATCTACATAACTAAAAGCTCCATATACCTTTAACATTCCGTCATTCTTCATTTTTTGACGAAAGATCATTTCTCCTCCTAAAGATTGAATTGGTTTATGCCAATCGTTACTGTCTGGAAAAGCTGCTTGATAGGGTGCCAAATTGATATAAGAAGCATTGACACTTAACGAGTTTTTCTCCCAAATTTGAGTATTCCCAACCCCTAAACCAACAGTCATAAATGATAAATCTGTTCTTTCCTCTACGGGTTCATCCGTTGAGTTTAATAATAGCACACTAGACAATGCTTGCCCATATTCTGCTGAATACCCTCCGGTAGAAAACGTAATTCCTTTAAATAAGAAAGGCGAAAATCGACCTCTTGTTGGAATGTTTTTCGCTGTAGGAGAATAAGGTGTAAATACGCGTATTCCATCAATAAAAATTTGGGTTTCATCTGCTTCACCTCCACGTACAAATAAACGTCCATCTTCAGATACATTTGAGGTTCCTGGTAAGGTTTGTAAAGCCCCTACAAAATCTCCCATCGCACCAGCTGTTGTTACAACGTCTAAAGGCTTTAACGCTGTTACCTTAGCATTGTCTCCTGCTTCAAAAGTTCCTGCGTTGATAGTGACCGCGTCTAAGGTATTTACATCTTCTCTTAATACAATAAGCAATTTTGTAAATGTTTTTACATCTGCTGTTTTTATGTAGGTTTCGAAAGAAATAAATGAAACTTTTAAGGTTTGTATTCCTTTTTCAGATGTTGGAAAGGAAAATTCTCCTTTTTCATTTGTGGATACACCATCATAGGTACCATCTAAATAAACATTGGCTCCAAAAATAGGAGCTCCCTTTTTATCGGTTACCTTACCTGAAATAGTAGTCTGTGCTACCAAAGAAATTTGACAAATTGCGATTAGAAAAAATAATACTTGTTTCATTTTTATGAATTATATTGATTGTTTGATGCCACAAAGATGTAGCGGAATACAACCTCTTGCTAAAAAGAATTACCGAATTGTAAAAAAGGAATGATGAATTGTTTGATTATATAATTAAAGAGCTATTTATACAATTGGAATACAAATATCTACTATGAATTTATTCTCTGGGTGTTCTTGAGCATTGTTATAATAGATTTCAAAAGGGTCTTGGTCACGCTTTTTGTAACCATTTTCTGACATCCAAACAAAGCTAGATTCCCATGCTTGTTGAAATTCGTTTGGAGTTATTTCGAATCTAGAAACGATGCATTTCCCAGGTTCAATGCTCTTTAAACTTACTTCTCCCGCTACAGTTGTTTTCGCATTAAGCACAATGGCTATACTTGATCTAATAGCATCTGGACTGGTTATTTTTGGGCTATCATGGTATATGGTTAATAAGCGTAAGTTTTCTTGATTCATTAATCCTTTAGGGGTAGCCCAATAAATTAATCGATTAAATACTGCCCCAATTTTCTCCATCTCTCCTTTGTGAGAGATATAAGCCAATTCTAATTTTTCTACCTGTTGTACTGACACCTTTGCATTCATTTTAAACCATTTTAAAGAGTTATTAATGTTGCAAATGTATTGCTCAAAAGAAATGATTATTTGTCCTTTCTTGCTTTCTGTTTTACAAATCTTGCTAAATTTGTTTGGGCTCAATTCTTTAAATTCTATAGGGCTTACCCCATAGAACTTTTTAAATGTTCTTGAAAAAGAAGACAAACTTGCAAAACCCAATACTGCTGAAATTTCAGTTATTGGAATTTCTTTTTGGTGCATTAAAAACCCCGCAGCTTTTTCTATTCGTTTACGAATAATAAAATTATTTACTGTTTCCCCTACAACTAGAGAAAAAATTCTATGAAAATGGAAGGGAGAAAAATACGCTTTCTCTGCAATGTCATGTAAGAGCAATTTTTCTGAAAGATTGTTTTCAATATATAAAATCGCATTGTTTATTCTTGCAACATGCTCTTTTCTTATTTGTTGAATCTTTTTCATTACTTCTTTTCTATTCTATAAATAGCTCTAGGGTAGTCTAAAATATTTACCTTGGTCCTTGTCAATTGCTTGATAGCGTCAGCACCAATCCACTTGGCACATTTTGTGTTCATTTTTAGTAACTGACTAGCATTTTCTAAGGCTTTTTTATGCAAATCGATATTTCGCTTACCAATACTTCTCAATGCCCAATTCACCGCTTTTCTAACATATAAACGATCGTCGTTTGCTTCTCTATAAATGATTGGTAAAAAGTTTTCAAAAACTAAATTCGCGGCTTTTTTATCTGCCATACAATAGGCGGCCATAATAGCAAAAGCCGCACGTTTTTCAAATTCATTTTCTCTTTCTGACCATTCCAAAATTTTAGGAATTGCAAAGGTGCTTTTTGCAAATAATCCCATGCAAAAAGAATCGCAAATTTCCCAGTTCTCAAAAGTAACAACCCATTTTTCCATCAAGTCATTAGTTAGCTCTTTGGGGTTAAAGATTTTACTTGCTAAAATACGTGCCTCGTAAATACCAGAATCAAATAACCGAGAGGCTAGGACATTATTGGTGCCTATCTTCTTTGCTAATTCTTTTAAATCTTTTTGATAAATCCCCAAAGAATTATTCGCTGCCACACCAAATTTTTGTTTTTTAAAGGCAACTTTTTCTGGATTTGCTAATTTATGTAAGGCATTAATAACTTCCTGATACTCCATTGCTATTCTTTTCTTTTTGTAAAAAATAAAATAAAATTCCGCTTAAAAAATACAAACATACATCCATTATATCGCCGGTATACCTCTGTTGAAATTTTGGCAACCAAAACTCAAATATAAACGAATACAACAGGCATAAATATAAAATATTAAAAAAGGAAATTGTCTTATGACGATTATTTTGTGTTTTTCTAACAGTATATAATAGTACTGTTAACACCATCGGAATGATTAAAAAATCGTTGACATAGAATCGTATGATTCTAGGTAAAACAATACCGAAAACACTCGACAAATAAATACAACTTCCAATGAGAACTGAACCGATAAAATAGGAAATAACGCTCTTTTTCATCCTGCGGCAACCATTGCAACAAACCAAGCCACCAATCCTCCAATAATATTTAGTAAAATCCAAACTGAATGCAAGATCCATCCTAAAATTTTTGCGATAAAAAAGGGGTGTTGTCGCATCTTATCTGCAAAATTTTGCTTTTCTAATGCCGTGATTGCCTCCTTTATTTCTTTCTCATTTACTTCTACTTCCTTGGTTTCTCTTTTTTTTTGATGAGAAATCAATGCATTGCACGTACCACAATATTCTTTATTTGTATTAAACAGCCCACAATTTGAGCATTTAATATGTGAAATAGTAGGCATATCTTGCTATTTAAACGATTGGCTATTTTTATTTTTAAATGGTCGAATAATCAATCTTGTTTCCCGATCAAATCGCACATAATTGTATACCCAATTTAAAAAGACAATGGCTCTATTTCGAAAACCAATCAACGAAAATAAATGTACGAACATCCAAACAAACCAAGCAAAAATCCCTTGAAATTTCCATTTTGGTAAATCTACTACAGCTTTATTTCTACCAATGGTTGCCATAGATCCTTTATCGTTATATACAAAACTCTTTAAAGGCTTTCCGTTCATGGCAGCTAGAATATTCTTCGCCAAAAGCTTCCCTTGCTGTAAAGCTGGTTGTGCCATCATTCCGTGTCCACGTGGGTTCTCTTCAGATACCATCGAGGCAATATCTCCAATTGCGTACACATCTTTGTATCCGATAACGTTATTGTATTGATCTACTTTAATTCTATTCGCTCTTTCTACAATACATTCAGCTTGCAAACCATTAACTAATTGTCCTTGTACACCAGCGGCCCAAATAACGGTAGCTGCATTAAATTTCTCTTCAGAATTTGTTGTTACAACTTCTCCGTCATAATCTGTTACAATCAGCTTTTTCCATACGCAAACTCCTAAACTGGTTAAAAAGTCTTCTGCTTTTTTTGAAGCTTGATCACTCATGGCATCTAATAATTTGTCAGCACCTTGAATGATGTTTATTTGCATTTGTCGAATATCTAAATCTGGATAATCCTTTGGTAAAATTCCTTTTTTCATTTCTGCCAATGCTCCTGCCAACTCCACGCCTGTTGGCCCACCACCAACAATCACAAAATTCATCAGTGCTTTTCGTTCCTCAAAATCAGAAGTCAACAGTGCTTCTTCAAAGTTTTCCAACACCAAACTTCGAATGTTTAATGACTGCGGAATGGTTTTCATTTCCATTGCATGTTTTTCGATATTTTTATTTCCGAAAAAATTAGTTTTGGAACCTGTAGCAATCACAAGGTGGTCGTATTCTAAATTCCCAATGGTAGTTGCAACTTCCTTTTTATCTGTATTAATACTAGTAACCTCGGCAAGCCTAAAATGGTAGTATTTTAAATTATTAAACAGTTTACGAATCGGAAAAGCAATAGAATCTGGTTCTAATCCTCCGGTTGCAACTTGATATAACAAAGGTTGAAATGTGTGGTAATTATGTTTATCTATTAAGACAACTTGAATGTCTTTTTTCTCTAATCCTTTAGCCAATGCTAAACCTGCAAATCCGCCTCCAACAATTACAACTCTTGGAAAGCTAGTTTGTGGTATGTTCATAGTTTGAGTACCTCTAACTTAAGTTAATTTCAGTGAAATATTGAGTAGTAAATTTACGGAATATCTGCTAAAAAGGTATTGATAATTGTCAAAAAATGATGTTAATATTTCTACTCAAACTTAGTTTTAATCTCTTGTAAAGAGCGATTCGAGTTTATATAGTCTAAAATTATATTTTTACGTAGTAAATGAATATCTGAGTCAAAATATTTTGCCCATTTATCATCTGAAAACAGCTTTCTAATCTGAATCACTCTTTTTTGCGCTGTTTCTGCAAAAAACACAAAGACGTCTTCTTTTGTTTCTTTGTGATGAAACTCAACACAACTCTTTTCAAAGTCAACTGAAATATAAAACTGCTTTTCAGTTTCGTTTAATGCATAAAAATCTGTCCATTTTGCAAAACCTAAATACGATTTTTGATTTTTCAGTTTCTTATCTGAACACAATCTCCATCTACAATTGGCTACACGCCCCCAATGGTTAGCATAGCGATATACTCCATCTTCTGTATACGAATATTGGCTACCTGCTTTGCTTTTAAAATGAACTTGATTTTCATCAAAGAACTCTTGATTTACTTCTTTAAAATCACAAAAGGTATGCTTAAAGAAATTAGATTTATTATAGGTCTTCAAAATTGCTATTTTAAAACGTCTTTGCGAAAGTAATGAAGCATTCTTACAATCTATTAAAAGATTGATACAGAAAGCAGAAAAAATGCTTCAAATGGCAAAAAATAAAAAACGCAATCAAATTAATGATTGCGTTTTTATAATAATATAGATGCTGAAATAAATTCAGCATAAGCGATTCACAACGTTTATGAATAAACGTGTTCTCTGCTTACTTTACTTCTTCGAAGTCTACATCTTCAACAGCATCACTATCTGCTGTAGCTGCTTCTGGTTGACCTTCTTGTGCACCAGCTTGACCTTCTTGTTCTGCTTTGTACATTTCTTCAGACGCTGCTTTCCAAGCTTCATTAATCGTTTCCATTGCAGCATCAATTTGTGCAATATCTTTAGATTCATGTGCCGCTTTCAATTCTACCAATGCAGCTTCAATTGGACCTTTTTTATCGTCAGATAATTTTTCTCCAAATTCTTTCAATTGATTTTCTGTTTGGAAAATCATTCCATCGGCAGCGTTGATTTTTTCAGCAGTTTCTTTTGCTATTTTATCAGCATCTGCATTTGCTTCAGCTTCTTGCTTCATTTTTTCGATTTCTTCTTCTGACAATCCAGATGAAGCTTCAATTCTAATCTCGTGAGATTTGTTCGTTCCTTTATCTAATGCAGAAACTTTGATGATACCATTGGCATCAATATCAAAAGTTACTTCAATTTGAGGAACTCCTCTTTGTGCAGGAGGCACACCATCTAAATGGAAACGACCAATTGTATTGTTATCTGCAGCCATTGCTCTTTCACCTTGTAATACGTGAATCTCTACTGATGGCTGATTGTCTACTGCTGTAGAAAATACTTGTGATTTTTTTGTTGGAATGGTTGTATTTGCATCGATTAACTTTGTAAATACATTCCCCATTGTTTCAATTCCTAATGATAAAGGTGTAACGTCTAATAATAATACATCTTTTACATCTCCTGATAAAACTCCTCCTTGAATTGCAGCTCCTAAAGCAACAACTTCATCAGGATTTACTCCTTTACTTGGTGTTTTTCCAAAGAATTTCTCTACTGCTTCTTGAACAGCAGGAATACGAGTAGAACCTCCTACTAAAATTACCTCATCAATATCTGATGTAGACAATCCTGCATTTTTCAATGCTGTCGAACATGGTGCAATTGTTCTTTTTACTAAATCATCAATTAATTGCTCAAATTTTGCTTTTGTTAAAGATCTAACCAAGTGCTTAGGTCCACTAGCTGTAGCAGTAACATAAGGCAAATTAATTTCTGTAGATGCAGAACTAGATAATTCAATTTTTGCTTTTTCTGCAGCTTCTTTTAAACGTTGTAAAGCCATAGGGTCTTTACGTAAGTCCATGTTTTCTTCAGCTTTAAACTCTTCAGCTAACCAGTTAATGATTTTTTCATCAACATCATCTCCACCCAAATGTGTATCTCCATCTGTAGCTAACACTTCAAAAACTCCATCTCCTAATTCTAATACAGAAACATCATGTGTTCCTCCACCAAAATCAAAAACAACGATTTTTTGGTCAGTTCCTTTTTTGTCCATTCCATATGCCAAAGCAGCAGCAGTTGGTTCGTTTATAATTCTACGAACTTGTAATCCTGCAATCTCACCAGCTTCTTTTGTAGCTTGTCTTTGCGCATCATTAAAATATGCTGGTACTGTAATTACTGCTTCAGAAACATCTTGTCCTAAATAGTCTTCAGCAGTTTTTTTCATTTTTTGTAATACCATTGCAGATACTTCTTGTGGCGAATACAAACGTCCATCAATATCTACTCTTGGCGTATCATTGTCTCCTTTTACAACACTATAAGGAACTCTTGATGCTTCCTTAGAAGACTCAGAGAATTTATTCCCCATAAAACGTTTGATAGAATAGACAGTTTTTGTTGGATTTGTAACTGCTTGTCTTTTTGCAGGATCTCCAACTTTTCTTTCTCCACCTTCAACAAAACCTACGATAGAAGGCGTTGTTCTTTTCCCTTCTGCATTAGGTATAACAACTGGCTCATTTCCTTCCATAACAGAAACACATGAATTGGTTGTTCCTAAGTCAATTCCTATAATTTTACTCATAATATTTATTTATATAATTGTTAATTCTATTTTACAGTTCACTAATAGTCAATTTGTATGCCATTACTTTCTCAGTAAGATAATTGTCAGTTTCTTTTCTTTTTAAAGGAAATAAAGTGACAGGATGACATAATAGCACTAAAAATTAACTGTAAAAATTCAAAAGAATCTCATTTTTGAAGAGCCGTATTTTCATACATTAGCCAAAAAATAAAGTATGTCGCAGTTTATTAGTGTTTTTGATATGTTAAAGATTGGTGTTGGCCCTTCAAGTTCACACACACTAGGTCCTTGGCGCGCAACGCAACAATGGATTGAAAAATTAAAAAAAGAAGCAATTTTTGAGAACACTACCCATATTCATATCGATTTATATGGCTCATTGTCATTGACAGGAAAAGGGCATGCTACAGATTTAGCTATTTTATTAGGCTTAAGCGGAACGGATCCTGAATACATTCCGATTGATTCTATTGAAAGTATTATATCAACTATAAAAAACACAAATACCATACAGTTAAATGGGACGAGAAATGTTCCTTATACCGATACTACAGTTGTATTTAATCGAGATTTCTTGCCTTTTCATTCAAATGGAATGACATTTATTGCATACAACGAAGCAAGCGTAATCTCTACTGAAACCTATTATTCTATTGGTGGTGGGTTTGTAATTCAGGAAGAAGTTTCGAAGCCTAAAAAGACAAAAATTAGTAAAAAGAATTTTCCATATCCAATTAAACGTGCTACCAAACTGGAAGAATATTGCGAAAAAGAGAACAAACTAATTTCTGATATTGTTTTTCAAAATGAATTGGTGCTTAGATCAGCTGAAGAAATTGACAGTGAACTACAGCGTATTTGGAATACCATGTTAGAATGTATGTACACTGGCTGTCATACAGATGGTATATTACCTGGGGGATTACAAGTAAAACGTAGAGCATTAGCAATGCACAATAAACTAATTAAAGATGCCGACTATACAAATCATCATACTTGGATAGATGGAATTAGAACTACTGAAGTTAAGTTTAGAGAAATTTTAAAATGGGTAAGTTGTTTTGCCTTGGCAGTTAATGAAGTAAACGCCTCATTAGGGAGAGTAGTGACTGCTCCAACAAACGGAAGTGCAGGTGTAATCCCTGCTGTTTTAATGTACTATTTAGTCATTGAAAACCACAAAGCTGATTTTAAACATATCAAAAGATTTTTATTAGTTGCTGGAGAAATTGGAAGTATCTTTAAGAAAAACGCAACCATATCTGCTGCAATGGGTGGATGTCAAGCAGAAATTGGTGTTTCTTCTGCAATGGCAGCTGGAGCACTGACCGAACTACTAGGCGGAAGTCCTGCACAATGTTTAGTCGCTGCAGAAATCGCTATGGAGCATCATTTAGGGTTGACCTGCGATCCTATTGGCGGATTGGTTCAAATTCCATGTATAGAACGCAATGCTATGGGTGCTATTAAAGCAATTAACGCTGCTGAATTGGCGTTAGATACTGATCCGAAGGAGACAAAAGTACCTTTAGACAAAGTTATTGACACGATGTGGGAAACGGCAAAAGACATGAACCGAAACTACAAAGAAACTTCTGAAGGTGGCTTGGCAGTTACTGTTGGACTGGCAGATTGCTAGAATTACGTTATAAAGTAATTGAGGAGATGAGAAATTAAGGAGTTGCGTAAAAAAAACAAAAATGATTTCCTTCCAAAATTTGTCATTTCGAAATGAGATTTCTCGCTGCACTTCAAAATGGCAAACGGGCGTACAAAATATTCTACTACTTATTGTTTACTGATATTCATACACTGTTTTATCGGGTAAACATCAATTCAGTTTCTGTAGACATCTCTTCAGAAAATCGATAGTTATCAATATTAAACCCTTTTATACCTTCTATACTAGTAACATCATTGTCTATTATATAACGCACCATTAACCCACGTGCCTTTTTGGCAAAAGTCATAATCGTTTTATATTGTCCGTTTTTAAAATCTTTAAACACCGGTGTAACCATTGGTACTTTCAATACTTTTTGATTCACTGCTTTAAAATATTCTGAACTTGCTAAGTTCACAAAAAGCTCGTCATCTCCTAATTCTTCATTCAACGCATTGGCAATTTTATCTCCCCAAAAGGCGTACAAATTTTCTGTTCTTCCTACTTTTAGTTTTTTTCCCATTTCTAAACGGTAGGCTTGCATTAAGTCTAACGGTTTTAACAAACCATACAACCCCGACAGTATGCGTAAACGATTTTGTAATATGGGCAATTTTGCTGCTTCTATGGTATTCACATCAATACCTCTAAAAACTTCTCCAGTAAATGCAAAAATTGCTTGTTTCGCATTTTCGGGTGTAAAAGGTAAACTCCAATTCTGGTTCCGCTCATAATTAAGTGCTGCCAACTCTTTAGAAACTCCCATAAACTCCCCTATTTTCTTTCTAGACAAGGCTTTTAATTTCTTGCTTAACTTTATAGAATCTTCTAAAAATTGTGGTTGTGTATGTAAACTTGTTCCTACAGGAGTTTCAAAATCTAAAGACTTTGCTGGAGATATAATAATTTTCATTTGTATCGTTTTCTTAGTGGTGTAAAAATACAATTCAATCGCACACCATTCAAACTTTTAGAAATTTAAAATTGATGTTATTATAAAGAGAATTGATGTCTTTTTTTTATATTTTGGTAATACCTAATAATTATTTCTTTTATCCATGACCACAATTACACCAGTACTCACAAATGAAAACGTAAAGATTACAGTTCGTTTAGCCAAGGATATTTGGACCGAACACTATACTCCGATCATCGGAAAAGAACAAGTAACTTATATGCTTCATAAATTTCAATCAATAAATGCCATTGAGAACCAAATTAAAAATGGAAGCAAGTACTACCTTATAATCCACCAAGAATTGCCCGTTGGATATTTTTCTTTTCAACTCAAAGAATCGCACTTATTTTTAAGTAAACTTTATATCCTAGGTGCAGCAAGAGGAAATGGAATTGGTAAAAAGGCATTGGCCTTTATGGTATCTCAAGCAACACTAAACGGGCTATATAAAATTCAACTAACCGTTAACAAATACAACACAAATGCTATTAAATCCTATGAGAAAATGGGATTTACAAACATCAATTCTGTCGTACAAGACATTGGCAATAGCTATGTTATGGATGATTACATTTTAGAGAAGCCAATTCAATAAGTTGCTTGAAGGAACAAAACTCCCCCCGTATACATTATCTCTGCTGTCACAAAACACAACTAAAACCTTCGTTTACATTGGAAATCCCTACACTCACACAAACTTAAAAACCTAATTACCAACCCAATACATATATTGGCAAAAAATTAAGACGATACTTTTAAAATTCATCTATTTTTAGTCCACCATTTAAACAAAAAGAAAATGAAATTAAAACCATTGTTATCCATTTTACTAATCTACCTAGTTACAGCAACATATGCACAAGATTTCGAAAAAGTTAACATTACAACCACAAAATTAACAGCACACATTTACATGCTTCAAGGCGCAGGTGGAAACATTGGCGTTTCCATAGGTGAAGACGGTATATTTATTATTGATGATCAGTTTGCACCACTCTCCAAAAAGATCCTTGCGGCCATTAAAAAACTCAGTAACAAACCTTTCAAATTCTTAGTAAACACGCATTATCATGGTGATCATACAGGAGGCAATGAAAACATGACCAAAGCAGGGGCAACGATTATTGCTCATGACAATGTAAAAAAACGTCTTTCAAAGCCGCAGCGAAATGGAACGTTAAAACCAAAAGATGCTTTACCAGTAATTACATTTAATGATAAATTAAATATTACGATTAACGGCGAAAGTATTCTTGTTTTTCATGTAGCCAATGCGCATACCGATGGCGATGTGATGTTGTACTTTACAAAAAGCAATGTGTTACATACTGGTGATACTTATTTTAGTAAACGTTACCCGTATATAGACGTCTACTCTGGAGGAAGTGTTCATGGGTTTATTGAAGCGACGAAACGTGCGTTGCTTTTTATTGATGATGACACCAAAATTATTCCAGGACATGGAGAGTTGTCAAACAAAGAAGAATACAAATCCTATTTAAACATGCTGGAAACACTGAGAAATAATATTCAAACTGCAATAGACATGGGCAAAACGGAAGCAGAAATTAAAGCTGACGTAAGTCTCACTAAGATTTATGATGATTTAGGGTATAGTATTGGGCTCAATTCTGCAGAAATAAGAGTAAACTTTTATAGAAGTCTCGTAAAAAAGTAGTTTTCATCAAACAAAAACAATGACGGAAACAATATTTTAATTGCTCTTTTTTTCACCTCTGACACAATCTGTCATGCTCCATACTACTTTTGTGGTATTATAAATTTTAAATAACTACAAAATGAAAAATGCAGTAAACTGGTTTGAGATACCAGTAACAAATTACGAAAGAGCAAAAACTTTTTACCAAACGATCTTAAGCTTAGAAATTACAGATTTCCATATGCCAGAAAAAAATGTAGAGTATGGATTTTTTCCACATGATGAAAAAAATATGGGTGTTGGTGGTGCTATTATGAGAATGGACGAAATGAATCCTTCTACAGATGGTTCTACGGTGTATTTAAATGGTGGAGATGACTTAAATGTTGCCTTAGATAAAGTTGTTGATGCAGGAGGGAAAGTATTTATTCCTAAAATGGCCATTGGCGAAAATGGTTTTATTGCTCAGTTTATAGATACTGAAGGAAACAGGGTTGCGTTGCACTCAATGAACTAAAATTAAATAGCGAATCCACATTGGGTTCGCTATCTTTGTTTTTCTATGTCACAATTATCAAGACTCATATCAATTCTCACCTTGTTAAAATCCAAGCGATTGTTAACCGCAACAGACTTGGCGGAAAAATACGAGGTAAGCATAAGAACTATTTACAGAGACATTCGTAAGCTAGAAGAAGCAGGTATTCCTGTATATACTATTGAAGGACGTGGCTATAGTTTGATGGATAATTACACCGTTGCACCGGTGCAGTTTTCTGAAAAACAAGCAAATGCCTTGATTACGGCTCAACATATCGTAAACCAATCTAAGGATGCCTCTTTTGTTAATGATTTCAATGACGCTTTAACAAAAATAAAATCCGTTTTTAGAAGTTCAATTCAAGAAAAAAGCGAATTATTACACGATAAAATTCATGTATTAAATTGGTCATATGAAGAGTTTTCAAGCAATGCATTGTCGGAAATTCAATTGGCAATCACCAATTTTAATTTTGTGGAGATTAATTACCAAAAAGCAGACGATCCTGTTATATCATTTAGGAAAATAGAACCCTGCGCGATGTATTCTACAAATCACAAATGGATTTTAATCGCTTGGTGTCATTTACGTAATGAAATGAGAGCTTTTAGAATTGATAGAATCAAACATTTCAAAATTTTATCTGAAAAATTTGAAGATCGAAACTTCACTTTTCAGGATCATTTCTCTTCTGACCCATACTGCAATAAATAGCCTGCTTTTATTGATATTGACTATAGAAAACCAATCACTAAATTAGCGAACTAAATAACACAAATTAATCATGCAATACGATATAGATATAAAATCTGTATATAACAACCTATTTCTAGATGTGCGAAAATTATTGCTTTCACACCCAAACATTAGCGAAACAAAAAAAGAAAGAATCACAACTTATTCTGATAAAAATGGTGGTATTTGCCATGTAAGAACAACATCTAAAGGAGTGGACATTGGATTCTTAAAAGGAGCCTACTTCGAAGACAAATTATCGCTACTTCATGGAAAAGGAAAGTTAGTTAGAGTTGTTTCATTAAAAGGATATCATGAAATTGTGCTGTTATACTATATAGATCAAGCTATAGCTATTAACTATAAAAAGAAATTAGCACCACAAATCTAGTTAGTTTTAACCTGTAAATTCGACAAATCCACACATGACTTCTTCATTACTTTTCTTACCTGATATTTCTGGATTTACAGAGTTTGTGCAAACTACTGAAGTAGCGCATAGTCAACATGTTATTTCGGAATTATTAGAAGTTTTGATTGATGCCAATACAGAACAATTGCAATTAGCAGAAATTGAAGGTGATGCCTTATTCTTTTATAAAGAGAATGAGATTCCGTCTTTGGAAAAACTGTTAGCACAAGTAGAACACATGTTTACGGCTTTTTACAGTCATTTAAAACTGTTAGAGAAAAACAGAATTTGCCCTTGCAATGCCTGTTCTTCTGCTCCAAAATTACAATTGAAAATTATTGCACATAGTGGAAAATTGCAATTTATCAATGTACATAATAGCAGAAAACCATTTGGCACGCAAGTAATAGAAGTGCACCGATTGATGAAGAATGCTGTTGATAGTGATCATTATGTGTTACTCAGTAAAGAACTAACAAACCACATGCACTTGTCTAGTTCTTATAAAAGCAAGTTATACAATTTCAAATCGGGAAGTAACGCATATGACGGGAAAGAGTTAAAGTACCTCTACGCTATTATTGATAAAAAAGAATTAAAGTTAAAACCTTTTCAACTGGCAAAAAAAATTGAACTTACTAAAACACCTTCCTTCGTTCTTGAAAACCAATTTCCAATTGCAGCACATGAATTATTAGAATATATTACCAATTTTAATTACCGAAAGTATTGGGTGGATTCAACTGTTGACTTTAAGTTTAACTCCAATGAAGTAAATAGAATTGGTACTGAACATGTATGTGTTATTAAAGACAAACATCTAAACTTTACGACCGTTACCAAACAGGGTGCCCCTGGTCAATTAGTGTATGGAGAAATGACCACAAGTCCACCACCAGTTGATGTTCTGTTTCAATTTCACACCATTACTCCTAAAACAAACACATTGTGTACAGTACAAACTGAGGTATATATTGAGGCGAAGTCACCAATAAAAAAAATACTAATTTTCTTATTTATTAAAAATGCTTTCAAAAAGGGAACAACAAAAGCACTACTTAAGTTACGTACCTTTATTATCTCTAAAAAATAATTAAAATTAAGAAGAAAACTCCCCTCTTATTCCCAAGTCCCAAACCGCACCTAATTCTATTTTTTATTGAATTTCGTGGTTAGAATTCTCAGAATAGGTTCTCCATTTTTCTAGACACAAAGAAATATCCTCTGGGACATCTGAATTAAAACGCATAAACTCGCCAGTTGTTGGATGTTCAAACCCCAACGTTTTTGCGTGAAGCGCTTGTCTTGGTAAGGTTTTAAAGCAATTCTGTACAAATTGTTTGTATTTTGTAAAGGTGGTTCCTTTTAATATATCATCACCTCCATAGCGTGCATCATTAAATAAGGTATGACCAACATGTTTAAAGTGAGCTCTAATTTGATGTGTTCTTCCTGTTTCTAATTTACATTGAACTAAGGTCACATAAGTTAATCGTTCCAACACTTTATAATGTGTAACTGCATGTTTACCATAGTCACCTTCTGGAAAAACATCCATTTGTAAACGATTTTTAAAACTACGTCCTATATTTCCTTCAATAGTTCCTTCATCCTCAGCTACATTTCCCCAAACCAATGCATAATACAATCGCTCGGTTGTTCTATCATAAAACTGTTTAGATAAATGTGCCATTGCGTATTCTGTCTTTGCGACTACCAATAAACCACTTGTATCTTTATCTATTCTATGTACTAAACCTGGACGTTCGTTACTGTTTGTAGGTAAGTTTTCTATATGATGAATCAATCCATTTACCAAGGTACCAGAATAATTTCCGTGCCCCGGATGTACCACCATTCCTGCAGATTTATTTACAACAATTACGGCATCATCTTCATAAATAATATCTAATGGAAGCTCTTCAGCAACTAATAAGTTTTCTGCCGGAGGATATGCCAAAACCACCCGAACAACATCATTAGGTTTTACTTTATAATTCGATTTTACAGCAACATCATTCACCAAAACATTACCCGCTTTAGCTGCCTGTTGCACTTTATTTCGAGTAGCATTTTCAATAAAATTCATCAAAAACTTATCTACACGTAAAGGCTCTTGACCTTCACTGGCAATAAATCTGTGATGCTCATATAATTCTTCGTTTTCTATATCTGTATTTTGATCTTCCTGCATATTCGTTATCTTTTACCGTCTCCTAAAATTAAATCTATTACAGAATTTCTAGGCAGCTTTTTTCCTGGCTTCACTTTCCTTCCGTTATGTTTCATTCCTCTAACAACATCTTTACCAATATCTGGTATATAAGAAAATTCCCCAATTCTAAAACCTAGAGACAACAAATGGGTTCTTGCTTGCCTTTTTGTTCTACCGTTTAAATCTGGTAGAATTTCGTCTCTATACTTCGATGGGTTAATTGTTAAATAAATTTTTCTATTTTCTTTTACAAAACTCCCCGCTTCAGGGCTTTGTTCTATTACCGACTTGTTCGTATAAGTAGGATTGTAATTTGTAGAATCTATTACTTCAAAATGCAAATCAACTTCTTTTAAGGTACTTTCTACCTCAGACAATTCCATCTTATGTAAATCTGGAACTTGAATTTTCTGATCGTGGTTTGTGGTAAAACCAAACCACCATTGCAAACCAAAAATGATCATAAAGAGTGCTACGATTGCAATGGCAACCTGTTTGAAAAAAGAGGTGCTTTTAATAAATTGAAATATGCTCATGGTCAATTTTTTAACTGAGGACAAAGATATAAAACCAAACGTTAGTCTTTCTATTTATATTTTGATAAATTTGTTTTAGTATCGAAAATTTTAAAATGAAAAAAAATATTGCCATCATAATGGGAGGCTATTCTTCTGAAGCAGCCATTTCTTTAAATAGCGGAAGTGTTGTTTATAAAAATTTAGACAGGACAAAATACATGCTATATTCTGTTCATATTTTGCAAGAGAAATGGGTTTATGTAGATGAGGATAAAAATGAGTTCCCCATAGATAAAAACGATTTTTCTGTGCTCATTGGCAGTGATAAAATAACATTCGACTGTGTTTTTAATGCCATACATGGCACTCCTGGAGAAGATGGAAAAATTCTTGCCTATCTTGATTTAATTGGTGTAAAACACACCTCTGCTCCTTGGTACCAAATGGCCTTAACCTTTAACAAAAGAGATACGCTAAGTGTTGTAAAACATTATGGAATACCTACAGCTACTTCAATTTACTTCAACAAAGGAGATAAAATTGAGCCCTCAAAAATAATTGAAACTGTTGGTCTCCCTTGCTTTATAAAACCAAACAACGCCGGTTCTAGCTTCGGAATTTCTAAAGCATATACTGCTAAAGAAATTCTTAGTGGGATAGCAAAGGCTTATAAAGAAGATTCTGAAATACTGATTGAAAGCTTTCTAGACGGAACAGAAGTTTCAGTTGGTGTTATACAGTATGAAGGAACACTCAAGGTTTTACCGATTACAGAAATCACCACAGACAATGATTTCTTCGATTATGAAGCAAAATACCAAGGAAAATCAGAAGAGATAACACCCGCAAGAATTCCTGAACAAGATGCCGAAAAGGTTCGAGAACTCGCTAAAAAAGTATATCAAATTTTAAGAATGAGTGGTTTTTCTCGCTCAGAATATATTTTTGTTAACGGAGAACCTCATTTTTTAGAAATGAATTCAGTGCCAGGTTTAACAGAAGAAAGCCTATTACCACAACAAGCAACCGAAGCCAATATTAGCTTGTCAGATTTATTTGACAATGCAATAGCAATGGCACTAAACACATAACAACATGAAAAAAGCAGTTTTCCCAGGATCTTTTGACCCTATTACTTTAGGCCACGTAGATATCATCTCTAGAAGCTTACCGCTATTTGACGAGATTGTAATTGCCATTGGAATCAATGCCAAAAAGAAGTATATGTTTTCTATTGACGAGCGTAAAAAGTTTATTCAGAATGCCTTCTTTGCAGAACAAAAAATCACCGTTGAAACCTATACTGGCTTAACCGTTGATTATTGTAAAAAAATCAATGCAGATTTCATTCTACGTGGATTACGTAATCCCGCAGATTTTGAATTTGAAAAGGCCATTGCTCAAACAAACAGAAAACTTTCTGGCATAGAAACTGTATTCTTATTAACAAGCGCGGAAACATCATTTATCAGCTCATCAATCGTTAGAGATGTTGTTAAAAATGGTGGCGATGCTTCCATCCTACTTCCAAAATCTGTATCTGACTTTCTAACTGAGAAATAAAAAATTAACCAGCAAGCTCTAACACCTGTTGGTTTTCTTTTACAAAGCCTTCCAATACGTGAAAGAATTCTAAAATATCTTTTTCTGTGTTTGTTGCATTAATAGTTACCAATCGCACAAAAGAGTCTTCATTAAAAGCACCAAATCCAACCACTGTTATTTGATGTTCATATAATAAAGTACACAATATCTTAGGGTCTATACCTTTATAATTGAAACAAATTGAAATAGACTCCTCATAACTATATAAGGTATAATCTGGGTGATTTGCTACATAATTTCTAGCAACATCTGCTAATTCAAATTGCCGATCAACGATATGCTCTAGTCCATTCGTTCCTACCGATTTCCACAAGGTCCAAAACTTTAGCGCATCATTTCTTCGTCCACACTGAAAAGAAGTTTTTCCTAAATTAAAATCATCTCCGTCGGTTTGGTATAAATAATCTGCTTCATTACTAAAAGAATCATGCAATTGTTTTTTATCCTTCACTAAAATAATAGAACAGGTCATTGGTGTCCCTATCATTTTATGCGCATTATAGCTAAAAGAATCTGATTTTTCAATTCCTTTTAGCAAATGTTTTTTTGCATCGCTAAAAATTACAGAACCACAATACGCGCCATCTACATGCAACCAAATAGCATGTTTCTCTGTAATGGTAGCAATGGCATCAATCGGATCAAAAGCACCTAAAACGGTAGTTCCAGCTGTTACATTAACAAATGTTGGAATCAAGCCATTTTGAATATCCATATTGATTTGTTCTTCAAGTTTTGATGGAATCATTCGTCCTTTTTCATCCGCAGCTACATACCGAACATTATTCCTTCCTAATCCTGCAAAACTTGCATTTTTAGCATTCGAATAATGCGACTCTTTAGAAGTATACATGACCAATGGTTTGGTCATTCCATTTTGCCTACAGCTCGGATCTTTAGCATCTCTTGCCATGATCAACGCCATATAATTACTCATAGACCCACCTGTTGGAAAGGTTCCATTACTCTGCGCTCCATAACCAATCATATTACAAGATTTCCTAATTATTTCTTGCTCAATCCCCACTTGTGGCCCGGCTACTTTATAGGTATACATGCTATTATTTAGCAAAACGGCCAATAAATCACCCAATACAGCTTTAGACTGTCTCCCTCCAAATAATTGGTTAAAAAATAAACTAGTCGCAGTTTTTGGAGTAGCAACAAGTACCTCTTTCAGTACTTTTTTAAAGGCGCCATCTACGATTGCATTTTTATTAAGCGATAAATCGATGGTACTATATAGCTCATTTGAATCAATGCGTTTTGCAACTGGATGATTTCCTTCTTCATTTAACAAAACTTCAGCTAGCTCATTAAAGAGGATTAAATCATTACTTAATTCAGACATATACTTTTATTATTTTTTAGTGTTGATGGATGCATCTCCTCGACGTTGTCATATGTCAATTCCTTACGCGTAAATTCATTCTCTTTCGAATCATATACATTACAATTCTTAATTGGTTTTGCATATAAATGCAATGACATACTTCTATTCTTGGATCGATTTTCTAAATTATGAAACCCCATGAAATCAATCATATATGCCACATCTCCAGGTTTAGAATCTGTCGTTTTAATGCTTTTTAAATTCCCATTTTCATTTTGAGTAAAGACCTGCTCTCTAAATGTTCCTGCTACAAAATACACCCAACATTCTTCACCTCCATGATCATGAATTGCAGTAATTTGCTCTTTCTCCCAACAAATCAAAATCAGCTCAAAATTTTCATTTTCTTCTATACAATTACGCGTATAACACGTATCTGACCACGTTGCATATTTTTCAAATTCTGCAATTGGCAACTTCATCGATTTTAAAATAGTAGTGTACTTTGTCCTCTCCTCTTCATCAAGAACCTGAATTAATTCTGATATTGTTTCTAAGGATTTTTGGGTATTTATTATGGGTTTCAATGGTTTTTTAGGGTTTTTTCATCATTAAATCAAAGAAAACTTCTGTTTTCCAATTATTGCTAAGATACCCTTTTAGCACCTTCGAAACGAATAATTCAGAAATAAAAGGGTTCAAAAACATCATTAAAATAATATGAACACACCCGAATAGTTGGTAAATTGTCTAGTAACTAACAACAACTCCCTACATTTTTAAACAAATATATTATGGCTTTTCGATAAAATATTTCTTTTTTTCAGGGCTAATTATCGTTAATAAACGAGAAAATACCTGTTACTTTTTAGAAGATACATTTTTCATAATTTACCTATTTAATAAACAGATTATTCCTTATTTTTAACCCTTTAAAATTCATACAAACCATATTTTGAAAGCACAAAAATCAAGAACTTTTTTCGGGTTCTCTTTTCCCATCATGTTAAGTATTTTTCTATACTGGGATTCAGACTATTTTTCAGCACATTATTTCGATGGAAGAATCATGTTAAATTTTATTATAGTCACCTATTTCATAATGATGTTAGCTGTGAGCGATTTGAAATTAAAGAAACTAATGATCGGCATGGTATTGTTATCTACATTTGGAGAACAGTTATTTTGCAATTGGCTAAACATGTATGATTACAGAGACAATACCATTCCTTTTTATGTTCCATTTGGACATGCAATTGTTCTCGGATCGGCATACATGCTCCATCAAGTAACCAAGAGATATAACACTGACCGGTTAATGAGAAAAATCGCACCCATTTTCTTTGGACTCATTTTCGCTGTTGCAGTGCTATTTTTCAAAGACTACCTTACTTTTATATTGGCTATTTTATTTTTTCATTCTCTTATTCGAAAAAAATGGAGCCCTTTCTATTGCTATCTTGCGCTTTATGTACTTACCATTGAATATATAGGAACCTATTTCGGAATTTGGACATGGAAACCCAAGGCATTTGGATACATTCCAACCTTAAGTCCTCCAGTTGCAATTGCCTATGCCTATGTAGGGGCAACATCACTGTTAAGCAGAATTCTTAAATTACTAGAAAGAAAAAGACTGCTTCCCGTTTAATTTTCTTCTTTCTAAACAGGTGCTGATAACGTTAAAAAATGTTAATCTTTTTCCGACGATTAAAAAAATAGTAACTTAGTGATCACTAAAAAATTCAGGCACTTGAAAACACTCACAATCAACGGAAAAAACCATTCAATAGAGGCACCAGACAACATGCCTTTATTATGGGCTATTAGAGACATTATTGGCTTAACAGGAACAAAATATGGCTGTGGCGTTAGTCAATGCGGCGCATGCTCTATACTTATAGACAACGAAGTTGTACGTTCTTGTGGATTACCTGTTAGCTATGGTATTGGTAAAACAATTACAACCATAGAGGGCAAAACAGACAATTTAGCATTTGTTCGAGAAGCTTGGGAAGACATCAATGTTCCACAATGTGGATACTGTCAATCTGGACAAATAATTGCTGCTACTTCTTTACTAAATAGCAATCCAAACCCGTCAGACGAAGATATTGATACTGCAATGAGTGGAAATATTTGTAGATGTGGAACCTACCCAAGAATTAGAAAAGCAATACATAAAGCCGTTAAACTTAAAAACAAATAGATATGGAAGCTATACAAAATATGAGCCGTAGAAATTTCGTGAAAGTTTTTGGATTGGCTTCTGGAGGGTTAATTATTGGTTGTCAATTTACCTCAGAAAAAGAAATTATTAGAATAGATGATGGAACCACCTTTGCCCCTAACTTATTTGTACAACTAAAAAAAGACGGTAAACTAATTTTATTATGTGCGCGTTCTGAAATGGGGCAAGGAATTAGAACTTCGTTAACTTCTGCTATTGCAGATGAAATGGAGGCCGACTGGGAATATGTATCTGTAAAACAAGCAACTGGAAATAAAAAATTCGGAAATCAGAATACTGATGGTTCGAGAAGTGTTAGAACGATTTTAGGGCCTATGCGTAAAATGGGTGCGATTGCGAAAGCTATTTTAATTGAAGCTGCGGCTAAAAAATGGCAGGTCTCACCGTCAGATTGTACTGCAGAAATGCATTATGTCATCAATAAAAACAATAACAAAAAACTATTTTTTGGAGATTTAGTTGAAGAAGCTATGCTTTTAGAAATCCCTAAAGATGTAAAACTTAAAGATAAAAAAGACTTTAAATATATAGGTAAAACATTAAAAAGTATCGACATCAAAGATTTTACACATGGTGCTGCTACTTATGGGTTAGATGCTCGCTTACCTAACATGAAATTCGCAGTTATTGCACGTTGCCCATCAACTTTTGGCTCTGTAAAAAGTTTTGAAAAATCTGAAGCTCTAAAAGTTTCAGGAGTAGAAGCTGTTTTTGAAGTAGAACGCGTTAAAAGACCATTTGGAATGCTAGGAGGTATTGCTATTGTTGCAAATAACACCTGGGCAGCAATTCAAGGAAGAAACAACCTAGAAGTTGTTTGGGATAAAGGTGCTAACGGAAAATACAATAGTAAAAATTACACACAAAAATTAACCAATCGAGTTCATACCAGAGCTAAAGTTGTTCCGCCCACAAAAGGGAATGTAAACACTGCTTTTTCAAAAGCAGCTAAAACAGTTGAAGCAACATATCAACTTCCTCATTTAGCACATGCTCCTATGGAAACACCCAATGCATTGGCTTGGGTTCACGACGGAAAATGTGAAGTTTGGGCACCTGTGCAATCTCCACAATCTGCAAGAGCAGAGGCCGCAGCTTACTTAGGGATCGATGTAAAAGATGTAACAATTAATGTTACTTTTTTAGGGGGTGGATTTGGACGAAAATCAAAACCAGATTTTGTTGTTGAAGCAGTTGCATTGTCTAAAAAAATGAACGCTCCTGTACAAGTAGTATGGACAAGAGAGGATGACATACAACATAGTTATTACCACACAACAAATGCGCAATATCTAAAAGCATCCCTAGATAAACATGGGACAGTAACTGGATGGCTGCACAGAACTGCTTTCCCTTCAATAAACTCAACCTTTATGCCTGGTGCAAATTATGCTGCTGGATGGGAAATTGGCCAGGGAATGAACAACAATCCTTTTGAAATTGCGAATACACGTTATGAAAATGCGAAAGCGGAGCCTTTGGTAAGAATTGGCTGGTTGCGCTCAGTTTGTGCCATTTTTCATAGTTTCGGAATCAATTCTTTTATAGATGAGTTGGCAAGTCAAGCAGAAAAAGACCCATTGCAATTTAAATTAAACTTGATTGGTGAAGATAGAATCAGAGAAGAAAAATCGCCACATCCATTAAACACAAAACGCTTAAAAAATGTAATGAATATTGCCGCTAAAAAAGCAAACTGGGGCAGAAAATTACCTGAAGGCCATGGCCTAGGAATTGCTTTTTATTATAGTTTTTTTAGCTATGTTGCCTCGGTTGTTGAAGTTTCTGTAATTAATGATAAAGTGAAAATTCATAATATTTGGACTGCTGTAGATTGTGGCATGGTCTTAAACAGAGATAATGTTCTAAATCAAATGGAAGGTGCCGCAGTTTTTGGAATGTCAATTGCGTTGCATGGAAAAATTACGGCAAAAGATGGCGCTATAGAACAAAGCAATTTTCATGACTATACAATGACAAGAATGTATGAAGTTCCTCCAATTGACATTACAATTGTAGAAAGTGATGAAGCTGCAACTGGGGTTGGTGAACCTGGCGTTCCTCCAATTGCACCTGCCATTGTAAATGCAATTTTTAATGCTTCTGGAAAACGCTACAGAACATTGCCACTAACAGATTTCGGAATCGTATAAAACCTAATCAATACCAAACTTCCCGCTTCGGCGGGAATCATTATTATGAAAAAAGGAATTATTGATATTATTCGCTATTATGCAACAGGCATTGGATTGATCTATATTATTTATATGCTTTTTGGACACTCAAATACTAAGAGCTTTTCTCCATATCATTATGGTATTTTATTGATGTATTTTTCATGTATAGTTTGGCTATTTTATAACGTTTACAATTATATATCAAAAAACAAAAAAACTGCCTACTACAAAACCTTAATATTTCTAAATCTTAGCTTCATCTTTTATTTTACTTTTTGGGTAATATCTCGTTAGCAAAAATGTACCATGAACAAAAATGTTGACCCACCAACTTTAATACTACTTGCTGGAGGTAAATCTTCTAGAATGAGAGAACCAAAAGGGCTTTTAAAACACAACAACACCTTTTGGATTCTATCACAAATAGAAAGCTTTATTGGTACTCATATTTTTATTGGACTTGGCTATGACAACCAATTGTATTTCCATGCAATTCCTTGGCTAAAAGAGGCACTCAAAACAACGGTCACTTATAAAAAAAAGAAAATTAGGGTTGTTCTAAACCTAAGCCCTGAACTGGGTTTTTTCTCTAATTTACAGTCGGTTTTAAAACATGTAAACTTACATCATCATGTAGTAATTTTACCTATAGACGTTCCTCTATTTAATAAAAAAGAACAAAAAAAGCTCCATTCAAAAGAGCATTTAATTGTGATTCCAAAGTACCAAAACAAAAAAGGACATCCCATCAAAACATCCCCAAAATTTTGGCAACCACTTCTACACGTACCTCTTTCTAGTCCAAATGCAAGATTAGACTTTCAAATAAAAAAAATGAACCCATCAGAAATTTCTTTTATAAAAGTTTCTGATGGGCTATGTATTCAAAATTTAAACACCCCTAAAGAGTGGCAAGTGTTTATTTCTGATTAAAATTTATATTCTGATAATGGCTTCGGAAAATCTTCTGGATTCGCCGCTAAGTGATACCTTGGATCATCAATTGCCTCTTCAATCACTCCTTTAAAAATTGGACTAGATTTATACAACAGCACTTTACAATCCTCACTCAAATGTTTTAATTTAATTGTTTTCTCCTGTGCCTGATATTTTTCAACCAACGCAAAAATAGCTTCAATTGCAGAATGGTCACTAATTCGTGCTTCTACAAAATCTATTTCTACCATTTTCGGATCATTTTTAGGGTCAAATTTCTCATTAAAAGCAGAAATACTTCCAAAGAATAATGGGCCCCAAATTTCGTACACTTTTGTTCCATCTTCTTTAACACGCTTTCTTGCTCTAATTTTTTTAGCGTTTTCCCATGCAAAAACCAAGGCAGAAATAATGACTCCTACAAATACAGCAATTGCCAAATCAAATAATACTGTTACTACAGAAACTACAATTAAGACAAAGGCATCAGAGGCCGGTATTTTTCTTAAAATTCTAAAACTAGACCAAGCAAATGTTTCGATAACCATCATAAACATCACTCCAACCAAAGCCGCAATTGGCACTTGCTCAATATATTTATCTGTAAATAAAATAAACGTTAACAAGGTTAAAGACATTACAATTCCAGATACTCTTCCTCGACCGCCTGCATTAATATTAATAACTGTTTGCCCAATCATTCCACATCCACCGGTTCCTCCAAACAATCCACTTACAATATTTCCTGCTCCTTGCGCAACACACTCTCTATTTCCGTTTCCTCTAGTTTCAGTTAACTCATCCA
>Ga0105356_10000188_pt1 | contig 54325 bp, 57 predicted proteins | sample GOMGulsemesocosm_3_FD_83502 | JGI IMG/M metagenome (GOLD analysis project Ga0105356, IMG submission 83502) | Methane-oxidizing microbial communities from mesocosms in the Gulf of Mexico - GOM9D Gulf of Mexico | ecosystem: Environmental > Aquatic > Marine > Cold seeps | place: Gulf of Mexico...
AAATTCTACTAATTTAGAATCTTCAACAGGATCAATTCCTTCTTCGTAATTGTGCCAGTTAAAATCTTTAAGAAATTGTTCTGGATTTACTTGAGTTTCAGTTACTACTGGAGTTGTAGCTTCAACTTCAACTGCTTTTTCTTTATTTTCAGCCATTGCTGATTAAAATTTGTATTCTATATGCCTTCGGAAGAATTAAGCAATTAACACACAGAAGCGTTATAAAATGTTCTTTTTACCCCTTTTATCTTTCCGACTATTTGCTAAAAGGAGTGCAAAAGTACATATATAAAACTAAAATGCCTAATTTTAATTACACAGAAACCTTAATTTAAATCCTTGAAAATGAATTACCTATTCTTGCTTTTCCAAAACGGTAGTAACCAATTTTAGTATAATCTCAAATTGAGCTTCCATACTCAAGTTAGAATTATCTATTTCAATGGCATCATTTGCCTTAATTAATGGAGAATCTTTTCGGTTAGAATCCATGAAGTCACGTTCTTCAACATTGTGTAATACATCTTCAAAATTAACGGCATCACCTCTTTTGATAAGTTCATCAAAACGACGTTGGGCCCTAATTTTTGCAGAAGCAATCATAAATAATTTTAATTCTGCCTGAGGAAAAACAACAGTGCCAATATCACGCCCATCCATAACTACACCTTTACACTCTCCCATTTCCTGTTGTTGCTTTACCAACTGCTGACGCACTTCCGAAACAGCAGAAATAGTACTTACATAGCTGGATACTTCAAGGGTTCGAATTTCCTTTTCAACATTTACAGCATTTAAATACATTTCGGCATAACCTAAAGACCTATTAAATCTAAAATCTAAAATGATTTTATCCAAATTCATTATTAAATCATCACGCTTAAAATAATCCTTTGAGATATAATCATTCTGCATCGCATAAAGGGTTACGGCTCTATACATAGCACCCGTATCTACATATACATAACTCATTTTTTTTGCCAACTGTTTCGCTATGGTACTTTTACCTGTTGATGAAAATCCGTCTATTGCTATTGTTATGTTTTGCATTATTGTAAATCTATTTGTAAGCCAAAAAAGCTGGCATTTGAAGCACTTGTATAACGTGCATGTGAATAACTAAATCTCATTTTTCTAAGTTTCACTCCTATCCCAAATGATAGTCCTGAAAAATTACGCTGTTCTAAAATTCTAAGCTCCTCTGCTCTTCTAAAACTATATCCCACTCTAATATTAAATCCTCGCTTTGGAAATAACTCTGCTCCTAAAATTAAATGACGCATTGTATTATTTAAAAAACCAACCTTCTCATCTGTTAAATTTCCATCTAAATCTCCTATAGACCGAGCTGGATTAGATCTTCCTATAGGCCATTTTTGTAGATTTTCTAAGGTGATATGCCATCGTAACGGGATATGCTCCAAAGTTTGAGACATACCAAAGTCAATTTCAAAAGGCAAGGGTTCGTTTAATCCGGCATAAGTGGTTATTTGAGAGCCTATATTCCGTACAGCAATTGCGGCATTAAAATCTAGGGCTTCATCGATATATAATAACCCTAAATCAGCAGCAACACCAAGCGAATTATATTGTTCTAATTTTGAAGTTATTACCTTTAAATTACCACCGACATAAAAATTTGAATACCCAATTTGCATAGCATAACCCATAGAAAGTGCCGCTTCACTTCCTGTGAACTCACCTGTTGAAACACCATTTTCATCATATCCATCAAAACTGCCATAATTAATATAACTTATCCCTACATGCAATGTTTGAGCGCGTCTGTCCAAAGTATAAGCATAAGAAGCTGTACCATATCCAATACCACCTAAATAACTAACATAATTTAAAGCCAGCTGATTATCCATTTCTACATTAATAGTTGCAGGATTATATAAGCCTTGAGTGACATCATAATCTACATTGGTAATAACTTTTCCTCCCAAAGCAGCTTGACGTGGCGACGATATTAAATTTAAGAATTGATAGGTAGACTCACCTCCAACTTGTGAATACGAAAATGTAACAACACATAAAAAAAATATTGAAGTAATCGTCCTTTTCATAAAGCAACAAAGTAACTAAATCTATCTTAAAACGATTGTATGAATAATTTATTTTTGAAGTATAAAAAAAACCCCGAGAGTATCGAGGTTCTTTTTGATTATAATTGCTTAGCTCTTTTCACTTTTTGATCGGTGACAGCGAGGTCAATAACCTCACTCATATCTGAAACATAATGAAATGTTAAGCCTTTTAGATACTCTTCTTTAATTTCATCAATATCACTTTTGTTTTCCTGACAAAGTAATATCTCTTTAATTTTTGCACGTTTTGCTGCTAGTATTTTTTCCTTTATTCCTCCAACAGGAAGAACCTTCCCTCGAAGTGTAATCTCACCAGTCATAGCCAAACTTTTCTTAACTTTTTGCTGTGTAAATAATGAAACTAATGAGGTCAACATAGTTACCCCTGCACTTGGTCCATCCTTTGGCGTCGCACCTTCCGGAACATGAATATGTACATTATATTTATCGAAAACTTCTGGATTGATACCAAAAGTATCAGCATTGGCTTTAATATACTCCATAGCAATGGTAGCAGATTCTTTCATTACTTTTCCTAAATTTCCAGTAATGGTCATGCTTCCTTTCCCTTTGGATAAAATAGATTCAATAAACAAAATATCTCCACCTACCCGTGTCCATGCTAATCCTGTTACAACTCCTGCAACATTATTATTCTCATATTTATCACGTTCAAGCTTAGGACTTCCCAATACTTCAACAACATCATCATTGGACACTTTTACGTTATAATCTTCTTCCATTGCAATATTTTTGGCCGAATATCTTACCATTTTTGCAATTTGCTTTTCTAGGCCACGAACCCCAGATTCACGTGTATATCCTTCAACAATTTTTTCAAGTTGAGGCTTTGCAATTTTTAAGTGCTTTTCTGTTAAACCATGTTCTTCTAATTGTTTTGGTAATAAATGTCTTTTACCAATTTCCACCTTTTCTTCAATGGTATATCCTGAAACATTAATAATTTCCATTCTATCACGAAGTGCAGGTTGAATGGTTGCCAAGCTGTTAGACGTTGCGATAAACATCACTTTAGATAAATCGTAACCCATTTCTAAGAAATTGTCATAGAACTCCGAGTTTTGCTCAGGATCTAAAACTTCTAACATTGCAGATGAAGGGTCTCCTTGATTAGAATTTGATAATTTATCAATTTCATCTAGTACAAACACAGGATTAGAAGTTCCAGCCTTTTTCAAACTTTGTAAAATTCGCCCAGGCATCGCACCAATATAGGTTTTACGATGTCCTCTAATCTCAGCTTCATCACGTAAACCACCAAGTGACATACGTACATACTCTCTTCCTAAAGCTTCTGCAATAGACTTTCCTAAAGATGTCTTTCCAACACCTGGAGGTCCATACAAACATAAAATTGGAGATTTCATGTCATTTCTAAGCTTAAGTACTGCTAGATATTCAATTATACGACGTTTCACATCATCAAGACCATAATGGTCACGATCTAAAATTTTCTTCGCACGTTTTAAATCAAATATATCATTACTATACTCTTCCCAAGGTAATTCTAAAAATAAATCTAAATAATTACGTTGAATCGAATACTCAGCAACTTGTGGATTCATACGCTGTAACTTCCCAATTTCTTTCTCGAAATGCTTAGCCACTTTTTCGCTCCAAAGTTTGTCTTTAGCGCGTGTTTTCATCTCCTCCACCTCTTCTTCATAACTCACACCTCCAAGTTCCTCTTGAATAGTTTTCATTTGTTGATGTAAGAAATATTCTCTTTGCTGTTGGTTCATATCACTTTGAACCTTAGATTGAATATCATTTTTAAGTTCTAATTTCTGAAACTCAACATTCATATATTTAAGAGTTGCCAAGGCACGCTCTTGTAGATCGTTTGTTTCTAAAAGTGCTTGTTTTTCTTCTACTGAAAGATTCATGTTTGAAGACACAAAATTTATTAAAAACGAATTGCTTTCAATATTTTTTATAGCAAAAGAAGCTTCACTGGGAATATTAGGACTCTCCTTAATAATTTGCAAAGCCAATTCTTTAATCGACTCTATTATGGCAGAGAACTCTTCAGTTGTTGTATCAGATGTTGTTTCAGGAAACTCCCGCACAGTTGCGTTCATATAAGGTTCTTCAGTAATAACTTCAGCAACCTTAAATCGTTTTTTTCCTTGAATAATAACTGTGGTATTTCCATCAGGCATTTTAAGAACTCTTAAAATTCTTGCAACAGTTCCCGTTTCATGGACATCTTTTGCTGTAGGGTCTTCAACCGTTTCATCTTTTTGAGAAACAACACCTATGACTTTGCTGCCTTTATTGGCATCATCAATAAGTTTAATAGATTTATCTCTTCCTGCGGTAATAGGAATAACTACACCTGGAAATAAAACTGTATTACGCAATGATAATATAGGTAATGTTTCAGGTAACGATTCATTATTAATTTCTTTTTCGTCTTCAGTAGTCATTAATGGAATTAACTCCGAATTCTCATCAAACTCCTGAAATGACAAACTGTCAATATTTATAAATTTAGACTTGGCCATATTAATTTTAGGTCATTCTGTCATTAAAACAGAACTATTATATTATTATATTTTATTTAAAACTAAAGTTTACTTTTAAAAACCAGTAACTTAGAGGGCTTTTAAAGCATTTATCGCAACCTTAAGTTCAATTGTTATGCCATAATAATTTTGACTTACTCAAATAAAAACAAAAGTTTTTTATAAAAACTGTAACAGTTATTCATTATGAGACTCTTTCATATAAACAATTTGTTTGTTGACGTTAACTAACCACAATATCGAACAACTCATACAGCTTTGTATCACTGGAAACCAATTTGCACAATTGGAGATTTACAACCGATACTATAAAGCTATGTATAATACAGCATTTAGGATTGTAAAAGATCCTTATGAAGCTGAAGATATTATGCAAGATTCATTTTTAACAGCTTTTACAAAGCTAGAGAATCTTAAAGAAACTGTGACTTTTGGGTCCTGGTTAAAACGAATTGTAATTAACAACAGTATTTATCACTATAAAAAAAGTACTAAATACAGTGAAGTTCCTTTAGATGATGTATTGTACAGGGTTGAAGATCCCGATGGTATTTCGAGTGATTATGAATTTACAAACTTAAAAGCAAAACAAGTTTTGGAAACCATGAAAACACTTAAAGACAACTATCGCGTGTCTCTTACATTGCACCTTATTGAAGGGTATGACTATGAAGAAATAAGTAAAATAATGAACATAACTTATGCTAACTGTCGTACCACAATCTCAAGAGCTAAAGAGAATTTAAGACAAAAACTACAGCTTATAGCTGAGTATTAAAACATTAGATTATGAATGAAAATAATTTAAATACACTATTTAAAAATCTCAATGAAGATTTCAACATCGAAGAACCGCGTTTGGGGCACCAAAATCGATTTTTAGAAAAGTTAAATAATCAAAACGAGATTGTTATTAAATCCTCTAAGCCTGTAAGAACGCTTTGGAGACCTTTAATAGGAGTTGCGGCTTCAATAGCACTACTAATTACAGTATTTATTGGAGTACAACGTGATAGTTCTCCTCAGGGTCTTGCTAGTATTTCTCCAGAAATGGCAACTACACAGGATTTCTTTACCAATACGATTACAAGTGAACTTGAAAAATTAAATAGTGAAGAATCACCTGAATTTCAAAATTTAATTGTTGATGCCTTATTTCAAATTAAAATACTAGAAGAAGATTATAAAAATTTGACCTTAGACCTTAACGAAAGCGGCGATGATAAACGTGTTATTTATGCTATGATTTCAAACTTTCAAAACAGAATAGATTTACTACAGAATGTAGTAGAACAAATTGATAATTTAAAACAACAAAAACCTGAACAAAATGAAAACAGCTCTACTCTATAAAGCTTTAATTACATTTCTTTTTATTCCTGCACTTGTTCTTGGAAACAATGCTAACGATTGGAAAGGCAAACACACCAAAGAAAAGAAGATTAACAAAGAGTTTACCGTAAATTCTGATGCAACATTAGAAGTTGATAATAGTTATGGAAACATTGATATTGTAACTTGGAGTGAAAACCGAATAGTTATTGAAGTAACAATTACTACCAATGGTAATAATCTGGAAAAAGTACAGAAAAAATTAGATCAAATTACTGTAAATTTTAACGGATCTTCGAATTTGGTTTCTGCAAAAACACGCTTTAATCAAAATAAATCCAGGTCATGGTGGAATTGGGGCAATAATAATGTAAACATGAAAATTAATTATGTTATTAAAATGCCAATTACCAATAATGTAGATTTAAGCAATGATTATGGTAGTATAAACCTAGATAAGCTTGAAGGTCACGCCACAATTAATTGTGATTATGGTAAAATAACTACGAAAGAATTAATGGCTGATAATAATATTATAAACTTTGATTATACAAATAACAGCTATTTTGAATACATTAAAAGCGGTAAAATAAACGCCGATTATAGCGGGTTTACTGTGGGGAAAACAAACGATCTGGACATTAACGCAGATTACTCAAAATCTAAAATAGAATTAGCTGAAGATGTTAATTACAACTGTGACTACGGATCCATTATTATTGATAAGGTAAATAATGTTACTGGTGATGGCGACTATTTAACAACGCGTATTGGAGATGTCTATAAAAACATTAGAATCAAAGCAGATTACGGGTCTTTTAAAATAGATAATATGACTGCTAATGCAGGTGACGTTACTATTGAATCAGATTATATGAAGATTACTATTGGGTATTCTACGGAGTACAATTTTAATTTTGTACTCGATTTAGATTATGCATCCTTAAGAGATAAAGAGGGACTAGAATTCTCTAAACAAAATATTAAATCTACCAGTAAATTTTATGCAGGTTATCATGGAAACTCAAATTCCAGTAACACTATTAAAATAAATTCTGACTACGGAAGCGTGTCATTAAATAAAAACTAATACGAATCAAAAAACAACAGGAAATTTTCGCCCCTGTCTTTTAATGAGACAGGGTTGGAAATAACAAATCAATTAAATTTAAAAACATGAAAAAATCAATATTATTATTAGCCGCTATTATGTTTGCATCTGTTTCTCACGCACAATGGTGGGGCGGAAAAAAAGTTAAAGGTAATGGAAATATGACTACCGTGACTCGAACAACTGGAGATTACGATGGCATAAAATGTGCTGGTTCAATGGATTATATCCTTGTAGCAGGTACAGAAGGAAAAATAAAGATTGAAGGAGAAGAAAACCTATTAAAACATATCGTAACAGAGGTAAAAGGCGGTAATTTAATCGTTAAAGTTGAAAAAGGAATTAATTTAAGCACAAGCTGGAATAAAACAATTAAAATCACAATTCCATTTAAAGATATTTCAAGTGTTTCACTTGCTGGTTCTGGAGATCTATGGAATGAAGATAAAATTAATTCATCCGATTTTGATTTATCATTAGCAGGATCTGGAGATGTCATCATTAATGTTGATGCATCCTCTATAGAAGGTAGTTTAGCTGGCTCAGGAGACCTTACAATAAAAGGAAACACCAACAACTTAACATTAAAATTAGCAGGATCCGGAGATATTCATGGTTTTGGACTACAAGCTAACCATACAACGGTATCTGTTGCAGGGTCTGGAGATATCCAAGTTGTGAGCAACGAGAGCTTAAAAGCTCGTGTATCAGGATCTGGAGATATAGAATATAAAGGAAGCCCAAGTAAAGAAGATACCAAGGTTTCAGGTTCGGGAAGTATTAGTAACTAAACAATACTAGAGATTACAAAAAATTAAAAGCCACGAAATTCGTGGCTTTAGTTTTTTTAATAGGGTTTGAAATTATTTCATTTATGCCGACACTTTTTGTTTCGGAACTCGGTAAAGCAATATTATGCCACCAATAAAAAACACAATTAAAAACAAAATGGAATATCGCATACTACCCGTCAATTGAGCCACTAAGCCATACATAAAAGTTCCTATTATTATTCCAATTTTTTCAGTAACATCATAAAAGCTAAAAAAGGAAGTCGTATCAGTTGTTTCTGGTAAAAACTTAGAATAGGTTGATCTAGATAAAGCTTGTATCCCTCCCATAACAAGTCCCACACATGCTGCGGCAATATAAAAATCTGTTGGAGTTACTAGAAAATAAGCATAAACACAAATGACAGCCCAAATACAATTTACAACTATTAGTGTAATTACATTTCCGAATTTTTTTGACATTCTTGCTGTAAACATAGCTCCAAATATAGCCACAAGTTGAATTACCAGAATACTTACTATTAAACCCATAGTACGCTCGCTATCACCTCCCCAAGCAATCTCTTCTTCCCCAAAATATGTAGCGATAAGCATTACCGTTTGAACAGCCATACTATACACGAAAAAGGCTATCAAATATTTTTTCAATCGGACTTCTTTTCCCAATTGTTTCCATACTATTTTTAATTCTTTAAATCCATTGAGAATAACATTTTTTGTAACCTTAACATCCTTTTTCGTTCCTTTAGGCAAATAATAAAAAGTATATTGACTAAAAATAATCCACCAAATACCTACTGTCAAAAAGGAATATTTCATTGCTTTAATTTCAGCCACTTCTCCTTCTCCTCCTGTAATTCCAAAAAAATCAGGCTTCATTACCATTGCCAAATTAACTAATAACAACAATACACTTCCAACATAACCAATGGAAAACCCTTTGGCACTAATAGCATCATGTTGCTCAGGATAGGCAATATCTGGTAAATAGGAATTATTAAAGGCAAAACTTACCCAAAAGCCGACCAATCCGAAAAAATAACAGAGTAAACTAAGGTAAATATGTTCAAGAGAAAACCAATACAAACCAATGCAAGATATACCGCCTAAATAACAGAAAAATTTCAAGAATACTTTTTTATTCCCAATATAATCGGCTATTCCAGAGAGTAAAGGTGTTATTATAGAAATAAATACAAAAGCTGCAGACGTTACATAACTAATTAATGGTGCTCTTTCTATCGTTCCTCCAAATATTTCAACCCTATCAATATCAGCGGCTCTAAACAACGCACCATAAAATATCGGAAAAATTGCCGAAGAAATAACCAATGAATATACCGAATTTGCCCAATCATAGAATGCCCAGGCATTCAATAATTTCTTACTTCCTTTTTCTAATTGAATCATTTAAAATTAGTTTATCAGTGTTTAAATTTATTGCCTTTTTCAAGTTTCATTGGACATTCACATTAATAATAGCGTCCATATTTATCATAAAAAAACTGCTCATTTCTGAGCAGCTTCTAAAGTAAACATTTATTATGTAACCAATAGTTATATTTTATTCTCTAAATGAAGTGACCCCAAACTTCTTTGCTTCTTCTTTTGCCTTTGGTGCCCATTTCGTCAAATTTGCAATTCTAGTATCATTAGATGGATGCGTACTTAAAAACTCAGGAGGTCCTTGTCCCCCACTATTTGCTTTCATACGTTTCCATAATTGTGCAGCTTCATCTGGATTATAACCTGCAATAGCCATCAAGCGCAAACCAATTTCATCAGCTTGAGTTTCATGCGATCTACTAAATGGAAGCATTCCTCCTAAAGTTGTAACAACGCCATATGATTGATTAAATATAGTAACTGTTTTTTCATCTTTAATAGCAGCATTTCCAGCAAAAGCTAGCCCTTGTTGAATCATACTTGCACTCATACGCTGTTGTCCATGATTTGCTAAAGCATGAGCAACTTCATGCCCCATAATAGCAGCAACTCCTGTTTCTCCAGCAGCTATGGGAAGAATCCCTGAGTAAAACACAATTTTTCCTCCAGGCATACACCAAGCATTCACCGTTTTATCGTTTACCAAGTTGTACTCCCATTTGTAATCCTTCAAATAGCCTTGTTGTCCATTGGCATCAAGCCATCTTTCAGCAGCAACAGCAATCCGTTGACCTACCCTTGTAATCATCTCTGCATCGGTAGTCCCCTTGATTACATTGTTTTCTGTTAAAAATTGATCATACTGAGCAAATGCCGTTGGGAACAATTGTGAATTGGGAACAAAGGCCATTGTCTTCTTTCCTGTAAAAGGATTCGTAGCACAAGACAGGAATAAAAATATTGCCCCATATGCTACTAAAGTTTTTTTAAATTTCATTTTGTTTAAGGTGTTTTTATTTAATTTAAAATTACAAAAACCGTTCCTAATTCCTACATAATATTAAAAATAAAATAATTGATATGTTTTAAATATTCCACCGACTATTATTAAAAATAACTTAATTTTAATCCATGATGAAACGTATAATTCTTTTTTTCACACTTATTGTACTTTATAGCTGCAATTCGAATGCTCAAAAAGCAAATGAAAATATCTATAAAGTTAGTAAAACGGATTCTGAATGGAAAACACAGCTCAGTGACATTTCCTATTATGTTTTGCGTCAAGCTGGAACTGAACGTGCATTTTCTAGTGCCCTTAATGACAACCATGAAGATGGCACTTATGTCTGTGCCGCTTGTAACACCCCTCTATTTAAAAGTGATAATAAATACGACTCAGGATCTGGATGGCCTAGTTTTGATCGAGAAATTAAAGGTAATGTCGAATATTCGGTCGATTATAAACTGGGATATGGTCGCTCTGAAGAACATTGTGCAACCTGTGGTGGACACCTAGGACATGTTTTTGATGATGGCCCAAAAGAAACTACTGGTAATCGCCACTGTATTAATGGTGCCGCACTAAAATTTATACCAAATAAAGATGAGTGACTATAAGATAAACAAATCGAAGGAAGAATGGCGTAATCAACTCTCTAAAGAACAATTCAGAATTTTAAGAGACAAAGGTACCGAACGCCCACATACAGGAGACTATAATATCCATTTCGAAAAAGGTGCTTACCATTGTGCAGCTTGCAACCAACAACTTTTTGAAAGTCACACCAAATTTGACGCGCATTGTGGATGGCCTAGTTTTGATGATGCTATCAAAGGTAGCGTTAAAAACATATTAGATAAATCACATGGGATGCTACGTACAGAAGTCGTTTGCAGTAACTGTGGTGGCCATCTTGGACATGTCTTTAACGATGGTCCAACTGAAACTGGTCAACGTTACTGTATAAATTCTGTAAGTTTAGATTTTAATAAATAATAATTTATAGCCTGATAAGAACATCGTATCAAATTCAGTAGATAATCGAGATTAAACCAGTTATCTTTAGGCTATGCAAAATTCATATTTAACAAGTATTATCAAGCAATTTGAGTATTACAAAATGCTGGGAGATAAAACATTTGATCAATTAACGGAGGATGAGATTCATTGGCAATTTAATGATCAAAGTAACAGCGTCTCAATTATTGTTAATCATTGTGTTGGTAACATGCTTTCGCGCTGGACCAATTTCTTAACTGAGGATGGTGAGAAATCCTGGCGTCATCGTGATCAGGAATTTGAAGATGCCTACAAAACCAAAACAGAACTAATTACTGCTTGGGAGACTGGTTGGAACTGTGTATTCCAAGCAATAAATACATTAACCGAAACAGATTTAGAGCATATAATATATATTCGAAATCAAGGGCATACAATTACTGAAGCTATAAACAGGCAACTAGCACATTACGCCTATCATATTGGGCAAATTGTATTTTTAGGAAAAATGATTACAAACCAAAAATGGGAATCCTTATCTATCCCTAAAGGAAAATCTGCCAGTTACAATACAGAAAAGTTTAGCAAAGTAAAAGAGAAACGACATTTTACTGAAGATTTATAATTCTATAATCTCAAATTTTTTCCTAAAACTTTAACAATTCACAAGCTAAAACTGGTTTTAATTCGACTTCTATAATTTGTTATTTTCAATTTTATTAAACGACTTCGATTTTGTAAATTCGTAGCTTCAAATTAAGACATAAAATTATTCCCATGAGTAAATATGATATTATAGTTCTTGGAAGCGGTCCTGGAGGTTATGTTACCGCTATTAGAGCATCACAATTAGGATTTAAAACAGCAATTGTTGAAAAGGAAAACCTTGGTGGTGTATGTTTAAATTGGGGCTGTATCCCAACTAAAGCCTTATTAAAATCTGCTCAAGTTTTTGAATACCTTAAACATGCTAATGATTACGGGCTATCTGTGAAGGAGTATGACAAAGATTTTGACGCTGTTGTAAAACGTAGTCGAAATGTTGCTGAAGGCATGAGCAAAGGGGTTCAATTTTTATTGAAGAAAAATAAAATTGACGTTATTAACGGTTACGGAAAAGTAAAAGCTGGTAAAAAAATTGCAGTCACTGCTGAAGATGGTAACACTACAGATTACCAAGCCGACCATATTATTATTGCAACTGGTGCTCGTTCTAGAGAATTACCTAGCCTACCTCAAGATGGTAAAAAAGTAATTGGATACCGTGAAGCAATGACTTTGGAAAAACAACCTAAAAAGATGATAGTTGTTGGTTCTGGTGCCATTGGTGTAGAATTCGCATACTTTTATAAAGCTATGGGTACGGAGGTAACCATCGTTGAATTTTTACCAAATGTTGTTCCTGTTGAAGATGAAGATATATCTAAACAATTGGCACGCTCTTTCAAAAAAAGTGGTATAAAAATAATGACTTCTGCTGAAGTAACTAGTGTTGATACGTCTGGAGATGTAATTAAGGCTACTGTAAAAACTAAAAAAGGCGAAGAGGTTTTGGAAGCTGATATTGTACTTTCTGCCGTTGGAATAAAATCAAATATTGAAAATATCGGTTTAGAAGATGTCGGTATTGTTGTAGATAGAGATAAAATAATTGTTAATGATTTTTATCAAACTAATCTTCCTGGTTATTATGCTATTGGAGACGTTACTCCTGGTCAGGCATTAGCACATGTTGCTTCTGCTGAAGGTATTTTATGTGTTGAAAAGATTGCTGGACAACATGTTGAAGCTTTAGATTACGGTAACATTCCTGGATGTACATACTGTACTCCTGAAATTGCGAGTGTAGGATTGACCGAAAAACAAGCTAAAGATCAAGGTCTAGATATTAAAGTTGGTAAATTTCCATTCTCAGCATCTGGTAAAGCAAGTGCCGCAGGAAATAAAGAAGGTTTTGTAAAAGTAATCTTTGATGCCAAATACGGCGAATGGTTAGGCTGTCATATGATTGGTACAGGAGTAACTGATATGATTGCAGAAGCTGTATTAGGTAGAAAATTAGAAACTACCGGACACGAAGTATTAAAAACAGTTCATCCACATCCAACCATGAGTGAAGCGGTTATGGAAGCTGTTGCTGATGCCTATGATGAAGTCATTCATATTTAGAACATTAGACCTAGTCTATTAGATATAAACAAAAAAGTTCCGATAAATTCGGAACTTTTTTTATTTAAATACTTTTCAGTTTTATTATATTGTTTATATCTCCATGCCTAATTAATAAAACTTTGAATAGCCAACTCATAACTCTGCAAGCCAAAACCAAGAATAACCCCTTTAGCGTTTGCAGATATATAGGATTGGTGTCGAAATTCTTCTCTGGAAAATGTATTCGAAATATGTACTTCTATAACAGGTGATTCTATAGCACTCACAGCATCACCAATTCCAACGGAAGTATGTGTATATGCTGCAGCATTTAAAACTACACCGTCATAAGAAAAACCAACTTCATGTAATTTATCAATAAGCTCGCCTTCAATATTAGATTGAAAATAATCAATATCTATATCAGGATATTTTGACTTAATTTCTTTCAAAAATTCAGTAAAAGATAAACTCCCATATATATTTGGCTCTCTTTTTCCTAATAGATTTAAATTAGGCCCATTTATAATGATTAATTTCTTCATGAGGTAAAGGTATTAAAAGAACAGACATTACCAACCAAGAGTACTCATTTACAATTATATTTTCGTCTATTAAATTTCAAACGATTAAATTTACTCTACAAAAAAACTAGAACGGCTATATTTATAAATAAATACAACCTGTAAACACATTAAGATTTGAAGTAAATGAAATGGACCAATGCATTAACAGATTATAATCACTATTTAAAAATAGAACGAGGCCTTTCTCAAAACTCAATAAATAGCTATAATCAAGATGTAAAGAAACTCCTTAATTTTCTTTCAGATAATGAAATTAATGTATCACCAATTACCATTGATACTGAACGAATTCAACAATTTATTTATGCTACTGCAAAAGAAGTAAATGCCAGAAGTCAGTCCCGTCTCATTTCAGGGTTACGAAGTTTCTTTGATTATCTAATCTTTGAAAACTACAGAGAAACAAACCCCTTGGAATTAATTGAATCCCCTAAAATTGGGCGCAAATTACCAGATACTTTATCCGTAGAAGAGATAGACAAACTTGTAGCGACTATTGATTTGAGCAAGAAACAAGGCGAACGAAATCGAGCGATTATTGAAACGCTTTACAGCTGTGGATTACGGGTAAGTGAATTGATAAATTTAAGATTATCAGATTTATTCTTCGAAGAAGGCTTTATTAAAGTCACTGGAAAAGGGAATAAACAGCGCTTTGTGCCCATCGGTAATTTAACTCAGAAATATATTAATATATATATCAAACAGATTAGAGTATTTGATCCCGTAGTTCCAGAATTTAGGGATACCTTATTCTTGAATAGACGTGGTAAACAATTATCTCGAGCCATGATCTTTACAATTGTGAAGCAACTCTCTGAAAAAGCGGGAATTCATAAAACAATCTCTCCGCATACCTTCAGACATTCATTTGCAACACATTTATTAGAAAATGGTGCCGATTTAAGAGCTATACAGCTTATGCTAGGGCATGAAAGCATTACCACTACCGAAATATATATGCATATGGATAAAAGTCAATTAAGAGATGTTATGGACAGTTTTCATCCTAGAAAATAAAAAAGCATCCATTTAGGATGCTTTTTTATTTGTAATCTAATTACTAGATTAATTCTAATATATTATTTAGCAATATTCACTGCTCTTGTTTCTCTAATCACCGTCACTTTCACCTGACCTGGATATGTCATATCTGTCTGGATTTTCTGAGAAATCTCAAAAGATAAATTTGCTGCATTATCATCACTTACTTTTTCGCTTTCTACAATAACACGTAACTCTCTACCCGCTTGAATTGCATAGGCTTTTTTAACACCGTTAAACCCAAAAGCAACGTCTTCAAGATCTTTTAATCTTTGGATGTATGAATCTAATACCTGACGTCTTGCACCAGGACGTGCGCCAGAAATAGCATCACAAACCTGAACGACAGGAGATAGTAAATATTTCATCTCAATCTCATCATGGTGAGCTCCAATAGCATTACAAACCTCTGGTTTTTCTCCATATTTTTCAGCCCATTGCATTCCTAAAATAGCATGTGGTGTTTCCATATCTGCTTCAGCATCTGGAACTTTACCAATATCATGTAATAATCCTGCACGTTTAGCTAATTTTGGATTAAGTCCTAGTTCAGCTGCCATGACTCCACAAAGTTTGGCAACTTCTCTCGAGTGTTGCAACAAGTTTTGCCCATAAGACGAACGATATTTCATTCGACCAACTGTTTTTATTAATTCAGGGTGTAATCCATGAATTCCTAAATCAATAACCGTACGTTTTCCAACCTCGATTATTTCTTGTTCTATTTGTTTTTGAGTTTTCTTAACAACTTCTTCAATTCGTGCTGGATGAATACGACCATCTGTAACCAATTTATGAAGTGATAAGCGTGCAATTTCACGCCTTACAGAATCAAAACAAGATAATATTATTGCTTCAGGAGTATCATCAACAATTATTTCAACACCCGTAGCTGCTTCAATAGCACGTATATTACGTCCTTCTCTTCCAATAATTCGACCTTTAATATCATCAGATTCAATATTGAATACCGACACACAATTATCTACAGCTTCTTCAGTCCCTATTCGTTGAATTGTATTTATTATAATCTTCTTAGCCTCTTGTTGCGCCGTTAGTTTAGCCTCTTCCATTTTGTCCTGAACATAAGACATGGCGTCACTTTTGGCTTCCCCTTTTAATGATTCTACCAGTTGAGATTTTGCATCTTCGGCAGATAATCCTGAAATCACCTCTAACTGTTGAATTTGGCTTTTATGTGCTTTTTCAACTTCATCAGAACGCTTTTCTAAATGATCTAACCGATAATCATAATCTTTGATTTTCTCTTCAACGTTAGTGTTTAGCTTTTTGTTTTTTGACAATTCAGAAGAAATCTGTGATTCTTTATCCCTAGTACGCTTTTCAGCCTCTGCCATTTTCTTATCACGAGATAAGATCACTTTTTCATGCTCTGATTTTAATTCAATAAAACGTTCCTTCGCTTGAAGTATCTTATCTTTTTTAATAGCCTCACCTTCATGATTTGCATCTTTTATTACGCTTAATGCATCTCTTTTTGCATTTTTAACGATTTTAGATGCATTACTCTTCTCTAGAGATTTAGCAATAATATATCCAATGACTAAACCTAATATAATTCCTCCAACAATTAATAAAATTGTGTTCGTATCCATGTTTTGTTAATGTTAATTTAAAAAAAAAGCCTACATCAGTTTTGGTTTTGTATAAACTCCTTAAATACAAGTTTAGGGCTAACAAGCTGATCAAGGATCTGCTCGAGGCAGCATGCTTTTACAACTTCAACTCACCCTTTTTAAAGAATTAACGTTGAGTTTATCAAAAAAAATAACTAATGCAGGCAGTAACCTTATTTACTTAAAAGAACTTAAGAGTTTAAATACTCTTTTAAAAGTTGATCCATAGCATTTAGCTTATGTTCAACTTCTTCACTTAAATTATCTTTATCTATTATCTTTTGTTCTGCTCCAGAGGCCAATTGTAAAGCACACATTGCTAACACATCTTGCTTATCTCTTACAGAATAACTTTGCTCAAATTGGGTAATCATAGTTTCAATTTTATGAGCTGCTTTTCGTAATCCCTCCTCTTGGTTTGGTTCTATTGTTAAAGGATATACTCTATTAGCTATAGATAGCTTTATTTTAAGCTTTTCTGACATTTAATAACTATGTAACATTATTCAGATAATTGTGATATACAATAATCAATTTCTCTAATCAATGTATTTATTTTGAGCTTTGTTTCTCGTTTACTCTCATTACTGCCTAATATTGAATTGGTAAATTTTAGGGTTTCATATTTCTCTTCCCAAGAATTAATTCTCTCTTCTTGTTGAGATACTTTTTGTTGAGACACTTTCAATTCTTCACTTAATTCAGCATTTGTTTGCTTCAAAACTTCTAGTCTTCGCAACACATTGCTTATTCTATTCTCTAAAGAATCTACAATAGCTTCAATATTACCCATTTATCAAATTCAATACTAATCACACAAAGTTAACATACCAAATCTTAATTAACAATAGTTTTTCAGTAATTTTTAAAATATCTCAATTTACTTACGTTTAGTATATATTGGCGTAGTGTTTGATCATCTTTTGTGTATTAAAAACAAATCAATATTTTAGCACCAAGAACTTATTTATGGCAAAGACCTTTATTTTTATTTTTGTTTTACTCGCGCAAATTTCACATGCTCAATCCCCATATCCCCAAGATTATTTTCGAGCTCCGCTAGATATAACACTTGTGCTTTCTGGTACATTTGCTGAGTTGCGTTCCAATCATTTTCATTCGGGGCTAGATATTAAAACACAACAACGTCAAGGCCTTAAAGTTTATACTGCGGCAAAAGGCTATGTTAGCAGACTAAAAATATCACATTGGGGCTATGGCAAAGCATTATATATAACTCACCCTAATGGATACACTACTGTTTATGCTCATTTGCAAAAATTCTCACCGAGAATTGAAGCATACATAAAAAAACTACAGTACAAAAAGGAAAGTTTTGAAATAGAAATTTTCCCCAACATTGAAGAACTACAAATCGAAACTAACGAAATTATTGCTTATAGTGGAAATACCGGAGGTTCGGGCGGTCCACATTTGCATTTTGAAATAAGAGACAAAAGCGAAAGACCCATAAACCCAATGCTATTTGGAATTGACATCAAAGATTCTAGAGTGCCAAATATAAAAGGAGTGTTTGCCTATCCAATAAACGACAGTTCTTATGTCAACCAAACATCAAAAAGAATAAAACTCAGATTAATTCCGCAAAAAAGAGGCACATTTATTACAGAAAGTGTTGAGGCATATGGTAAAGTAGGTTTTGGAATTATAACTTATGACCAACAGGACCTTGCTGCTAACAAAAATGGAGTTAGCAAAATACAATCGTTTTACAATGGGTCTAAAAATTTTGAAATTGATTTCAAGCGGTTTTCGTTTAGTGAAACCAAACACCTAAACCGATTAATTGATTATCCATATTTCAAAACCAATAAATCTCGTATACAAAAACTTTTTGTTCAGCCAAACAATCCGTTAAGCCTTTACAATAATGTTAGTGAGGGTGGTTATATCACTATTGAGGATAGCACCGCTTCAGTATATAAAATCCGTGTTAACGATTATAAAGGCAATGAATCCTGGGTTACTATTCCAATAACCGGCAAGAAAAATGATAGCATTACTCCTATCCCTCTTGAAAAAACAGATCATTTTATATATGCCAATCAATCCACAACTCTGGAACAGAATAATATTTCTGTTTACATTCCAAAAAACACATTTTATGATGATTTTTTTATGGATTTTAATGCAGAAAATGATACGTTAGTACTTCACAAACCGAATATTCCAGTTCAAAAATATGTCACCATTACTTTTGACATCAGCAATTACACTAAACAAGACAAAGACAAGTTATTTATTGCAAGAATGTTGGGATACAAAAATAAATTGACTTACGCAGCAACAATAAAAAAGGGGAATAGTATTAGTAGCCGAACAAAAACCTTAGGCACCTACACATTGGCTACAGATAATGAAGCTCCAAAAATTAGGCCTATTAATTTCAAAACTGGAAAATGGTTAAGTAAATACCGTTATCTAAAACTTAAAATAAGTGATGCTATTTCGGGAGTAAAAAATTACAGAGCGACTATTAATGGCCAGTGGGTTTTAATGGAATATGATCCTAAAACAAGCACTTTGATTCATGACTTTAACGATAATATAATTACAGAGACTAAGAATAATTTAAAGATAATTGTTACCGATAATGTTGGAAATAATGCTACATTTGAAGCAGTCTTTTTTAGAAAATAAACCCTTACTTTGAAGTTTAAACTTACACTTTTAAAATCTTTAATATTCCTATTGCCAGTTTTTGGTATAGCTCAAATAGCTACTGTTAAAGGAGTCATTCTTGACCCAAACAAAAATCCTATTTCAAATATTAATATAAGCGCTGGTAGCGAAGGCACCGCCACGAATATTAATGGATTTTATATGCTTAAAATACCAGCAAACCAAGATGTTATTATTGTCTTTACTCATTTGAATTATGAAAGCATTCGAGTCACATTCAATTTAAAAAATGGCGAAGATTTTGAGTTTAATCCGGTTATGGATTCTAATGTAGAACAAATTTCTACAGTAGTGATTAAAGGAAACCAACGAAAACAGGTTGAGGGCATTTTAACTTTTGAACCCGAACTTATAAGAACCATAAAAGGAGCACAACCAGGAATAGAAAATTTATTAAAAACACTCCCAGGTGTTAACATCTCGAATGAATTAAGCACACAATATTCAGTACGTGGTGGAAATTTTGATGAAAACCTTGTGTATGTTAACGAAATAGAAGTCTATCGTCCATTTCTTATACGATCAGGACAACAGGAAGGGTTAAGTTTTGTGAATACTAATATGGTTCAGAATGTTGAATTTTCAGCTGGTGGATTTCAAGCCAAGTATGGTGATAAACTATCCTCTGTTTTAGATATTACATATAGAAATCCTGTGAAATTTAGAATGTCGGCAGATATGAGTTTATTAGGAGGAAGTATAACATCTGAAACAGTTTCTAAGGACTCAAAATTTTCAGGAATTATCGGATTGCGTTATCGCGATAATAGTTTATTAGTAAATGCTAAAGAAACAGAGACCAATTACCATCCTAAATTTATTGATGCTCAAACCTATTTAACTTATAAATTTTCGGATAAATTTCATTTGAATTTTCTAGGGAATGCATCCATAAATAAGTACAATTATGAACCACAAACCCGACAAACAAACTTTGGAACACTTGCAGATCCTATAGCCTTGTTGGTGTTTTATGAAGGTCAGGAAAAAGATCAATATCAAACGTATTTTGGGGCATTTAAAGGCACCTATTTTGCAAACGATGCAGTGACTTTAAAACTAATCGCCTCTACCTATCATACTACTGAAGAGGAATACTTCGATATTTTAGCACAATACCGTCTGGGAGAAGTTAATAGTAATATTGGAGATGAAGATTTAGGTGAAGTTGAGTTTTCTGAAGGTATTGGTGGACAACTTAATCATGCTCGTAATGATTTGGATGCTCTCATTACAACTATTGAACATAAAGGGGACTATAAAGCTAATGATGCTGTTTTAGAGTGGTCTGTTAAATATACACATGAAGATATTCGAGATCGTATTGTTGAGTGGGAAGTTATTGATTCTGCAGGATTTTCAATAAATCCTCCAAATTTAGACGCTTTTAATACCCAACCCTATGAAGCCTACCAAGGTCCATTAGTACCATTTCAAAATATTAGAGCCACAAATAACACCCAAATAAACAGATTACAAGCTTATGTCCAATATAGTAAACGTACTGATCTAGGAAATCACGAATTATTTTATAACGCTGGAGTAAGGCTTCATCAATGGAATGTCAAAGGATTAGATATAAATACAGTTAATCAAACTGTTTTTAGTCCAAGGGTTCAATTTGCTATTAAGCCTGATTGGAACAAGGATATGTTGTTTCGGTTTAGTGGAGGATTATATTACCAACCTCCATTTTATAGAGAACTGCGAGATGCTACAGGTATTGTAAATTCTAATGTAAAAGCTCAGCAATCATTTCATTTAGTATTGGGTAATGATTATAGTTTTAAGATGTGGGATAGACCTTTTAAATTAGTTTCTGAGGCATACTATAAAAACATGAATGATGTCAATCCATATTCCATCGATAATGTACGTATTCGCTATACGGCTACTAACAATGCAAAAGCTTACGCATACGGAATAGATTTTAGACTTAATGGTGAGTTTGTTCCTGGTACAGAATCCTGGTTTAGCTTTGGATATTTAAAAACTGAAGAAAATATTAATGATCAAGGGTATATATCAAGACCTACCGATCAGCGCTTAAAATTTGGTATCCTATTTCAAGATTATGTTCCAAACATTCCCGATTTAAAAATGTATTTAAATTTGGTTTACAATACCGGTGTTCCAGGGGGATCACCGAGTTATGCTAACCCATATAATTACCAAAGTCGATTACCTGATTATAAAAGGGCAGATTTAGGTATTTCTTATGTTCTCGTTAATAAGGACAAAAATTATAGATCCTCATGGAAAAAGAGATTCAAAGAATTAAGCATAGGGATTGAAATTTTCAACATGTTCAATGTTCAAAATTCCATTACTAATACTTGGGTCAGAGATGTATATTCAAAACGACAATACGCCATACCTAATTACCTGAGTCCTAGGGTTTTTAATCTCAGAATTGGTATACAGTTTTAAAATTCCATTGCCTAATTTATTGGGCATACCTCTGCTCTATTTAATGTCCTTCGTAATTATAATATTTTTTAACATGCTAGCTTTCATGCCTAAAACTAAACAAACTCTAATAGAAGACTAAATTATCTTCTAATTTATTGTATCTTTTTTGCATCAAAAATTAAGTTAAAGATACATGTCAAAATTTAAAATAAAATCAGGTGATCAATTATCAAAAAAATCAATTATTACATGGAGACTCATTCAGACTTCTGTATGGCTTATAGGTGTTTTTATTATCATCAATTTAATTTTTAATCCCACATTAGGGTTACATTTATTCTGGAATATATTAATTCCAATTGCACCTTTTTTATTTGTTGTTGCAGTGGGTATTTGGAGAAATGTATGTCCAATGGCATCAACAGCATTATTTTCAAGACATATGGGGTTTTCTAAACGAAAAAAACTGTCAATACCTCAATCAGGTAAATTCAACCTCATAGCTATTATTGCATTGTTTATAATCGTTCCATTGCGACATGCAATATTTGACTTGAATGGATTAGCTACTGCAGTATTAATCATATCCATAGTATTAATTGCTACAACTACTAGTTTTATTTATGAATGGAAAAGTGCTTGGTGCTCTGGATTGTGTCCTATTCATCCTGTTGAAAAATTATACGGGCTCAAACCTAAACTAGAGCTACCAAATGCACATTGCAACCAATGTCATAAATGCGTGACACCATGTCCAGATTCAACCCCAGGGATTACACCTCTTTCTTCAAATAAGACGACCTATCATAAACTAACAGGCATGCTAACTGTTGGGGCTTTTCCTGGATTTGTATGGGGATGGTTTCAGGTTCAAGATTATCTAGGAATAGAGAATTTAAACCAACTATTGCTAATTTATAAATTCCCCATTATTGGAGCTCTAATTACAAGCATTATCTATTTAGTTGTGAAACAATATATTAATAAGCAAATTTTAATTGAATTTTTCTCAGCTGCTACAGTATCATGTTATTACTGGTTTAGAATTCCTGCATTATTTGGTTATGGTCTATTTCCTGGTGACGGCATGTTAGTTGATTTAACAGCTAGTATTCCTCTTTGGTCTGTTAATATAATTATAATTGGATTTACTATTTTCTTTTTTTGGTGGCTTGTATTTAGCAAACAAAATATCAATAGTTGGGCTGTGAGGCCTGATTTTGCAGATACTAACAATAAAGCTTATTAAATCTCAATAAATAGCATAGGATTCATTAAAATCAATATCTTTAAATTATTTATTAAGCCTATGAAAACCCGCAAACTATTTTGGACTATAGCTATCGTTCTTGCTATTGCCATTGGTCTATATCCCCTTACGTATTTAATAATTGATATGAGATCAAATGGTTTATTGGCATCCAAAAGTGAAGAATTATTAGCAACTTCAATTTATAATTACAGCTTTTATGTACACATATTTATAGGAGCGATTGCGTTATTAATTGGATGGACCCAATTTTCTGTAAAATGGAGAACTAAATATCTAAATTTACACCGATCCATAGGTAAAACTTATATCATAGCTGTTATACTCAGTGGAATTGCCGGGTTGTATATTGCATATCATGCCACTGGCGGAATAGTGTCAAAACTAGGATTTAGCTCACTTGCATTACTCTGGCTTATTACTACAACTGCAGCCTATACTACAATTAAAAAGAAAAACATTATTGCGCATCAAAAATGGATGGTTCGAAGTTATGCTTTAACTTTTGCCGCCGTAACTTTGAGACTTTGGATGCCAACAATTCCGGTAATATTTAATATTGGTTTTAATGAATCTTATCCTATTATCTCATGGTTATGTTGGGTCCCAAATATTCTATTTGCCGAAATATTAATTAGAAGACAGATTCAATTGAGAGCTCATTAAAAAACCGTCTCACGGTGCGTAAAACGGTCTTCAAAGTTAAAAACATTCCTTTTAGGATGTTGGAACTCCATTCCATTTAGCCGCTAATTGGTTAAGATTAGCACTCATTAAATCATCCGGAGTCATTGCAATCCTAAATTCGCATTCGGCTTCAAAGTTTAAAAACCACGGTTCAGCAATTGATGGTACCGCAGAAGCAGTTGGAACATCAACAATCATCACAGCCCCACGTTGCCCGTGTTGTTCAGTAAAATAAATATTATCTGGTTTGATATCATCAACCACACGACCAATGAGTTCACCAATCTTCCCAGATCTAACCAAAGAATTAAATGGCTCAATGGGGAAGTTTACATTTACAAGCATTTTCATAATGAATAATTTTGTTAATTAATATGCCTAAATATACAAAATAACTAACTGACTATAAGGTAGATAGATAATAAGTAATAAACAAAATATCAGAATTTATTGTAGCCATTTTAGGGAAAACCCATAGTATACTTCCCCTAGAAACCTGTCATGATTTAGTGGAATATGTACTATAAAGTATTTAAACTTTTGTCGATTAAGCATTAATCAGCTCCTTCAACATTTCTACCAAGTAATCAATTTCTTTTTTAGTATTATAGATACTAAAAGAAAAGCGAACGGATGGTTTTTGCAGCGCTTTGTCATCAAGAATTTGGGCTAAAACATGAGAACTACTCGTACTTCCACTTTGGCAAGCACTTCCTTTAGAACAGGCAATTCCTTTTAAATCTAGCTGAAATAATAACATGGCTGACTTTTCTGGGGCTACTGGCAAACACAAACTAACTAATGTGTAAGTACTATTATCCATATCTCCTGAACAGGCATTAAATGACACCTCTGGAATTTCCTTTTTCAAGCAATCAATAAAATAGCGCTTTAGCTCTTTAACATAGGTACTCTCTTTTTCTAAGTTACCATAAGCTAGTTTTAAAGCATGGCCCAAACCTACAATATTATGCACACTCTCTGTTCCGGCACGATATCCACGCTCCTGCTCTCCACCAAATATTAACGGTTTTAGTCCTGAGTTTTTTCTTAAAAATGCAAATCCAACACCTTTCGGTCCATGAAATTTATGAGCACTAGCTGCCAGGAAATCAATGGGGATTTCTTGTAAATCTAAATTGTAATGTCCAACTGACTGCACCGTATCACTGTGAAATAATGCATTATTAGCTTTACACAACTCTGCTACCCGTTTGATATCGAGTAAATTTCCAACTTCATTATTGACATGCATCAAGCTAACCAAAGTATTTTCAGAATTTTGCAATAAAACCTCCAAATGTGAATAATCAACTTGGCCTTTACTGTTTAAATCTACAAAGCTCACAGATATAGAATATTCAAGCTCCAATTGGTCAATAGTATGCAAAATTGCATGATGTTCAACTTTAGAGGTTATAATATGCTTCACTCCTAAATCTCGTACAGCACTTCGAAGCACTAAATTGTCGGCTTCAGTTCCACCAGAAGTAAATACAATTTCGGCAGCAGAAACATTCAAAAACGAAGCTATTTCCTTTCTGGATTGCTCAACCAAAGACTTTGACGAACGCCCAAAACTATGCGAAGAAGATGCATTACCATAGTTGTTCTTCATTACTGAAGTCATTTCAGTTATAACTTCATCACGAATTTGCGTTGTTGCTGCGTTATCAAAATATATTGCTGTCATATATCAAAAATTAAAAGTTGAAAAAACATGTCACATATCAATTAAATGAGCATCCTTTTAATTGACAAAAATACTTGAAATAAAATTATTTTCAATAAGCAACGTTATAAATTACAATTCCATTATTTTTGTCACAAATCAGATATCAAATGCGTAAATATTTTTTACTCCTAATAACGCTTAGTTTAATAATTACATCTTGCAATGACGGGGACATATTAACTGTTAATTTAGAATTCGAAGATGAATTATCACTTTGTGGAGATGTGTCCAGCGCTAACTATGTGATTTATAAAACGAAATCTGATCCTGATGAGTCTTTAACCCTTTTGTTTCCAGTAAATGCTACTAATAATTTAATTTTCTATCCTATTGAAATTGAGCACCAAGAAACATTGAAAATCAGCAGCACATCTTCCAATACGGTCCAATTTAATTATAGATTTTACGATGGTGACCCATTAGTATTAATTTGTCAGGAGATTCCATCATCTACGGTTAATATTACTAAAGATTATAAAGCAGAAGACGGTGGTGAAATTCAAACGATATCGACTTTTGTGGATATTGATGGTGTTAGAACTGTAACTGTTGAATTTAACATTATTAATCTGAATATAGATATCTTAAATACTACCAACGGCTATCTAGGTACTTATATCCATTCTTATTCATTATAAAATATTTAATTTTGAAAGATATAGACTTCGGTCGCCCCTTGTCCGTACTTTTGATAATCAGCTTCGTAGAATTTTAAATTATCATACCTTTTAAACAAGTATTCGAGTTCTATTTTCAATACTCCTTCTCCAACGCCATGAATAAAAACAATACGTTGTATACGCTTGCGCATTGCAAATTCTAATTGTCGTTTTGCTGTATCAATTTGTAGTGAGAGCATGTCATGATTGGACATTCCTCTACTAGAATTAGTTAATTGGTGTATATGTAAATCGACTTCCAGAGTTGGTTGAAAGCGCTCTTTTGGTTTTACTTTAACTGACTTTCTTTTCTTAGTTTCCTTTTGCGATACAGCTTCACTAAAACTTGTTTTAGAAAAGACATTCGCTCCTAATAAACCATCATCGCCTCTTTTTACGAGCTCGGTCTTCGAAAATTCCAATTCGAAACCATCAGTGGTTTCAATAGTAATTCTTTGGCCTGTAATTTTGGTAACAGTACCTATTAGGTTTTCATCTAAAGCTTCAACACGATCTCCTACTTTAAATTCCATTAGTCCTGATCTTCAAAAAAATTGGTCTCGCTATCATCCTTTTTATTTGGGATTCCTTTAGACAATCTATATAGCCCAATCATTAACAACATTACACCTCCAAGAAGAATATAAGTGCTTTGGGTTTCACCTGCTTCTGCATAAATAGCAATAATTCCTCCAATAAGAATTAAAATAAAATTTAGTGTTCTAGAACTTGGCATAAGGGTATAGTTTTTATATTTACAAAATATAGTTCAAAAATAATCAATATCTATATTACAATACACTGCCTTTTATATAAATTTGAAAATGTTAATCCTCCATCTTTTAAATTCACCTGAAGATTTTATGCTTCCCTGTTTGAGTAAACAAATTTTAGGCATGGAATGTTTTGGTTGTGGGTTACAAAGATCTACACTATTAGTATTCCAAGGAGAATTCATTGCGGCCTTTAAAATGTACCCGGCTATTTACACACTTATCCTGTTTGCCTTGTTTTTAGGGTTCAATTTATTATTTAAAATAAAATACAGCGAAAAAATCAAATTAATTTTAGTTGTATTAAACATTATAATTATCGTAATTAGCTACTTAATAAAACTAACACACTAATTTTTATCATGGAAAAACAAAAGCTCAACACAACAATTGTATATGTTTTATCAATACTAGGATTTCTATGTTGTTGTATAGGTGGTATCGGATTCATTTTTGCAGGTATTGCATTTTTTATCGCACAAAAGAAATTAAAGGAAGCTTATGCAGATCCCGAGAGTTATGAGAATATTGACGGAATGAAAACGGCAAAAATTGTAGCCCTTGTAGTATTAATTATCAATTTATTAATGGTAATTAGAGTTATTTATGTGATTTCTACTATTGGTTATGACGGCTTTATAGAAGGATATAATGAAGCTTTAGAGCAATGGCAACAGAATCAATAAAATTAATATAAATTAAATTTAATACCAACCACATGGAAAACAAACCATCAAGACCAAATAGCTATTTAGCTTTAGCAATTATTAGCACTGTTTTATGTTGCTTACCTACTGGAATAGTGAGTATAATTTACGCTACTAAAGTTAATAGTCACTATGAAGATGGAAATTATGCTGAAGCAGAGCGTGCCTCAAAAAATGCAAAAACATGGGGTATTGTCTCAATAGTTGGAGGGGTTTTAGTTTGGGTTCTTTCCGTTATATTGTTTGGAGCAGCATTTTTAGCAGCAGTAGAAAGTGGGTATTAAATTAAATATCTACCTTAAAATAATTGGAGTGATAGTGGTCTTAGGAGTACTATCACTTTATTTTTTTCTGGATCCCACAAAAATAGCCATTTTTCCTAGATGCCCTTTTTATTCATTAACAGGTATTTATTGTCCTGGTTGCGGTAGTCAACGGGCGGCACACCAATTTCTACATGGGCATTTTATAGAAGGATTTAAGCACAATTTTTTAATTGGATTGCTGGCTTTAGTCTTGGGCTACCAGTTGTTTGTGTTTGTTATGAATACATTTTATAATAAACAGGTATATAACCTTCTTCACAGCTCTAAAGTTACTTTTGGTATTTTAATTATTATTATCCTGTTTTGGATATTACGCAACATTAATGCATTTCCATTTACCATTTTGGCCCCATAAAAAACGACCTCCTGAAAGATATCAAAAGGTCGCTTTAATTTATTTTTCTATTTGAAGACTAATCTTCAAACTGTTTTAAAGTTTTAATAATTATCCCAACACAGTCGAGTAATTGCTCTTTTGTCATTACCAATGGTGGTGCAAAACGAATAATATTACCATGAGTTGGTTTTGCCAATAGTCCATTATCACGAAGTGCCATACAAATATTCCATGCGGTATCACTGTCTTCAGTGTCGTTTATAAGCACTGCATTTAACAATCCTTTTCCTCTCACTAAAGTTGCAATTGTACTGGTTTCAATAAATGTGTTCATTTCTGATCTAAACAATTGACCTAGAGTTTCTGCATTTTCCGCCAAATTTTCCTCTTGAACAACTTCTAAAGCCGCAATTGCTACCGCTGCAGCAATAGGGTTCCCTCCAAAAGTGCTTCCATGACTTCCGGGTGTTATTACATTCATAATAACATCATTTGCCAATACTGCAGATACTGGATAAGCGCCACCACTTAATGCTTTTCCAAGAATTAAAATATCTGGGGTAACATTTTCATGATTAACAGCCAATAACTGTCCTGTTCTCGCAATTCCTGTTTGTACTTCATCAGCAATAAACAAAACATTATGAGCTTCACATAACGCTTTTGCTTTAGTTAAATACCCTTCACTTGGCACATATACTCCAGCTTCTCCCTGAATAGGTTCTACTAAAAACCCTGCCACATTTGGGTTGCTTTTTAAAGCTTCTTCCAATGCTTCCAAATTGTCATAATCAATTTTAATAAACCCTTTTGTAAAAGGTCCAAAATTCTTACGAGCAACAGGATCATTTGAAAATGAAATTATGGTCGTAGTTCTTCCATGGAAGTTGTCTTTACAAACAATGATTTCGGCATCATTTTCATCTATCCCTTTTACTTCATAGGCCCATTTTCTACATAGCTTCAAAGCGGTTTCTACAGCTTCTGCTCCTGTATTCATAGGAAGTAATTTGTCGAATCCAAAAAATTCAGTTGCAAATTTCTCATATTTCCCAAGCACATCATTATAAAACGCTCTGGATGTAAGCGATAATGTTTGAGCTTGATTGGTCATTGCATTGACAATTTTTGGGTGACAATGTCCTTGATTTACTGCAGAATACGCCGATAAAAAGTCATAATACTTCTTGCCTTCAACATCCCATACATACACACCTTCTCCTCTTGCCAGTACTACTGGAAGTGGATGGTAATTGTGCGCGCCATACTTGTTTTCTAAATCCATCGCTTCTTGCGATGTAATGCGGTCTAAAACAGCCATTTTAATTAAATTTTTATATTCATTAAATAACCATTCCTTCTGTACCTTTATCTTTTCGAAGTATCGAAAATTCAGCGTGGGAGAGAAATCACCCCTTAAGGACCGCAAATTACTAAATATTAGTAATTCCTTAAAATAATTTAATTAGATAATTTTGATGATAATATAGATACTTGTAACTCCAATCGTTTTATCTCACGAATAATTCCATTCTTATCCATTTGCATCCATGCAAACATTTTTAACATGCCAACAGCCATCATACAAAAAGCTCCCAGAACCGACCATTTAATCATCTCATTAGTAACATCTGTTCCAAAAAATTGAATTGCACAATAGATAAATAGAGCGAATAGAACAATCATTACTATATTCATCAATATCATAATCCATTTCAATTTACCATAAAATAATCCGCCTACCATTTGAAATAAATTTTGTTCGTCTAACTCTTCATAAAACTTAGCTTCTTCTTGAGTTAATGTTTCCTTTATTAATTTATCAATGTCTTCCATATTAGTTTTCATAATTCTTATTTTTTAAAATTAATTTTAATTTTTCTCTGGCATGAAACAATCTCGATTTCGCTGTTCCTATAGATATATTTAGGATCTCCCCTATTTCTTTTAATGTATAATCTTCTACATAAAATAATCGAATCACTATTTGTTGATGGTCTGGTAATGTTTTCACTGCATTTAACAGCTCCAATTGTAATTGTTTATTATCATTAGGCTTAATATCTTGTATTAAATTATTCCTATGATACTCTTGCAGTGATTCTCGTTCTTTAACTTCCTTTTTAAGCCAGTCAATTGATTTGGTATATACAATTCGAAACGCCCAACTTCCAAAGCTATTTGGATCTTTTAGCTTGCCTATTTTTGCTATTATCATTTTCCAACTGTCCTGAGCAATATCCTTGGCCACATCGGCATCTTTCACCAACCAATAGGCCTTTTTACAAAAGCGTTTATGCCATCGTGCGACCAATATGGGGAGCACTTTTTCATTTCCTGATTGAAAATCAAGTACTAACTTCTTATTTAAAATATTATGTTTTTTATTCATCAAATAAATCTGACTTCTATTATAAAGACGAGCAAAATGAAAAAAGGTTCAATTTATTCTCACGAAAATGAGAATTTCTGTAAATACATTTAAAACTTGAATAAAGATAAGGCTAATTTAAAGCATTATTAGCGCTCCAATCCCTATCAAAATACACCAAATATTTGTTTGATGTTCAAATAAGAGTTACACATAGTGACTACAATTTCAAAATAGTGTCTAAATAATAAAATCATTAATCTAATTAATAATATTATGGATTTTATTACTAATGCCTTTCAAAATATTCTAAACGCTTTTAACGATTCACTTCCTAGCACAATTGGAGTCATTGTCATATTGATTATTGGAATTTTTGTAGCCAAATTATTAAAAAGTATTATTTCAAAATTAATCAAAAAGACAGGAATAGATAATAAGTTGAAAAACTCAAAATTAAAATTATCAACCTTCATAGGGAAGATTGTATATTTCTTAGTATTGATATTTGTATTTATGCTTGCACTTGAAAAATTAGGGATGACCAGTATATTAGATCCTGTAAAAGGACTTCTTGATGGCTTCCTAAAATTTATACCAAATATTGTTGGTGCTGGTTTAGTTGGTTATATAGGATATATGCTTGCTACTATTATTTCTGAGTTTGTTGGACTCTCAGGAGAAACAATTGAAAAATTTGCTCCAAAATTAAGATTACCTGAAAACATCAACTTAGTTACAATATTAAAGAAGGTCGTATTTATATTCATTTTTATTCCATTGTTGATCTCTGCTTTAAATATATTAAGTATAGACGCGGTTTCTGGCCCTGCAATCAATATGTTAGAAACATTTTTTGATGCAATTCCAAGAATTTTAGTCGCAGCGATCATTATGATAATCTTTATTGTTGCAGCAAAGTTTTTAAGTGGATTAATAAAAGATTTATTAGACAGTTTAAACGTAAATGATATATTAAAAAAAGCAAACTTAAGTGCTGTCGCTGGGAAAATAAACATCGAAAAAATAATTACTAACATTGTATTTTTATTTATTGTTTTGTTTGGCTTAATGACAGCCATCGAGAAATTAGAATTTGACAAATTATCTGAAATAGTACATACCATTGTAAACCTATCAGGAAACATTTTATTTGGATTGATAATTTTAGCAATTGGTAATTGGCTTGCCAATGTCGCATCCAAACATTTCATGAACACGGTTAATAATCAATTTGTAGGAAGCATAATTAAAGTTGCTATTATTGCTATTTTCCTTGCCATTGGATTAGAAAAAATGGGGATTGCAGACACTATTATCAATTTAGCCTTTGGAATAACCTTAGGTGCAGTTGCCTTAACGGTTGTATTATCATTTGGTCTTGGAGGAAGAGAAGCCGCTGGTAAACAAATGGAAAAAATATTAAACAAATTCAACAAAAAATAATTTCACTAAAATTAATTTAGTAAAGACTGCCTTTTTGGGCAGTCTTTTTTATATAAAAAAGTATCTTTGCGTGCTATGTCAAGAAGAACTAAAAAACAAGTATTTACTAACGTTGAAGTTATAGATGCAGGCGCTAAAGGAAAAACTGTAGCAAAAGCTCCAGATGGAAGAGTGATTTTTTTACCAAATGCTGTTCCTGGGGATGTCGTAGATATCCAAACTTTTAAAAAGCGTAAATCCTATTATGAAGGTAAAGCAGTTGCTTTTCATAAACTATCTGATAAGCGTACTGAACCAGAATGTGAGCATTTTGGAACCTGTGGAGGATGTAAATGGCAGCATATGGGATATGAACACCAGTTGCAATACAAACAAAGCGAAGTTACTAATAATTTAACGCGCCTTGGACATATTGACTTACCTGAAATTACACCAATATTAGGCTCTGAAAAACAATACTTTTATAGAAATAAAATGGAATTTTCATTTAGTGATAGCCGATGGTTAACACTAGACGAAATAAATTCGGATGAAGACCTTGGAGACAGAAATGCCTTAGGATTTCATATTCCAGGAATGTGGGACAAAATTCTTGATGTAAAAAAATGTCACCTCCAAGCCGATCCATCCAATGCGATTAGAAATGCGGTTAAAGAATTTTCATTAGCAAATAGTTTAGAGTTTTTCAATACACGTAATCAAACTGGATTATTACGTACCATGATGGTTCGAACAACCAGTATTGGAGAAATCATGATATTGATTCAATTTTATCAAGAAGACAAAGTCAAGCGTGAGTTACTTCTTGATTTCCTAATGAAAACATTCCCTGAAATTACTTCCTTACAATATGTCATCAACGGAAAAGCAAATGATACTATTTATGATCAGGATGTAATTTGTTACAATGGTAAAGATCATATCTTTGAAGAAATGGAAGGCTTAAAATTCAAAATTAATGCCAAGTCTTTCTACCAAACAAATTCTGATCAAGCCTACGAATTATACAAAATCACAAGAGATTTTGCTGGACTAACAGGAACAGAGCTTGTTTACGATTTATATACTGGTACTGGAACCATAGCACAGTTCGTGGCCAAACAAGCCAAACATGTTGTTGGGGTTGAAGCTGTTCCAGATGCAATTATCGCTGCACAAGAGAATGCACAATTAAATGGGATTGATAACGTTGAATTCTATGTTGGGGATATGAAAAATGTGTTTAACCAAGATTTTATTAACACCCATGGGCATCCAGATGTAATTATTACTGATCCTCCAAGAGATGGGATGCACAAAGATGTTGTTAAACAAATATTAAACATATCACCAGACAAAATTGTTTATGTAAGTTGCAATAGTGCTACACAAGCAAGAGACTTAGCCTTGATGGATGAGGTATATAAGGTTACAAAAACGCAGGCTGTGGATATGTTTCCACAAACCCATCATGTTGAAAACGTTGTACTTTTAGAGAAGCGTTAAGTCATTATGGATATTAAAATAAATAATTTGTCATTCCGCTATAATTAGGGAATCATTTTAAAATGCATATGAACTATTTAAAACTTAAGGTCTTTCCTCTTTTTTTAATAACAATTCTGTTATTAAGTTGTGAAAAAGATGATATCTGCGCCGAAGCTACTGCTACCACTCCTCAACTTATTTTGAGGTTTTATGACAAAAATGCTCCGGACGAAACTAAAACAGTTTCAAGCATACTTGTTTATGGGGTGGATGATGCAAATGAAGCGGTATTCTTCGATAATATAAGGATTTCTACAAGCGATTCTATTGTTGTTCCGCTTAGAACTGATAGCGAAATTACACGATTAGTATTTCATAAAGACTTGAGCGGAATAGACTTTGAAACCGGGAATTTTGATATCCTAAGTTTAAATTATTCGCTGGAGGATATTTATGTCTCCCGTGCCTGTGGTTTTAAAAACATTTATACTAATTTAGAAGCAACTGCAGAAAGTGATCCAGATCAATGGATTTCAGATATTGAAATCGTTAATACTACTGTAGAAAATCAAACCTCAGCACATGTTAAAATATACCATTAGTTCCATATTTATAATGCTGATTAGTGTTTCATCCTTTTCACAAAACGATAGCATTGTTAACGATTCCATTAGAAATTCTTATAAATATGGCTTACGTATTGGTGTAGATTTAAGTAAAATTGCGAAGACTATAATTGATGAAGATTATACCGGTTTTGAAATCAATGCAGACTATAGGCTATCAAAGTTTTTATTTGTCGCTGGAGAAATTGGAACTGAAGAAAAAACTACCGATAGTGAATATTTAAATTCTTCGGCAAAAGGGAGTTATTTTAAAGGTGGTATAGATTATAATTTGTATAAGAATTGGTTTGGCATGGAAAACATGATCTATAGTGGGTTCCGAGTTGGAGCGAGTACATTTAGTCAAACCAGAAATAGTTATACCATATACAATACTCATAATGAGTGGCAGGACCAGACTATAGTTACTGATGGCACTGAATATAATAGTTTATCTGCAATTTGGGCTGAAATACAATTAGGTCTTAAAGCCGAGTTAATTTCTAATCTTTATTTGGGCCTAAGTGTCCAGCTCAAGGGGAGAATTACGGAAACCGAACCAGATAATTTCGAAAACATTTACATCCCTGGGTTTGGAAGGACATATGATAGTGGTAGTTTTGGTATTAGTTTTGGTTATAATATTTCTTATCTTATTCCTCTGTTTAAAAAAGAGGATTAATGGATCAAGATGCTATTTCACTTTTACTAGAAGACAAACATACCACTCTATTTAATTGGTTAGAACAACACGACCAAGAACTTTGGGAAACTGGACCGGAAGGGAAATGGACGGCGGGACAACAAGTATTGCACTTATTACAAAGTATAAAACCATTAAATTTGGCTTTAAGCCTTCCAAAACTTTTTTTGAAATACAAATACGGAGTTGCAAATAGAGATGTTCGTGATTACGATACTGTTGTAAATCGATACTTGGAGCGTTTAGAAGACTATAAAAACATTGTGTCTCCGTATTCCAAAGCAATGAAAGTGCCTAAACAAAAGGATAAACAATACCTTATTAACCGACTTCAAGTAGAAAGTAAAAAACTGCAACACAAAACAAAAAAATTATCTAATAAAAATTTAGACGCCCTTATATTACCACACCCATTAATGGGTAAAATGCCTATTAGAGAAATTATTATGTGGACTGCTTATCATACTGAGCATCATACCAAACAACTTATTGAAAATTATTGAAAATAAGTTTGTTTTAATAAATTCTAGCACCTTATTTTAATTACTAGAAACTTAATACTGTTAACTAACAACTGTAAATTGCAAACTATTTAAATGTTCTGCTAATTAGCCTTCTTACTCCCTGCATACATGTTATACAGGACTAAATACTACCCTCATTTTAGCAGCTATTTTGATTTAATATTTCTTATCTTATTCCACAATTAGAAAAGGAATAAAATGCTAATAAAACGCTCAACCAGAAAGACGGGATTATGGATGCTTATAGTAATCATACTCATAACATTTTCATGTGATAATGCTAATATCACGAACATTAACGTCTCCAATCAGGCTTTTTTAATTTATAATGCTAACATTGTAAACGTCAACAATGGCAGTATTCTAGAAAATAAAGCTATCCTAATTGACAGTGCTACTATTAAGTATATTGATGACTATGCATCCTTGAAAGGATTAGTATCCAAAGAATCTCAATTTAATGCCAATAATAAATTTGTTATTCCGGGATTATGGGATATGCATGTACATTTAGAAGGTGAAAACCTGATTGAAGATAACAACGCATTATTACCTCTTTATATCGCTTATGGTATAACTACTGTTCGAGACTGTGCTAGTGATTTAGGCGAGCAAGTTCTCGCATGGAGGGACGACATAAATCATGGTGATTTATTTGGTCCACAAATATATACGGCTGGTAGAAAACTAGAAGGTATTAATTCAATATGGAAAGGTGATTTGGAAATTGCCAATACGATAGAGTTGAATCAAATGCTGGATAAATTAGAAGATTATAAGGTTGATTTCATTAAAATCACTGAAAACACCTTACCAGGTCATCTTTTTCTAAAAAGTGTAGAAGCATCAAAAAAACGTGGATTTAAAACTTCTGGACATGTTCCTATTGATTTAACCATAAATGAACTTGCTACAGCAGGGTTTTCTAGTATTGAACATGCTAGTTATTTATTGAGATTGGGAAGTGATGAAAACGAAACCATTAAGCAAATTCAATTACAGAAACTTAGTAAATCTGAAGCTAATAAAAACTATATGTTAAACTTTAATCAGGAGAAAGCTATTAAAGCCTATCATGATTTAGCAAGGACTAACATAGCGGTTACACCAACCTTGATTGGAGGAAAACAACTGGCTTATTTAGATGAAAACGATCATCAAGACGATATTTTTTTACAATATTTAACCAAACGATTTACAGATAATTATCAATGGCGAATTGGTAGAATGGCCAATGACTCACCTGAACAAAAACAACAACGTAAAGATCGCTATCAACGCATTGCTAAGCAACTCCCCTATATTCAGGAGGCAGGAATTCTGATTTTAGCAGGTAGTGACTCCGCCGCTTTAAACACTTTTGTGTATCCAGCCTTAGCGTTACATGAAGAATTAGGTTTATTTCAAGATGCTGGCCTTACTCCTTTACAGATATTACAAAGCGCCACGATTAATGGCGCAAAATTCATGAATACCTTACATACAACTGCATCAATAGATCTAGGAAAAGAAGCCGATCTCGTGATTTTAAACTCGAATCCATTAGTGGATATTAAAGCGACCCAAGATATTCATGCAGTCATTAATAATGGCAACTATTTAAACCGAGTGGCCTTAGATTCAATATTAGATCAGGTCATTAAAAAACGTATTTCTCTAGACAATTCTCGAAACTAATTTATATTATTCTTTATGCTGCCTCTTGATATTGGTATATGAGACTATAGGTTTTATCTTTATTAATGCAAAAGATATAAAATCCTAATACTCGGAGATTATCAATATCTTTATTCTAAGATTAAATGAGTTTATAAAAACTATAACCCATAAGAAAAGTGAATGAAAAACTTTTTAGATAGAAGTATTACAACAAGAGAAGTTATTTTCTTATTGGCCTTAGTATTTTGTTTATCACCATTGATATCTCCTTCTATCGCCTTATTAATGGGGTTAATTATTGCTCAATTTGTTGGACATCCTTATTTACGTCTTAACCATAGAGCAACTCATATATTATTAAAAATATCGGTTGTTGGCTTAGGGTTTGGAATGAACATTAATAGCGCCTTGACTGCAGGGAAAGAAGGATTTATTTTTACCATTGCATCTATTGTTATTACCCTTATACTTGGCATTTTTATTGGAAAATTATTAAAGATTAATAGAAAAATATCTTATTTAATTTCTGCCGGAACTGCTATTTGTGGAGGGAGTGCTATTGCTGCTATTTCTCCTGTAATTAAAGCCAAGGAAAATCAAATTTCTATTGCTATTGGAAGCATCTTTATTTTAAATTCTATTGCCTTATTTGTGTTTCCAGCGGTGGGGTTTGCCTTAAATTTATCACAATCTCAATTTGGTATGTGGTGTGCTATCGCTATTCATGATACAAGTTCTGTGGTGGGTGCTGCTAGTAAGTATGGAGCTGAAGCTTTAGAAATTGCAACTACCGTTAAACTGGGAAGAGCTTTATGGATTATTCCCCTCTCTTTTTTATCTACTCTGTTATTTAAAAATAGGGGAAGAAAAATCAAAATACCCTACTTTATAGGATTATTTGTTTTAGCCATGATTGCTAATACTTATATTCCATTAGTACAACAATACAATCATTATTTAACTGATATTGCCAAAGCTGGTTTAACGGTGACTTTATTCTTAATTGGTTGCGGATTAAATCGAAAAACAATAAAATCAGTAGGTATAAAACCACTCATTCAAGGTCTCATTATTTGGGCATTTATAACTATAGCGGCATTAGCTGTGGTGATGACCTTAATGAATAAAGGATAAGACCTACAAGTTCTTCTTAGCCTTCTTACTCCCTGCATACATTTCATACTTAACTAGACGTGACTCTAATTTTGCATTAAACAGTTTTATTTTCCGAGAGGGTCTTAATCCAACATGTTTTATAGATTCTAAATTAGAAGTAATAAACCAAGCATTAGTTCCAGGGTACCCATGTTTTAAGGTAGTCCCTATATCACCATAAAAAGATTCCATATCAAGCACCTCTAATCGTTCTCCGTAAGGTGGATTAAATAACATGTGTAAATGAGAATCTCCCTCTTTTTGCGTTTTAAAGAAATCTTCCTGTTGGACAGTAATAAACTCATCTAAGTGAGCATTTTTAATATTGTCTTGTGCTTTTCTTACTGCGGATGGAGCTTTATCATACCCAATCATTTTATGATGAAACTCTCTAGTTTTTTTCAATAAAGATTCTTCAATCTTTTCAAATAACTCTACATCCCAATCCTGCCAGCGTTCAAATGCAAACTCTTTACGCATTAAATTTGGTGGAATATTACAAGCAATCATTGCTGCCTCAATTAAAAGTGTACCACTACCACACATAGGGTCCATAAAATCACTTTGTCCATCCCAACCAGAAAGCATCACCAAACCTGCGGCTAAAACCTCATTGATTGGAGCAATATTAGTGGCTGTTTTATAACCACGACGATGTAAAGATTCTCCCGAACTATCTAAAGAAACCGTACACATTTGTCTATCAATGTGTACATTTATTTTTAAGTCAGGAAAACGTAGGTCTACATTTGGTCGTGTTCCTGTTGTATTTCTAAACTTGTCAACTATAGCATCTTTGGTTTTTAAAGCAATATACTTGGAATGTGTAAAGACAGTAGAATGTACCGTGGCATCAATGGCTAAAGAACCATTCTCAGACATAAACGTATCCCATGGCATTTTATATATTCTATCGTATAAGTCTTGCTCATTAGCTACTCTGAAGGTATTAATGGGTTTTAAAATTTTAATCGCTGTACGCAAACCTAAATTTGCTTTATACATAAACCCTTTATCGCCTACAAAACTTACATTACGTACACCAATATTAACTTCTAAGGCGCCAAGATCACGTAATTCCTTTGCTAAAAGCTCTTCAAAACCAAATAAGGTCTTGGCTACCATTTTAAAATTATTCTCCATTATTATGCTCAAATAGATTGCAAAAATACTTTATTTTTGTTGCAATATATTAGTTAATTGATAATAAGGTTAAGGATTGTAGCGACATCCTTTTTATGAGTTCCTGCAAATACAGGAATTACAGAAAAAGATACAGCGGAAAGCCTGACGCTTTTGAAGCCTTAGCGATAAAGCGTAACCTCCAAAAACAGTATGACACAACAGACAAAAGATTGGTTTACCTTGTGGTTTAATACACCATTCTACCATATTCTATATAAAGATAGAGATGATGAAGAGGCGCAGTCTTTTATGGAAACCCTTACTAGTTATTTAAACATTGCCGAAAATGGCACCGTACTAGATCTTGCTTGTGGTAAAGGGAGGCATGCCGTATATTTAAATTCTATAGGATATAATGTAACCGGTATTGATTTGTCTCCTGAAAGTATTTCCTTTGCAAAACAATTTGAAAATGAAACATTGCACTTTGATGTTCATGACATGAGCAAGCCTTACTCGCAAAAGTTTAATGCCGTTTTTAATTTGTTTACCAGTTTTGGTTTTTTTGAAGATGAAAATGACAATCTCAATACCATTAAAGCTATAAAGGCCAATTTAAAAGATAATGGCGTTGGGGTTATAGATTTTATGAACGTTGATTATGTTGTAAATAATTTGGTGTCTGATGATGTAAAAACCATTGAAGGTATTGACTTTCATTTATCGCGCTATGTTGACAATGGTTATATTATCAAAGATATTGCATTCCAGTTTGAAGGAATTCCATACCACTTTAAAGAACGTGTAAAAGCAATTAAACTGGCAGATTTTGAAGCCATGTTTAAAGATGCAAATATTCAGTTATTAGATGTTTTTGGAGATTATAAACTCAAAAAATATAATGCACAAAACTCCGAACGTTTAATTATGATTTTTATGTAATATGAATAAATATTTATTCCCAATATATGCAGTAGTTCTCGGTTTTATTATCGCGAAAATCGCCAAAGAAAAAAAGGTAAATAACATTAAACTATTATTGGCTTTTAGTGGTGCATTTTTATTATCACTTACTGTTTTTGATCTATTACCTGAAGTGTACGAACACCTTGAAGCCCGAGAAACTGGGTTATTCATAATGATTGGTGTTTTAGTTCAAATTTTTCTAGAATTTTTCTCTAAAGGTGCCGAGCATGGACATGTACATATTCATAAAGATAGTAAAGTTTTTCCTTGGATCCTTTTTATTAGCTTGTGCATTCATGCTTTTTTAGAAGGGTTTCCTATTCACCAACATAATGACATGGTTTATGGAATTTTGATTCATAAATTCCCCATTGCTATTTTGATCACAACGTATTTGTTGCAATCAAATTTTAAAACCTTGCAGATTGTTCTCTTTTTAACCTTGTTTGGAGCCATGACGCCACTAGGTACAATTATCTCCAACAATGTCGATATTTTAGCCAACTACCTTAACTATATTAATGCCTTGGTCATTGGTATATTTTTACATATTTCGACGACCATTTTATTTGAAAGTAGTGAAGGCCATAAATTTAATCTCACAAAAATAGTAGTGATAATTGTTGCCGTTAGTATTGCCTATTTTATGTAAACTAAGCTTGAGGTTAAAGGCTAGTAAATAAAAGCTTGAGCAGTGGATAGAAATTAAATAATTGAATCTTAACAAGACATAAATGTTCTCTAAAGAAGAAAGCAGACAATTACGTGAGGAATTTTGGACGAGCTTTGGAAAATCGTTCCCAAGAAAATGGGTGTTATACAATACTAAAATTAAAGGACTCTCATTCAAATTCTATTTTGACACTAAAAAAGCATTTGTTTCGTTAGACTTAGAAGATGATTTAGAAAACCGAATTAATTATTGGGAAAAATTACAATCGCTTCAATCCATTTTAATAGACGACTATTTGCCTGAAGCTATTTTTGAAGAAGAATGTTTTCTTGACAATGGTAAAGAAATCTCAAGAATATATGTCCCCCTTGAACAAAAAGTATCCATTCATAATAAAAACACCTGGCAAGACACAATGGTATTTTTTAATATTCATATGAACTTATTTGAGGCATTTTTTGAAACCTACAAAGACATTATTAAACCTTAATCATGCATAGATTTTTTTTGCAACGCCATTGGAAATGGATAACGCCAATTATCATAGGTAGTATTGTTGTATTCTTTATGTCGCCTATTGGTAATGCAGTAACGGATATTGCAAAAGTATATACCGACACTTCTATATATGAAAATGCACTTGAAAAAGCAAAGGATAATACTCAGGTAATTACAGTGTTAGGAGACCTTGCTCCTATTGATACATTTGCAATTGTAGAAGGTGCTGTGTTTTATTCAAATAACAACGAAACTGTTAACATTACTGTCCGCATAAAAGGGAGCAAAGGAAAAGGCAAGCTGGATATTGTTGCTCATAAAGTAAAAGAGCGCTGGGACTATGAACTCATTAAGATTCGGATTAAAGACCCCAAAGCAACTATTGTGGTTTTAGAATAAATTACTACTAACAAGCTATAAATGAACCTACTCATTTAGGACAAGCGATGGAATAGCGCTTACCATTCATCGAAAAATATAGCCATTCAACTTCATTTTTGCTATATTTGAGAAATTAATTGTCCATTTCAGTCTTAAATAATTCCTCCTCAAACTGAAATATGAAAGCATTTTTGTCGCTACTTTTTATATTTGCCGCCATTACATTGGATGCTCAAGTGTATTCCGATTATCTAGGTGCGGGAAATGGTGAAGGTATTACTGTAACTTCAAGTAGCTCACAAGGAAGACCTGGATGGATTGAATTAGCTTCTGGAGATAACACCATAAACGGTAGTGGATTGGACTCCAGAATTCTGGAAACCTCTCGGTTTTTAGCACAAGCTACTTTCGGAACGGATTTGGAATATATTAAAACGGTATCCAAAAATTCATTTGAAGATTGGATAGATTCACAGTTTACAATTGATTCTCCATCAATTGGAGAACTTACAGATGCTATATATAATCAGGCGCTAAATATGTTTATTGCCAATGGTGGTGATCCAGAAGAATATTTTGGGCCATTTTCTGCCCATTTTCAGTATGCTTGGTGGCAATCTAATATAGGAAATGACGATTTACTCAGACAAAAGATTGCATTAGCCTTGAGTGAAATCCTAGTGATTTCATGGGATTCAAATCTTGATAGTTATGGCGTTGGTCTTGGTGATTATTATGATGTATTGAAAGACAATGCGTTCGGTAATTTTAGAGACATCCTTTTAGATGTTACTTTACATCCTATGATGGGGGCTTATTTAAGCCATTATAATAACCCCAGAAGTTTTATCAATGAGAATATTCATCCCGATGAAAATTATGCGAGAGAAGTGATGCAACTGTTTACCATTGGTTTGTACGAATTAAATCAGGATGGTAGCTATATTTTAGAGGCTAACGGAGAAAGAGTTCCAACTTACGATAATAATGATATTAAGGAGTTTGCAAAAGTTTTTACAGGACTTGGTCCTTCTGCAGTAATACCAAATGAATATAATGTTCAGCCACAATTTGGTACTGGTTTCTATTTTGCTCGAAAAGATATACCAATGATCATGTATGATCAATGGCATCAACCTGGTCAAAAAAATCTGCTTAATAATTATGTTATTCCTTCTGGACAAACCGGAATGCAAGATATTGAAGATGCCGTTGATCATTTATTTAATCATCAAAACGTTGGACCTTTTATTTCAAAACGATTAATTCAAAACTTGGTTAAGTCAAATCCAACCCCTCAATATATATCTAGGGTTTCTGCTGTTTTTAATAATACCAATGGTATTCGAGGAAATATGAAAGCTGTAATTAAAGCTATTTTATTAGATGAAGAAGCAAGGTCATGCTCATGGATTAACAGTCCTGATCAGGGCAAGCTCATTGAACCTATGATGCGATATTTTAATGTGACGCGTCAAATTGACCTTGACAATCAAAATGGCAACCATTGGAATATTGGCTATAGTTTTTACAATGCAACAAAACAAGCGCCATTAGCAGCTCCACATGTATTTAATTTCTTTGCACCAAATTATATTCCAAATAGCGAATTTGCAGATGAAAATCTTGTTGGCCCTGAATTTAAAATACATAATTCAGCAACAAGTATTGCCTATGTTAATGAAGTTGATCTATGGACTACCCCACAATATTTTTCAGTATTAAATACTTGGGATTTAGAATTGGAAGACACTCCTTTAGACTTTGATAAACTAAAATATTACGCAAAAGATCCTGAAGTATTGATTAATGAGCTGGACAAACTCTTTACACGTGGATTATTATCGGAGAGTACACGTCAATTAATAACAAATGCTATTGCCCCATTAACTGGTAACAATTCAAATATTGACTATTTGCACTACAGGGTAAAAATGGCATTATACCTAATTTTAATCAGTCCAGATTATGTGATTCTAAAATAATATAATGACAAAGCATAAACACAACATCTCACGAAGAAAATTTATTGGACAGTCCTGTGCAGCAGTAGGCTATACCACTTTGTTTTCATCATTGATAAATTTAAAAGCAATGGCTGCTTCTGCTGTCGATAACTCAGCCAACTTAAACGGTGAATATAAAGCGTTGGTTTATGTGATGCTACATGGAGGCAATGACTCTTTTAATATGCTTGTTCCTAAAGGAAATACAGAATATAATGAATATGCCAATACACGCTCTAATTTGGCAATTCCTCAAAATGAAATACTACAAATAAACCCATTATCAAATGATGGAAGATCTTTTGGAGTACACCCTTCTATGGCAGATATGCAGCAATTATTTGAGAATAACAACTTAGCTTTTATTAGTAATGTTGGTACCCTAGTTGAACCATCTACAAAATCAGAGTTACAAAATGAAACTGTAAAATCTCCTTTAGGCTTGTTTTCTCATTCCGACCAACAACAACAATGGCATACTGGGAGGCCTCACGAACGCACCAATATTGGTTGGGGTGGGCGTATTGCAGACTTAGTGCAATCTATGAATTCCAACACCAATATTTCAATGAATATTTCGTTGAAAGGATCCAATATTTTTCAACGTGGTAATCAAACCATTCCTTACGCCATTAATAATACTGGTAGTATTGGCATCAGTGGTTATAATGGTCAAAATAATTTTGATCAATTACGCACCCAAGCGTTGAACGCTATGATGGATAAAGATTATCAAGACATCTATAAAAACACATATATCAATACCATAAAATCTTCAAATGATTCCAGTTTAGAGTTTCAGGCAGCCATAGATGAAGTTCCAGAATTTACAACTGTTAAACCGCAATACAATCATTTGGCCAGTCAGCTAAAAATGGTGGCAAAAAGTATAGCAACAAGGGACTCTTTAGGATTTTCAAGACAAATATTTTTTGTTGAAGTTCATGGCTGGGATCATCATGATGAATTACTAATTAATCATTCAAATAAGCTAAGTCAAGTTAACGATGCTCTCAACTATTTTAATGAGCTCATGACTGAACTAAATACTAATGATTGTGTCACCACCTTTAGCATTTCTGATTTTGCACGAACCCTTACCTCTAATGGTAATGGTACAGATCATGCATGGGGAGGTAATGCCTTTGTAATGGGAGGATCTGTAAATGGAAAGGATATTTATGGCAACTACCCTTCTTTGGCTTTAAACAGCGAATTAACCTTTTATGATGGTGTATTAATTCCAACAACCGCTGCCGATTTATATATGGCAGAATTGGCCTTATGGTTTGGGGTATCCTATACCGATCTAAATATGATTTTTCCAAATCTTGCGAATTTTTATGATACTAATTCTAATATTCCGCCTTTAGGATTTATGAATATCCCCTCATGATAAAAGCAATATATTACATATCGACAATTCTATTATTTACTGTGCAATCAGTAAATGCTCAATGTTATCCAGATAGGCATAGTACATCGTGGCTAGATGGTTGGGTTTCATGCGAAACCTCAGCAAATCCAAATTCAGTTTACGGTGAATCACATTGGATTATGTATAATTTGGGATATGACTATGTGTTGAAGGATACAAAATTATGGAACACCAACGAACTATCTCATTTAGGATATGGGATCCAAGATTATTATATTGATTATTCTTTAGATGGTAATACCTGGATAAATCTAGGAGCATTCTCTTTAAATCAAGCTACTGGAAAATCCAATTATGAAGGTGAAGATGGTCCTGACTTTGATAGTATAAAAGCACGTTATGTTTTAATCACACCAACATCAAACTTTGGTGGTAGTTGTTATGGCTTTGGGGAACTTAAAATTAATATTATTGATCCTTTTGAAATTATAGAAGATGATATAGGGTTTAATGCCATGGTGTATCCAAACCCATTTATCAACAATGTTGACTTAAGAATTGTATCTCTTTATGAAGATTATCCCGTAACCTATACCTTATATGACTTATTGGGTAGAAAAATTATCCGAAACACTTTGAGTCTAATTCCGGATAATGATACCTATGAGGTAAAACTTAATGGATCGGCTTTAGCAATAGGTATTTACTTATTAAAGGTTGAACAAAATGGAAAACAGCGTACTTTTAAATTAATTAAGGACAACTAAATCTATTCCCTCAATGCTTTTGCAATAGCTTTTTCTGCTAGGGATTCCATAACTTCATATCCAGCTGCATTTGGATGCACACCATCATATGTTAATACTGTTTTAAGTCCTTTTTTATCATCTACCATCTCGCTGAAATAATCGAGATAAATGGCATCATTGTTTAACGCGTATTTTTTTAAAATTGCATTCAATGCTATTATTTTATCAGCGGGTTTCAGACCTTTCTTCCATGGGTAATCAAAAACAGGATGAACAGAACATAGAATAACTTTAATCCCGTTGGCTTGCGCTATTTCTGCCATTGACTTTATATTATTTGCAATCATGGTAATGGTTGATTTCCCAGTATTCCCAGCAATATCATTGGTTCCTGCCAAAATCACTACAACTTTTGGTTTAAGATTAACGACATCGGCTCTAAACCTCACTAACATTTGTGGTGTTGTTTGTCCGCTTATACCCCGATTGATATAGTTTTCATTTAAAAAATATTTTGGACGCATGGATTTCCAGCCCTCGGTTATAGAGTTCCCCATAAAAACAACTCTGTTTTCATTTGACTTTGATAGATCAAAGTTTGCATTCTCTATACTATACTTACTTAAATTTGGCCAATCTTGGGCCTGAGTTTTTTCAACAAAAAAAGTCACAAAAAACGCAACTAAAACAAATTTTAAAATTTTCATAAGCTATATCTGATTACTGTATTCTCTATTGTTCCTTTTGATTAAAATTTATCCATACATATGCATTTTACGTATGAAATTAAGTAAAATTGGTGCTTTAACAAACTCATCAGAACTTTGGAAAATCAAATTCCCATATAGTTCTCGATACAATTTTCTGCTTCATTTCGTCTTCGCTCAATAAAGCAGAAAATCACTCGAACTGACATTAAGATAGATCTACTATGTCAAAATGTACGATTGAATTTTTAACATGGTTATATTCAAATTAAACCACATACAACAATATCATAAAAAAATGACAAATTGCTCCTCCAAGGACAAATAAATGCCAAATAACATGATTAAAAGGAATACGATGGATGGCATAAAACAAGATCCCCACCGTATAGCACAATCCACCAGCAACAAATAAAGATATTCCGTTTGGGCTCATAAGACTTGAAAGCGCAGAAAAATCGAACATAATCAGCCACCCCATAATCAAATATAATACGGTAGAGAAAATTTCAAATCTTCCTGTAAAAAACAGTTTTAAAATCACACCAAAGGCAGCAATTCCCCAAACAACCCAAAATAGAGGCCAACCCAAACTTTTTTCTAAGGTTATTAGTAACACTGGAGTATAGGTTCCAGCAATGAGAAGATAAATACTAATATGATCTACTATTCTAAAATAATGTTTACGCCTTTCTCCTTTTACGGCATGGTACATTGTTGACGCAGTGAATAAAACAATAATAGAAATACCATAAACAATCACACTAAACAAACTCCAAGCCGTCTTATCCTGACTAAGTACTATTAATAATACCAATCCAGCAATTCCAAGAAGTGCCCCAATGGCATGTGAAATAGAATTTAATTGTTCCTCTAACTTAGTTTGAACGCTCATTTACAACAGTTTTAGTTGGTTTTAACCATTTATCAGAAAGATCATAAAAATCCAAACCTAGTGCAGATCTCTGCCGTATTAAGCGTCCACTTTGGAAATTACGTTGCAAAATATCTTCAATCAAATAATCTTCCTTTTCATTATAGGGATCAAACTTCCGTTTTAAGGACAAGTCAAATAAACTCGCGGTATTATTAAACCAAAATGCGCGCCAGCCATTACGCAATTCTTTTATAAGTTCGAAGGTTGTCCTACCCGTCTGCCTATGGATTAATTTAATGAGAATCTGACCTTCCGTACGTGTGAATTTTTTGAGTTCTTCCGAAAATTCGCCTTCAATATATTTTTGAATTTTTCTAGCATACCGTCTCCTATCCCGTTTTTTCTCTAATCTTCCTAATCTAGCTGTTAGAGAATCTAAACGTTCTGAAGCTAATTTTGCATAGGGATAAACTTTGATCGTTTTCCGTTTTAAAATTAAATAGCGTCTACGATCTTCTCTACTATTAAACTGCAGCCGATGAAGCAAAACGACCTCGTCTAAATAAATTGAAGTCCGAGGCACAGAATCACCAGCGATAATTAAATATTTAGTCGCCAAAGTATCTGCTTTCTGTGCTTGCTCCTGTGCCAAACATAGCATTGGAAATAGTATCAGTACATAAAAAATCTTCCGCATAACAATTTTAAAATCTAAAAAATAAATAACAGAGTAAAATTACTAATTAACTTAATGCTAACTATTAATTGTGCATGAATATTGTTAATTTAGGCAAAAAATAATTCGAATGGCAAAACAGAAAATACTTAACAAAAAGTCTATAAGCTTTTTAGAAAAATATTTAAACAACGCTGCGCCTACAGGTTACGAATGGGATGGTCAGAAAATATGGATGGATTACCTCAAACCCTATGTAGATGAGTTTATTACAGATACTTACGGAACTGCTGTTGGGGTTATTAACCCTAAAGCAAAATTTAGAGTTGTAATTGAGGGACATGCTGATGAAATTTCATGGTATGTGAATTATATTTCTGACGACGGATTAATCTATGTCATCCGTAATGGCGGAAGTGACCACCAAATTGCTCCGAGTAAAATTGTAAACATTCATACAAAAAAAGGCATTGTAAAAGGTGTTTTTGGGTGGCCTGCGATTCATACTCGTATGAAAGGAAAAGAGGAAGCTCCTAAACCTGATAATATTTTTATTGATGTAGGATGTAAAAAGAAAGAAGAGGTAGAAAAACTAGGTGTTCATGTAGGTTGTGTAATTACTTATCCCGATGAGTTTCATATTCTGAATAAAGATAATTTTGTTTGTCGCGCTTTAGACAATAGAATGGGAGGCTTTATGATTGCTGAAGTGGCACGATTACTTCATGAGAATAAAAAAGAATTGCCTTTTGGATTATATATTACAAATTCTGTCCAAGAGGAAATTGGATTACGTGGTGCACAAATGATTACCGAAACCATAAAACCAAATGTAGCTATTGTGACTGATGTAACTCATGACACTACAACGCCAATGATTGACAAGAAAAAAGAAGGTCATTGTGAAATGGGTAAAGGTCCCGTTATTGCTTATGCTCCAGCAGTGCAACAAAAATTAAGAGACTTAATCACAGAAACTGCTGAAGCCAATAAAATACCTTTTCAACGTGCAGCACTATCAAGAGCTACAGGTACAGATACTGATGCCTTTGCATACAGTAATGGAGGTGTTGCGAGTGCTCTAATTTCATTACCACTGCGTTATATGCATACTACGGTAGAAATGGTTCATAGAGATGATGTGGAAAATGTCATTAAAATGATCTATGAAACACTTTTAAATATTAAAGACGGAGAGACTTTTAGTTATTTCGACTAATTAAAGAAATTTCTTGAAACAATTGATCCCCTAGGCAGTGTCTAGGGGATTTTTTTTGGTTATAATTCACCAAGTTTACATTTAGCTCTTTTTTTAAACTAAAAGATGTCAGTCCGAGTCGAGAACAACTTTTTAATACCAAAAATTCATTCTCGATACAAATTTCACTCATTTACATAAGATCTTATCTGTCATTTCGAAAGTCTCAAGAAATCAAATAGCGTTTAGCTTTTTGGAACAATTTTAAGCAGTCTTGATGTTGCTTCTATCTCTGCCCTATTCATTTTCATCTTTCTAAATTCACCTTTGTTATACATTACAGCCTGGTCATCATAATGCTCACTAAACGGATTCCCAGATTGTCCTGTTGGTAAAATACTAATACTATTTTCTACATCAGAGAAATCAATAATTCGTCTTGTAGATGGTCCAGCCGTAACTTTATACAAGCCTTCATCATTAAAATCGAAAGCCTTATTATCAATAACTTCTTCGGTTCCTCCTACTTCAAATGGTCCCACATTAAAATAAGGTTTCAAAGTCTCAACGGCTCCCAAAGCATGATTGTGTTCAAGCGTATGTACTTTAGACCAGTTCCAGAACATTATATTATCTCCTAATTGTGATTCCAAATCGGTAATTGCGGCAACAAAAGAACGATTTAAAATGTCTTTTTGCGTTTCTGTATGATCTGTTGTAGTAATGTTATCCCACCAAATTGACTCATCATTTCCTAATTGGAGCGCTATGGAGCGTTTAATTAAATGTGTTTTTAATAATTGGCCAAATAATACATCTCCCAATTCGTCTTTAAATGTGTACTCCAAATATTTATATAAAAACCGTTGGTAAATGGTTGGGGCAATAGCGTCAAAATTACTACTTCCTTTCCACAGTTGTAAAATATCCATAGCACGTTGCTGGTTTTTTGTAAAGTCATTATAATTTAAAACTGTAGTTAGTTTTTTTACATTTTCCACAGCTACTGGCGAGGTCACATCTACAATCATATCTGCAAAATCATCCTTGCTCCAATTATTTTGTGATTCTAGTAAACCTACAATACGTTTGGCTCTATCTTCTGGTAAATAGTACCCCGGGTACATTATTCCCGCAATAGAATCGGGTTGATTATTTGCCGAATACACGTATTCCCAATCTGGATTTTCAGCCATTGGGTTTTCTTTAAAATCAAGAAATTCTATAGTATCGTCTATTGCATTAGCTCCATCTAAAACAAATTTAGAATTCACTTGTGGGTCATGCTTATATAATTTGCCTGCGGCCCACCATGCAATATTTCCTTTAGCATCACCGTACATAATATTTAACCCTGGAGCATGTATCATGGCCGCTGCATCTCTGGCATCTTCCATAGATTTTGAATGAGACAAATTAAAAACAGCTTCCAGTAATTCAATGCTATGTTGTGTATAAACCCATGACATTGCAATTGGATTACCATGAGTAATTTCATCTTGAACAGGATTCATTATTGGACCATGTCTCGTTGATTTAACAGTGACAATGACATCTTCTTCATCTTTAACTTTTATGGTTTTAGAAATCACCTTAAAGGCTTCAAAACCGGCTGAAGACTTATATTTTGACGTATCCGTAGGATGAATTGTTTCCTGATAAAAATCAATGTCATCATTTTCAAACATGGTAATGCCGTAGCCATAATCACGATTATGCCCTAACATAGGAAAAGGAATTCCAGCCAAATGGTAACCATACATTTCATATCCTGGTGCTACTATATGGGCCTCATACCAAACCGAAGGTTGTGCATAACCAATATGAGGATCATTAGCTAGCAATACTGATCCTGTGCTGGACTTTTTTGGTGATACCACCCAGCTATTACTCCCTATAAAAGCGGGGATTGGCAATTTCTCAGTTATTTGAGCAATATCTGTGGACAATTGTACTATGCTTTCAATATTGGGTCTATTATTTTTTATTAAAACGCCATTAGCATTAGGAACAACATCTAGATCCAATAAATAATCTGCTCCAAGTTTTTCTTGTATGGCGGTTAACATTGGATCTGTTTTTTGAGCCATCGCAAAACTAAAAGCCATATATCCAAAAATATTATAAACATCCTTTAATTGATAGTCTTCCTTTTCTACACCAACCAAAGTAAACTCTATTGGTGTAGGTCCTTCTTTAATAAACTGATTCACCCCCTTGAGATAGCTCATACTTAATTTGTATGCCTCACTATTCTTATCAATTTGTTGCACGGCTTCGGCTGAAGAATCATCAATACCAAGCGTTAAGAAAAAACGATCTGTTTTTATAAGATCCTTTCCTAGTATTTCCGATAATCGTCCTGGAGCAATACGTCTCATAAGTTCCATTTGCCATAAGCGATCTTGAGCATGTAAATACCCTAATGCAACAAAAGCATCATCTTGAGAATTGGCATAAATATGTGGAATTCCGAAATCATCCAAGTATGCGGTGACTTCTTCTTGTAAATTTTCTAATTCTAGAGTACCTGAATACTGTGGTTTTAAAGAATTAACATACATATAGCCGCCAGCTGCAGCAACTATTAACACGATTAAAACTCCAAATAAAACCTTTTTTAAAATGCGCATAGTGAACCTATTAATTTTCTCAAAAATACTAATTAACACAAATAATCGGCTTTTACTAAGACTTATATTTTTATTAAATCATATCTTTGGTTTAGAACTAATGTATTCAATATTGGAAGAGTTTTTAGACATCTTAACTGAAAATGGAAAGCCCACCACTGTAGTGTGCTCTAAAGATGAAGCCCACCAAAAAGGATTGTTCCATGCCACCGTTCATATTTGGTTCTATACTAAAAATGGAAGGGTGTTATTGCAGAAACGTGGTGCAAATAAAGAAACTTTTCCTAATTATTGGGACGTCTCAGTTGCTGGTCATGTCATGGCTGGTGAAACAATTGAAGATGGCGCCCTTCGGGAGATCTCAGAAGAAATTGGATTAACCATTGACGCGAGTCAACTGCAAAAAATTGATCTTCGTAAAAGTGTCAACAAACATGCCAATGGAATTATTGATTGTGAGTTTCAAAATGTTTTTTTATGCGTTTTGAATGTGCCTTTTAGTCAACTTAAAAAACAAGATGAAGAAGTTGATGGATTATGTCTTAAGTCTCTAAAAGAGTTCGATCATTTTACAATACATCGCAATGAAGATTTCAAATTAGTTCCTGCTGATTATACATATTATACATTTATAATAGATCAAATTAGTAATGTGCTTTAATTTTTAATATTTTCCCATAAAAATAATCACCTAAAATGCTTGACCACCAAAAAGATAAATTCAGCCTTCCAGATGATGTTACCTATTTAAATACATCATACATGTCACCATTATTAAAAGACGTGGAAACCGCAGGTATTAAAGCCTTACAACGAAAGAACATTCCTTTTTCTATTTCTCCTAACGATTTTTTTGAGCCTGTAGAAACACTCAAAAAAAGTTATGCGAAGTTAATTGACACCAAGGCCTATAATCGCATTGCTTGTATTCCTTCCGTCTCCTATGGTATAGCCTGTGTAACTAACAATATTAGGTTACAGCCTGGTGATGAGATATTAGTGGTTGAAGATCAATTTCCAAGTAATTATTACTCTTGGAAAACCCTAGCTGATTCACAAAATGCTGTCATAAAAACCATTGCAAAACCTAAAGAAGGCGACCATAAAGCTAATCGTTGGAATGAAGCGATTTTAAACGCAATTACTAGTAAAACTAAAGTGGTAGCCATGTGTCATGTGCATTGGGCAGATGGTTCATTATTTGATCTTATGGCTATTCGAGCAAAAACGAATATTTATAATACACTTTTAATTATTGACGGTACACAATCTATTGGGGCATTTCCATTTTCGGTAGAAAAAATTCAACCAGATGCCTTAATTTGTGCCTCTTATAAATGGCTTTTAGGACCCTATGCTTTTGGCCTAGGATATTTTGGTCCTTATTTTGATAACGGAACTCCTATTGAAGAAAGTTGGGGCAATAGAGTTGATAGTGAAGATTTCGCAGGATTAACCAATTACAACCCGAACTATAAAGATGGCGCAAATCGGTATGGAATGGGTGAATCGGCTAATTTTATTTCTGTACCAATGGCCACTCAAGCTATAAATCAAATCATAGCATGGACACCAGAAGCAATTCAGGACTATTGTTTTAAGATTTCTAAGGATGCTTTACAGGAGTTAGGTGGATTGGGCTTTACTATTGAAGATGACGCTCACAGAAGCCATCATTTGATCGGGATTAAAATTCCAGATTTTGTTGATATTGAGCGTTTAAAAGCACAACTTTCAAAACACAATATTTATGTTTCCTTTCGAGGTAATTATATCCGTGTGTCACCACATCTTTATAATGTGAAAGATGATTTTACTAAATTAGTCCAATGCATAACATCTATAATTAGCTAACATGAATTTATTAATTGCAGCCACCAGCCCGGTAATTATTATAATTATTTATATATACATCAAAGACAAATACGAAAAAGAATCTAAGCGTATTTTATTCTATACGTTTTTATTAGGTGCCGTTTTAAGTATTGTGGTAACCACCCTACTCTATTTGTTTTTTGATTTGTTTTTGCCACTTACAGATAGCCATAGTATATGGCAGCAATTTGTCAAGGCCTTTTTTGTGGTGGCCCTAATCGAAGAGTTTAGCAAGTATATTATGGTGCGCTATTATGCACAACCCCGAAAGGATTTCAACGAACCTTTTGATGGCATTATTTACGCCGTTATGGTTTCGATGGGTTTTGCCTTTGTAGAAAACATTTTTTATGTAATAGATGGT
>Ga0105356_10000191_pt1 | contig 54015 bp, 64 predicted proteins | sample GOMGulsemesocosm_3_FD_83502 | JGI IMG/M metagenome (GOLD analysis project Ga0105356, IMG submission 83502) | Methane-oxidizing microbial communities from mesocosms in the Gulf of Mexico - GOM9D Gulf of Mexico | ecosystem: Environmental > Aquatic > Marine > Cold seeps | place: Gulf of Mexico...
ACAAGCAATCCAGAATGTAAATGACGGAATTTCCCTCACACAAACCCATGCATCAGCACTAGATTCAGTTGGAAGCTTATATAACCGTGCTAGAACTTTAGCCTTACAAGCAGCAAACGGTACAACTTCCAACGGAGACCGAGCCATAATAAACAAAGAATACACACAGATAATGCAAAGTGTCGATAATATTTTTAAAAACACTAACTTTAACGGAAAAAAACTATTCCAAAATGGAGCAGGGACACCCGTCCAAATACAATCAGGGTCAACACCTAGTGATACCACAAGTATAAATAAAATTGATTACAGCACCATGAATGGAGCTACATTGCCTACTGATGTGCTCAGCCAGACAAATGCACAAGCAGCAATAACAACCCTTGATGGCGCAATTGATAACGCCTCATTAAGTGCCGCAAGATTAGGCGCTACAACCAACGGATTGATTCAAACGAATAGCTACCTAGAAACTTCGAATCTACAAGCTAAAATCGCCCGAGGAAGGATAACGGATGCTGATTATGCCAAAGAGTCTACTCACCTAGCTAAATATGACACTCTAACTCAAACAGGACTAATCATGCTCTCTAAAGTGAATGAAAACAAAGCTGCTATGGTCGATTTGCTAAACCTTTAATTAAGCGAAATAACCTTGAAAAATCCTGCCCTTCGCAGGATTTTTAATTACCCACCCGATTTATTTAAATAGGATTCAACATCCTAAAAGTTAAAAACCTATCATTTGATTTAAAATCAGAGAATAAGCATAATCCAACAGTACCCAATGTTTAAGCCGCCGATGTAAACTATAAGTAAATTTAGAGTCTGGAACTCGAATGAAACTTACAAAAAATAGAGCCCCCCTACCCAAAGAAATAGAGGAGCAAAAGAGAGAAACCCTTTTAACGAATATACTGTCCGCACTACTCTTTATCATCATAGCAGCAATATTATCCAACAATGTCCTAATAGATGAGGAAGTATCTCCAGTATCACTTTTAGAAAAGAATAAAATACAAAAAGATAAAAAAGTATTAACTCATTCAAAGATCCCTGAATTTACAAAAGAAAAATACTCTTATATAGAACTACTTAAAAATCATAAGGTAAGTGTTGAAGACTCGACATACAAACAAGCAAAGACAGCCGAATATCGATTATGGTGCGGCTCTTACAGAGACATTGAAAGAGCAAATAAAATAAAAAATGCAATCCAAAGCTTTATCAACGTGAAAATAACATTGTCCGGAGAGTGGCACGTTGTAAGGACAGATTATTTAAACAGCAAAAGAAAAGGCGAAGCAATGAAACATAAAATTAAAAAGGAAGCAGGCATCGCTGATTGCGTATTACAAAGAAAAAAAACGAATACCTATTGAAGCGTTTCACAGCTAATGTAGTATTTTTATCAATTTACAAGATGTACAAATATCAAATAAAAATAATTTTAAAAATAACACCTACCACCCAATAATATTTTATGGTAACTTAGAGGCTTATGCCTTTTACAAACAAACAAGAGTCCAACTGTATGACAGAATCTTCTGATCGAAAGCAAAGCACCACAAATAACAAATCAAATAACAAATCAAATAACAAATCAAATAACAAATCAAATAATAAATCAAACAATCGCCGACCTGATAGTCGAAGTGGAAATACAAGAAGAAATCACAGTCGTAGACAAGACCAAGACGGAGTACACGTACCTCGTAGACAAATAATAGAAGCGTTAAAAATAGCTTTCTGCTATATGCCAGAAAAAACTGACATAACCAAAGAATTATATAAAGAAGATGAACTTTCTCTAGTACAACAAGAGCAGAGCACCGTTGAAAAAGTCCTAACAGACCTAGGTATAGATTTAGATGAGTTATACAAAGAAATGGGCGATAAAGTATCTAAATAGTAAATAGTAAATAAGTAATAACAATAAGAAGGCAAGCAAATCACCCTGTTCGCCTTCTTATTAAATTAAGTTGAATTACGAATTTTCTTCCCAATAAGCTATCAACTCATCGTGCCTTTTTAAATCAACATCCACCCCATAGCCATATTTAAAACACAAGGCCAGTAATATCGCTGAGTAAGGTCGCTTTTCATAAATAGATTCTAAAAGCGGAACAGACTTTACGTAATCCTTTTTGTCATAATAATGTTGAGCTATTCTAGATATCGCAAATATCCCCCCTTCAAAAGGAGACTTAGAAGCTTCTTCCCACAAAGCTAGCACTTCATCCGTAACTGTATTGGTAGACATATAGGACAGCATCCCCAATCGGAAAGTTGCAAGGCTTTTAAATTCTTCACTAGAGTCAGGGTGTCCAAGTAATTTTAAATACCATTCCTTAGATTTCTGATATTGAGCACAAAATATTGCAGAACCAAATTGACCTGGTTCACGGCGACCAGAAAAATACATGTCCGCAGCTTCAACCATTGATGGATAATGTCCAGAATCAGCAGCATTTGTTATTGCAGACTCCGATCCAATTCTCGCGAGCCCCCTTTGCTCTTTCTTTGTTATTCCTTCTTCCGGAGCCGCCTTATACTTACCTTCAAAAACCAATTTAGCAAACCAATAGCTAGCGTCAAGGTCTCCTGATTCATGCAGTTCGAACAACTCAACCCCTTTCATCTTGCTATATAATTCATCGTTCACTATTTTTCCCATGATTTTCTCTTTTTTAAAATTATCAATGATGAAATCATAATGATTTTTTATGCATTAGCAAGCTTACACAATAATGCAACGTATAAAATTTTAAACTCCGCCATACAAAGCCCTATTTATTCATACTTGAACAATAAGGAATACTGAAATGATAAAGAAACTAATTATAGCTGTACTACTAACTGCGTGCATTACTACACCAACCACTGCGTCAACTGGAATAGGAAAAGCACTAACGAAACACAAGTATGGTGTGTCGATAATTCAACCATCAGGATGGCTGTTTATCAATAAAAAAGAATTCAATTCTCTCCTAGAAACACCTTACTTGGATAACGAACTCATATTTTCATTTCAAAAAGAAAAGAACGATCCAGAAATCGACAATCAAATATCTCCCTATATAGATATAATCGCCTTTCCAAAAAAGAAAAAACATAGCCGGAAACTACTCACGAATATAAAGAGATTAATTAAATACACCTTAGAGGACTACCCAAACACTTCAGTCTCCATAAAACCTAGAATGGAACAACTTAACGGACAACCAGTAGCATTTGCACAGGTATCAGAGCTAATCCACCAAAAAGACGGGACTGTGATTAAAACCGAAGCTTCACACTACATGCTAAAAGCCAAAAACGAGATTATAATCAATATAACTGTATTGCTTAAAGTACCCTTTGAAGGACAGTCCAAAGAAGAATTTAAAAAGAGCAAAAGACAATATGCAAATGATAAAGGAGTAGCAGAGGCTGCAATTAATAGCTTGATATTTAGTTTTTAAATACCTTGCATTCATGATTGATATCATTATTATTCTTTTTGCTGCCAAATATGGCATCTATTATCTTAATAAAAAACTAAAGGAATATTATGAAAAAATTACTACTTGCATCAACTTTATTAGCATTATCTTCAGCATCTTTTGCAGAAACCGCAGCAGAGGCATCCCCTAATTGGAAGTTTGTTGAAGCAAGTTACGTATCATCTACATTCGACGACGACGAAGATGATATTGATGCATCAGGGTACGCACTTAAAAGCTCCACAACACTAGGAGACAACTTCTTAGTTACCGCATCTTACAATACTGTGTCTGACGAGATGAATATGTATGGCTATGATGTTGAAATCACGCTGAGCCAATTAAGTGTCGGGCTGGGGTATAAATACAATATTTCACAGGCAACCGACATATATGGTATCGTTTCATACCGTGGATACGTTGCAGAAGTTGAAGCAGGGGGCGCAAAAGAAGACGCAGATGAAAGTGGTTATGGTATCGAGTTAGGTGCCAAAACAATGCTCACTCCAAACCTAGAGGTTGGCGGAGGGCTAGACTACACATCAGTTGATGGAGAAACAGACACAGGGCTTGTAGGAACCATCAATTACGCCTTTACGACTAGCTTTTCTATTGGCGCTGGCGTCACGACTTCATCAGATATTACATCCGTACTGGCTACTTTAAGGCTTAGCTTCTAGAATCTTCCGCTAAATCATTTTTTAAAAAAACCAGCTGTTGCTGGTTTTTTTAAATAATAGGCTTAATATCTGCTATAGTTTTGCAGGATTTGCCAATAACACAATCCTGTATTCCCTAATAAGCAAAACATGCTCTTCCGCGTAATACTTAATAAGCTCTCTCAAGGTTCTAACGGAACTATTTTTATCTTCTCTATGACAAGGCAAAATTCCTCTAGAATTTGACGGCCAAGGAGATGGGTTAACTTTTAACCCTCTCAATGTTCTCACTAGCAGAGTATTTAAAACTTCAGCTCCCTCAACTGGTAACCAATTATTTTTAGGATAAATATTAGCATAACCCAGGCGAGCAAAAGAAGAGCAATTTAAAAGGAAAGCAGCTAACTTCTCTTGATTCATTTTTAAACTAGCCATTGCAAACATAGCCTCTTTGAACCCACTGTATAGGGTTTTACCATCAACATCCTGAATATCGTATGTTTCATAAAAACCTTTGTCACTGAGCTCTTTGCTTTGACTAACTTTGCTCGTCTTCCACCATCTAAGCAAGGAAGGTTTATCGACAGGGAAATCTATAACAGGTATTTTTTGAAATAAATCTACAAGATTCACATTGTTTTCTTTAAACACACCATTCCAAATGGCGTAAACCTCACGCCATGTGACTATTTCCTCTACTTTTCCTGATTGTAACAATCCCGCATAAAATACTGCTGGATGCTCACCGTTCAATAATTTAGACACTTGACTCTCTATATGCATTAATACATAAGTTATGTTGAAGAATTAAATAGGGTTAAAGCATACGAATAAATATTAATAAGAAACCAATATCTGGAGAACGTTATTCGATGGTATTGAAAATTAATTTTAGGTACTATTAAGAATATGTTTTCTAAAAAGAGCCGTACATGTCCATTAGATCAATAAACGCAATAATACTACTCTCATGTGCAATAGGTGTCATGCTAGGTTTTTACAATAAAAACCCTCTCTTAATCTTTATTCACCCACTAATTCTTGGTAATTTTGTTATCGCAGAAATTTACTATAAGCACAGATATTTTTCGATTAAAAGCATTCACAATAAAAAGATATATATTTTATATCAGTTGTTCTTTTCGATATCGTGCTTATTATACCCAAAATCAAAGACTAACAATAAAATATGGGTAAAAATACACAACCACTTTGATAAAAGAAATCACTCTAAAGAAATAGAAAGAAAATACCTCATTAGTCAAACTAAGATAACAAGTATTCTCAAAAACCAAATTGGTGAGACAATAGTGCAAGGATATATAGCTCACACTGACCAATACGCCATTAGAGTCCGTAAAAGTAATTTTAAAAATACAAACAAAGCATTCCTAACCATTAAAGAAGCTACAGCTGATTTTGAAAGAGACGAGTTCGAATATGCAATTCCATTCGAAAACGGTGAAGCTATGATAGCGAAACTTCCGGAAAACCAACTTATTAGCAAAACAAGGTACAAAATCCCTTTTGAAGGAAACATATGGGAAATCGACATATTTCATGGGTTAAACGAAGGCTTGTATATCGCGGAAATTGAATTAGATAGTAAAACTCAGACCTTTACATTACCAGAATGGGTACTTAAGGACGTCACAGAAGAGAAACGTTATTACAACGCATCTTTAGCTATAAATCCATTTACTAATTGGTAATATAATGAACACAAGTCGCCTAAAGGGTATACGTTTCAATATTGATACAGATTCCCCTCACGCCTTTGATATAGAGGCAACAAAAAGATACCTAACTAAATTCGCCAAGGAATAATCCCAATGAAACTTTATGACGACAGCCTAGTGTTAGCCATATGGCACAAACAATTAAACAAGTTAGCCAAGAACGTGCTTTCTCACTATACAAATGGCGAGTTTGGACTTGATGAAACAAACATCAATTTTAGGGATCAGTCTGACATTCATTTTTGTGAAGTTGGTTCAATAACAGACAAGCTTAGAAAACCTCAACTTAAAAGCAGAATAAAAAAACTTATTGGAGCTGGGAGAGTAAATATCAATCATCGGGATTTAACCTTTCTGATAGATACCGAGCAAGCAAGAGATGCTCACAAAGTTGCTAGAGGTTTTTGGTCTTCAAACGGCGTCCCAAAGGGTTTTGATAAGGATAACAAACGCTGCAAAACTGTTGACGTACCAAACATCAAAGAGCTCACCGTTCAGTGTAAAGAGTTACTAATGAATAAATTCAAGCAGATAGAGTGGGATCAAACATATCCCAACAATACCATTTGACTTGAATTAATATTTCATTAAGGTAAAGGTATATTTTAAAAAAGGATATATCAACTTGCGCTTTTTAATAATAACTCTACTCATTACAATAACTTGCTCCTTTCCCGTTTCTGCCGGAACATCCACTACCACCATCGTGGATGTAGGTTCAGGACATTGCTCGATCACACAAACCCCTGACAATAAATTTTTTATCTACGACGCAGGCCATTGGACAGGACAACTTTGCTTTAAAGCCGCAAAACGAATAATTGGAAACAACCCAATAGAAGTAATGATATTGTCGCACTCTGACAGTGATCATATTGGCGACGCTTATCGGATACTAAACCACTTCAAGGTCAAATCACTATACAGAACGGGCACTCCAAGAAAAACAAAAACATGGAAAAAAATGGTTTCAGCGATAGAACTCGCCAAAAAGAACGGACTAAGAGAATACAACCACCAAGACATTCAGATCAAACCAGGATCGTATATTAATCTCGGTGATTCCGTTCTTACCTTTATTTACGGAAAGGCTAATTGGTCAGGACTATCAACCTCTGAGAACAGAAACGCGGTAAGCATAGTCACTAAGTACGAAGTTAACGGTCATTCAATCCTATTCACAGGAGACACGATTGGACGTAGACTTAATGATAAACCTAGCGCCTGCAAAGATGCTGAAAAAGAAATGGTAAACCTCCATGAAAATGGCGTTGTTTCTTTAAAGTCATCTGTTGTCATTGCGCCACACCATGGGGGGAACAACGCAAGTTCAATTTGCTTTATTCAAAAAGTAAATCCCACTTACGTAATATTCCCATCCGGACATAAACATGGTCACCCAGACATTGATGCGTTCAACAGGTATATTGATAATGGAGTGCAGGCAAGCAATGTTTTTAGAACTGATTTAAATGATCGTGAAAGCAAAGACGAGGATGACTGGGAAGATTTAAACATCCCAGGCTGCTACGACAAAGCTAGTGATGATGATATTGAAATAATTATATCTGATTCAGTAAGTGTCAATTACAGAGATGACGGTGTAGAAAGTCTTTGTAAAACATAAAAAGCATAAAACAGTAATCTTAAAACTTTAACTAAATAGGTGTGCTAGATTTGCACACCTAAAATATCCTTCCCAAATCACCATTACACTTACTTCGTGCCGCTTCGCGTAAACTCTACGCATACATCAAGCCTATGTAAATTCAAGTCAAATCAACAAAGCTATTTATGAAATTTTATAACGATCACTTTCTATCAGTTGAACAATTAGACCCTAACTCTATTCAGTCATTATTTATATTGGCAGATAAGATGAAAAAGTACACCGACAGACAACTCACAAGCAAAGTCTTAGATGGAGCTATCCTATGCAGTTTGTTTTTTGAGCCAAGCACAAGAACCAGGTTAAGCTTCGGTTCTGCATTCAACTTATTGGGTGGCAGCGTAAGAGAAACCGTAGGTAGCGGAGCTAGTTCGCTGAGTAAAGGTGAATCACTTTTCGACACAGCCAAAGTGGTTAGTCACTATTCAGACGTAATCACTATGAGACACCCTGATAAATATTCGGTCAATAAATTCTCTAAAGGCAGCACCGTACCAGTTATCAATGCAGGAGATGGCGCTAATGAACACCCTACACAAGCTCTTCTAGATTTATACACCATTCACAAAGAATTAAAGACTAAAAAGAAACTCATTAATAATGCACATATTGTGTTTATCGGAGACTTAAAACACAGTAGAACAATACACTCCCTTTGCAAACTGTTAACTCATTATAAAGGATTGAACATAACTTTTGTTTCTCCAGATGCTTTAACGATGCCCTTGCAAGCACTTGATGAACTATATGATAGTGGTGTAATAATAAATCAAACATACCATCTAGAGCAGAGCTTTAATTGTGACGTGATCTATCAAACCCGCATACAAGAAGAAAGATTCAACTCACAAGAAGATGCCAACAAATATAGAGGGATTTATCGTCTAAACCAATCTGTATACCAAAGTTCGTTCGGCAATTCTGGGATCATTATGCACCCGCTCCCTCGGGACTCAAGGCCTCAAGCCAATGAACTTGATACTGACTTATATCCACTAGAGCATGAGTCGAAAAAATCCAACCTGAGAATATTTGAACAATCAAACAACGGGCTAGCTATTAGAATGGCATTATTTATTAAGATTCTAGATGTCGAATCGTCATTAGGAAGTAATGATCAACCCGTCATTTGGAAAACAAATCGGTAACATCCCACTACTTAAAAGAGAACTCGAAGAACTGTAAATATCGAGCAGTAAATTGGAAGCTGAATTAAAAACAACCAAAGCTCACCTATAAAGATACATCCGACCATCATCTCAAGTGAGCAAAAGCAAACCTAATGTACTTTCTGCATGTGAAAGTTTGTATTATAGAATTCCAATAAAGAAAATACAAAGACACAACACCGCATGCATAACGCAAAAGAAAAATATCTAGACTTCTTATCTGAAACCGTCATCAACGAAGATGGCAGTCAGCGCCCCAGGGTTCGATATCCGATGAAATGGAAGAATGTTAAGTCCACATCAAAGTCAGGAGACTTTATTGATTTAACGACATTTGAAGGGGATATCTGGCTATGGAGTGACCCTCACTTTGAACACAAACGAGTTATTGAATTCTGTAATAGACCGTTCCCTTCCATAGACGATATGAAAATGGCTATGGTCAACAACTACAATAACACCATCTCAGAAGGCGATGTTTGCATTTGGGGAGGAGATATTGTTTTTGGTAGCACCACTTACGCTAATGAAGAAACGTTACCGCTTTTTAAAAAAGGTTACAATATACAAGTCATGGGAAATCATGATTTTAATAAGAAAAAAATTAGGCCACTAGAGTTTGACGAGAGACATTTACTTATAAATATTGTTATCGATGACGTTGAAATTATTATCACACATTACCCTTTTAAGTATAACAACCGAGACCTATTGAACATTCACGGACACATACATCACAAAAAAAGTGAAGAACCATACCAATTCAACATAAGTGTCGACGCTATCGGTTTTAAACCAATCAACATGACAAAAATCCTTAAACAATGGAAGATAAACAATTAAGCATGTAAATATCTCCCGCTCAGCGCTTAATTAGAAGTAATATAATTACTGGTATTCAATATGACTTTAAATAAACAACACAAGCACCTCTGCGTGTCTATGGATTTTTCATCTAGCCCTATATGGATTAGTGATGACGGCAAACAATTCATCAATGCAGAACTTAAGGATATTAATCTAAGCGATGATCTAGGAATTGCCTTCTTAAATTTCAAAAAAGCGTGGTTAGCCATTAATAATGAGCTGCTTGCATTTGAACACAATAAAAAACAAATACCAGAAACGCTATTTCAACTAAATAACAGTCTGAACAAGTTACCCAGGGTTATAGCTGAGGAATTAGCGGAAGAGTTTCCAGAGAATACGATTCACTACTGGGACGATAAGCTAACGGCTTACGTAGAAATCCTAGTTAAGCGGTAATAACAAACATATCTTTCTTAACGGCGAGATTTAAAATAATAAAAAAAGAAGCTCGATAGCTTCTTTTTTATATCACTAAAGTTAAATTAAACTTTAAAGCTGTCGTTACCATATTTTTTAGCAAAATCAGATATGCCGATATCATTGCATTTCAACTTTTCAAGGCCTCTATGTAGACTTCTAGGTATATCCCCCGTAGCTTTTTCCCACGCTTTGTTTGATGTTGCAGCTGCAATGCATAAGCTAGTGCCTCTACTGCCTGATTCATTGATAAACGAAAAAACCTTTAAATTGTCAGCTTCTCTACCATATCTTGCCTTGTTATATTTTTTTCCAAAATCTACTACAGATAAACCGTTGCATTTTATTTTATTAAGCTTTTCTGAAGAGAAACTTAATTCATCAAGTTTCCCTTGTAATACAGATTTTGATGTTCCAGCGGCGATACATACATCTGACTCAACAGTTCCGTCGGTATTTATAAATTTCACGCTTTCTGCTAGCAAATTCAAGCTGAGCGAACCCAACATTAAACCAATAACCATCTTATTCATTTACTTTTTAATCCTTTTATAATTATAGCAAAGCAATTGCACAATCCAAATGCCTCCAACCTAACTAATTAGCTCTCACAAGAGAGGATTATTAAAGATAGATAAACGTTCGCATGCTTTTTCTTTCAGGTATTACTGACACAGAATAAATAAGAGCTAATTTCAGTTTAATTGAGCCGGATTTAAATGTTAGATCGAGCATTGTTTTATAAAGATATCTAAATTATAATTAACGCCGTTTTTTTACCTATAAGTTATTTTCAACTATGATGCGCACAAAACCTATATCACTTAAAAAAGTAACCTTAATTGTTACGGTTTTACTTTTAACGACAATAATCCACTCCATTGTTAAAGAGAATGTGCCGTTGGAGATTAAAGATATGACCGACTCGATCTCAACAAAATATTTAGACAAATCCATCCGAATAACCTAAACAAAAAAAAGAAGCATCAAGTGCTTCTTTTTCATTTTTCATTTTTTATTTATCTAGTTTAAAACTTAAAACTATCATTTCCATATTTTTTAGCGAACTTTGCGACAGGCATTCCGTTACATTCTAATTTTTTTATCCCTCTTTTTACTCTCTGCTTCACACCTTCCAGAGCGGCGCTCCAAGCTTTATTAGATGCAGCCGCTGCAATACACAAATCAGCATCTACACTACCTGTTTCATTATCAAACGAATACACCTCAACAACTTTTTTAATTGAAGAAAATCTTTGTTTGGAGTATGTTTTTCCAAATTTCTCGACGGTCAGTCCATTACATCTAAAGCTTTCAATCTTAGCAGGGCCAAAATTTAACTCTTTAACCTTAGATTTTAAAGCGGATTTTGAAGTGCCAGCAGCAATACAAATCTCCGTTTCTACTGAATTATCTATATTCACGAATTGTACATTTTGAGCAGACACACTTAAACTTAAAGCACTGACTGATAGCAACATTATTAATTTCTTCATTTTACAAACCCTATTTAATATTTCAAAAACAAAAATCGAGCTTTAAATTAAGGCTCGCGATCATATTAATTAGAACTACGTAAGGACAATTATTCGAAGACAGAGAAAGAAATTATTAAAACGGCAAAATTAAATATTAAACAAAGGCTTGTACCCTTAAAGCTGTAGTTGGCTGAAAGCCTCGCCACTGGTGGCTCGGGTATTGTAAATTTAATCTCCGTAAACGATACTAAATAAGGATGCTTCAGGATTAGATATAAACACATGTTCTGGACAATCATAGATGTATGACAACTTCTTAGACAAGTTCCCTAATGATTTTCGGAATTTTTTACTGAGCTCTTTCATACTCACCCCATCTTTATTGATTTGGCACATAGCAAGCAGTAGAACCTCACTCCATCCGCCACCGCAGTTACAACTTCTTCCTTGCACAAATCTTTCAAGAAAATCCTTCTGGGTTATTTTAAAAACACCTATTTGCGAGGAGAACTGACATTCATCAAAGCAATACTCCCACCTAGTGTTATTTATAACAAACTCTAGTGTACTAACCCCCCTCTGCTCAACATCAGGCATTGCATCCAATAATAAAACACACCCTGAGACTCCATTAGGCGTAGCTCTAGAGTTATACCCTAAATAGTTAACGCAATTACTCTTAAATGCCATTGAGCAATCTATTTGCATCAAGGAATCAAACTTATATCCGTATGACTTCTCAATATATTTAATTAGGTAATAAAAATCTACATTATAATCTGACAACACCTCCCAAATTGGGGCTTCACTCCGCATAAATTCAATAATATTCATATCGATTTGCTGTTTCAATTTAATAAGTGAAGGATGCCCTATATGTCGCCCCTTCGATGAGCGATTCAAAAATAATTCGTAAAAAGCTGAGTGACCACCATCATCACAAGAAAAAATTATCTTATCACCGTAGTAGTATTCATGACTTTCATATTTATATAAATACTCGCTATCGGTTAAGTAAGCAACTCCTAGTGATTCTTTATCAACACCATGATCTACCCTTAAGTCATCACACTCAACAGCTATTCCACAGCAATTATCAGAAAGCGTCATTTCAAAAGTATTTTCAGAACCTGGGTCTTTTAACTTCAGAAAAAACAAAGCGCCCTTGTATATTTCAGACCTGAATATATCTCTCGATAATTTAATGGATTCTTCTACCAACTCTAAAGGCCTCATCTTATACATGTAACTCAATCTAATTCCGTCCACAGAACTGATACCTTCAGGAAGCATTATGCTAGAATCATCTTCGCAAAACCTCTTAAACTCCATAGCTGGATGCATATCAAGTTCAGTTTCATCGCTACAAATTGTTGATAAATCTAACAAGTAACAGAACTCCTCTCTCGATATCAATACACCCTCACTTTTCAACCCATTAAATAATTCAACATCAAAATTACATTTTTGGAAAACATTGAATTGCCCGTAGACATCGGTCAACTGACGAAGAACCTCCTGGTCTACCCAAACAGAAGTTAACGCATCAGACTTTTTTCTCTGATGCTGTTCTAATAAAGCGCCCGAGAATGGTTGTTCCATATAATTTTTTAAAAACAACTCTAGTGCAGATGTTTGCTTTGATGATGGTTTTTTACATGAACTAACAATACTTCTAGCCATTTTTAAAGACCAGTATTGCGATTTCGGCAATCTAACATCCCCATATGATATTATGGATAATGCAGAGCTTACTTTGCTTAATAACGCATCTGGTGACGGCAGGGACATACTTATAATGTACTTTAAAAAAAGAGACACAAATACTATACTATTTTTTTTGAAACCACTACTAAATTACACAATCCAAAACATTTCCTTTTTATTTGAAGTAATAAGAAATAGAATGGTTGTTTGGAATCAATAGCGACTAATATGAAAAATCTAAAATCTCCGCTTAAAATAATATTTAATGTTACTGGCAAGGTAGTACGCACGATTAACTTAATGGAATTTCATAAAGATGAAGCTAAAAAACTTAACGATATAGCTCCTCAATTGCTAGAGGCAACCAATGAACTGATTGCATCATTAATGTATTTACTAAAGACTAATAATCCAACCAGTACAAGCACAATACCAGCGATTAGCCCGTTCTATAAAGATGAATCCTGCATTGATTTGCTGATAGAAAATATCAAAGAAATTGATGAATATGTTTCACTTTGTCAGGTAAGTATAAATAATGGGAAGAATACTTTAGATATACTAAAAATTAAAGTCCTAATTATGACCGTTGCAGCCAAGCTTGAAAAGATTCTTGTTAAACTGTCTTACGATCATATTGTAGATGAGATATGTATTGAAAGGAAACTAAGTGCCTATCAAAGCATTGTAAGCTAACATATTGCTGTTAAGCCCTGCTTGGCAGCGCACGCTTTAGTTTTGAAATTAAGTAATCTTTACTAATTTTCTTTCCTCCATCCCAGGACTTACCTTTCCAAACGGTTTGGAAATCAAAACTCCAATTGACACTTAAATCTTTACGGTAACCAATTAGCCTAATTACATTAGTTACATTGTCAAGAATTAAAGGCTCATCAAAGCCATCTATACGGTAAGCTAAGACCAAATGTTGAATAGACTTCTTAAGTTTAAGCTTTGAGGGTGTACGCTCTTCCTGAAGAAGACTTACGTGTAAAAAACTCAATCTACTCTCAGGAATCCCTAATCTTAATAACAAGTCATACTTCAATATAGCGTAATCCTCACAATCACCTTTTCCACTCATTAGGGACTCGATTGGACTGGCCCAATATTCTTTTACACCATATTGTTCGCTATCATGCATGAAAGAAATGTTGTGATTCACAAGTGTATTTACAGATCTCAATATATGTCGAACATCAGTAGTATTGTCGATAGAGTAATCTATAGGTGGGGCTTTGTTTCCATTTTTCACAGCCGCATAAAATTCAGGGAATTCATAATTTATAGCAGAGCACCCCGACAGCAGAGTAAGTAGATAGATCGATAGTGTGAGAATATACTTCATGCATAGTTACAAAGTTCCTTTTGAACTAATTAACTACGAACAGAAGATACCAATTTTCATGAAACAATATCAGCGCAAGAATAAAGAGAAAAAAACATCTTCTTTTTTAAACAAAAAAGAAATTTAAATGCAACGTTCCACTTCCAATACCAACAAATATCATTAATATGGAATTATTAATCGGTAACACTCAAAAGAGAAACATGATGGATACATCAAAGATTTATGCAGACGTTATAATAAATGAAGAAGTAATCGTAATCAATAAAGAAGGCGTCATTATTAATGAAGGCATTATATCGAAAATAAAAAAATGTGACTCTGCGGGTTTTTCAAGGAATTCAATCATAGTTACGGTTAATGGCAAGGAGCACTATTTCAATAGCTCTTTTTATCACTCTGAATATTTTTTCAATAAAGATAAATACAATTTATCCCTGCATCAATCGATTATCAGCGAAATGTCTGATGTTGTTGATAAGTATGTTTCTTATGCAACCACTGAGTTAACTCATAGTCAATGCGATTTAGCTTTGAAAAAAATAAAAGAACTCGAAGCGATCATAAAACCAATCGCTCACTCAAGACAAAGCAGTGGCTGTAGCGTAGAGTCATTTCAGAAAGTTTGGGGCAACACTCATTTAACTATTCAAGATATAACAAGTGAATTCAAACGAAAAGCAACATGGTCGGTTAATAGTTATGACAAAGTAGCAAAAGCTCTTAAGGCAAGAAGCAATCCCAATAATGTTATATCCATTAAGTCAGCTGAAACAAAAGGCAAGCCTAAGGAAGATGTAGCAAATTAACTATGCAAACACTGTTGAATCCTATTCACTGAGTTTGCAAATTAATACTACACTGAAGGTATAACGCACTTATGCATGAAATCAATTAGCTTAGTTATACTTTTACGGCTCTTAAACTCCATATCCGTCACGACATTAACCTCATGCCATGAAACATATTCAAAGCCGTTAAATATATCTAAAACACCTGGAGTAGACTCAGACTGTGTTTTAGTTAATCCAATTTTAATTTTCTCTTGAGCTATACAAGACTCTTTGATATTAATGGTATCACGGCCTAAACCAATAAATTGAACTGTTCTCTCATCATTAAGCACTTCCGAAGAAACTATTTCACCAACATACTCACCATCAACCCATGCTTCCACTACAACACCAACTGAAATAATACTCAACCACATAAAGAATAAGACAACCACGCACAGAACTTTGTTAATCATATATCACCATTTTTATTGTTAATTTTAAATAATACCAATAACTTCGTTTTTTTAAAACATAACTCTCCGATACTTGCACCTATTTTAAAATGAGACCCCAATTAAAAGGAAAAACCATGAATACATTTTTTTTAGCTTTAATATTATCTACATCGCCAATCGTTGATACTCAACTTGAGTTTTCAACAGATATTGACAGCACAACAGAAAGAACCACTATTCAAATCATCAACCAAAATGGACTGACGACTGTTACAACCAAGAGTTCAGGCAAGATAGTTGACACAACGGCATTTTATGGCACTTGCCTTAAGGTATCATTGAATAAACGAAGTGATGAAGTTGTTTGTGATACTGTAGATGATAGACATTATTACACAAAACTAGATCCGCTAGATGCGTAATATATATTTAACCACCTATATCCTTTAGGTGGTTTTTTTATCTTAATTGACCTAAATCACTCCACGCAGTAATTTAATTCTTTAGGGGATCTAAGCATATCCATAACACCCTTACGACATTCTTGGCTTTCTAAAGGATGAACTGCAACCTCCTGCACAACCATGGATGCAACTTCAAAATAACTCTCAACCGTGGACAAAACAATGCTCGGGACATGACTTAATCGCTTTAATAAGTCTTGGTCTGCATGAGCCATAACTAACAACCCGAATGCACCATGCATATCTTCCCAACCGCGAGCTAAATCCTCGTCAGCAATATCGTCATTGATATAATTACTTTTTACATAGTGATGCCCCCAGCATGCATATAACTCAGCACACATTTCAAAATATTCGATAAAGAAACGAGAATATTCACACCACTCACCTTGGAAGAGCATTTTAAAATATTTATCTAATGCATCATCGCCTTGAATATACTGAAGGGGCTCCATATCAGGTGCCATAGTTGGAATCTTTATTCCTACTTGAGCTACAGCACTTAATAGATGATAGATAGATGTAAATGAATCATCATTAAAATCACAACAATCCTTACCGTACCTTTTTCCTACTAACTCTGCGAACATCACCCAACTCTCAATGCTTTCATTGGTCAAGTCCGACATTAATATATAGCAAGAGCTACAATCGTCTTCGTATACAGGGGGGTTAATACTATACAATATGCTATCCAATGCCTGCATCGTCCTACTTCCATGCAGGGTATAGAAAAACTCCGGAGAGTCCTCTTCTAGTGAACCCAATAATTCTGTTGGCACTAAACTAGTTAATCTTTCTTTATCTACAACTCTCGCCAGCATAGCCTCTACAGGCGTTTTAAACTCTGATATCACAGGAGACATACGCATTACCTTTATTTTAAAACAAAGGATTATTTTATAAAAAAAACATTTCCATTCACAGCGAATAGCAAAATACATGACATGTAGGGTTTTTGTTGACTTAGAAAATAAATCCTTTAAAATTTAGAGCACTATTTAAAACGTTATAAGCCCATGAAACAAAATAAACCTCAGCTATTAAATGAAGTATTCGGATACATAAATGAATTTTTTAAAATAAAAATCCACTACGTCATATTACTTACCGCCACTTCACTGTTTGTGCTAACTCCTTTTCACCCAATAGTTATAATATTTAATGCCTTTGCATCCGGACTATTTATTCACTCTCGCCGCAGCACTAAGATTGCAAAATATATTAGAAGCCTCTCGCAAAACCAATGCAATGAAATAGCTGAGCACTTAAAGATGTTCACAACAAAAAATGCAACACATCCTATTTTAAGGAAATGTAGTAAGCAACAATTAAATGAACTCCAACACAAGTTTTTAACTCTTTCACTTATCATTAGAAATAACAGGCAAAACACTCAATTAATGCCGGAATTATACCTAACAAGAATTTTCGTCAAAAGCATTCAACAGAAAGCAAAATTAAATTAGCTAAACCAAAGCCCAAAAACCTCCACAAGTTGTCTTATTTAGGATAATGATTATTTGCAATGCAGTACCATATCATTAATATATTTTATTTACCCTCCTTAACTCTTACCAGGGACTTATAAAAATGAATCCATCAATTTTCCCTACATCAAGTAAAGGGTTCATCGCAGGAATTGGTAGTCGGTCTATAACATCAAAAGAGTCTCTTTTTAAAATAAAAGTAATTTTTTGCATGCAATTAGCCGGATTTCACACCAACAGTGGATGCGCAGATGGAGATGACACGAGCAGTGAGTATGGAAGCAATTTAGCCACAAACTTTAGAAATAAATATCTTGGAGAACGATTACTACCTTTTAACCAATCATTTTCAGGGATTCTTCCTTGGGACGGGTTTAATGGTAAATATGAAAGGGATGGATATACATGCCAAATACCAGACTCAGCCTTTGAACTAACCGCAAAGTTCCACAAAGGGTGGGATTATCTCCCCGATCCAGTAAAACGATTAATGGCTAGAAATGCATTACAGGTTTTAGGTTTAGATTTACGAGCACCCGTCAAAATGATCCTATGCTCAACCCCCGACGCCGTCTTTCATGGAGATCAAACCACAAATAAGACCGGAGGGACAGGGCAAGCCATTCGAATAGCATCAAGCTACAACATCCCCATTTTTAACACCATGTTTAGCGAGCACAGAGAGCGATTAAGTAACTTTATTGAGACAATGAGGATTCACATAAAATCTGATTTTGGCGTTGATATAGTTGGCTTTATCGAAGACTCTTATTTTAACTACAGAAAATCTGTCAACTTCATAAAGGCGGACATAACAGAGCTCCCATACACCACCAAGAATGCCATTATCGTGCATGGATGCAATTGCCAGAACGTAAAAGGTTCTGCTATAGCAAAATCAATGTTTAAAAAGTTTCCGGAAGCTTACGAAGCTGATCAACTCACAAAGAAGGGTGACCGAAAAAAATTAGGAACATACTCTTCAGCTAATGTTGGAAGAAATAACAACAGAACCACTATTGTTAATGCATACACACAGATTTATTACGGTAGAGATGAAGATGTTCTAAATGCGGATTACGAAGCTATAAGAAAAGTATTTAGAAAAATAAACACAGACTTTCCTAAAGGTGAAATTTTTTACCCAAAGATTGGCGCTGGATTAGCAAATGGTTGTTTTATCACGATAAATAACATAATTAACCACGAGTTATCTGGGAGAAAACACACGCTAGTTGAATTTGACGGCTAATAAAACAACCCTTGCTATAGATATAACAAGGACACCTTCGCTCCGCTAAATAACCCTGTAATATATCGACTTTTCATCACCACAATGAGATGACGCTTTCCATGCTTCTTCGAAGTTATGAACACCAGCTTCTGATTTTAATTCGGTATATCCCGCATTGCCAGCTCTCCAATAACCGCCCCACTCACCAGAATAAATCAAGACCTTTTGACCTTCCAGTTGGGATGTCAAACTAGGGTTAACCTTAAGCAGTTTAAGAGGCACACCAAACTTGTTGGTAAAATCAAGAGATGTAACGTTGAGCATCTCTAGCAGCTTTTGTCGTTCATTCATTATAGAACTATATTCACAACGCTTAATGGGCAACAAAGACTTAGCCACAATGCAACCTAGTCGACTTAAAGTGTAATACCATGAACCGCCCCATGAAGCTTCGTAGGGTCGATTCATTATACCCAGTGCAACCAAATTATTTAGAGACTCATCCTCAAGGTTAGAATTATTATAATAACTTCGAAATCCAGGATTGTCAGAGTCGTTACCGTGACTATGGGCAATTTTCTGTATTTCGTCATCACTAAGTGAATCAACTAAATTCATAGGCTCAGCCGTCAACAAGTCACTCGATTTATCTCTACGTACCACACAATCCTTTAACCACTCGATAAAGCTACCAAAACCATCTGTCTTTAAAAATACGTTGTATTGTGCCTTAGAACGGGTCTCCGCATAAGTAACACTAGTGTGATGCTCGTCCTCTCTCCAATGATAAATCCAAGCCTTAGATACTATAGACGTCATAAATTCTTCCTTTGCTAATTATTAAACCAGACGACTATATTAAATATAATTTCTTTCAAATCAACGTTTATTTACAAGTTCACGAAAACCAACCTTGATAAACCCCATCATCATTCCTTACCTAATAATAAGATTACTAAAACAATCTTTTCTTCAAATAATAATAAAGGATGATTATGAAAATCAATATCTCCGGTCACCAACTAGAAGTGACCCAAGCTATCCATTCCCACGCAAAAGATAAACTCAATAAAATAGGCGCTCACTTCCAAGAAATACATAATATTGATATTTCAATATCGATAGATAAAAACAAATCTGTCGCAGAATTAAATACACTATTTAGCGGACAATCATTTACCATTACCGAAAAACATAAAGATATGTACCAGGCAATCACTCGTGCATCCAAAAGATTAAATACAGCGCTGAAACACAAAAAAAGTATGCTGCAATCATCAAGAAATAATAAACTTGAAGAAATGGAAGTGCTACAACACCATGAACACCTTCAAAATCTAGCACTTTAATAAATAACAAAAAAATAACAATGAAAAGCCCACAAATTGTGGGCTTAATTATATGCAGAAAACAAACTACCTACAGTGACCCTGATTAGGGCAATCTTCACTAGCCTCTAACTTGTCGTAATTAGCGTTCTCATCAAAGCTAAACTTCAACGGGTACTTAATATATCGACTAAGCCGAACCACCCCTTCTGATGACAAATCATTTGCAGACTTACCTGTACCTTCAATGATTTGATCCCAAGTAGAGAAATAAACAACATTCTCATAACCAATCTGCTTTAAAAATGAAGCTAAAGCTTTATTGTCGGACGTCCCATTTATTGCAAACTTACCGTTTGGAATGGGAAATAATTTCCCAAACAACAGACTAAAACCTAAATCTCGGTCTTTTATACCCGTGTTAGTTTCAGCAAGCCACTCAAAGGCGTCTACTCCTCCAAACACACCGTAACCACCATATGATTGCTCTTTGATGTTATCGCCAAATTGACGAGGTTGAAGTAAAAAGGACTCTACGCATCCAGCAGAATACTCATTTACTATACTTTCTTTTGTGTCAGATGTTTTCCATGAGAAAAATCCCATTATAATATCCTCTTATTTATTTGTGTTAATAATGTCTTTATTACAAACATAAATAGACACAAAGAACGGCCATTGACTCTGGGTGTTATTTCCAGCAATAGTTGATAAACAAAATCTACCCATTAAACTACCAATATTAACTATCACCGCTTGTCGATCATAAGTATCTATGAGAATACAACTAAATTAACAATTAAGGATACAAAATGGACTATTCCAAAATGACACAAGATCAAGAGCATAGTTTTTTAGTAGCTATATTAAACCAACAATCGTTTGATTTTACTAATCATGCAACAACGTACATGATATTAAGAGAAGAGTTTAATAACGATGTACTATCGCTATTTGAAAACGAGTTTTCTGAGCTAGCTTACGCTAATGATAAAGATAAAGCTGACTACAGTAAACTTAACGATAATTTGTTTGATAAATTACTTAAACAAATAGTAGAACCACTGAGTACAGACGTATTGCTTGGTATAGGCGACAACTATTCAATCGTTAAAGAACAATTCAACAATGAAATACTCGATGCTTACGCAAAAGAGCACTTTACTAAATTGTTCAATAATTTTGTTTACACTATTGATGATTCACCATTAATGAACACAGCACCCTCCATAACGGAAGATGATGTAACCATTAAATGGCAAGATGACGTAAGTGGCGATAAAGAACATATATTTGATTTTGATGAACTAGTCGATGCAGAGCTGACTTCTGGCGAATATTACGCCAAAGATGATAGCGGTGAAGAATGTAAAATTTGTTTTTACGAACTCAAATCGGTTTTTTAATCAACCACAACTAAAGCACCTTTTTTAGGTGCCTTTCTCTTTCTAGCGTATTCAAAAATACTCTCCAATACATAATCAACATATCATCATTCTTTTACGTGAAAAAAATAAAAGCATGAGTATTAAACAAACCCTACACCGCAAATACATTAAAAAAGTGAATGAGACTAGACTTGTCGCACAAGAAATAGAGCAACCAAGTGAAGGTTGGATGAAAACCATTCGTAAAGCTCTAGGCATGACATTAGAACAGTTTGCTTCGCGTTCAGGTCTAAAACGCTCAAGACTATGCCAAATAGAAGACGCTGAGCTTAGTGGACAAATCAACATGAACACGTTGAACAAAATTGCTGAATCAGTCGGCTGTAGAGTTGTCTACGCCATCGTGCCAGACAAAGATATAGAAGAAATCTTAGACGATAGAGCCCAGTTAATGGCAGAGGCCGCATACGATAAAGTTCATCGTCATACTGAAGGTTCATCCAAACACAACAAAGAAGAAAAAATAAGCAAAATCAAATTTTCACTACTAAGCAGAACCCCAACACATTTATGGAGAGACACCTTCCTCGATTAATTCCCCTGCCCAGCTCCTTTTTTTAATTAGAAACTAATTATAAAAACAATAGGGATTCGTCCCAGGAGAGAACAAATGAGCTCATTATATAAAAAGAATGCTTCCAACTTCGACTTAGAACGTAGCATCAACGACTTCATGAACACGCATGGTGACCCTTTTATTGGAGAACTTGGTGATGAAGTATCTGATACTACCGAAGGCGTGATTGGCGAGTTATTTGCTGTAAACACTCATGATCTAGAAAACCATGAATTAGAAATTAATGAAAACACCTTAGATTTTCATTAAGCTACGATTAACCATCATTGCTCACGCTTTGATGGTTTTATTCTACTAGATTTGCATAACTTTTTTTTCGTGTATCGCATAATTAACGGTACATTTCTCCTCATATTCTTTAGGAGAACTCATGAAAAAAATACTAACATTTTGCTCAACTATATTATTTGCACTTTCTGTTAACGCTATCGAAATCAAAGAGGGCGTACATTACACGGTGATAAGTGAAAACGTGTCTAGTGAACCACAAATAACAGAATACTTTTCCTTCTATTGCCCTCATTGCTACGGTTTTGAACCCTTAATTAAGAAGTTGAAGGTTGCAGCAGAGGAATCCAATATAAAATTTCAGAAAAACCATGTGGATTTTATGCGACAGGCATCACCAGAGTTTCAATTCAAGTTAGCCAAAGCACAAATAATAAGCGAAAAGTTAAACAAACCTGAAATAATCAAAGGTATATTTGAAAGCATCCATGTACTAAAGAAACCCGTTAAGGACGAAAGTGATCTACGTTCTTTATTTGAAAAACACGGGGTTGAACAAGATAAGTTTGATTCATTATTTAATAGTTTTAGCGTCGAATCCGCAGCTAGAAAAATGAAAATAAAGCAAGAAGAACTGACCAAGAAAGGCGTACTTAAAGGGGTTCCAACCATTATTGTTAATGGCAAGTATATGATCACACCGCAAGGCTTTAAAATTAAAACCTACGAAGAACTCTATGATGGTATTAATGATGCTGTCATTCAGTTAATACAGAAATAGAAACCCTTATAAATAGATTTTTTCAATGCGCCTGCAAAGGCGTTTTGAAATGAATTGCACACACCAAAATAATAAACCTCATAAATTCCCCTCCAATTTCCCTTTATATTCTGGTTGCCTACTGCAATCTAATTTAAATCACTTAAGAAGTTACAGGGATGCACATGAAGATCTTTATCACAATCATATTACTACTAAGCACAAGTGCTTATGCAGAAGTATACGATTCAAATGAATTTGGCGTTAAAGTCACGGTAAATAATGAGTGGAAGATAGTAAAAGGGAAAACCGCTGAAAAAGAGGTTTCGAAAGACATCGATCAAAAAAGACTTGATGCTATTTCTTCGAAATACAAAAGCAAACCTTCAATGACAATATTTACGTCATACCCTAAAATTAAAGATCTGAAGTTTCACCCTAGCGTTATATTTAAACACGTCAATAAAGATAAGCCGACCACTAAAGGCAAAGCAAGAAAAGTCTTAGCTCTTTATAAACAGTATTATAAAAATCTGATTATATATGAGGCCGGAAAGAGTGAGACCCTAAGTGACAGAAAAGCACTCCTTATAGATGTTGAATATGATGCAAAGGATGGGTTTAGAGAACGCGCTAAAATATGGCTTGTAGACATGAAATATTACTACGCTGGGTATGCTGAAGTATATTTATATAAAGATAAAAGTCACTTAAAATCTTCTAAAGTGAAAAAAGAACTAGAAGCTATGAAAAACATACGAAGAAAACTGATCATCTAACATTTTAAAAGTCAATTCTCACCAAAAGAAACTTAGCCATAACTCCGCTAAGTTTCTTTTTTTTATGTATTTAATAACTGATTAAAAACAGAGGTTTATTGTCAAGACTTAAAGAGGTCAATAGAATTCTCCATCACACATCTTACTTAATAATGTAAACTGCAAGGATGCAGACTCTATCTCACGGATGAATTAGATTACTCTCAACAAGGATTGTTGTTATAGCTTAAAGGACTAAGCCTTTAACATGGAATGTTATCGTATCAAAAATGGATTTTATTATTAAGCTTCTATCGCTTACTTTGCTTTAGAAGCTTTTTTACGCCTGTATTTCATCAAAACACCCTAAGACAATTTGGATGAAATTTCCTCCTTCTCCTCTCTTAGCGCCAGCATTTGTTCAACAGTAAGTTCAATCTGATCCCCATTACTCTGAAACGAAATGCTACCGTCATCGCATTTATATATCGCTATTTCATCACCAATAGCCATCTTAACCGTATCAGAAGTAAAAGGCTTTCTTTCAAGATATGACTGACAAGTCAGTGACACTCTCACTGCAAACATCACCCAAGCCGAAGTGAGCTCAACATACTTCCCTTTTGGAGTCTGTCGAAGTGTAGCAACTCCTTTATCATCTATTTTAAAAATACTCGATTTACTTAGTTTTAATTCCATAAATATTCCTTAAATTTTTAATAAGCTATTTATACCTATATTTTAAAAATTAAAGTAAAACCAGTTATGCCAATATCCTCATTTCCATTCCAAATTAAACGCTTGGCTTATAAATCCATTCTCCGTAACATAGAAAAAATAACAGAACAAAGAGGCACATTATGAAAATTTTAGTATTAGGTCACGGTGAACACGGAAAGGGTACTTTCTGCAAACACGTAAATAAAAACTACAATCTTGCTTCACAATCCAGCTCAAAATTTGCGAATCAGCGATTCATGTTTAAAAAGTTAAGAGATAAATATGGATATAAGACAGAAGAAGAATGCTATACAGATAGACGCAACAAAAGATCTGAATGGTTTAAGGCCATAGTTGACTACAATACGCCTGATTTAGCTAATTTAGCTAGACAATTGCTATCTGTCTTTGCTATATACGATGGAATGAGAAATATAGATGAATTCCATGTCGCGAAGGCCGCTGGCCTATTCGACTTAATAATCTACATTGACGCTTCTGAGAGACTTCCCAAAGAAGATGAATCAAGTATGAGTATCCCTCTAGAAGTTGCCGATATCGTCATAACAAATAACTCAACAGAAGCCGAATTTTTGGTTAAAATAGATCGCTTGTTCAAGGCTATAAAATTATAACACCATGAGGGCAGTATAATCAGTGATTTCGCTGCCACCAAACCTATTTTAATCACCAAACATAATTTTAATTCAAGTGCTAAATTACCATGTATAATTTTAAAAACCTCCTGCCGAGAACTACTATTGAAATGAATAACAATAAACAAGGATTTATTGTTAGGAAGGATTTTAAAAAAATATCAATTACATTATCAATCGACATTACTCAGCGTAACTTTGGTGCACAACCTGGGATTATTCAATGGATTAATGACGCACTTAACCCCATATACACGCGTTTGATTGAAATAAATGATTACTCTGAATACACACTCCCCAAACCCACTGGTAATTCATCCTCCTTACTGAAGTATGTTAAGAATCAACATGCTAACCACATCAAAAGCATTATAATCAATCCAGAAGATAAACGCATTAATGGGACGAGAGAAGTCTTATTAGTTTCATTTTGCCCTTCACAGGAAGAACTTGGTCGTCATATCAAAGATTTAACACACAAAAAGATTTTAAGGTTTATTAATATTATTCTAAATAATACGCCGGAATCATCACCATTTAAGATTTGTGAATTAGCGATAACTCAAAACGCTATTGAAAGCACCAGAAATCAAAGGAAAGAACTATGCGAAGACGTTCCTGAGTGGAGACTAGGCAAAACAGATTCTAAAGGCGTGTTTCTAGCAAACAAAAAAAATGAATACTCTTGTCTTGATATATTCTCTACAAGAAACAACTACAATGTGTTCAGTTTCTTCAACACCACATCTGGCGGCGTTGATTTTATGAAAGAGATATTCACAAATATTCTCCACAGAGACGGACATGTTATAGTGTTTGACGCTTCAAATGAAGGCAGCTATTTATCAAGGTTACTACAAGGGCACTACGTAGAATTAAATCCAGAGGAAACGTCCATCAACCCATTTTGGGCCGTGAAGAACGAAGAAGATATTCTTAATAAGCACCGATTTTTCCTACACGCATTAGCGAGCTACACCAGGCCTATTACGATGGAAGAGCAAGACATGCTTGACCTTGCCCTGGTTGAATCCTTTCACACGCATAAAGGTACGCTAGAAATCAATCATATCCACCAGTACCTACACAGCAAGTATGAAACACTTGCCAACCTGATTAGCACGTTCACAGAAGGGTTTTATGGAAAACTCTTTAATGGTGAACCAAACGTGTCTTTTGGCAACCCACTTACGTTCCTTAATTTTAACAAATTTAAAACATCACCTTCTTTGTGCGACACAATAATGTCAGCTTCATACATTTCAGCATACACTTACCTAAAGTCGAAAGGTAAACTGAAAAAGAAAGCAATAGTGACAACTGCTGAAGCGTTAAGTATTATTAAGACGAACAAAATGACTCCATTGACAGCGAGCATATTAGAAACAAGTAAAGAGTGGAATATATCAAATATATGTTTTACCCATCAACTAGAAGACGCATCTAAAGAAGGCACTGTTCAAAATTCAATGCTTACAAAATCAGATTGGTTCATCAGCGGAAAGACAAGACCACAAGAAGTTACTATTCTGAACAAGATTAAGGGGTTCAATAGTCCTGACGTTGAAAAAGAATTGAAAAACACAATCAGTAAACCACACTCTTATAGCGAGTTTTTCATACAAACGGGTGAAAATTTCGGCAGATTTAAATTCTATCATTCGCCGTCATCATTCGCGTTTTATAGTACAAAGATAGACCACCAAATACTCATAGAACAAAATCTGAAAAATGGAAATAAAGTAGAAGCTATAATGAAATTGTCTGCCCATGTAGAACAGCATGAGCCTTCCACATTATTCAAACCATAAGCTTTTAGTAAACCCTTAATCGGGTTTACATAAACCTCTTTGATGGGTTGGAAATCTGATAAAACAACTCAAATTTTAAAGAACCCCTACCTTAATTACCTGCCCTTGAAATTACTTATATAAAACTCTTATTTGTATAACTATGCTTTTATTAAAATTCACAATCCTACTTATTGTTTTGTATTTTCTATATCAAAACAGAAGAAATAAAAATAAAGCGAACAAGCTAACACTGCTTGCGTGCATCGTTTCCGCATCCCTACTTCTACATCCATAAACATAATCCTCACAAATATATAATTTTGTTATTAGTTAAGATGACTTCTTTTTCAAGAGTAATCAGTATGCATATGATAGGAACATGCTCCCTCTGTGGTGGTTGTGTAGCTTCGCCAAGCGCATGGGGTGGAATAGTCCCACCCGTACCAACTTGCCAAAGATGTGGTGCCACCCCTAAAAATCAGCATGAGAAAGTAGTAGAAATGGAACAATTTAAAAAAACATCCCTTGGAGTTTTTGATCGAACAATGCTTGCGATCAATAGTAGATGTTTTTCTGATTGCCAACCATAAAATCATAATAAAAACCCATAATGCAAAGCAAAATGGGTTTAGAGTTATAGGTTAATGATTCGCTCTGGGAATTTAGATAGTTGATTTAAATAACATTCAATTATCCATTTTTCCCATTGATTTTTCCATTCAGAAGTTTCACCTTCTTCATATAGATTATGAACCATAAGTGTACGAATACGCTTACCCATACTTTCATCAGAAAAATACTCAGATACAGAGAATACTAATTCCGATTCGTGAACCTTAAATTTGAAATATTGAACTCCACACTCTTCAAACTCTTTGATTGGCTGCATTAACGAATAATGAGGCTTAAGTTCGTAGAATTTCTTATTATCAGATTGATTATAAATAATCAATCCTCGTTCTTTTTTGTCTATTTCGTTATAGTCGTTTTTAATCTTAGCCACTTCGTATAAATTTAAACAACCAGAAGACTCACCTTTTCTAACTAAATCAAACCCAGCATAACCACCGGAAAACCCAGCCAGACAAGCTGTGTAGCCTGTATGTTTACGCCTATACTTCCACCCTTTATCTAACAAAGTCAAATTATCCGCAACTTTCTTCCATTCACTATGAGTGGCTTCTTTAAGCTCTAAGTATATTTCATCCCACGTTAAATCTAAATTTGAAGTAACAAATTCAAAAGATTTATCGAACCCCATATATTCATTTGAATGAGGCTTAATAATTAGCTGAAGGTCTTGCTCACTATTTAATGAGAAATAAAACCAATATCCCTGAGAGTTAAAGTAAAAACAGACATTTCCTTCTTCATCTTTTTTACTTTCACCTTCAATACCATACTGAGGCTCAGCCCACAATTCGAACTCTTTAATCAAAGCAGCAAACGATGCTTTGGCCGACTTGATACCTTTTTTTGAATCTTGATTAAAAGTATCCACTAAAAACATTTGAATTAAATTCTTGTTTAACATATTTTTGTCCTATTTAAGTTAGTTAAGTTTCACCAATTTAAATAAGCACAGAAGCAGAGAATCAATAACAAACAATATTCATAATGCAGTCGCAATACTAACGGCGAAACAGTTGTGTTTTGTTGTTATTTCGAAATTTATTTTGTGTTAACCTACCTGTAATAATTTAGTCAACAAAGAGACCTATATGCCTAAACAATATACCAACATTATATTCGCATTATTATTACTATGTATAACAAACGATGTGTCAGCAAGTTTGATTAAAATCGATTTTTCAGGGAATAAAACTGGATATGACAATACGCCAATCAGTGTATCACTGATGTTTGATGCCGATGAGTATCTAACAAAGCAATCAAACTCCAATTCTGCCACTTATAGAGGCACGAATTGGCTTAACTACACTATCTATCTCGGCGACGAAGAGTATCAATTAAGTTCATTGAACAAGTTTACCCCGAACAACACCAGAGACAGCGTAACCATAGGTGATAACATCAGAGTGAATACTACGCCACCTTCCTTTTGGGATACTTTGTTATTCAGTAGCTATAATAATCAAAATGAAAGGGTTGGGGATGTTTTTGTAGGTTCACACTCTTATTCTTTTATACAATTTAACTCCAGGTTGACAGACCTTTTTAATAGCACAGAACTACATGAACTAACTAATGCAAACTTTGAAAATAGTACCTATCCCTTAGCCAGAGGCTTCTACAATATACAGCAAATAGAGTGGGATTATATAACCCAGAAAACACTTTCCAATATCCCAGCCATGTCAGGATATTTCAACGTAGACCATATATCTATATGCTCAGAGCCTAGTTGCTTTGACCCCGTTACTGTGGATGAATCAAAATACTTAGGGTTAACTGCGTTTTTGATATTATTTATTGTACAACTTACCAGAAAAACTAAAACATATCGAAATCAATAATAAATAACCCAGCTTTAACTATGGCGGAATAAGCTCCAATCATAAAAACCATTGGGTCAGAGCTGGCGTCTTAAACAATGGTTACAATATTTCGCTTTAATTAATCTACTTATAGTTATTTTTAAAGTTTAGTGGCTCAGTATGCTCAGTATATTAAAATCTCTTTTGTTCGGCAAAACAGTTTCCTCCAACATAGATAGCAAAGGAGTGATCTTCGATAAGCATTTCGGAGACATAAAAATCACTATCGCTATTGATATAACCAATAACGAGCAAGACTTTAATGGTTGTTATGAAGAACTTGTTGGGGGGATTTATCTTGAAGACGTAGAAATAGTTAATATACCTGTATTAAATTCAAAGGATCTCGTGAATAAATGGGCACTTAAAGGAATTGCTCACAACACTTTAAAACATATTAGAGTGAAGAGAGCCGCCCACCTAAACTCTATGCTCACCACATTAGACGATAATAACAATAATGAAGTGAACTACACCCGCAGAATATTAATCGCAACGGCCTACCCTCTACTCCCATCATCGCCATTTAAATTCATCAAAGAAAGTCACTTAGAGTGCTTTAGTCAAATAAAATGTAAAAATGGCTTTGTTTGCGACTTAAACACGCTTGAGGAATCGTTACTCTATAAATCAAAAAGTAGACTCAAACCAACAGACAACAGAACTATACAATTATCATGGAGGTTAAGCGCAATTGATTCAGGAGGGTGCGCCCTTGTAAATAATAAAAAGGAACTGTCATTTTTAAACCTATTTGTATCCAAAGATAATTATAATTTCTTTTCTACTTTCAAAACTTCTTCAGGTTCCTCCACTTTTCATTCTCAAATTGTAATGGATATTATATCAAGAGGTGGCAGAGGCGTGATCCTAGACACTTTTGGCGCATATGAAAACCTCTCTAAAATCATTGGCACATCTGTTCAGGATATTGACAAAGAAACGTCCAGCATTAACCCATTTTATGGCATAAATGACCCGAATGAATTCCTGCCGCAATGCATTGAGTTTGTCATTGAATTAATACAAAACAAAACACATTTAACCGAGAACGGTAAATTTAAGATTGGAGCATCTGTACAGGATGCGTATGAAAAACACGGCAAAACATTAGAACTTAACCATATTAAAAATGAGATATTGAATCGCGACCCTGAAGTTGCATTTCATTTAAAGCAATTCACAACAGGAGAATACAAAAACCTTTTTAATGGAAAGCCATCAGTAACATTTGAAGAAAAGCTGAACATATTTAACTTGTCAGCACTGTCGAAATCACCAGGACTAAAAACAATCATAACCGTGGGCTTAGCCATACTATCTCATCGCTCTATGGCACTTCCTCCATCCAACGCTCAAAAGATAATATTCATACCAGACACTTGGGACATCTTGTGTGGAGACATAGACTTCCCAGCAACGCTAGAAATGCTTGCGAAATCGTCCATAACCAGGAATATATGTTTTGGAGTAGAGACCAATCGATTGAATGATATACACCTTTCAAGCTCCTTAATAGCACTATACCGAACAAACTCTTGGTATTTTAGCACAGATAGCGACATCGAGAGAATAACCTCTCACGAGCGCTTTACAGTAAATATTTTAACCAAAGATGAATTGCATAACTTAGTGAAAGTAAATTCGAATAAAAAAAAGGAATTCGATGAGATATTTATCAAAAACAGCATTAAGAGCAATATATTTAAAAACTACATAGACCCATATACTAACGCTGCCTTATCGACACTACCTAGTGACTACGCAATATATGAGAAGTTTAAAATAGAAGGGTTAAATACAATAAAGATATTAGATGAGATAGTAAAAGAGAAGGAAAAAGTGATTTAAGGTGAATTCAATAAATCACTAATGTGTTTAAGTAATAAACTACTTATCGCTTTCTAAATAATCTGTCGTTTTAACATTAAATTCGGATAACAAGTCGTTAATTAGACGATTAAGTTCACCAGCCATTAATGCAAAGTCTGCATCTAATTTGGCGACGACATCATCACTATCAATGTCGTCGTTCTGCTCTTGTAATACATCAAAGAACTTCAGACGCTTAATTGATAAATCATCACAAAGAACAAATGACATTGCCTCATCCCATTCTAGCGCTACTTTTACGACATATTTATCAGCGTCTAAATGAATTTGTATTTCTTCGCTAGCAAGATCCTGATTTTTGACACGAAGAACTGCACCATCTTCGCCAAGAGCATGAAATTCCGCTTCCATACCTAAGGTAAAGTTATCACCGACATTTTTTTCATTTAACCATTCAGTCATTAACTCGTCAGGAGCCTTTTCAGGAGAAACACTCGTTACGGGCAGAGTGCCTATTACTTTACGAAGCAAGGCTAATAAATCTTCTGCTTTGCCACGACTACCTGAATTAACAACAATAGTATTATGCTCAGCATTAATGTAAGCATGAGTATCCGTGACACGGGAAAAAGCACGAGGCAATAATTCAAAAATAATATCTTCTTTAAATTGCTCTTTCTCTTTTTTCGTTGCACTTCGAGATTGCTCTACTTCAAGCTGAGCTATTTTTGCGTCAATCATGTCTTTCACAACAGGAGCAGGAAGAATTTTTTCTTCCTTGCGAGCACAAATTAAAAAGTTGCCGTTAGAGGAGTGAACACTTGAGTGCCCATGCTTACCTATGGCGTTCACCCAACCAAAGTGTGATTGCTCAGTTGAACCACAAGGCGTGAATAAATGTTCCCCTAAGTGTTTTTCTAACTGTTTTTCTGTTAATTCAAAAGGGCGAGTGAATGTAAAAAAATATATGTTTTTAAACCACATAAGATGTTCCTGTAAATAAATAATATAAACAACGATATTACCTAAAAACCTTTTTACTTCATAGTTTTATTTTCTGTTTTTTTAAAATATAAAGGCACTCACAATGGAGCGCCCTTATATTTAACAGCACAGGCACTAACTAATGCGTTTTTCAGCAAATGCTCTCAAAATAACATTTGTTATAGACCCGATACGGGTTTTTAAAAAAGTACGTGGCAATTTACTCATCATATATTCCCCAGTTACAATGGCGTTGTTGGCCGAAGCAAACGCAAGCATATCAGTCCCGTCGCATACAACCTCGCTATATATGTTTCGGATCTTTAACCGTCTCTTTTTTAAAAAACTCCTGAATTCTTTTTGATTATCATCCTTAATAAAACTACAAACACTCGTACCAGTATCAGCCTGAGCAGTGCTCATTCCTACACCTGAGAAAAAGACCGCCACTATAATTAGTGAAGTAATTTTTTTTAACATATCTTTACCCTTATTAATTTCTTTTAACCGCCCATACGGAGGTCATTAAGCAGAATATATCAAATTTTAACTACAAAATGGCATAAAATTATGCTTTTTTAGACTGTGCCTATACAAGTTTGCTTATCAAATATACGATTAAAAATAAACATCATTCAAATTCAGATATTTATTTATTTTGAATACAGTGAAATAAATATAAAAAAAAGAAGCCAAGAAGCTTCTTTAAATTACGCTGCAATAGAACTCCAATCAACCAAAGTTCGATATTCGATTTGACGATTACAGTCTATGGCGTGCTTAATACCTTTCTGCATGCCTGACGTTATTCCTAAATCAGTATAAACAACAGTCTTATCGGCGCACTCTCCCCATATTAAACCAGCATTGATACCCAATTCCCTTTCTTCAGGGATTGAATCGTCTAACACTCCTTCTTGAGTAAATAAACCATGGCTCGCAAAAGGCGCTTCATTACGCTTTAAACAATCCAGCATCACTTTCCTTAAATACAATGTATTTAAGGTCGTATCACCCTGGTAAGGGCTTTCAATTATAACTCTTAACATTCATGCCTCCATTATTAAGTCCTAACTAAATAATAAATACGCACAAACTACGGACATAAAAAAGTCGCCATAAAAGCGACCATAATAAATTGGCTGGGGTAAGAGGATTTGAACCTCTGAATGACGGGATCAAAACCCGCTGCCTTACCGCTTGGCTATACCCCAATATTATTAGAGTCGGATCATACATGATTTTATTAACGCACCTATTTAGAATTAGGCTAAGCACAATACCATGTTCGCTTGTTTGTAAAAAAAGAGAGAGAATGTATTTTTAAAATAAAGGAATTGAAATGACAGTTAAAGCACCCAATTTTTATGGATTAGTGATATTAAAAAATAAAAACACAAAAAAATACATTGATGAAATTAAATTAAATCACAAATCTATGCTTGAGACCATCAAAAAAGCTTCACCGGAAGGCGCAGACCTTCCTTCTTTTATAGACGAGGATGACAATCTGTTTAGTGATAGCGTGGCAATTAAGCCAAGTGACTTACCGGAAGCTGTTAAACATGCAAAAAGTAAAGGACTAAAGTATTCCATAGACTTTACGACATTTGGACTAGGAAGCGGGATTGACCCCGTGCCTTGGGCTAATGTTACAACAGTAGGGAAAACCCATACCATCTCTTTTGTAGAAAATTAAATAGGCACACTAAAGATCGCCCTAAGATGTTCCTTTGTAATGATAAGACAACTTTTTAATAATGAGAATCCAATGGATATTACTACAACATGCTATAAAGAGCGTGAAATAGATGAACTAGGCGATATTTGTGTCTACTACTATCGAAAAATGTATAAATTTGTATTTAGTTTTAAAAAAGATAACTTAATATACATTAACGATGTAGCTAACCCGCTAATAAGTACAGTACCCAGCAAAGTTATTTCCAAGGTTCATGACCAAGCCGTGAAAATGGGATGGTTATCAGATTCAGTGTCTGAAATTCTAAAGATCAATTTTGCAAACGAATACAACCCAGGAATAACTATTTACTTATACAATCAAATTAATAGTCCAGCAGGATATATTGAAGGGCGCATAAGTTCTAATCATGACGGCATCATGAAAATAACACCCATAGAAATATCAGGGGAATTCCAAGATGACTTTCTAATAGATGCGAAGAAACAAATAGATAACAATGGGTTTGTCACAGTACATCATACCGACAAGATGTACTGGTCTCCTTTTTAATCTTTAAAATTAAAGCCAACTTAATGTTGGCTTTTTCTTACATTTTTTTGGAAATAATATTTACGGTATAATTACTTGGTTTAACGAGGTACTTATGAAGCAAGCAGAATTAACACAGATCGGGAACATGTGCCTAGACAAAACGGGGCTAACACTTAAACAGGTCACTATAGATGGATTACTAAATCGTTTCGACGACTTAATTTCATTATTAAAAACTGTACCCAGTAAATCAAAATTATTTTCTATAATCTCTACACCAATATGGTTCCCTTTAAACAAAGAAACAGATCTAGAAATAGAGAGCAACCTGACCGACTTTTCAAAGAAATACACCAAAGAACACATTAATCATCATCATACAAATTACCCCAACCAAATAGAATGGATACGAGGTCATATAGAGCATGATGCTGATTTTAACGAAGTAACAATAAATATTGGGAAATTCAACTTACATCTTTGGTTACATGAAAACATTGCATTTGTGCCTAAACTTCTGATCTCACACAATAAGAAAACTATGAAACTCAGTGATAGTAACGATTTCATTACCGCACTGAACTGGGCGATTGACTTGTTTACTAATCACTTTGATCAAATAAAGAATTGTAAAACAGATTATTATCAAAATAGAAAAGTTCCAAATGCGTTCTTAGCTAAGAAAATTGCATTCTCCGATTATGTAAAATATGACAAAGAAAAACAAAGCATATTCACGAACCTAAAAAGGACTGATAAAGAATTATTTATAAATATAGCTGGTATATTACAGTCACCCCAAACTGAAGGAATACCCTTAACAAGAAGCCTGTACATCAACATTGTAAGAAAGTGCCTAAGAAAACTAATGGTATTTGAAAGGTATTCTAGTGCAGAGTTTGCTTATAAGAATTTTTCAGCTAATGATGAACAAGGCTTGTTTGAAATTGAAGACACACCAGAAGCGTTCATTGAGTGGCATAAACAAACTATAAATGATGCACCATTTAATATACTTAAAACTCACAAATACAGTAACAGCCTATACATAATACCCGTGTTGAAGGATGATAAATTCACGCTACTTATAGAAACCAATGGGTTTACACCATCTACTGCAAATGCTATTAAAGTTGCAATATACCTTTATACAGAAAAAATCCCTTTCAGACTCGAACAAGCTTTGACTTACAAGAAAGCGTTGAGCGAAAAGGCCTTTATTCAAGTAAATCCAATTAATAAACTGTTTTCACCAGAAAAAACCAAAGCAGGACATCTAATATCTGATATTTCAGCAGAACAAGCGAATAAATTAAAAATATCTGGTCACGCCCTCATCGAATCCCCATTAGAAGAAATATGGTAGTCTTAAGTAAAGCACAATTCAACCTGATCACTTTGCCCTTGCTCTTGAAACATTTGAGGTTGCAACCTTCCGTAGTGAGCAATGTCTTGAATCGCCAAATCAATACTTGCTAGAATACCCGACTTGTCATTTTCGTTAACCCAGTGATTTATCGTCATTTTTCTAAGTTGAGAAGAATTCTTTAAAATATTATATAAATCCAGTCGCTCTACTATAATCCCTTTAATTTTAAATATTGATAGTAAAATGTCTTCAAATACATCCCTAGTCAAACAAGAGGAGTCGCTATTTAAACCATCTTTAAGTAATGGCAATCCTGTAATTAATTTTTTAATGCGTTCAAAAACCGCAGCGCTCTTTAAATCGTGATTAGAAAATGATTCAGTGAATATCATTATATCGCTATTGTCACTATAAGCATTAAATTCAACAGATACCCTACTATCTAAAGGGTTTTTCATAATTAAAGTTGAACCCACTTTTTTAGGGGACAGTTCCAACTCGTTTTTAATCAACCTCATATTCAATTCTGTTGGCAATTTCTCTCCCAACGCAGCCCTACTTCGAATAGCACTATCCAATATCTTCATAGGGTTTTTAGATTGTGGAGCCGCCGCAACGGTGGGATTATCGATTGCAAAGCCTTTTGTATCAGATAATACGCCACAGGCCTTTAACATTTGATGCTGATCTACCTGACAACTAATTGCGTCTATTGCGCCATTTGTGTGACTAACCATAACTATAAATCCTGACAGATTAAAAGCAGCGCTACCTTCAGGCAGTTTACCCATATCGTACCTGCCGAATCTGGATTCTTGATAAATTAAACCTCTAAACAATTCTTTTTTAAATTCTTTTAACTCGGAACGCTCGCTACCCCTTCCTTTTAAAATCTTGTTGTATATATCCGTGATGGTAAAATCAATTACTTGATTAGGATTAGACGAAAACTTCACCCTCAAAAACATGTAAAGTAAAAAGATATAAGGCTTGGCAGCTAAAATATCTAAAGGGATGTTAAAGAAGAAATCGTCTGTTATAAATCGTTGATACAGATTATCTTCCCACGATAAGTAATATGCGTGGGGCTTTATATCAAATTTAGTTAAACCAGATAAGTCATCAAATTTAACTTCTGACTTATCTTTTGATAAATAGACAGTATTAGTATTAAAAAATCTAAAACTCTTCGCACTATAAAACTCATCCCCCAACGTTTCTACAAACATAGACTCGCCATCTTGAGAGGTAAAGTTGGTAGTAATTATACGCCTCATAGAATCTCTAACATTCTTGTAATCATTTTGATTTCCATGAAGACCTAGAATTTTAATTATATCAATTATGGCGATATAATTTTGCTTAGGTGGAAGCTCATTAGTAGCTTCTAAGTAATTTCGAATATTAGCCCATTGGTTTATGGTTAAAGTTATTAAAGCATATAACACCTGAATGTCTTCTACTGCAAAAACTCCATGCACTGAGTCTGTCTCAATCTGCCTAACCCCATGCTCTGTTTGGAACTTAGCTTGATGAATTGTTTTCCGGATACCCTTTGGTACAGCGCAAGATTCAAATACAAAAAGTTTTTTAGGCATCAGCGCTATTGGCATCGTTTTAAAATCATTAACCAGTCCTGCATGAATGTTATGCGTTTTTTTAAAATCAGATGACAATTTACTTTTTGCAATAATCTCTTTCTCTAATCGTAAATCTTCTTTTTCTTCTCTAAGACTGTTTAAAATAGGTGTTATTTGAGCTACAGGTACGAATTCAACACAAAGGCATTTCCCTCCAATGCGTTCCATTTTAGTCCTGTCAAAGACGGAAATACTAACAAAGCCTAGGTCTTTCAGTGTTTTAAAACGCTTAGATAATGCGTTTCTACTGACATCTAGAATATCATTAATGTCCTGATATGTAATGTAATCCCTTTCTTTCGCAATAGGCATTACTGCCACAGCTTCGAGTAAAGATTTTTGATTTGAAGTTAAAAAAGTCACATCTTTAATTATTCTAAGAATTTTTTTAATATTTTGAACAGATTCAAAATCAAACCTAATAATATTACCATCGTTTTTTGTTATTAGTTCAGAACCTTTAGGTAAGAATAATTCTTTATTAGTCATATTTTTATGTTCAGATCATGAGGGAGAAAAAAGGCCAGAAGCGATAATATCAAAGAATAAATAAAGATCAACACCTTTTCGCAAAAAGCTGATTTTATTTGGCGTATTGCTTTTCGCAGATCAGCAGACTATTTTTTCATATTGATACGTGGTTATTTTTCAACCAGTGCACTCCTCCTAGATAAAGTAGTTTTATTTTTATTTATTCTAATTATTATATCTATTAGTGATTACTTCTGATTAGATTTCTATATAGAGATTTAAAATAACAAACCCTTAGCCATCAAAGCTTACAATAGACACCAACCCAGAATATATGCCTCCGATTTAATCAATAAGCCAGCGACGATCAGCAATGCGCCAGCGACCCTTTCTATGTATAGGCAATAAGCTTGCGACAATGAGTAATACGCCAGCGAAGGAATGCAATGCGCCAGCGACTAGCAACTAACAGGTTATGAACAACTTACTGACAGGTTATCCCCAATTAATCTAATGTTCGTGCCCAATGATTTTAATAGAGATAAGTTAAAGAGCACAATTGATAAGGAGTGAAGTTCTTCGCAAAAAACACCTTCTAAACGGCGTATTGCTTACCTTCTTAATATAAGACCCCGCTCACAAACTCCCTAATACACTTTTAAATACATAGATATAAGGGTGAAGGAAGGATCTTTTTCCTTTATTCACAGAAACTAATACGCCAGCGACCCCACTTTATGAAGGTTAAATAACATTATTACCTCTTAGAACAATGCCTTAACCTGCGCGGTTTAGTTTTACAGAAAGTGTTAGCAATACGCCAGCGACCATTTACTCAAATTAATTATTGCGTAAAAAGTTCTAAAAAAATATTTTCTAAAATAAAACCTTTCCTTAAGAGATTTGCACTGATAAGCTGGTCGGTTTTTCGCAAATAAGCGCCCACAAATGGCGCATTGCTTTCCCCTAAAACCCAATAATTTTCTGACTTCAACATTATTTAGTTATACGAAGTAAATAAAGGATTTGTATGCATCTAGTAATTTTTGAAAAGAACTCTCAAATAGACTCTGTCGTAAAAGCACTTAATTTTAAGAAACACGGTTCATTTTACGAAGGAAAGTACAATGGTGAAGAATATAGACTAGTCGCTTTGGCTGGTCATGTTCTTGAGCTACTGCCTCCAGACGTCATAAATCCAGACCTTTCATGGGACAGCCTGAGTGGACTGGACGCTATCCCTAAAGATATTCCCATGCGAACGCATAAAGATAAAACAAGATACGTAACGAACGTCAAAAAAGCCCTGCAAGGTGTTAATTCTATTATATTTTCTGGTGACCCTGATCGTGAAGGTGTTGGTTTAGTATTTGAAATTATTGACTTTTTAAAAATAAAACACCCTGTTACAGGTTTGTGGCTTAACAATGGCTTAGATCCGGTAAATGTTAAACTGGCTTTTAAAAATGTTAAACCAAAAAACTTCTTTCTTCCTAGGTACAATGCACAACAGGCCAGATCCCTGAGTGATTATTATTGGATGTACCTAGTGAGAGCCTATACATGGTTTGGAAGGAACGGTGCGCTAACCGATCTCCTAGGCTCCGGAGGAGGACGATCATCCGTCGTATCCGTAGGCAGAGTCCAAAGTACACTGGTAGCTATGGTCAAAGAACGAGATGGACTTGTCAAAACATACAAACCTATAGCGTTTTATAACTTCACAATAAATATTGATGATGCTGAGTTTTCATATCAGCATAATGTAAAGCTAGAAGAATTATCCGAAAAACTCGTTGGCTACACAGAAGACAGAGAAAAGGTCTATTTCATCGATCAAGACTTAGCTGCAAACTTTAGAAAAAAACTCCTAGGCAATGGGTTATTGAATATTTCAAAGGTTGACAGGAAACCATTTGTCGAAAATCCTCCTGATGTATTTAGCACAAAATCCCTATGGTCACATTGCAACAAGAAATTAAAGTATAGTTCAAAGAAAACTCAGATGATTTCTGAATCTCTCTACAGGGAAGGTTTCACTTCTTATCCAAGAACTAAAGGTTCACACATTCCGAAAGATAATTTTTCAGTCGAGTTTGTAAAAAACGTATTAGATGCATCTCCTGATCATAACATCAAACTATACAATGACACTTTAGCATCTGTAGATGGAGGGGAATACACCCCACCAGTTTTTAGAAAAGAAAATTCAGCTCATGAAGGGATAATCCCCACAGGAAAATCAATCTCATTACTTGACGTGACCGCAGATGTATTTAAGGAATTAAAAAAGAAAACTGGAGCGACAGAGAAGGATGTTTTAACCATATATCACGAAATCTATGAAAGGTTCGCTATATCATGCCTAACTACAGCGACAGGCTTTAAATGTAAGGTTGAGGCTTATGTCGGCATTAAAAGCTTAAAACTAGAAGAAACATCAATTTTTAAAACTAACAGCAAGTTTTACGATTCTCTAGGTTTTTTAAAATGGCACGAACCAAATAAGAAGATAGGGAACCCTGACGAGTTGTTTATACCTGAGCTAGATAGCAGTGTAAATTTTGAGTCATGCAAGTTAAAAAAAGGTAGAACAGCAAAATATGAACATTACACCGACAAAACGCTTCCTGAAGCAATGTCAAATGTAAGTAAAAGGGTAGACGACCCATTATTAGCTAAAGTGCTAGAAAAGGCCGATGGAATAGGAACAGAAGCCACAATTGTCGATATCATTGATACAGTTATCGCAAGGGAATACGTTGAAAAGATTGGCGAGAAGTTCAAACTCACAGACAAAGGAGACCACTTGATTCAAATAATTGAGCCTGACCTTTGTTCTCCACAACTTTCAGCTGCCTGGGAAATGAGGCTAGGAGAGATAGAAGAAGAAAAAGATATTAGTAAAGCTGAAAAAATGAGAGATCTCTTCCTAGCAAAGCAACGCAAGTTTATAGAAAATAAAATTCATATAATAAAAGAAAAGTATGAAGGTCAAGTAGGTAAGTACGAAGTAGTCAGATATTCAGGAGACGGCAAACCATCTAAAAAGCAAATTGCTTTTGCCAGAAAATTAAGTAAAGAAAAGAACATATTACTATCTCCAAAAACTTTAAAATCTGTTGTGGAGACTAAGAAGTTTATAGACAAGGCTCTTAAAAAATAACTCCGGACTGCCCATGCAACCCATGGGCAATTCCAAACTATCTCGACACAAATTTAAATGATTTTATAATTTGCTCTACCTCCCTAGAAGTTACCTTTAATTCACTTGATAACCTCCTTCTATGCTCTTTATCCATATCCCCATGATACATTTCTTCAACTGAAATGATTTTAATAATTCTATTACCCATATCGATCCACCAATTACTTACCAATGACCTAACTACCCATCCAGATTGTTTATTCTTTTCTTTAGCGCTATATGTAAAGAAGAAAGATTTAATTCCATTAATATCCTTTTTAATTGGTTTAGTTGATTCGACTATGTGTATATTTTTCTTTTTCAAACTACGAATATAGCTTCTTGCAGAACCAACACTTGGCTTGTAAACACCTACACCTATAGGCTTGTTATATACGGCAACACTAGTATTGACGCCCCAATGATCTCTAGGATGTTTTGACGTGAAAATAATAACAGTTTCATCATGTGTATTATTATCATACCGCCTTACTTGTACAGAATTATCACTGACAGTAAGGTTTCTATTGAATATTCGTTTTTCAATAGTTTTATTATTCATCAACCACCCTGATGGATTATTGATTGAAATTCCGATTATATTTTCTTCATTTGCACTCGCATTATAATTAATAGTACCAACAAGAAATAACACGATAACTTTATATAATTTCAAACTCATAAGAGAATTTTCCCATATTAACAATGAGCTTATATACAAACAAAACACACAAACTTTCCCAAACATAAGCATCAATTTTTAAAATGACTTGAACAATATTATTATTTACCAAAACCTCCCTTGAAATAAAAAAACAATGAATGAATACCTAATAAATCTTAAATTAAACATAGCGACCTTTACACCACAGATAATATGGCTCTTAGCTGCCTTATTAACTTACTTATTTGCTTCAAATGCCTTAGAGTTCGCAGTCAAAATATTGAACAACAAAACGAAACTCGATACTGAAAAACCCTTTGCTGATAATCAATTCTATGACAAGTTAGCCACATTATTGACAGCAGTAGTTTTGTTAAGCGGTTTTAGAACTACTATAGTCACACCAGGTTTATTTGAATTGACGCTGATCAAGTTAATTGAGGTATCTACAGTATTTTTAGCAAGTAGAGCTATATTTGCTTTATTAAATGCGGTTCAAGATATTTATCAACACACCAAAAATGCTAAAGATGTACCTATAGATGGACTTATCCAGGCGTTTAAGATAATTATCAGCATTGTCACCATAATTACAATGCTATCTATTATCGCTAATAAATCCCCCGTGTATATGGTCAGCGGTATCGGAGCATTCGCAGCTGTTCTTCTATTAGTTTTTAAAGAACCAATATTAGGAATGGTGGGCGCTGTCCAAGTAATAACAAACAGGCTAGTAGCAGTTGGCGATTGGATTGAAGTACCGCAATTTAAAGCTAATGGAGACGTAATAAGTATAGGCCTTAATGTCATTAAGGTTCAAAATTGGGATAAAACGGTCAGCTCTATACCAACACACGCAATTACCAATTGCTCTATAAAAAATTGGAAGGGCATGTCTAAAGCCAATGTTAGAAGAATCAAAAGAAGTATTCCGTTTGATCAACAATCAATTTCAGTATGGGGCTCTGAGAGTGAATTACACAGTGTAAAAGAAAGTTACAACATGATTGTAGACTACGATTCTAAAAACAACATGACGGCGTTTAGACAGTTCGCAGAGGCGTTTTTAAAGGCGCATGACGACATAGACCAACACCAAACAATAATAGTTCGAACGTTACAACCGACAGCAACCGGAATCCACATGGAAATTTATTGCTTTTCAAAAAACAATGAGTGGTATTTTTATGAAAACCTACAATCAACTATCATAGAAGAACTCATCGTAGCAAGCAAGTTGTTTGGTCTTAGAGTATATCAAAGTGAAAGCGACCAACGAACTAAATAATTCCAATTGACTTGGGCAACAAAATCATTAATGTGCTTATACATTTTTTAATTAGGAACCCAAATGTTGTTGATATATTTATCAGGACTAATTGTGACAATGATATTTTTAATGACCCTGTGCGGGGTTATTAATAAAGAGAATAAAAGATTTAAAGTGAAAAAATTCATGATAGCATCAACACTCGTAGCAACAACGTGGTTTGTTGCTATCCCAATAGGTATTTTTGCATTTTTAAAACATATAGTGACGTCAGACAACAAAAAACCCATTAAAAGCATTTAAAAAAAAGGTTTTTTATTCCATTCCTTTATTTAACGCCCTTGTTATGCCTGGGAAATAACTGACACTTTTTAAATTCTCCGTTGAACACAGCGCACCCCATCAAACAACCTAAGAAATCGTAAACTAAATCACCACAGCTAAATAACCCGTAATCGAAATAATCATATAATTCTTTTCCAATCCCAACAGAGGATACAGTAAATAAAGCCACTAATGTGCCAAATGAAAAATGACGCATTAAAAGAACCAACAGTAATGATGCAGTAAAGTGCAAAAACTTGTCCTCACCTCCCGTTAAATACGAAAAACTCATAAAGATGATAACAGATATAGTTTTAAACAAGCGGCAAACCAACAATAGAAAAATCTATAAAGGGTTCGACAAAGCGAATTACAAAATATCAAGTTAATAGAAAATGCCTCAAGCAACACTATTGTACAATATAAAACATTATCTAGAAGGCGTTAAAATGGATCTATGCATATCAAAAGTGTTCGAGTCATTCACAAAAGAAGAAGAACAAACAATCAGTGAAGCTATAATAAACATCTTAACTAGTGTCGTTATTTGTGACGGGGTAATACATCGAAGCGAAAGTGATAAAATAAGAGAAGCAACTAAATCACTACCCTGGCATGCAGAATATAACATTCAGGCAAGCATTGATAAAGCAATGAGGAAAGCCAGTGAACAATACTCCGCTGGCAAACTGGAGTTCCATGTGAAAGAGCAATGCAAAGATATCAAAAACAAACAGATACAAATGCAAGTCATTGATAAGGCCAGGGAAATAGCCAGTGTTGACTTGGAGCTTTCTCCGAGCGAAAGTGAGAAAATAGAGCAAATAAGACGAACTTTTAGAGCGCTATAGTAACTGCTATTTCAAGTAGGGATGTAGAGTACCAACAAAAAAAAGGAGCTAAACAGCTCCTTTTTTCATTAATTACCCAAAAGACTTAAAAAACGTAGTTAACACTCATAGAGAATAAATTTTCATCAGTAACCATCTCAGAAGAGCTATTTTGAACTATCACAATTTCTTCATATGAATATTCAGCTTTAATAATTACACTATCACCCATATCATATGCAACAGTAGCAAGATAAGTGTCTGTTTGTTCATTCAGCGCGTCACCCAAAGTTTTTTCTTCACGATGAGAATAAGTACCAGTGAATTTGAAATCATTACCAAAATCGTAAGTGGCAGCAAGATAGTAACCCTGATCATCATTTTCAATAGGGTGCTCAGAATCAATATACACATATTCACCCATTACAGATAAGTCATCAGTGATATATCCCTGGATACCAAGGTTATATATCCCCACTTTTGACTCTACTTTTAAACCATCAGAAATAAATGCAGCCTGTGCAGCACCTGCTGCATATTGATCAGCACCAGCTTGAGCTTGCAGTGCCTGTGCTTCATACCCATCAGCCAGTGCCAAATATTCAGCCGCTTGAGCCGCATAAACTGCTGACTGTGCATCATCAATCCCTGCTAACATTTCTGAAGCGGCAGTAGCTTGAGCAGCGCCATCTCTGTATTGTAACGCTCCGGCACTAGCTTGGTCAGCAAGGCCACTATAAAAAGAAGATTGTTGTTGTGCATCAGCGATAGAAGCGTCAAGCCCCATTTGAGTCAGTGGACTTAAAACAAAAGAAAGTTCAGCCTGTCCGTATGAAAAACGCATAGTCCAGTCACTATAATCTAAAGCAACGCTACCACCGAAAGTATTACCCATCTTAACTAAAGGATTAAGGCCTTCCATATAGACATTAGCTTCAGCTTCCCCGACAAAGGCCGTAACAGAATAAGACAGATCGCCAGATTGACCTGTATATGATAAATCTAATCCATCATATGCGTTTGTTGGAATTTGATGATACACAGACAATGGTGCTTTTATCCAAGGAACTACATTACCAACTTCAACATACTCAGATAGCATGAAGAATGGCATGCGAAGACGGCCAGCACGTACAGTTACGTCTTCAGACGCGTTATAAGCTAAAAAGCCATATTCAACTGTAGTTTCGCGAGAATCAGAACCATCCCATGCGTTCTGACGATTAACTACTTGAAAGGTTGCGGATAACTTATCGTTGATTTGAGTATCAATTTGTATACCAGCTTTAGTATCATCGTTTAACCGTAAGTGACCATCACTATCAGCAGTAACAACTCCATTGATAAAACCACTAATGTTTAAGTCACTAGCTTGAACGCATGACGTAGAAAGAGCAATTAAAGTTGCTAATGTTAATTTGTTTAATTTCATTTTTATTCCTAAATTACAGAGTATTTACAGATGCATTTACTTTTTCACTATCAACAATTGCGATAGCACCTTGAGTCTTTGAGACCCACTCCACTAATTCAGCAGCAGTTTGAAACTCTTTTGGCACAGTCCCTTTTCCGGAGAATTGCTTTTTAGTCCAAATGTTTTTTATGCGGTTAGAAGATTTCCCCAATAATGCTTTAAAACCATCACCAGCTTCATCACTAGAAAATGATAATGTACCAAGTGTAAATTGAGAACCATCAGGCAAAGATGAAATCTTGCCTTCGAATATTTTTGTAGCCATTGTAGAGTCTAAAGCAACGCCTTTATTGACGATGAATACTGGCTCTGCAAATAAACTAGCACTAAGCAAACTTGCAAGTGCGATTATTTTTAATTTCATATTAAACCTTATGTTTTGTTACTTAAGTAATTGTCGCAAAATGAATGATAAACGTTTTAAAATATTTTCGTTTTAAAATAAACATTACTTGTACCTGTTTTAAAGGGCTTAGCTTAATGCTTAACAGTTAAATGCACCCCATTAATAATAGCAATGCAAGAGACTTACACTAGTTGTTTCTCATAATCATCTTAATATGCGTTTTAAAAACCTAAGCCTAAATTTGAGCTTGAACTTGTTTTAAAACTAGTGGTTAAAATACTATAAATGACTCCTTTCATTCATGGTAATTTAAAATATGCTCGTGTCATGGGCTTTAGACTTAGCTTGCGCTGTGTCAATAATACCTTCTTGCACTAGTTTTTTAAGACACTGGTCTAATGTTTGCATACCGTATTGCGCACCAGTTTGTATTGTTGAGTACATTTGAGCCACTTTATCTTCCCTTATCAAGTTTCTTATAGCAGGCATTCCGATCATGATTTCGTGAGCAGCTACTCGACCACCATTTTTTGATTTCACAAGGGTTTGCGAAATAACGGCTTGAAGCGATTCAGACAACATAGATCGAACCATAGCTTTTTCTTCGCCAGGAAATGCATCGATGATTCTATCAACAGTTTTAGGCGCAGAAGTAGTATGAAGTGTGCCAAAGACCAGGTGACCCGTTTCAGCAGCCGTGATAGCGAGCCTAATCGTCTCAAGATCACGAAGCTCCCCCACAAGGATTACATCTGGGTCTTCCCTTAAAGCTGACACCAATGCGTTATTGAAGCTCAAAGTATCTCTAGAAACTTCACGCTGGTTTATCAGCGACATCTTACTGTTATGAACAAATTCTATCGGGTCTTCTATAGTAAGGATATGTTCGCGCTTTGTTTCATTAATATGATTAATCATAGCTGCAAGCGTTGTGCTTTTACCAGAACCAGTCGGGCCAGTAACTAAAACCAAACCTCTTGGCAGATTTGATAGAGAAGTGAGTATAGGAGGAGCCTTTAAGTCGGAAAGTGACAGTATTTCCGTAGGTATTGTCCTCAATACCGCCGCAGCCCCACGCTCTTGAATAAAAGCATTAACCCTAAATCTGGCAAGATTCGGTACTTCAATAGAAAAATCTACTTCTAGGTTACTTTCATATATCTTTCGTTGTTTATCATTCATTATCTCATAAATTAATGCCCTAACTTCCTTATCTTCCAATGCCTGCACCTCTAATCTCCTGATATCGCCATTAACTCTGATCATTGGTTGCAAACCCGCAGATAGATGTAAGTCTGATGATTTGTTCTCAACAGTGAAATGAAGTAAGTCTGTTATATCCATGATTTTCCTATATCAAATTTTAGTTACCTAACATAGAGAAAACGTAAGCACATTAATCGTATTTCTTAAATGTGAAAATTTTGTCCATCCATAGCATATTTATTCCCCAGCTATTAATTTATTGAAAGAGAAGAAACAATCATGTCAATTGGAATTTATACATCTCCAAACATGCTCCAAGCTAGTAGGATTTATTCGGGAATAGTAAAACAACTGGACTCAGCGACCGATAATATAGTCTCTGGTAAAAGAGTTAATGAAGCCGCTGATGATGCCGCGTCATTAACTATATCATCCAGAATGAACACCAAACTTAAGTCTATGATTTCAGCTGTAACTAATAATCAGCAGAATGTAGACATGTTGAATACTTTTGATATTGCCGCTGAAGCAATGCAAGAAGGTTTATTAAGAATGAGGTCACTTGCGATCTATTCAAATAATGGCGCAAAAGACAATAACAATAGAGCTTTATTAGATGTTGAATATCAATTAATCAAAGACAAAGTTATATCTCTTGCAACTAATACAACCTATAACAATATAAATTTCCATCAGGCAATTGCCAGCACATTTACATTTCAAGCAGGAATAGATGTTGCTGATCTAAAGTCATACACCTCAACCAATACTTTTATTACATCATCTACCTCCCTTAATGCAACATCAATTAGCACCCAAGCTAATGCTGGTAGTGCAATGACGGATACATGGAGTTTTTCTGACGACGTTATCGCATGGCGGCAAGAGGTTGCTAACAGGCAACAATATTTCAGTATGAACAGCGAAAGACTTGAAGACTCGATGGTGAAAATGAAAATATCCAGAGGTCGTATCGTTGACGCAGACATGGCGCAAGAAGTTAAAGAGATGATGAATGGGAGGATTAGAAGAGATGTTTCAGTTAATATGATGCACACCATCAAAGATAACCTGCTTGAAGTCTCAAAATTAATATCAGATATATAACGAAAGAACAATCACATGCGGTGTCTTTCATACTAAATGTATTTCCCGAAAAATCACAGTGCAAGGAATAAAAATTGAAAAAATACTTAAAGGTTAGTTTCGTACTAGTTTTGTCATTCATGCAAATTGCATGCGATGGGCAGAGCGAACCAGTACAAGTCACATCAATTTTCTGGGAAGGCATGACAACAAACAACAAAGAATTATTATTGTCGGTTTTGGAAAGCAAAGAGGATGCTGAGTTCTTATCACAAGGGAAGTCTACTTTAAAAGAATATGAGGTTTTAGCCGAAGTCCCTGGTGGAGTAGAAGTCAAATTCTCAAGGTTTTGTTATGCTGACATCATAATTCCTACAATATTAAAGGAGGTCAATGGGTCGTTAAAAGTTGACTTCAGATCTACATTACGCGAGCAATTTAAAGCAAACAAATCTGCCGTAACATTATCAAAATATTGCCATGACTTCGATGACAAACCACTGACAGGAATCTTAAATGGGCATTCGTGGTCATTTGTAAAATCTAAAAGCAGAGAAATAGATTGGGGAGATACAATCACTACCAATACAACCTTATATAGTGAAGATTGTGACACTGAAGTGTCAGGAAAGTGTAGCGAACCTTCTCTAATCATTTCCAATTTAGACCTCAGCGGAGAAGGAGGCAATTTCAACAATAGAGTCAATGTAACAATACACACACCACCAGGTGATAATCTCGTAATATCAACAGGAAGCTATCGGGTTTCCGGCAAAAGTGGCAATAAGAAAGTTGAATTGTCTTTTAATCAAGATTCTCAAAACATCATCTCAGGGCACTTCTTTATAGAAGTCGAATAAAAAATTAACAAACAATAAGAAATAAACAAAATAAGGGGTGATTTTTTCGCTCCTTATTTATACCCATCGTTTTAACATTAACTTAGACCCTCAAGATAACCAATAGAACAATATTTCCTAATTAAAGCACAACAACCCATTCAAACATCCCCTGTAAGGCGCTTACATACTAATAACAACAATTCATCACAGGAGCCTATTGGTATGGCTAATACTATTGTAGATGTCACTGAAGAGTCCTTAACGAAAATACTAGACACAGACAAAGTCGTCCTAATCGATTTTTGGGCTGATTGGTGTGCGCCTTGCAAAATGCTAAACCCAATTTTAGCTGAAGTTGCCAAAGAATCTCAAGACGAGATCGTTTTTGGAAAGTTAAATATCGATACATATAAAGATGCCCCAGTAGAGTATGGAGTTAGAGGTATCCCCACTATATTAATCTTCAAAAACGGAACAGTGATTGCCAGCAAAACGGGCGTACTCAGTAAGTCCGAACTACAAGCATTCATCAAAGAAAACTAACTAATAGCGCAAGTTGATTGTTAACTGCGCCTCTTAAATTTTTAACCCCTTTATAATTATTATAAAAGAAGGTACGAAATGTTAATTGAAATCTTAAAAGAACACCCAACAACACCTTTCATGATACTAGACGGATTAGACAAAGCCGTAATAGGGTATGAATTAGAACCGGAATCCAAACTTAAATACAGTTTTTATGAAATTCTAAATATATTAATGGAACGAGATGGTATGTCATACACTGAAGCCGTAGAGTTTTTCTACTTCAATATAGAACCTCTAAGATGTATGGAGCACGGTGCGAAATTTATTGACGACTTTGATGAGGAAGAAATAGCCTAATTTCAATAATTACAGCAATAAAAAAGAGACTGCAAGTCTCTTTTTTATTTATCAGCATAATTGATATTATTAATGAATAAATTTTAAGCATACATTTATACTTTTACATTAAAGGTAAATACCATGATTAAGTTCTTTTTATTTATAATTATTTTTTCAAGTTCAACTAGTGCTGCACTACAAGACTTCAATCCACGAGAACTCGGGTCTAGTCGAACAATATATACTTTAGACAAATCAAAACGAATTTGTAATAAAGAAACCGACCACCTATCAAACACAACCATTGGAGCAGATGATCGAAATGCGATATGGGATTTCGACAGGCAACAGGGACAAAAGTGCGAAATACTTAATAACTCCCGTATCTGCAAAAATAGTAATTCAGTGATCCGAGTCTCCAATAAATGCGACAAGAACGGCAACCGTTCAATTTAATCTCAGATAATGCAAACTTAAGAATAATCCTTTGATTTATATTATTTAATATGATCATCCCCCTAAAGCAAGTTGTTTATTGTGGTTTGTAAATTGGTTTTTATGTAAAGTTGCTCGTTAAATGATCAGAGGACATGCAGAAGATGAAATTTATATTAAGCCTATTTAAGAGAAGACACCCATACGCTCCAATCGCCTATATAGGAACTAAAAACTATCAAGATATATTGACTTGCAAAATTAATACTAAATCCTGGAACAAATCTAATGCCTAGTTTAATTGCATGTGAACGAACAGGAATGAAGCTATTACTAAAAAATGGCAAGTATGTGTGCGATACAAATACAGGCACCTGGTTGTTTGTATCAAAACTAGCATCTAAAAGCACAGACTACATAGTTGACGTAGGTCTTTTATCAAAAACGCCTGAGAACTTAATCTTAGGGCTATGTAAATTAAAGCAGCAACCTTGGTTTAATACGGATGACTTTATGACTTTTATAAAGAAGTTAAAAGATAGAAACAATGTAATAGGACATCTTGCATAACCTCTATTACTTAACAAACAAAACAACACATAAAATGAAGTTCATATTAATCGGATTGAAATAGTTATGTTTAAAAATTTTATTACTGAAAATGACTTATCACCGGAGTTCATCAACTCTAAATTTATGCAGGCCATTTCAATTGGCTACATATCCACATATGACAAAGTCTCTGGCGAGAGCTTCTTCAATGGTATGTCTCACATTATTGAATTGTTTTACAATAAAGAGTGCTATTTACACTTCATGAAAAGCAATCCTGATGTGTTTCTTGTATACGCAGAGGTCATTGACAATATCAAGAGGAATGCAAATCAATTCTTTGATATCAATAGGCAGGCGTTTATAAAGAACACTTTGTTAGAGGGCGGGACACTGCAAACTGCCCTAGAGTCTTTCTCTATCCCTATGGAAGGTTTCGATGAACGTAATAGAACAGAGTTAATTTCTCAAAGCAACACCGCGATGATCTTAATTCCAACGGAAAAACTAATTGAAATGGCGGCTACATTCATCGCATCAGAAAATGTATTGGACTATCAAAAGAAAGTAAACGGGATTTACCTTAGGTAATCGACAAGTAAAAACCCAGCAAGAAGCTGGGTTAAGTCTAAGCAATATCACGCAAAAATCTATATGCTTTATCCATAGTTTTTAAGGCTCTCGTTACATTGAATCTAATTTCTTTATCAGAGTCCATATCAATCGAACCATTACATAACTGCCTAAATGTTTCCTGAACTTTCAATAAATCAAAGCTATTGCTCTGATATACACAAATACCATCTATTACTATATGATATCCATTATTAAAGTACACCAAGCATCGATTATTATATCGATACGCCTGACCTGGTGTAATCTGCTCATACCAAACACCTCTGCCATCAGATCTAAATTCAGATTTGAAGGGATTAATGTAAGTTATGAGATTGTTAAGATTAACCAAGTGCTCTTTCTTTTCTAAAAAAGTCATTTTAAACATAATCTCTCTCTAGTTTAGTTTTGCCCTATGTATAACTAAGAACCGAGCAAGATAATCGGTTGCATGCCATGTTAAACTAAACCCATTATGGATGCATAATCACGACAAACATCACCAGCCACCAAACCTACTATCAGGCCACAACACCCTAGATGTATAGGTTTCAGGTTTTAAAAAGAAAGCGGAGTGCACGAAAATGCACGACAGCGAGGCTCAGTAAAATTAACTTAGGGAAATATTTCCAAATTCTACGTTGGTTTTACTAACCTAAACCCATTATGGATGCATAATCACGACAAACATCACCAACCGCCAAACCTACTATCAGGCCACAACACCCTAGATGTATAGGTTTCAGGTTTTATAAAGAAAGTGGAGCGCACGAAAATGCACGACAGCGAGGAACAGGGAAATTGAATGAGTAAGCAAGTAAGGCAGGTAAGCATATTGAGATGTACAAAGGCTTTAGAAGTTGCTACGTTTTAGGGCTTTTACCGTTACATTTATCAATAGTGTGATTGCCGACGTGCTATATCAAGCCGTGTAATCAATAACACCCGAAATAATCATAAGCTCAATTTATTTATCCGGATTTTTTTTACTTAACCTATTTTTAATAGAAAAATCATTTGCCCTTTTTTGTCCAAGGTCAATCATTATCTTATTCATTAATATGTCATTACTTACCGCACCGATGGAACAGGAAACACCATTAATCATTAATGGGTTATCCTCATCCAAATAGATAGATATAACAACCTCAGAAGGAATACTTCCATCGAAAGGGATATAATCAGGGTAATGCCTTTGAAATATAAAAACTACATATCTAGCCATTACCTCAATATCAATGTCAACATCATCTCGAAGCATGCTGCCAACAGAAACCCTTATCTGTTGACCTGCACTAAATAGAGTAACTTCAATTTTGTTTCGCACTATTCACCACCTTAATTTCTAATAAAGTATTAACAATGCTTACACTAAACCAACATAAGCTGAAGGCATATAATTATTAAGCAACCAAACCTCTGGATTCCTTAATCAATCTGATTTTATCGTTTAATGCATACGAAAGTAAAAAGAATATAAACCCACAAAGTAATGCTAGTGATCCCTTATTCTCCATCTCAATGTATAGTTTAGAATCATGTATTAATCCATCTGATACCCTTGAAGAATAATTTAGAGACATCTCACTATTTGCCTTTCCATATACTGAGATATCAATATCGTAAAGCACACGCTCAATCTCACTAGAGAACTCTACATATTCCACAAGAGAATTTAGCTTTATCAACGGAGCTAATTCTTTAAGATAATTTAAGTCCCCCTTGTATAAAAAATATTGAGAGGCAACAAATGGAGTTAAATCGTTGTCTACAACCATGAGTTCCGCTTTAACATTAGAGGCTACAGACCCACCTATAATAGCTTCAAATACCTGTGGCGCATAAGTTACCATAGATGCCATCATTATCCCCATTAGGGCAGGCAGAGGGCTCGCATGAACCAATGACGAAGCTAAACCTATAACAAGAGCCACAAGAGCTAAACAAGTGCCGAGAGACCCACTAAGCCATGAATTCAATTCTGTATACACTGCACGAAATTCATCTTTCATTAAGCCATCTCGTTCAAAGCAATCGACTAAGTAACAGTTATTACCA
>Ga0105356_10000196_pt1 | contig 53467 bp, 54 predicted proteins | sample GOMGulsemesocosm_3_FD_83502 | JGI IMG/M metagenome (GOLD analysis project Ga0105356, IMG submission 83502) | Methane-oxidizing microbial communities from mesocosms in the Gulf of Mexico - GOM9D Gulf of Mexico | ecosystem: Environmental > Aquatic > Marine > Cold seeps | place: Gulf of Mexico...
CAGTTTTATAAGAAAAGAACATTTAATTACGATTTGGCAATTTCTGGGATGAAACTTATTCTTTGGGGTTTGTTTAAAAAAGTTGTGATTGCTGACAATTGTGCAATATATGTAAATGAAATATTCGATAACTACCAAGATCAATCAAGCTTAAGTTTAATCTTAGGTGCTGTGTATTTTGCATTTCAGATTTATGGTGATTTTTCTGGATATTCTGATATTGCAATAGGAACTTCTCGATTATTTGGTTTTAAATTAATGAGGAATTTTAATTACCCCTATTTTTCTAGAGATATTGCAGAGTTTTGGAGACGTTGGCATATTTCATTGTCGACTTGGTTTAGAGATTATGTTTATATCCCTTTGGGAGGTTCTAGGGGATCTAAATGGAAACAAATTAGAAATGTATTTGTTATATTTTTAGTGAGTGGATTTTGGCACGGTGCTAATTGGACATTTGTAATTTGGGGAGGATTGAATGCGTTGTTCTTTTTACCACTACTTTTGACTAATAAGAATAGAAAACACGTTGATGTTTCTGAAAAAAATAAATTGTTACCATCTTTAAAAGAAATAGGGCAAATTGTTTTAACATTTTGCTTAACAACATTTGCTTGGGTTTTTTTTAGAGCAGAATCCGTAACAGTAGCTTTTGATTATATTTATCAAATTATTGCTAGCGATATTAATATCACATACAGTATTGAGTCTTTTAATTTTTTAATTCTATTGTTTATTCTTTTAGAATGGAGGTCGAGAAAAAAGGAATCAATAGAGATAAAAAACAAGTATCTACACTACTTATTTTACATGATTATTATTCAAATAACCCTATTCTATTCTGTTTCAAATAAAACCGTAGATTTTATATATTTTCAGTTTTAATGAAAAAAATCATCTCAAAAACAGCACTTGTTTGTGGTCTCATTATAAGTGTAAATACACTTTTTTTTATATTGCTAACTAACGGTGGATGGATCGCGCCAATAGAAAATATTAAAACAAATTTTTTTAATGACTCTTTAAAAAAAACAATTTATGTAATTGCTGGTTCAAGTATGGGGAATTCTTTTGATTCAGAATATGTCTCTTCTGAGTTAGCTAGAGAAGTGTTTAATGCCTCGTTTAGTTTGGCACACAAATCTAGTTTCATTTTAAATTTTATTTCTGATCAAATAAAAAAAGAGGATATTGTTGTTTACGGACCAGAGTTTGATCATTATTATGATTTTGATGAATCGATATCCATAACTCAGTTAGCTAGTATATATAATAATACAGAACTTTTTAAATATCAATCTTATAGACAGAAGATTAAATTTGTTTTAAATGTTCCAAAAATGAACATTCTACTTTCTTATCGAATGTTGAAAATGTTATTTAAACCTCATTTGTTTAATAAAACCACTTATAATAATAGAGGTGATTATACGGGGCATTTAAAAGATAAAAGGTCATGGGTTCCTAGTAAGGAAAGTCGGTATAAAAGAAATAATTACGATCATAAAATAAGTGTAGAGTTTAAAGAAAACTTACTGAAGGCTAAATTATTGATAGAAGAAAAGGGAGGTCATTTTTTTATCACTTTTCCACCTCATCCAAAGTCTGAATTTGATGATCGATTTACAATTGATCTTTTAAGTTTTTATAAAAACACAGGGATAAAGTTAATTGGAAAACCAAATACATATGTTTTTCATGATAGTTTATTCTTGAATCACCCTTATCACACCACTCTAAGTGGCACAAGAAAGAGGAGTCAAGTGTTTGTAGAGCAATTAAAAATGGTTACATTCGATTAAATAAGTAATTTTATTATAAATATAATTAAGTATTATAGGGATAGAAATATTTGTGACTGGAAGGGGCTACTAAAAATAATGACAACTGAAACTCTTCTTGAACATTAACATCATTTTTTGATTAAAATCAAGAAGTTTTGATCAGATATTCCGTAAATTTACTACACAATATTTCACTGAAATTAACTTAAGTTAGAGGTACTCAAATTATGAATATACCACAAACTAGCTTTCCAAGAGTTGTAATTGTTGGAGGCGGATTTGCAGGTTTAGCATTGGCTAAAGGATTAGAGAAAAAAGACATTCAAGTTGTCTTAGTTGATAAACACAACTATCACACTTTTCAACCATTATTATATCAAGTTGCCACCGGAGGCTTAGAACCAGATTCTATTGCCTTTCCGATTCGTAAATTGTTTAATAATTTAGACTTTTACCATTTTAGACTTGCTGAGGTGACCAATATCAATCCTGATAAAAAAGAGATTGAAACGACTATTGGTAATTTAGAATACGATCATTTGGTGATTGCTACAGGTTCTAAAACCAATTTTTTTGGGAACAAGAATATAGAAAAGCATGCAATGGAAATGAAAAGCATTCCGCAATCCCTAAACATTAGAAGTTTGGTGTTGGAAAACTTTGAAGAAGCATTGTTGACTTCAGATTTTGAGGAGCGTAAAGCGTTGATGAATTTTGTAATAGTGGGTGGTGGACCAACAGGCGTGGAGTTAGCTGGAGCATTGGCAGAAATGAAGAAAGGAATCTTACCTAAAGATTATCCCGATTTAGACATTCGCCAAATGCAAATAAACATCATTCAGGGTTCTGGTAGATTGTTAGATGCTATGAGCAACCAAGCTTCAAAAAAAGCAGAAGACTTTCTAATCAATTTAGGCGTTTGTGTTTGGAAAAACCTAATTGTAACTAACTATGATGGAGAAACAGTTACCACAACTTCTGATGAAAAATTTAATGCAGCTACCGTTATTTGGGCGGCCGGAGTGGAAGGACAAATAGTTGATGGTTTGAAGGCAGAATGTATCGTTGAAAGAGCAAATAGAATTAAAGTAGATCAGTACAATAAAGTGATTGGGTATAAAGACGTGTATGCTATTGGAGATATTGCTTCTATGATGACTGAAGAGAATCCACGTGGACACGGAATGATGGCACAGCCTGCATTACAGCAAGGTAAATTACTAGCAAAAAACATTCTGGCAGAAATGAACGGTAAGCCTTTGAAAGCATTTGTGTATAATGATAAAGGGTCTATGGCAACAATTGGTAGAAATAAAGCAGTTGTAGATTTACCAAATTTTAAATTTCAAGGAATATTTGCTTGGTTTGTTTGGATGTTTGTGCATTTGTTTTCGTTGATAGGATTTAGAAATAGAGCGATTGTTTTTTTAAATTGGGTGTACAATTATGTCCGATTCGATCGAGAAACGAGATTGATTATTCGTCCTTTTAAAAATAAAAACAACCAATCCTTTTAATAGCAAGATATGAGAAGTGTTTCGCATATTAAATGTCCAAATTGCGGTGAGTTTAATACCAATAGAGAATACTGTAAAGGATGTAATATAGTGATCTCTCATAAAAAGAAAGAAGAAACTAGAGCAACAAAAGTCAAAGAAAAAGAAATTGATACAGCCATAAAACAATTGAAGAAATTGAGTTTTGCTGATAGAATGCGGAAACATCCTTTTTTTCTTTTTAAATTTTTTGGTTGGATTTTACAATCGGTTTGGATAGTTCTTAACATAATTGGCGGATTGGTGGCTTGGTTTGTGGCAATGGTTGCTGCTGGATGAAAAAAGAACTCACCTATTATTTTGTGTTTTCAATCCTACTTGGAGGATGTATTTATGGATGTGAAAAGTTCGAGATTTTATTGCCAAAGTTTGTACGTTTCTATGTGAATGATTTTCTAATAATTCCAATTGTTTTATGGATCAGCCTATTTGTAATTCAAAAATTGAAAGGAAATACCAACATACAATTATCACTATTAAATATTTTATATTTATGTGTTATGTACTCTGTTTTGTTTGAGTTTTGGTTGCCGAAATTTCATCCAAGATATACAACGGACTACCTGGATGTGGGTTTGTATTTTTTAAGCGGAATGGTATTTTATTTTTTACAAGGTAATCAAGTAATATCAACTTATGAATAAAGAAGCTATTAGAAAAGAATATATTTCAAGAATTAACAAATCTATTTTATATATTGAAACGCATCTTTCAGATAAACTAGTATTGAATGATATTGCAGAGAAGGCCTACTTTTCTCCATTTTATTTTCATAGACTATTTTCTTTGGTTGTTGGCGAAACAGTTAACAATTTTATCACCCGTAAACGAATAGAAAAAGCCGCAGGATTATTAATCCACCAAAAAGAGAATACGATTACAGAAATTTCAGAAATACTAGGCTTTACAAGTCTATCTTCATTTTCTAGAGCATTTAAAAATTTTTATGGAATGAGCCCTGTTGAATTTAAAGAAACAAGTCCAAATAAATTCAGCAAGATTCGTAAAACAGAAAGCAAGAAAGGACAAGTGTCTGTCTCTTTTGAACAATACATTTGCAATATTAATAACTCAATAAAATGGTTTACTATGAATGCAAAAGTTACTGTACAAAACGTAGAAGAAATCCAAATGGCATATATTTCTCATAAAGGAGAAATGGAAAAGATAGGAGAGGTTTATAATAGGTTGATACGATGGGCGACTCCAAAAGGACTGATGAATCAAGAAAATTTACGTTTGTTAACTATCTATCATGACAGTCCAAAAATTACAAGTCCAGATAATATTGGAATGAGTGCTGCTATTGTCTTAAATTCAACAACATCAGTAGAAGGAGAAGTAAGTTTAAAAACAATGAATCCAGGAAAGTGTATCGTTTCTCGGTTTGAAATTACTCCAAACGATTTTCAACAAGCTTGGGAATCTAATTTCGTTTGGATGTCAGAAAATGGTTATAAAAAGAGGGATCAAGATCCTTTTGAAATCTATTATAATAACTGCCAAGATCATCCTGAAAACAAATTCATTGTAGATATGTGTATTCCTGTGCAATAAATATTTTCTTGTCAACCTGACATAAATTACTCTAAATAACAATTCATCTTATAAATATTACAGTTCAGTATTTCTTTTTATAAAGGAATACCGAACTGTTACATCTTTGTGGCATCAAAACACAAACAAAAAGAACTAATGAAACAAGTATTATTCTATCTACTATTAATAAGTCAAGTAGCAATGGTAGCTCAAACAACAATTTCAGGAAAAGTAACCGATAAAAAAGGAGAGCCTATCTCTGGAGCTAATGTATATTTAAATGGTACGTATGATGGAGCTTCTACCAATGAAAAAGGAATATTTTCTTTTACAACAAATGAAAAAGGTACACAGACATTAACGGTTTCGTTTATTTCATTTGAAACCTATACAAAAACAACAGATGTTAAAATACTTTCAAAATTGATCATAAAGTTAAAAGATGATATAAATACCTTAGATGCAGTAACTATAAACGCCGGAACTTTAGAGGCTGGAGACAATGCCAAAGTAACTGCTTTAAAACCATTGGATATTGTTACAACCGCAGGAGCGATGGGAGATTTTGTTGGTGCATTACAAACATTACCAGGAACATCTACAGTTTCTGAAGATGGGAGACTATTTGTTCGTGGAGGAGACGCAGAAGAAACACAAATTTTTGTAGATGGTTTACGTGTATTTACGCCGTATTCTCCTTCTGCAAAGAACATCCCGACAAGAGGAAGATTGTCTCCGTTTTTATTTAAAGGAATTTCATTTTCTACAGGTGGATATTCAGCGGAATACGGACAAGCATTGTCGAGTGTATTATCATTAAAAAGTGTTGATGAACCACTAGAAGAAAGAACAGATGTATCATTTATGACAGTAGGTTTGGGTTTTGGAAATACTCAGAAATGGGAAAAAAGTTCCTTGAGTATGAATGCTTCTTATATCAATTTAGCTCCCTACCAAGCAGCGTTTCCAGATAAAAATGAGTGGCATAAACCAGTCCAAGCCTTTGGAGGAGAGACAGTGTACAGGTATAAATTTAAAAATGATGCCTTATTAAAAGTATATGGAGCGATGAGTTATTCTGATTTTGATTTAACTCAAGAAGATATCAATGTGACAGAAGGAGTTCGTTTTGCACTCAAAAACAGAAATTTGTACATCAATACTTCTTACCAAGGATTTTTACAAAACGATTGGAGCATTTTATCAGGACTTTCTTTAAGTAATGACAAATCAGATATTAAAGTGATGGATGCTATTATTGAAGACACCAACAATTCTGCACATTTTAAAGTAAAGTTAAAAAAACACTTTAGCAATCGTTTTAAATTAAATATAGGATCAGAATATTTTATGACCAACTTTAATGAAGATTACAAGGAACCAATCAATGGAAACTCTAAGTATGGTTTTAATAATAACATCTTCGCTTCATTTGTTGAAACTGATATTTTCTTTTCAAAAAAATTAGCTTCAAAAATTGGAGTACGTGCAGAGTATTCCGAATTGTTACAAGAATTCACTTTGTCTCCTAGACTTTCATTGGCCTATAAAACAGGAGGAAATTCGCAAATGTCGTTGGCTTATGGTCAGTTTTATCAAAACCCGAAGGATGCATATTTAAAGTTTAATACCAATTTTAAAGCAGAAAACACCTCGCACTTAATTGCAAATTATCAGTTTGTCAAAGACAAAAAAATCTTTAGAGTAGAAGCTTATTATAAGAAATACAATGACTTGGTAAAATATGACACAACTACTTCTTTGCCAACATCTATCTTTACAAATGATGGAAATGGATATGCTAAAGGATTGGATGTATTTTGGAGAGATAACAAAACATTCAAGAATACTGATTATTGGGTGTCTTATTCTTATTTAGATACCAAACGTGATTATAAGAATTACACATCAGCAGCAACTCCACATTTTGCATCAAAACACAATTTATCTGTGGTTGGAAAGCATTTTATTACCGACTGGAAAAGTCAGTTTGGATTGAGTTATAACTTTGCTTCAGGTAGAAATTATACAAATCCTAACCTAGGAGGATTCTTAAATCAAAAAACAAAAAGTTACAATGCACTAAATGCCAGTTGGGCCTATTTAATCAGCCAACAAAAAATACTTTTTGTGTCTGTTAGTAATGTATTAGGAACAAAAAATGTGAATGGGTATCAATATTCAAATCAACCAAACAACATGGGGGTTTTTGAAAGTAGAGCGATCATTCCATCAGCAGATAGGTTCTTTTTTGTAGGTTTCTTTTGGACAATTAGCACGAATAAAAACGACAACCAATTGAAAAATTTATAAAGGAGTGTTGTTCTGTAAAACTGAAATAAATCGACCTTTAACTAACCATGCAATGCTAAAAGAAGTTAACGCAGTAACTTCTAAATAAAAAACCAAATGAAGTTTTTTTATGCGCTCAATTTCATGAAGCTTAAATATGAAAAATGAAATAATGACAAGTACAACTAAAAGCATAATATAACCACAAAACTTTATAATTATACATCTGGTTTTCGCTTCCTTAAATTTTGAAGTAGCATATTTAGGGTTGGTGAAAAGGAATAAACAAATATAAGTTAAAACAGAGAAGAAGATAATTGCGCTGGTATTATGAATATGTCTAGAAACAGAAAAAGATCTGTTTGTATTTATAAACTCTAAACAGTTCTCTCTAACGTCAAGATCAATTGAGGTTGGGAAATAAGCAACAAATAAGACGGCAATTGCTGCTATTTTAAAAGCAAATTGATCTCCTTTGTATCCTCTATAGGTGTAGAAAAAGAAAGAAATTAATACTGTGATTCCAATAAAAAAATCGCGCGTAATTGTATGGTAATAATCACTAATTGAGCTTTGAATTTGGTTACAGCCAAAAATAGAAGTTCCGATCACTAAAATAAGGGGTAGCATTAAGCCTAAATAACCAATTATTTTTCGGTGCTGATATTTCGTAAGACTAAAATTATTTATATGCTCCATGTTTCTAATTTTAAATTAAAAACAAAGGAAAGAGATTGTATTGTGGTTTATTATTTGGGGTGATAGATACACTCGGGGGACAGAATAAGCATTGTATAAACATGTATTGTTTTAGTCGTGTTGGGTGCCTTTTTTTTACAGTGTTTTGAGAAAATCAAAAATAATTAACTCTTTATACGTTTTGTAACCTAATAAGACAATTCAGAAGTATTAATCAACAACTCGGTAAGAATTAAATGTGTACCTCTTATAATAAAAAGATATTTGAACTCTAATTAAAACCATAACCATGAAAAAAATAACAATAATTTTAGCTTTAATTTTCGCAGTAAACTTAACTGCACAATCACAATATGAAAACGGAATGAACAAAGCATTTGAACTTTGGGGAACCCAAAAGAATAAAGAAGCTGCTCAATTATTTGAGCGCATTTCAAATGCAGAAAAAGACAATTGGTTACCAGCTCATTATGCAGCAACTATTTTAATTATTGAAGGGTTTGCAATTAAAGACGAAGCAAAATTAACAACGCATTTAAATAAAGCTCAAGAGTTGTTAGATAAAGCAAAATCAATTTCAAAGGATAATCCAGAAATATTAATTAATCAAGCATTTTTGAATTTAGTGTATGTTGCTTTTGATGGACAAAAATATGGGATGAAATATTCTGGAGAAAATGTGCAATTGTACACAAAGGCATTACAAATAGATCCAAAAAACCCTAGAGTTATATTGGCAAAAGCGCAATGGGATATTGGAGGAGCAAAGTTTTTTGGGCAATCTACAGAACCTTTTTGCAAAGAGATAAAAAGATCTATTGAATTATTTAAAACAGAAAAAAAGAAAGGTAAGTTTCACCCTTTTGGAGGAATTGAAAGAGCGGAAGCAGCATTAAAGCAATGTGGTGAATAAAAATATTCTTAAAATTAAAAAGCTTCACTTTTACAGTGGAGCTTTTTGTTTTCAATAAAGTATTATGCTTTTTTCCAAGCTCTACTTTGAAAAGCTACATCTACTTCTGTTCTGAAAAAATGATTGAAATAATTACTCATTGTTTTTACTCCAATTCCTGCAATTACACCTAGTATATTTTCTTCAGTATATCCAGCATTCAAAAATGCGTTGGTTTCCTCTTGTGAAGGTAATCCTCTTGTTGTTGTCATTACTTTAGAAAAAGCACTCAATGCTTTTAATTTTGCATCAGATATTTCTGTATTATTTCTAATGGCATCTGTAACTTCTGTAGGCACCTTTGTCATATTATCTCCAACAAAGCTATGAGCAGCCATGCAATAATCACAGTTGTTTTCATAAGCAACAGATAAAAAAACAACCTCTTGTTCTTGTGGTGTAAAACCAGAATTTTCTCTAAATGAAGTATATGAAGCAATATAGCCTTTAAGTAAAGCCGTATTATTTGCCATACCACTGTACATGTTAGGAATCATTCCCATTTTCTTTTGTGCGTTTTCTAATAGAGTGCTAGAAATCTTATCTGCGTTCTCAATTGTTTTTAATTTTAAATTCATGTTTTTAATTTTTATTTATTTTATATCTAAGCATTCGCTTAGTTAATGTGCAAAAAAAATGATCACAAGCTTTTGAAAGTCCCATTGATAAAATCTTCCAACTGTTTTGGCTGAAACATTTTTGAAGCAACAGAAAGCCCTTGTAATGCAACCATTAAATAGTTTGCTTGTTGGTCTATGATTTCTTTGTTTTTTGTGCTATCTAATTTCAATTTATCGACAAAAGTAGCTCTAACCTTTGTTGCAAACTCAATTATTTCAGAAACTATTTTTGGATCTGCTTGTTCACCTAATTCGTTGATTGTATTTGTTAATAAGCACCCTTTATTACTATTTAGTTCTTTAGAAAACTCAATAAAATCGTAAAAATATTGTTTAATGGCATTCGTTCCAGCGGTGGATTTTTTTAATTTTTCTATCAACTCTAGTTTTACTTTTTTCTGATAACATTTAACACTTTCAATAAAAACGCCTTGTTTGTTTCCAAAGCTAGCATACATAGAAAATTGATTGATGCCCATTTCTTTTTCAAGCATTCTAACAGAAGTTGTTTCATAGCCGTTCCTCCAAAAGAGCTGCATTGCTTTTTCGATAACTTCACTTTCTATATATTTTTTTTGTCTTGCCATGTAAATCGAGTACAAAACTAATCAATTGCTTAGTTATAAAAAAGTATTTAATAAATTTTTATGATTTAACAAGAAATTAGTTTTGCTTAGAGGTTTTATGTTTAATTTCTTCCAGCCATCACTCCTCCATCAATATCCCAAATTGCACCGGTAACCCAAGAGCTTTGGTCTGTTAATAAGAAATGAATGGTTTTTGCAATGTCAGTAGCTTGTCCAACTCTCCCTATTGGATGAAAACTATTAAAGCCTTCTAATGTTTCTTCAATTTTATCTGTATCAATAAAAGAACCATAAATAGGAGTAACCACAACAGCAGGAGAAACTGCATTTACACGAATGTTATGATCTGCCAATTCCATCGCTAAATGTTGTGTAAACGAATGCAAGCCAGCTTTTGCCATTGAGTATGCAGAAGAAGGGGTTGCTTTTACGGCTTGTTTTGCCCACATAGAACCAATATTTACAATAGATCCTCCTTGGTTTTTGATTAATATATTGGAAGCTGCTTGTGTGATAAAGAAAAATGCTTTGTTAAAGTTATGATAGATGTCATAATCATCTACAGTGTGTTCTAGAAAAGGTTTTGGACTAAAATAACCAGCTGCATTTACCACATGTTTCAATTTTGGAGCTAGTTCTGTTAGGTTTTTAGCAAATGTATTCACAGCGGTTAAATCATTTAAATCTAATTGAATTGTTTGTACGCTCCCCAGTTTCGATAACTCTTCGCTAGCAGAAGTTAAGTTTTCTTTATTTCGGGCTACAATAAGTACTTCTACATTGTCTTTTAATAATAATTCTGCAGTGGCTTTTCCCATTCCGGTTGTGCCACCAATAATTAATGCTTGATGTTTCATTATTCTCTGTTTTAATTCGGTACAAATTTCTGCAGAAACTTCAGGTAAAAATGGTACTTTAGAATGTAAAAATGGTAAATTAGAAATGCTTTTGTTGAAACTCCTTGGGCTTCATTCCTGTTTCTTTTTTAAAGTATTTTGTAAAATATCCTGCTTCTTCAAAGCCTAATGCATAAGCAATTTCTTTAACGGTAGTTTGTTGATTGGATAGCATTCTTTTTGCCTCTAAAATTTTATGCGCTTTAATTAAATTAGCAGGTGTATTAAATAAATGTGTTTTACACGCTATATTTAGCGTAGAAGTATTGGTGCTTAAAAGTTCTGCATATTCTTGAATGGAAAGAAATTCTTCATTTTTCTTATGCAATATTTTTTTAAATTCAATTGCTAAGGTCAAACTACTACCAATAGGTTTTGCTAGTTGAATATCGTTTAATTTTATGCTTTCAATATCTAATAATAGTGTTATAAAATAATGATACACTAGATCTCTGTAGTTCTTTTTATTCAATGCAATTTCATCAAAAATATAAGATGAAATTACATTGAATTTTTGACTATTTTTTTCTGAAAGATTATAATGATTTAGACCAATTTCATTGAATATTGTAGCAGAAAAGCGTTCCATCATACTCAATTCATGCGTATTGATAAAGTGCTCATTAAAATGAAATAAGACACCCTCATTTGGTGAGTTTTTACAAAAATGATGAACTTGATTTTTAGCGATAAAAAGAACGGTGTTTTCTTGATGATTTACAACTTCATAATCGATGTAATGACTACCTGCTTTTCGAAACCAAATAATTTGAAAATAGCTATGACGATGTGGTTTTGTGGCATGATCAATATATTTATGAACATACTTCTCTGCATCATTGATGTCAAAATGTAATTTTGAATGATCGTCTTTATGTAAATGATATTTTTTCAGTTCATCCATTTTTTGAATTGAAAAGCTTAACAGCAACCAGAACCTGGAGCACAAGAACTTTCTGTTTGTAATTCTCCTATAGCTACTTTTGTTTTTGGAGTAGGTACATTGCACTTGTCTCTTGCCAAACAGTCTGTTTGTTTCGTTTCTAATAAAAAGTTAGATCCGTCAAAACCCAATCCATATTTTCCAATCGTTGCTCCTTGGTATTCAACTTCAATTTCTAAGTCACCAATTTCTAATGTTTTTTCTGACAATTCGATAATGTGCACTAATTTTTCTGGGTGCAATCTGTGGTCATAATCATCTGCTTCCCACAATTGAAAATTGACAACCTCTTCATCTCTTACGGTTCCTCCACAGTCAATAAAATGCTTGGTTATTTTTCCTACTTCAGTTACATGAAAGTGATTAGGGACTAGACTTCCATCTGGCAATTGAAATGCAATTTGTTCTAATGTGCTTAAGTGATTTTTAATTTCTGATAGTTTCATGATTTTTTATTTTTTTTAATTTTGTTATAGCGCGATGAATAAATTCAATTTTTTTAACAGCAATCTCCTTTTTCATTTACGTTTTGTCCAAAGAATGTATTAAAAAGTTGTGCCGTTTCTTTCCAGTTCTCTTGATCAATACAGTAACAAACACTTGTTCCTTCAACTGTTCCTTTAATGATGCCTAATTTTTTCAATTCTTTTAAATGTTGTGAAATTGTTGGTTGTGCCAATCCGATTTCGTCAACCAAGTCCCCACATATACAAGAATTTATTTTAAATAAATGTTGTAAAATAGCTACTCTTGCAGGGTGCCCAAAAGCTTTTGCTATTTGTGCAATACGATTTTGTTGTTCTGTAAAATTTTCTGTTTTAGTAATTCCCATTGTAATTGATTAATTATTACATTGCAATATTACGATTAAAGATATACGTGTGCAAGAAAAATTTAAATATTCGTGAAAAAAAAACTCCATCAATAAAGATGGAGTTGAATCTCATTTTTGTTAAAGGATTTAATGAATACTGATTAATCGTCTATTTGATTTCTCGTTTCTGGATTATTTCCTGTCATCAAACTGAAAAATATTTTTACGGTTAAAGAAAGTCCTGATATGCCAGAAACATTATCTTTTACATAATTTTTAAAAGCATTCAATTCGTCTCTAGAATATAGGTTTCCATTATAAAATATAGATTGAATCGTTTTTGAGTTTTCAATATTGAATAAGGGGTTGTTTTTAAGCAGTAAAATATCTGCTACTTTACCCGCTTCTATGGTTCCATAATCTTTTGAGATAGAAAAGTATTCTGATGGGTTTATTGTTGCAGTAGCTAGGGCTTCTGCTGGTGTTAATCCTGCTTTTACCAATTGTTCTAATTCAGTATGAATCGTAAATCCAGGGAAAGAGTAAGGATCGTTTGTGTCAGTGCCAGCTAATATTTTTACACCTCTTTTATGCGCTAATCCTGTTAATTCTAACCCTTTTTTGTAATATTTAATTGATGTTGCTATGTTGCGATCTTTCATACCTTCTAAATCTCCACTCCAAATCTTTTTAAGCATTGAAGGAATGTATTTCACATTCTCGTTATTTAAAAAAGTAGCATCATTTATAGATGCTTCATATTGTTTTGTAACATGAGTTGGACAGAAGTAGGTGTTGTTTTTAACCATTATATCTGCTAGTTTATTAAACCTTCTGATGTCAAATGTTGCAAGTATGTCCTCATATGAAGTGAAAAGGGAGCTGTCACGTTTTTGTTCCAAAATTCTTAATTCAATGTACTTTCTTTGTTTATCGGATCTTGGGTGACTAGCATCAATAAATAAATGTGCATGCTCAAAACTTTGTTGTCCAGCATTTGACGCATCGATTGGATCAATAGAAAGTGGATAGTGCCCTGCAAAAGAGACGTTTTTCTTTTTAGCTTCTTTCGCTAATTTAAAATACCTGTCTTTTAAAACATATGAATAGATTTTAATAAATCGACTCTTATCTTCAGCTGTTTTATTTACAACTTTTAGTACATCTTTATCGTCATAGTTACTCCCAATTTGAAAATTAGCAAACCCAATAATTCTTGGACCTAATAATGTTTTGTCTTTAATTTGTTGTTGCCATAGTTTACGCTCTTTATTGATGCGGATAATACCTTGCATGTCTCTTATATTTGTAATTCCATTAGCCAATTGTAAAGGCATTACTGTTAACGGAGCAATTGGTAATCCTAAATGCGAATGCATATTCCATAAACCCGGGATGGCAAACTGTCCTTTACCATCGATTGCTTTAAAAGCTGTTTTAATAATGGAGTCTGTTGGATAGATAAGGGTAATTCTGTTATTTTCAATTTGTATAGATTTGTTCTTTAAAACAGTATCATTTACAGCATCTATAATATGTACATTGGTTAGAATATAATTGTCGGTACTATTTTTTTGAGCAAGAGGTTTTGCTAAAGGATAGTAGTATAGAAAACCTATAAATGCGACAATTAGCAATATTAATACACCGAATAACTTTAGAAATTTAAGAATCGTTTTTTTCATTTTTATATTATGTGTTAGTCAGATGGGTAGACTATAAATAATATAAAGAGGTTACAAAAAATATACTTTTTTAGAAGGAGGCTTCAATCAAAATACATTTTGATTGAAGTACTACTGAATGTTAGATTTTTAGAATTATTATTGAAACAGCTATTTTATTTTTTCTAGAATACTTTCAACGGTTTTATTTAGCTGATGATGTATATCTGGACCGGCTGTATTTGTGACAATAAAAACGCCAATTTTATTTTCTGGAATAAGAGTTAACCAGCTAGAAGTTCCAAAAGCTCCTCCGTTTTGAAATATTTTACGAGGCTGATTTTCTTTGGCTGTAAAAATTTGCCAGAATAGCCCATTGTCAAAATTATCCCAAAGGCCTAAAATCTCTTGATGTGACGTTTTTATAATTGGATTATTCTCGTCTAAATGATATGCAGTATATTTCATCATATCATCTAAAGTAGATTTAAGACCACCTGCTGAGTTCATATCTTTGTTTGCTGAAAAAGGCATTTTCACATTCCCTTCAGTATAGCCTTGTGCTAAGTTCTCTTTATCCTTTTTTGTCAGTATAATCTTAGTGTGGTTCATTTGTAAAGGCGTTAAAATAAGCTCCTTAAGGGTGTTCTCGTAATCTTTGTTGTATATGTTTTCTAAACAATACCCTAGTAAATTTGTCCCTGCATTAGAATATCCAAATTTTGTCCCTGGAATAGTATCAACTTTTACCGTGGATAATTCTTTGAAGAAATCTCCTTTTGTGTATGTTTTTTGTAAATTATTAATTATAAAAGGCAATTTTGAATGATCAGGATTTTTGAAAATTTCAGGTTTGTTTGGAAACATATAAGGAATACCTCCTCTGTGAGTTGCTAAGTTTTTGAAAGTAATAGGAATGCTTTGGAATTGTAAATTAGCAAAATCTCCAGATAATCTAGTTCTGATATCATCATCTAAAGTGACTTTTTTTTCAATAATAGCATTCGCCAATAAAGTGCCTGTAAAGGTTTTTGTTAAGGATGCAATTTCATACAATGTTTCATTATTAGGAGCATCTTCTTGCCCTTTCGTCAATTCTCCTTTGTGAAAGGTATATGTTTTTCCATCAATAATAACTCCTGCTGATATAGCATTGATTTCTGGATTTAGTAATAAACTATCTAGTTGCAAGTTTATGAGGTTCCTTATTGGATCATGCTTTATCGTATTGTCTTTACAATTGATAAAAATACTTGTAATGCATGCAAAGTAGAATAGTTGCTTAAATTTCATTTTTTGTAAGTAATAGTGTTAGTATAAAGTAGAATACTTAACTATTACAAATGCGTTACAAAAAAATGTAGAATGTTTTTCTGTTTAGAGAAGTTTTAAGTCGTAATTAATTTTTATCTGTTTTATTGGGCTTTTGTTGTAAACTGCTTCTTCCTAAAATATATCCAGAAATACCACCAATCAATGCTGAGATTTCTTTACCTCCTAATACTTCTGTAATTCCAAATAAAATTATGGCAATAATAATAGAGAATATAGTAATGAATTGTAAACCTGAATCACCAGAGAAAATTGATTTACGAACTTTTTCGTCTTTATAGGCAACAATAAAGAAGCCAACAATAACCAACCCCACTAAAAATGCAAATGACCAACTAATTTGTTTTTTAAAGTTCTGACTCACATATGAAGTGTTGTTTAGCTCTGTTACTTTTGCACCTACCCCAGAAAGCATATCAGTTTTCTTTAATACTTCCTGTACTTTATTTTCAATAATTCTTCTAAACCCTTCAGAAACACTCATAGATTTTAGAATTTTCATATCCTCTCCACCAATACCTTTTAGCTCAGGAATGATAATTTTAGATTTGATATCGTCTAAATGTTTTAGGTATTTCTTTTGAGATTTTGTTAAAGAATCTGTTTGTTGTTTTTCTGCTTCTGCTAATAATTTCTCTAAGCTTTCAGAGCGTTCAAGCTCTGTAAACAAACCACTAATTTCATACATCATTCCGTACATTTCAGAAATTAGTTGCAATCTTTGATTTTCTAAATCGTGATAATCGTTTGTTAATTTGATAGTTGAATTTGGTACTGCATGTTTCTCTTGCGCAGTTGTATTAAAACTGAACGTGAAAATGGTTGCCAATACGAATAAGAAAATTGAATTTTTCATTGAGATATATTTATCTCAAACTTATTAAGATTTATTTGGTTCTTTTAGGGTATAAGTACCCCTTTTGTACTACAATATATTGAAATACATGGTTATTAGCGGTGGTTAGAAATTCATATTCTTCACCATAATAATTTCTGCCGCAATGCTCACAGCAATTTCTTCTGGAGTTTGACTTTTTATGTGTAATCCAATAGGTGCTTTTACATGATTCAGCTCTTCTAGAGAGAACCCTTCTTTTTGTAGCACTTCCCACATGGTTTTAAGTTTTGCTTTACTTCCCAAAACACCGATAAATTTATACTTTCTTCTAAGTAGTTGGCTTAGTACCAGTTTATCATCAGTATATTTATTGGTCATAATAGCCACATAACTATCATTTCCTTGTTTGATGTGATTTCCAATTTCTGTATAATCAATCACATGTTTTTGATGTGCAAAATTGTTCACTTCTAGCGTGTTTAAATTGTCTCTATTGTCTATTACAACAACATGAAAATTTAGTTGTCTAAATAATTGAGAAACAGCCAAGCCAACATGGCCTCCACCAACAATAGTTATGGTTTCTTTGAAACCAATTAATTCTTTAAAACTCCAATTTTTTTCTGAATTAATTGCTGCTTGATACTTTTCTGAAATGCCATTTTTAATACATTCAATTCCAGTAGGAGAGACGTGCAATGTTTTTTGTTGATTGCCTTGTAAGCAAGTTAAAATCTCTTCTATTAAAGAAATATGAGAAGTATTCAATGGATGAAAAACCACTGCTTGTTCTCCAGAGCAAATCATACCCGATTTATCTTTTCCGTTTCCTTGGTGAATTTGTTTTCTGAAAAAAATAGGTTGTTCTTCTTGTTGTAAGAGTTCTTTTATTTCTTCAACCAATGTAAACTCCATAACTCCGCCACCTACAGATCCAAAAATAAATCCATCTTCTGCAACGAGCATTTTAAAGCCTTTTCTCCCCGGAGAACTCCCAAAGTTTTGAATTACTGTTAATAGATATACATTTTGTTGTGCTTGTAATTTTTGTAGTAGTTGTTGCCAGAATTCCATAGCTGAAAGTTAATTAAAAATTGTTTCACTAAGCGCATAATATATGGCCATTAGTGCAGAAAATAGTGCGCTTGCTAAAAATCGCCAACTTAACTGAATCCTATTTTGTATGATGTAATTTGCAATGAAGGAAATAGGGATGTTTACCAGAAATGAAATACAGGCGATATAGAACAGTTCAATAGTTACCAGATCTAAGTTTCCTGAAAATATTTTGATAAACAGTAAATGTCTCCAAATCCAAATAGGATTAAAGTAGGCAATTGCCAACCCTGTTTTGAGCAATGTTTTTTTTATTCTGTTATACCGTACAGTTCTTCTATCTATCCAGGCAAAATAATTCGGAATTTCAAAAGCATAAATGGTTGCACCGATGAACATCATTCCTAATAATCGATAAATTGAGAATTCATCAAGTAAAAAGGCAGCAATAGTATCACCAGCACTATATATGAGTGCCCCTTTAAGAATGTTTGATTTTGTATAGGTTAGATTTTTCAAACGGAGATTATTTTTCGTATAAACTTAGCAATACTTTTTCAGGTGTAAATGGAGCATTGAACTGTAGTTTATGATTTTGATTAAAAGCTTTTATGGCATGTTGAATTGCAAAATAAGTTCCAATTCCATACATCAAAGGAGGTTCTCCAACTGCTTTCGATTTTTTGATAGCCATGGGATTTCCTTCTGTTTCTAATGGAAGTACCCTTACTTTTTTTGCTGCAGAAAATACATCCGGAACTTTATAGGTAGACAAGGCATTAGACAACAATCTTCCATTGGTGTCATAGGCAATTTCTTCCATAGTCATCCAACCAATCCCTTGTGCTAAAGCGCCTTCAACTTGGCCAACATCTACACCTAAATTCATGCTTTTTCCAAAGTCGTGAACAATATCAACCGCATCAATTTCATAGGTTCCACGCAAACAATCTAAGCTAATCGTTGTAATAGCGGTTCCGTAAACATGATAAGCAAATGGATGCCCTTTTTCTTTGGTTTTATCAAAGTGAATGATAGGTGTTGCATAATGTGCGTTTTCTGTCAATGCTACTCTTTCTATCATGGCTTGTGCAACCACAGCTTCCCAGGTAAGAGAAGTTCTTTTGCCATCAATAAAAACAGCATCTTCTTTAAAAGTGATGTGTTCTGAGTTTTTAGTAAGCAGCTTGCTAGCCACTTTCTTCAATCTTTCAATCAAGTTGTTACAGGCCATTTCTACCGCTTTTCCATTCAAATCTGCAGTAGCACTTGCAGCAGTAGGAGAGGTGTTTGCAACTCGAGTTGTATTGGTACTTTCTAATTTTACTTTATCAGCAGAGATACCCAAAATATCTTGGGCTACTTGTAGCATTTTTGTATTGACACTTTGCCCCATTTCTACTGCTCCAGTACTTACACCAACACTTCCATCTTGGTAAATATGAATCAACGCTCTTGCATGATTCATTGGGGTGTTTGTAAAAGAAATTCCGAATGCAATGGGCATTACAGAAATTCCTTTTTTTGTTTGATGATTATTGGTATTGTAATCTGCTACCTCTTTTTGAAGTACTTCTAAATTGAATTTTTCTTTTGCAGTTTGCCAAGCTTTTACAGCCTGCACTTCAGTAGCAATTTGTCCATAGGAAAACTCGTCGTTTTCGGTCAATAAATTGGCTTCCTGAATATTGATTTTATCGATGCCTATATTATGTGCTGCAGCAGCAATAGCACTTTCAATAACATACATTCCTTGTGGTCCTCCGAAACCTCTAAAAGCGGTGTTTGGAGGCAAATTAGTTTTACAACTATACACTGTGGTGTGAACATTTGGGATGAAATAACTATTGGTTGCATGAAATAAAGTTCTTTCTGCAATGGCTGGAGATAAATCTGCAGCAGCACCAGAATTTTGTAAAAACTCTACTTCAAAAGCTTGAATTTTTAAGTCTTTTGATAAACCAATTTTAAAAAACGAATTGTAAGGATGTCGTTTCCCTGTCATTCGTATATCATCGTGCCTGTTTAAGATATATTTTACAGGTCTGTTTAAAAGTTGAACTGCCACTGCAGCCATTACAGCCCAAGGAGTTGCTTGGTCTTCTTTCCCTCCAAATCCTCCACCCAAGCGAATTACATCTACTTCAATTTTATGCATTGGAATGCCCAGAACCTTAGCTGCAGTTTTTTGTACCTGCGTTGGTCCTTGTGTAGATGAGGTGATTTTTATTGTGCCATTTTCTTTCGGTTCTACATAACAACCTTGTGTTTCTAAATACAAATGCTCTTGACCGTTGGAAAAAGTTTCCCCTTCAAAAACATAATCGCAATTTTTAAAGGAATCTGTTGTGTTTCCCAATTCAAAAGACCTTGGCGCATTGATAAAACTTCCTTTCTCTTTTGCTTCTTTGGCAGTAGTAATTACAGGAAGCTCTTCAATCTCTATCTCAATTAAAGCACGCGCTTTTTTTGCGATCGCTTCTGAAGTTGCGACAATAAATGCAATCGGTTGTCCCCAAAAATGAACTTCATCTTCGGCCCATAGTGGTTCGTCTGGAATGATGCCACCAATTTGATTTTCGCCTAAGACATCTTTGTACGTAAATATTCTCACAACACCTTCTAGTGTTTCTGCTTTGCTATAATTTACCTGTACTATTTTTCCGTGTGCTTTTGGCGAATCGAAACACAAACCAAAAAGGGCATCTTGTCGTATCATGATATCGTCTACAAAAAGAGATTCCCCACGCAAATGTGTATAACTGTCTATGTTTTTCATTTGCTTAAAAAGTTTTGAAGTTGAAATTGTTTTGGAAATAAGGTGATAAAATGTGCGAAAAACAATTGTTTTGCAAGTAGTCTTTTATAAATATTGGTTCCTCTTACATCACTAATCGGGCTTATTTCTAGTTGTAGTATTTCTTCTGCGGATAAAATCGTTGCTAGATTTAATTCCTTACCAATTAAAAAAGCATTGGTATTTGTCAAGTACTTTGGAACAGCAGCAACTCCTCCAGTAGAAAAATGAGCATTGGTAATGATGTTGTTTTCAATAGAAATGCTTCCGGCCGAATTTACACTAGCAATGTCTAGGTGTGTACGCTTGCTTACTTTTTCGAAATTGAAATAAGTATTGCTTGATGGAATCGTGAAAGAAATGCTTTTGATGATTTCATTCGCAGCCAAATCATATTTTTTATAATCTGTATGAAATTGTTGAAATGGAAGTGTTCGTTCATTTTCATCAGTATCAATAATTGTCAATGTAGAATTCAATGCTAAAAAGAAAATAGACATGTCTCCAATTGGAGAAGCATTTACAAAGTTTCCTCCTAAGGTTCCCATGTTTCTGATCTGTTCTGAGGAAATCAATTTTAAAAATTGATTTAATTTCGGGAATAACGTTTGTGATTTTTTGTTTTCTGCAAGTTGAGTAACGGTTGTGTTTGCTCCAATAGTACAGGTTGTTTCTTTAAATCGAATGCCATTTAAATTGCTATTACTGCTCAATAAATGCATTTCTTCATCGGCCATTTTATCTGCAAAACGGACAAATAAATCAGTTCCGTTTGCCACTTTAATTCCTGTGCTGTTATATTTCTGAGGAGCAATCGTTTTTAACTTTTCTGGAATCTCTTTAAAATAATTCGGAATAAAATCATTGGCAATCAACCAATCTATTTTATGGTTTTGATCTTTATGAGCTAGTTTTTCTTCGAGCTCAAATCCTGCTTTTTCAATAGATTTATACCCCGTACATCGACAAATATTACCACTAATCGCATCATTACAGCTAGCAGTATTGTTTTCTTGTAACGCAAATCCTGTCATCGAAACCACAAAACCAGGTGTGCAAAATCCACATTGTGTGGCATAATTATCTGCCATAGCTTGTTGCGGAAAAGTCAACGATTTAGCAATGTTGATGCCTTCTATAGAAACAATATGTTTTCCATGTGCATTTCCCAAAGGAGAAATACATGAAGTAATTGATTGATATTGAAGCGTATCATCAGCAGTTAAAGCCCCAATCAAAACGGTACATGCACCACAATCACCTTCTCTACAACCAATTTTGGTTCCTTTTAAATGCTGGTGTTCACGTATAAAATCAAGTAGCGTAATTCCGGTATTGACCTCGGTTTTGATAACCGTGTCATTTAAAATAAATTCTGTCATAAGCAAAGGTCAAGATACGAAAATGTTGGAATACTATCAGTATTTTATAAAGGCATCTTCTTTTTATGCTCGATGGATTTAGTTTTTGGGAATTTTTACAAATTTATTTTGCCTTTGTAAAGAAAACGTTTTCAGGCATAGGCGTAGCTAATGTTTAATATCTTAGCGATGAGGAAGGAGAAAAGATAGACTAAAAAAACATAAAAACTATGTGTAATGAATACCTGATTTTATAGAAACCTTTTTTATCTTTGATTAGAACAGATTGATAAAAGAATGAGTTTTTCAGTTTCTAAATTAACTGTTTTCAGCGATTGTTTTATCTAAATGCATTTTGTGAGAAATAGCGATACTTACAATTACAAAAGCGGTAAAAGAAAAGAAACCAAAAAGGACATTAGAATTGTTAGTTGTTAAAATATTTACAGATTCATATATCGTTTCTAGTTGATTGAGTTGGCTACTTATAATTCCTTCAAAACCAATAAACGCCATCATAATAGCAATGACAAAGACATCTGCCATTGACCACTTACCTGTTTTAAAAATAAAGAATTGAATTATTTTACTGTTCTTTAATTTTTTATTGACGAGGTATAAAATTGATGAGATTAGCTTTGTGATTGGGAACAGCACACTAAATAAGAATATCAAGCTCCCAACAGCAATTAAGTTAAATTTATGTTGAGACATCATTAATGTTACAACTTGATAAATACTTTTGCTTTTGTAAAAGAGTACTTGGTCTTTAAAGCTAATTGACTCGTTTAGAAAGGAAAAACTTATTTCCGAAATTCGGGCATCAATCTCTATCATTGGTAAGGTAATCCCTAAAAACAATAATAAAAAGCTAAATAAAACTCCTAGTAAATAGTCTGTTTTAGAGACCGTTTTTGAAAAAAAGAAAACACATATAAAACTAAAAAAAGCAACTGTTAATATTGATTTGTGAAGTATGTTACTTTCATTTTGCTCTTTTAATTTTTGTCGTAAAATTGTTACCGTATTTTCGTTTGTTTCACCTTCATGTTGTTTTATAATACTTTCTACTGTTGAGTAATCTGTTCTTGAAAAAGTGCCTTCCGTATACTTTTTTAGTAATAAGACTATATATTCTTTAATACCATCTTTATTGTTTTTTACGTCTAAAAACAGCATGACTTTATCTGTAAGCGCGGGAATATCTTCTCTTATGCCATCAAAAGCAGATGCATATAAAGAATTCTTTACTGAAGCAAAAAGGCCTCCAGAATTTTTCTTTTGAGTGGTTTTTTCATAGTCATCAATTAGTGTTTTTAACAAAGCAGAAACATTCTTTTTTAGTTCTTTTTTGTCCATTTCATCATCACTAAAATCTTCCAATTTTAAAGCAATGATGTCGGCCAAAACACTTTCCCATTTGTCAACGTTTAATAAGCCGTACTCAATACTAGAAAGTTCTATTAAATCATTTTTATATTGCTGTTGTATTTGTTCACTTTCATATGTTTTATATGATGAGAAAACAGAAGTAAATAATAGAATGCTGAATAAAATTGGTTTTAACTGATTCATTATGATATAAGTAATTAGTTATAGAATTCAGTAAAACGACGATAAGAACTCGGATTTGTTACAATGTGATTAGAGAATTATCCATGATAAACCTAAGTTAATGGTGCTAAACCTTTTTTCTTAGCTAACAGTAATCCTAAAAAGGTCAATGCCCCATTCAGTACCAGCACAAAGAATCCGAAGTCAAAACCAATTTTTTCTTTGCTATAAAAACTAATAATATAAGTCAGAATTGGTGCTGTTAAACAAATAAATGGTACAGCTTTGTCTTTTACGTTGAGTTTGGTAAATAGCCCGAAAGCATACAATCCTAATAAAGGCCCGTAAGTGTATCCAGCAAACGTAAATATCTTAGCAATGACACTTGCATCCGCAATAAAATATTTAAAGATTAAGATGGTTGCAATCAATACAAAAGAGAATAGTACGTGAATCTTTTTACGAATCTTCTCTTGTTGTTTTTTATCTTCTTTTTTGTCAATTTCCAGTATGTCAATGCTAAAAGATGTAGTTAAAGATGTCAATGCCGAATCTGCACTAGAATAGGCAGCAGCAATCAATCCTAATAAAAAGAACATTGCAGTTGCTAATCCTAATGTTCCTTTAGTTGCTATAATAGGAAACAGTTGATCTTTGTGTGCATCAATTCCATTGCGCTGTGCGTAATCCGTTAATAATACACCTAGAGCTAAAAAGAAAAAGTTGACAATTACCAATACAATGGTAAACCAAAACATGTTTTTCTGTGCATCTTTTAAATTTCTACAGGTTAAGTTTTTCTGCATCATATCTTGATCCAAACCTGTCATTACCACCGCGATAAATGCGCCAGCTAAAAACTGTTTCCAGAAATAATTCCCGGCATTTACATCCTCAAAAAAGAAAGTTTTAGACAAGTCGCTATCGGCAACATAGGTAAATATATTAGAAATATCCATTTCATCTGAAATGGTATAAATACAAACTCCAACTGCTATTAACATGAATAATGTTTGCAAGGTGTCTGTCCAAACAATGGTTTTTATTCCGCCTTTAAATGTGTACAACCAAATTAATAAAATAGTGATGGAAACAGTTACCCAAAACGGAATTCCGTAGGCATCAAACAATAGTAATTGCAATACATTGGCAACTAAAAATAGTCGGAATGCAGCACCTACAGTTCTAGATAATAAAAAGAAACTAGCCCCTGTTTTGTATGAATAGCGCCCAAATCTATCTTCTAAATAGGTGTAGATAGAGGTTAAATTCAGTTTGTAATAGAGTGGTAGTAACACCAATCCGATAATTGCATATCCAACTACATAACCCAATACCATTTGCATGTATGCCATAGATTGTCCTTCTACCCAGCCAGGCACAGATATAAATGTAACTCCAGATAATGAAGCACCAATCATTCCGAAGGCAACTAAATACCAAGGAGATGAATTGTTGGCTTTGAAAAAAGTTTCGTTGTTGGCAGATTTCCCAGTGATGTAAGAAATAAATATTAAAACACTAAAATAAGCAACAATTAATAAAATAATGTGAAGTGGCTGCATGGGTACTTACGAATTATGAATTACGAATATAGTTTTTTTAGAATAGAGAAAATAGATAAAAGAAGAAAGACTTATAAATCGAAACTAAATATTTCTTTTCTCTCTTTTCTTTGTTCTTTTTTCTCTTTAAATGTACATTTGCGCTTATGGATTTTTCATCAAAACTACTAGAAAACGCAGTTAACGAAGTGTCACGATTGCCGGGGATAGGTAAGCGAACAGCTTTGCGTTTAGTGCTACATTTGCTAAAGCAACCTAAAGAGAATACGGGGTATTTGGCAGAGGCTTTGCTGCATTTGCGCAAGGATGTAAAGTCGTGTGAAAAGTGCCATAATATTTCTGATACTGTGCTGTGTGAAATTTGTAATAACATCAATAGGAATCCTGAAATTGTTTGTGTTGTAGAAGATATTCGTGATGTAATGGCGATTGAGAGTACAGCACAATTTAGAGGTTTGTATCATGTGTTGGGGGGAAAGATTTCTCCAATTGAAGGTGTTGGACCTCATAATTTACAAATAGAGTCTTTGGTTGATAAAGTTTCTAAAGGAGAAATAAAGGAATTGATTTTCGCCTTGAGTTCTACTATGGAAGGAGATACTACTAATTTCTATATCTTTAAGCAAATAGAAAAATTCGAGATAACAACGTCTACCATTGCACGTGGAATTTCAGTTGGAGACGAATTAGAGTATGCCGATGAGGTAACTCTCGGAAGATCTATTGTAAATAGAATTCCTTTTGAGCAAAGTATGAAAAATTAAGCAATGCAATAATTTGAAATGTAATAATTGAAAAATTAATTGATTATTGTATTGATATATTAACTGATTGAATCACTATCTTCAGAAGTATCCCAATCTTTTTTAGCACGTACTTTTTTGTAGAGTTTAATTCCGAGCATTAGTAAGATTCCAAAAAGGAAAATCCCAACGACACCCCATATCCAGTTGATAGCGCTTTTAAGAGTTACTAAAAATACAATTGCAAATAAGATGATTGTTGCTACTTCGTTCCAAATACGTAGTTTAAAAGAAGTGTATTTGATGATGTCGTTTTGTAATTGAGTGAAAATTTTCTGACAAGAAGCATGGTAAAAATACAAGGCCAATACAAAAGATAGTTTTACCAACATCCAAGGTTGTTGTAAATAATACGGGTTGTCGTAAAGCATCCAAAAAGCAAAAATACTCGCCAATACAGCAGATGGCCAAGTAATGATGTACCACAATCTTTTCGCCATAAGTTTGTATTGCGTTTGTAAAATCTCTTTAGTAGGCTCTTCTTTGTCTTCGGCTTCTACATGGTAAATGAATAAACGAATGATATAGAAAAGACCAGCAAACCAAGTGACTACAAAAATAATGTGTAATGCTTTTACGTATAAGATATTCATAGTTTTGTATTGAATTTATTTCAAAGTTTCAGTATTTTTATTTTTGTTAACTGTTAACTGTTAACTGTTAACTGCTCATTGTTATTTACCCATTCATCAATCCAAGTATTCATAACAGCAACCCAATCGTCGTTGTCATTCATACACGGAATGTGCTTGTAATCCGTTCCGCCGCCTTCAAAAAATTGCTCTTTTCCTTCCATGGCAATTTCTTCTAGTGTTTCTAAACAGTCAGCTACAAATGCAGGGGTAATCACTGCCATTTTTCTTTTGCCTTCTTCTTTAGGGATGCGATCAAATTCGAAATCGGTAAAAGGTTGTAACCAGGGATTTTTAAGCATTCTAGATTGAAATGAATTGCTATAGGTTCCTTCTTTGAGTCCCAATTCTTTTACAATCTCTTTGGTTGTTTCAAAACATTGATGACGGTAGCAAGTATCGTGTGCCTTTGATGGGGTGTCACAACATGATCCATCTATTTTACAATGACTTTTTGTAGGGTCCGATTTTAAAATATGACGTTCTGGAATTCCGTGATACGAGAACAAAATATGATCATAGTCAAAACCTTCTAAATTGTTTTTAATGTTGTTAGACATTGCCTTGATGTATCTTGGCTCATTGTAAAAATGCGGAATCTCAGTAGTTTTTATATTCGAAAAGAATTCTTTTCTGATTTCTTCTGCTTTTACCAACACGGTTTCTGTAGAGGACATCGCAAAATGTGGATATAGAGGCACAATTAAAATATCATCAACACCTTTGTCTGCTAATTCTTGAAACCCTTTTTTAATCGTCATCGTTCCGTAGCGCATTGCCAATGCAACCGGAGTTTCAGTATTCTTTTTTACCTTTTCTGTAAAACGTTCAGAAATCACCACTAAAGGTGAGCCTTCTTTCCACCAAATTTTTTTATAAGCTGCCCCAGATTTCTTTGGACGGGTTCTTAAAATGATTCCTTTGATCAATAAAAAACGTTTCCAATATGGAATGTCAATAACACGCTCGTCCATTAAAAACTCATCCAAATAGTTGCGAACATCTTTTGTTTTTGTGCTTTCTGGTGATCCTAAATTGATTAATAAAACTCCTTTCATTGTTGTTTGTTGATGCGTTTATTTATTAATTTGATTCGTTACTTCATACAATGCTATTGATAAGCTATGAATCACATTCATAGAAGAATTTCTTCCGTACATTGGTATGGCAACTGTTTTGTCTACTAAATCGATGTTTTCTATTCCGTTGCGTTCACTTCCTAAGAGTAATACAATTTTTTCATGTGCTTTAAAATCAAACTCTTGAATATTAGTGCTTTGGTCTGTAATTTCAATTCCAATAATTGTATTTCCTTCTTCTTTTAATTGATTGATGATTTGCGTAAAATCGGCATAGGTTTCGTGTTGAATTTGTGCTAAAGTATTTCTAGCAGTCTTTTTTACAATACGATTCTCTATTGTTGGTGATGTTTCGTGTAAATAGATTTTCTCTACGCCAAAACTTTCAGAAATTCGGAAACACATTCCGATATTTTCTGGAGTTCTAATCGCATCGCAAACAATGGTAATTGGAAATTGTTTTTGACTGTTTTCTATTTCTGTATGTTGTAATTGTTTCAAAACTTATGAGTTTAAGTAGTGTTTTTTTATTACTTCAATATGATGTAATTCATGTCCTAGAATATGATAACCTAGTGCTCTAACGCTTGTATTGTTATTATTTGCTGTTCCAATTCGTTTTAACGCAGTTTCAGAAAAACCTTCAAAAAGGGTTATTGTTGCAATTCTTACAGCTTCATATTCTGCCAGTATGTTTTCAATACTTCTGTTATCAGATTCAGCAAAATTTGCATAATCATCTTGTTCGAAGCCAGGGAAATTAGTTTTGTCATTTCTAGCAAAAGCCAACGCTCGGTAGCAATAAATACGTTCGTCATCAATAATATGAACGAGTATGTCTTTAATAGACCATTTGTCTTCTTGGTATTTGAAATTTAATTTATCACTAGATAGAGGTTTTACAAGTTCTTTTGTCGTCTCAAGACTTTGTCTTAATTGCTTGATGAGTGTCCCATCTTTTACTGTGTATTTCATATACATGTTTGCATATGATGGATATTCGCTTTGTCCGGGAAATTCAATTGTTCTGTTCATGAATTTTTAATTTTCTCTTAAGCTTGTGATGTGTTTTTTAGGAGTAATTCCAAACTTCTTTTTAAATGCAGCAATAAAATGACTTGCTGAGCTGTAGCCTACTTTTAACCCAACCTCATTTACGTTGTGTTGGTTGCTTTCTAAGAGCTTTTTTGCGTGTTCCATTTTGTAATCAAACAAAAAACTGTACACGGTATCTCCGTAAATTTGCTTAAACCCTTGTTTTAATTTTTTTAAATTTAGGCCGATTTCATTCGCTAATTCTTGTAAGCTTGGCGGCTCTGACATTCTTGAAATGATGATTTCTTTTGCTTTTCGTATTTTAATTACATTTTGTTCATCTACTAAAAATGGACAATAATCTATAGCTGATGCTTCGTCTTTTTGAAAGTGCAAACTCAACAATTCATAAATCTTTCCTTTGATAAATAAATCTTGTACAGAACTGTTTACATTCGAGTTTATAATTTGTCGTAAAACCATTAAAACAGTAGGTTTTATAAGATCATCATTGTAGTATTTTCTATTGATGTTTTCTTCACTTAAGAAGTGTATATGATTGGCTTCTTTAGAAAATAAAGAATGAAATTTCTCTATCGGAATCAACAAGGAAATCAATGTTGTTTTCGGAAGTATTTCAAGGTTGATGGGGAGTTTTTGCTTCGGATTGTATAATAAAATAGAATGCTGTTCTAATACATCAAAAGCGTATCTACCAGCGTTGAAATGAAATTTAGCGCTTCCTTCTAAGCAGAAATGTAACTGAATATATGTGCTATCTATTTCTTTTTCAAAACGTTGCGTATCTGTGTTGTCGTTTTTGAATTGCAACAGGTGAATTCCGTTCTCTAAATTCAATTCTTTGATTGAACTTTTTGCGATACTTTCTGACATTGGCTTACTGTTAATTTTAATGCTTTTTATTTAGAATGGTTCTATATAAAAACACTTGAACCCCTTAATAACAGTGCGAAAATACATATTTTTGCAAGTTTATTGTCGATTTTATAGCTAAAATTCAGAAAACGACATTAAAAGTCCTTTGAGCGATACTTTTATCAAAACAAACTATTTATTTTTGACGGACATTACGAATAACATTGAATGCATACAGAGAATCATCAAACAAGTTTATATAATATTGGAGTTAGTTATAAAAAAGCTGATGCTGATGTAAGAGGGAAGTTTTCTTTATCAAAAGAGAATCAGATAGCATTATTAAAAGAAGCCAAAGAAAGCGGTATCGACGGTATTTTTGTATTGTCTACTTGTAATAGAACAGAAATTACCGGGTTTGCAGCACATCCATTTCAGCTAATCGGTTTGTTGTGTAAATACTCTAACGGATCTGTAGATGAGTTTGCTCAAGTTTCTAATGTAAACAAGAATCAAGATGCTATTCAACATTTGTTTAGAATGGGAACTGGTTTAGATAGTCAGATTTTAGGCGATTATGAAATTGTTGGTCAATTACGACAAGCTTTTAAATTAGCCAAAGAACATAAAACGACCAATGCTTATTTTGAACGTTTGCTAAATCATGTAATGCAAGCAAGCAAGCGTGTTAAGAATGAAACGCGTTTAAGCTCAGGAACAACTTCTGTTTCGTATGCTGCCATACAATACATCATTAAGAACGTACCGAATTACAATGCCAAAAATATTTTGGTGTTTGGTTTGGGTAAGATGGGAAAACACACCTGTAAGAACCTGGCAGAATACACACAAAATAAATCGGTTTGTTTAATCAATAGGACTCCAGAAAAAGCAGAAGCTTTTGTGAAAGAACATTCGTCTATTAGAAACTCTATAATTGAAAAATTAGATGTAGAGATTGAGAAAACCGATGTATTGATTGTTTCAACCGGAGCAAATACGCCAACTGTTACTATTGATCAAATTCCAGCAGATAAAGAGATTTTGATTTTAGATTTATCAATGCCTGCAAATGTTTCTAAGGAAGTGAAAGAGATGCAAAATGTAACTTTGGTAAACGTAGATGAATTGTCTAAAATTACTGATGAAACCTTGGCCGTTCGTAAACAAGAAATTCCTGTTGCTGAAAAGATTATTGAAACTCATAAAACTGAGTTCAACGAGTGGTTGAATCACAGGAGATTTACTCCAGCAATCAATGCATTAAAGCAATCTTTAGAAGTAATTCAGCAAGACGAAATTGCCTTTCATAAAAAGAAAATAAAAGGATTTGATGAAGAACATGCTTCATTAATCACTTCAAGATTTATACAGAAAATAACCACTCAGTTTGTAAAGCATTTGAAAGACGAAAAAACTTCTATTCCGCAAAGTATAGAAGTCGTTAGTAAAATGTTTGGAACAGATATATAAAACCATATGCAGAAAATCATTAGAATAGGAACGAGAGAGAGTAAGTTAGCACTTTGGCAAGCTGAGACTGTTCAACAACAATTAGAGTATTTAGGTCATAAAACAGAACTAGTTACAGTAAAGTCAGCTGGAGATATTGTTTTAGATAAGCCTCTATACGAAATGGGAATTACAGGAATCTTCACTAAAAGTTTAGATATTGCCTTGCTAAATGGAGAGATTGACATCGCTGTACATTCATTAAAAGATGTGCCAACAGTATTGCCAGTTGGAATTGTACAAGCTGCTGTATTGAAAAGAGGGAACTCAAATGACATGTTGGTTTTAAAAGACAACGAAGAGTTTATGGCGCAGAAAGATGCTATTGTTGCTACTGGGTCATTGCGAAGAAAAGCGCAATGGTTGCATAGGTATCCAACGCACAATGTTGTTGGGTTGAGAGGTAATGTGATTACTAGATTAGAAAAATTAGAGAAAAGCGACGAATGGAATGCAGCAATTTTTGCTTCTGCCGGTTTAGAAAGATTAAAAATAAAACCTGATAGTGCTTTTAGTTTAGATTGGATGATTCCTGCACCTGCTCAAGGTGTAGTTTCTATCGCAGCTTTGTCTGATGATACGGAGCTTTTAGAAGTTTTGAAGGAATTAAATGACGAAGAAACAGAAATGTTGGCTAAAGTAGAACGAGATTTCTTGAATTTATTAGAAGGTGGTTGTACTGCACCAATTGGTGCTTTGGCATATGTAAAAGAAGAAGAAGTACATTTTAAAGGTGTGCTACTAAATGTTGATGGAACCAAAAGAGTTGTTGTAACTTCTAAAGAGAAAGTTGGAAGGCATGGGTATATCGCCAAAGAATGTGTCGATTTCATCTTGAATAGAGGAGGTAAAGAAATCATGGCGAGCCTAAAAGGTGAAGATAAAAAAGAATTTTCTGTTTTTTCAACAAAGAAACTATCAGAAATTCAGAAGCGGTTATTGCCAGAGAATTTAGGAGTTGAAGATAGCGATTTTATCAAAATTCGTTTCAATAGAATTGCTCCAAAAGTGGTGAAGAATGAAATTGAAAATGTAATCATAACAAGTAAAAATGGAGTTGAGGCTTTGTTAAATAGCTTTGTAAAACAAGAACTACAATTCAATAATATCTATTGTGTTGGTAGAAGAACAAAAAAGTTAATCGAACAAAAAATAGGGAAAGTTGCACATTCTGAAAAGAATGCAGAAAAGTTAGCAGCCTATTTATCAGAAAACATCAAAGGACAGGAAGTTACTTATTTCTGTAGCGATTTGCGTTTAGATACATTGCCAACTATTTTAACAGAAAACGGAATTAAGGTAAACGAAATTGAAGCATACAAAACAATGTACAGTCCTGTTAATGTTAGAGAGCAATTTACAGGAGTCTTGTTTTATAGCCCATCTACTGTAGAGAGTTATATGCAAGAAAACATTGCTGATAAAACAGCTTTTTGTATTGGAGAAAGTACTGCTAAAGAAGCAAGAAAACATTTTAAAGATGTGCAAGTAGCTAAATTACCAACTGTAGAAAGTGTATTGGAATTGGTGAATTTACATTTCGTAAAAAAATAACGTCATTCAGAACAAAGTGAAGGAGTCTGTTGAAAAGATTACCATGTTACTATGTTCCTCACAATGACACATTAAAATAATATGTTTAGAACAAGAAGACTTAGAAAAACAGACGGAATAAGACGCTTAGTTAGAGAAACCAAATTGTCTGTAGATGATTTTGTATATCCGTTGTTTATCGAAGAAGGTGAGAATGTTGAAGTAGAGATTGCATCAATGCCAGGAATTTATCGATACTCATTAGATACAATCACTAAGGAATTAGACGAAGTTGTTGCCTTAAATATTCCTGCAGTTTTGTTGTTCGGAATTCCTGCTAAAAAGGACGATGAAGGAACAGAAACGTGGAATGATAGCGGAATCATGCAACAAGCAATCCGTTTTATCAAAAAGAACTACCCAAATTTATATGTTATTACAGATGTGTGTTTTTGTGAATATACGTCGCACGGTCATTGTGGCGTTATCCATAATAATGATGTAGATAATGATGCAACATTGGTCAACTTGGCAAAACAAACTGTTTCTCATGCAAGAGCTGGTGCTGATATGGTTGCCCCTTCAGGAATGATGGATGGAGCCATTGCAATGATGCGTGAAAGTTTGGATAATACAGGTTTCCCGAACTTGCCAATTATGGGGTATTCGGTAAAATATTCTTCTGCATTTTATGGGCCATTTAGAGAAGCGGTAGATTCAGCTCCGAGTTTTGGAGATCGAAGAACGTATCAAATGGATCCATCAAACAGAGACGAAGGAATGCGTGAAGCAACTTTTGACGATGAAGAAGGAGCAGATATTTTAATGGTAAAACCAGCATTGTCTTATTTAGACATTATCAGAGATTTAAAAAATAATTTTGATCGACCAATTGCGTGTTACAATGTCAGTGGAGAATATGCCATGGTAAAGGCAGCTGCAGATAAAGGTTGGATTGATGGCGAAAAAGTGATGATGGAAAGCTTACTATCTATGAAAAGAGCAGGAGCAGATATTATCATTACCTACTTCGCTAAGGAAGCAGCAAGAGTGTTGCTGAAAAAATAACGTCATTACTAGGAAGAATGACGAAGTATTCTCCTTGAAAGATTGCTTCACGTTGTTCACAATGACAAAAACTATAAAATATGGAATTCAAAAATTCACAAAAATTATATACTAAAGGATTAACGCACTTAGTAGGTGCTGTAAATTCACCTGTTAGAGCATTTTCTTCTGTGGGAGGAAACCCATTATTTATTAAAAAAGCAAAAGGAAGTAAAATTACAGATGTAGATAATAATACCTATATAGATTTAGTATTGTCTTATGGACCGATGATTTTAGGACATCGTCATAAAAAAGTTCAGAAAGCGATTGATAAAGCCTTGAAGAATGGATATACTTTTGGAGCTTCTACAAAAAACGAAATCAAGCTTGCAAAAATAGTGTGTGATGCTTTTCCGGGGATGGATAAAGTTCGTTTTGTAAACTCAGGTACAGAAGCGGTATTAAGCGCATTGCGTTTGGCAAGAGCGTATACAGGAAAAGATAAAATCATTAAATTTTCTGGTTGTTATCACGGGCATTCAGATGCTTTGTTGGTTGCGGCAGGTTCAGGATTGGTTACGTTGAGTATGCCCGGATCTAAAGGTGTACCAGAAGGGGCTGTGAAGAACACATTAATAGCTGAGTATAATAATTTAGAAAGTGTAAAAGCACATTTTGAAGCTCATGATGATATTGCAGGACTTATTTTAGAACCTGTAGCAGGAAACATGGGAGTTGTACTGCCTAAAGAAGGTTTCTTAAAAGAATTGAAAGCCTATTTAGAGTCAAAAGGAGCTTTGTTAATTATTGACGAGGTAATGACAGGTTTCCGTTCTAAATTTGGTGGAGCACAAGAATTATTTGATGTAGAAGCAGATATTACATGTCTTGGTAAGGTTATTGGAGGTGGATTTCCGGTTGGAGCTTATGGAGCAAGAAACGAAATTATGGAAATGGTTTCTCCATTAGGAGGAATGTATCAAGCAGGGACATTGAGTGGAAATCCGATAGCTATGGCAGCAGGAATTTCGACACTTACAGAGTTGAAGAAGCAAAACCCGTATGAGCAATTCAATGAAACTGCAGCTATAATAGAAGTGCTTTTGTTAGAAACAGCTAAGAAATACAATGTTGATTTGGTTGTAAATCGTTTTGGTTCTATGATCAATCCATTTTTTACAAATATTGCAATTACCAATTTTGAAGAGGCACAAACTTCGGATACTAAAAAGTTTGCCACCTTCTTTTGGGAGATGATTAAAAACGGTGTGTTCTTGCCGCCGTCACAATTTGAATCTTGGTTTTTATCATCAGCAATTACAGAAAAAGATATTAAAAAAATTAGTAAAGCAATTGATGCAGCGATGCTCGCTGTTTCAGAAATGTAAAATATATAAACTGTCATTACGAGGGAGTGACGAAGTAATCTTTAGTATATAAACAGATTGCTTCATGTTATTCGCAATGACGTATAAAGAATAGCTAAGAGTCAAAAGCGAGATAATGATAAAAAACGATTTATTTTTAAGAGCATTAAAAGGAGAAACAGTTGATCGTCCACCAGTTTGGATGATGCGTCAAGCAGGAAGGTATTTGCCAGAATTTCAGGTAATCAAAAAGAAATACGATTTCTTTACACGTTGTCAAACTCCAGAATTAGCATCAGAAATTACGGTACAGCCAATTCGTAGATACGGAATGGATGCTGCAATTTTATTTTCTGATATTTTGGTAATTCCACAAGCAATGAATATTGAGGTGCAAATGAAACCAGATTTTGGTCCTTATTTGCCAAACCCAATTCGTACTCAAAAAGATTTAGATCGCGTAATTATTCCTGATGTTCATGAATCGTTAGGGTATGTAATGGAGGCTATTAAAGCAACCAAAGAGAAGTTGAATGATGAAGTTCCATTAATTGGTTTCGCAGGTTCACCTTGGACAATCTTATGTTATTGCGTGCAAGGACAAGGCTCTAAGAATTTTGACAAAGCAAAAGAGTTGTGTTTTACGAATCCAGTAGTCGCACATAACTTATTACAAAAAATTACAGATACTACTATTGCCTATTTAAAAGCAAAAGTTGCTGCAGGAGTTGACGCTGTTCAGGTATTTGATTCTTGGGGAGGAATGTTATCTCCTGTAGATTATCAAGAATTCTCTTGGCAATACATTCAGCAAATTATAGATGCTTTAAAAGATATTACACCAGTAATTGCTTTCGGTAAAGGATGTTGGTTTGCTTTAGATGAAATGTCTAAGTCAGGAGCATCTGCTTTAGGTGTGGATTGGACATGTTCTCCAAAAAATGCACGTTATTTATCAGGAGGAAAAATTACTTTACAAGGTAATTTCGATCCAACAAGATTATTTTCTCCACCAGCAGTTATAAAAAAAATGGTGCATCAAATGATTAATGAATTTGGTAAAGACAGATTAGTTGTAAATCTTGGGCACGGTATTTTACCAAACATTCCGTTAGAAAATGCAAAAGCATTTATTGATGCTGTAAAAGAATATAAGGTCTAATAATGTCTTTTTGGAAACTGATAAAAGGAATTCGTTTTGAGCAGGTAGTTAGCTTATTGGGGTTCTCTTTGAAGCATCCAATTCTTTTGTTTGCTACAGTAAAAGGGACTGCTCTAACGATGAAAATTGTTCAAGATAAGTTTCCAGATATACACGGAAAGGATAATAAAGCCAATGCTTTTAGACATGCATTGTGGAACTATTTGATTGCTGTGAAATGTTTTAAAAGTGAAAGTGATGTAGATGCAGTCATTTCTTGGACAAAAGAAATTACAGATTGGCACGAAGACTTTTCTCCGAATATTGCCTTGGCAAGAGCTATGGATTTACATAATAATTACATAGGTAGAGAATTGTTTCTGCTTGATGAAAATAAAACAGAGAAAGAAATTGTAGCAGCATTAGAGTTCAAGTTGACTGGTGCCGTTCAGGTTGATTCTCTTAAGGATATTGAAAAACATACAGCAAACTTAGTTTTTATAAATAACGATTAAAGAGATGCCACATTTTATTTTAGATTGCACTGAGAATGTTTTAGAAATTCAAGAGCCTAGAAAAGTGATTCAAGCTGTTTTTGAAACGGCCTTTACAACGGGTTTATTTGATAGAAATGATATCAAAGTTCGTTTAAATCCATTTAAACATTCTTTAGTTCAGGGAGCAGATGATGATTTTATTCATGTGTTTGGCAATATTATGGAAGGTAGAACTCCAGACCAGAAAGCAAATTTATCAAAAGTGATTGTTTCTAAGTTGAATGAGCTATTTCCTGATGTACCAATTATTTCAATGAATATTAGAGATTTTACAAAAGAATCGTATTGTAATAAAACAATGGTTTAACTATGAAAGAACAATTTTTCTCATATATAGAGAATTTACAAGACACCATTACGTCTAAGTTAGAAGCCGTTGATGGAAAAGCAAGATTTCAAGAAGATAATTGGAAACGTGAAGAAGGCGGTGGAGGTAGAACTCGTGTGATTGAAAATGGGACTATATTTGAAAAAGGTGGAGTAAATATTTCAAAAGTATTTGGAGAATTGCCAGAGTCATTAAGAAAACAATTTGGAGTGCAGGAAGGGAATTTCTTTGCTTGCGGATTGAGTTTGGTGTTGCATCCAACAAATCCTTTTGTGCCAACAGTACATGCTAATTGGCGTTATTTTGAAATGTATGATGGAGAAGGGGATATCGTAACCCAATGGTTTGGTGGGGGTCAAGACTTAACGCCTTATTATTTGTTTGAAGAAGATGCGATTCACTTTCATTCGGTTTGTAAAACAGCCTGCGACAAACACAATAAAGAGTTTCATCCAAAGTTCAAAGAAACCTGTGATACGTATTTTTGGAACAAACATAGAAACGAAGCACGTGGTTTAGGAGGTTTGTTTTTCGATTACTTAAAAGAAACAGAAGAATTCTCTATTGAAGACAGGTATGATTTTGTTACCGAAGTAGGGAATAGCTTTTTGGAAAGTTATGTGCCAATTGTAGAGAGAAGAAAAGAGATTGAATATACCAAAGAGCAAAAGGATTGGCAAGAAGTTAGGAGAGGTCGTTATGTGGAGTTCAACTTAGTACATGATAGAGGAACGTTGTTTGGTTTAAAAACAAATGGACGAATTGAAAGCATTTTAATGAGTTTGCCACCAACTGTTCAGTGGGTGTATAATCAACAACCAGAAGAAAATTCTGAAGAAGCAAAACTCTTAGAAGTTTTAGCAAATCCGAAAGACTGGATTTAGAAAATTACGATAATCATAATATAAAAGCCTAAAACAAGTTTTATTTGTTAATAATTATTGTTTTGGGCTTTGTTTTTTAAAGATAATTTAAAATTTGATTTTGTATGAGTGAAAGTTTCGTCATAAAAACCATTGAAAAACCATCGTTTTTTAGTACTTTCGCAATCCACAAAATACATAAACAATGGCTAGATTCGAATTGAAGTTACCTAAAATGGGCGAAAGTGTTGCAGAAGCAACGATTACATCTTGGTTAAAAGAAGTAGGAGAGACCATTGAATTGGATGAAGCAATTGTAGAAATTGCTACTGACAAGGTAGATTCAGAAGTGCCAAGTGAAGTTGAAGGAACTTTGGTTGAGATTCTATTTGAAAAAGATGAGGTTGTGGCAGTTGGAGCAGTAATTGCTGTGATAGAAACTGAAGGTGGAGCAGTTGTAGAAACTAAAACTGCTGAAAAAGCTGTGGCTCCTGTTGAGGTAGCAGTAATAGAAAAAGAAGTTACACAAACAATAGAAGCTGTAAATACTCCTATTTCAAAAACTTCTGAAACAGGTAAGTTTTACTCGCCATTAGTAAGAAACATCGCTCAAAAAGAAGGAGTTTCTATGAATGAATTAGAGGCTATTATAGGTTCTGGAAAAGATGGAAGAGTTACAAAAAGTGATATTTTATCATATATAGGAAATAAAGGGAATACTCCTGAAGTGGTTGAGAAGCCAAAAGCGGTATCAAAACCACAAACAAATAAGGAAGCTCCAAAAGCAGTTCCAGTTTCTGTAAACGGAGAGGATGAAGTGATAGAAATGAGTAGAATGGGGAAATTGGTTGCCAAGCATATGGTAGATTCAGTTCAAACCTCTGCACATGTTCAATCGTTTATTGAAATTGATGTAACTAATATTGTAAAATGGAGAACTAAAGTAAAAGATGGGTTCTTAAAAAGAGAAGGTGAAAAATTAACGTTTACACCAATCTTAATGCATGCAATTGCATCTACCATAAAGAAATACCCAATGATTAATATTGCTTTAAGTGGTGATAGTATTATAAAGAAAAAGAACATCAATTTAGGTATGGCAGCAGCTTTACCTGACGGTAATTTAATTGTGCCTGTTATTAAAAACGCAGATCAATTGAATTTAGTGGGAATGACGAAAGCAGTAAATGACTTAGCAGGTAGAGCAAGAGGGAATAAATTAAAACCAGACGATATTCAAGGAGGTACGTATACAGTTACTAATGTTGGTAGTTTTGGTTCTGTAATGGGAACGCCAATTATCAACCAACCGCAAGTTGCTATTTTAGCATTGGGAGCGATTCGTAAAGTGCCTGCAGTAATTGAAACTCCAGATGGAGATTTTATCGGAATTAGACAAAAGATGTTTGTTTCTCACTCGTATGATCATAGAGTTGTTAATGGTGCTTTAGGAGGGATGTTTATCAAAACTTTAAAAGAAACGTTAGAAGCTTGGGATGTAAATCAAGATTTTTAGAAATAAATTATAGATAGATTAACAAAAGGCTCGGATATATCCGAGCCTTTTTTGTTATTTTTGAGAATGAGTAATTAACTGTAAAATGACTTTTGACAATCCTATTTTGTTTTTTTTGTGCTCGCTAGGAGTCTTTAATGGACTATTAGTGAGTCTTTATTTTTTGTTTTTTGAAAGAAAGAAGCGTTCGCAAAACACGTTATTTGGACTTTTGGTATTAATGTTGTCTATTAGAATTGGTAAATCTGTGTATTCATTATTTAGTGAAACGAAGGATTTATTAATTATGCAAATTGGCTTATCTGCTTGTTTCTTAATAGGTGTTTCTTTATTTTATTATTTAAAGTCTTCAGTTGAGAATAGAAAAAATATCCCATTTACATGGAAAATTCATGTTTTGTTACTCTTTTTTGTGGTGGTTATAATTGGAGTAGTTAAGCCTTATAGAACAAATGTAGACTTTTGGAGAACTTTTGTAATGGTTATTTATTGGGTTTGGGGATTGTATATCTTGTTTTCAGGGTTCGTTTTACGACACATTTGTAAAAAAATAATTCAGAAGAATTCAGAATGTGTAACTTCAGAATTGTGGTTGGTTGCTGTTTTTATCGGTAATTTACTGATTTATTTAGCCTATTTGATTGGGTATTTTTGGTTCTATTTAGTAGGTACACTAACGTTTTCATTTGTTTTTTATGGGTTGTTTTTCTTCTTTATGTTTAAGAAAAATAGAGAAACAATTTTTAAAGATATCCCTAAAAAATATGAAGCAAAAAAGATTGATAAAAAAGAAGCTGACTTATTGTTAGGTAAATTATATAAAGCAATGAATGAAAAGCAGTTTCATAAAAATACCAACATTAAGTTAAACGACATTGCCAAAGAGCTACGGATTTCCTCGCACCAGTTATCACAATTATTGAATGATAATTTAGGGAAAAGTTTTGCGCTTTTCATTAATGAGTATAGAATTGATGAAGCGAAACTGTTATTGGAAGAAAAGAATAAATTCACTTTAGAAGCGATTGGTTTTGAAGCTGGATTCAGTTCGAAATCAAACTTTTACGCTACTTTTAAAAAAGCGACAGGTCAGACACCGTCTGAATATAAAAAGCAATTTTCTTAATTTTTTTTGTCCAAAATTATAATTCAGGACACTTCAATTATAATATTTCACTGATTTTTTTGATTCTCTAAATAGATTTGTTGAAAATCTAAAATGATTATCATGAAAAAAATCACATTATTGTTTGTGTTATTAATTGCATTTCAAAATATGCAAGCGCAATCAGAAAAATCACTTGTAGAAAAAACAATTCAAAACTATATAAATGGAAGCTCGTATAATCTTGTAGCTCAATTAAAATCTGCTTTTGCAAAAGATGCAAGTTTATACTTAAAGAGGAAAAATAGTCAAATGAGAATTGTATCTCCAGAAACTTATACAAGCTGGTTTAATAATGCATCACCTGGGAAATTTAATGGTAGAATAGGAAAGGTGTTGTCTATAGATGTTCAAGGTGATATAGCTACTGCTAAAGCAGAAATTTTATTTACATCCAAAGGAACTAGGTATATAGATTTGTTCTTGTTGAATAAAAAGAAGGATGGTTGGAAAATTATTAGCAAAACAGCTTCTGGTGGCAAGACGATAAAAAGAGGTTATAAAATTGTGTTTTTTGTTTCTAATAAACACTTTTATGGAAATACTAAAATCAGCACAGGAAATAGTTATTCAGAAATTGTAAATGCATACGATGAATTTGTAAAAGCTGGGTACACAGTAGACTTTGTAAGTCCAAAAGGAGGGGCAATTTCTTTGGCGTATATCAATACATCTGATCCAATTGGTAAAAAATATTTATATGATAAGGATTTTATGTATGCTTTAAAACATACAAAAATGCCTAATGAAGTAAATGCTAAAGAGTACAAGGCCGTTTATTATGTTGGTGGTGGAAGTGCCATGTTTGATGTTCCTATAAATAAAGAAATTCAGCGTATCGCCATGGATGTTTATGAGAAGAACAATGGTGTTATTTCTGCAGTTTGTCATGGTACAGCAGGGATTTTAAACTTAAAAACTTCAAACGGGGCGTATTTGGTAAAGGGGAAAACGGTAAATGGGTATCCAGATGTATATGAAAATAAAACCAAGCCTCGTTTTAAAACGTTTCCTTTTTTAATTACCAAAACAGTTGAAGAAAGAGGAGGTAAGTTTGTTTTTTCTGCTAGAAATTCAGAACATGTTGAAGTAGATGGAAGGCTCGTTACAGGCCAAAATTTTGTATCATCAAAAGCAGTAGCTTTGAAAATTATTGAACTATTGCGTAAATAAAAATAAAATTTCAATCATTAAATAGTTTCAAATATTGATAGTATCTTTAGGGCTCAAATCAATTAAAAAACGAACATGAAAAAATTACTTATTTTATTTGTTATGGCCTATGCCATTAACATCACAGCACAAGAATCTGCTTTATTAAGATTGAACTATCAAAAAGGAGATACTTACATTATGAATATGAATATGACCCAAGACATGGGGACTATGATGTCTATGGATATGAGTATGATAATGAAGCAAGACATTGAAAATGTAACAGGAGATACTTATGTAAGTAAAATGAAGATTACTAAAATGACTATGGATATGAGTCAGGGTGGTAACAACATGAGTTACGATTCTTCTAAAAGCGATGATGCATTAGATGCAGGAGGACAAATGATGAAGGCTCAAATGGGGCCAATGTTGCAAGCTGTAATAACGGTAAAGGGAAATAATATTGGTGAGGTTTCTGAAAGCACAGTAGAGCCTAACATTCCGGGGACACAAGATTTAGCGAAGCAGTCAAGCAATGTGGTATACCCTAAAAAAGCAGTTAGAGTTGGTGATACTTGGACAATGTCTAAATCTGAAAAAGGTATGGAGATGAATTTTGTGTATAAAGTGAAATCTATTTCAAGAGAGTTTGTATTATTAGAGGTTTCTGGTAAAGTTGGAGGTGTTGCAGACGGATCTATTTCTGGAGATATGAAAGTAGATAGAAATTCTGGTGTACCATTAACTTCACATATAAATATGAACATGACCGTTCAAGGACAAGAAATGGTTACTAAAATGACAGCAACAATGGCTAAGCAATAGTTGTTTGTTTTAATTTATGAAAAAGCCTCGAGAAATTGCTCGAGGCTTTTTACTTTTTATGAAAGTACCACCAATGCATTTCTCTAGTTAATTTAAAGCCTAAAGATTCATAGAGTCCAATAGCAGCATTATCTTTTGTAGTGTGTAGAATTGGATGTTTGTTCTCTTTAATAATAGCTTTGGTTACGTGTGCCGTTAATTGTTTGGCATATCCTTTACGTGTGTGATCTGGGTGGGTTACAATGGCACTGATTTCGACCCAATCATTAGTTTGCATTCGTTGGCCGGCAATAGCAATCAATTTGTGGTCTTTAAAGATCCCGAAGTATTTACCCATCTCAATACTTCTCTTCTGATAATAGCCAGGCATTACCTTCCAAATAAGGTTGTATATCTCTTCTTTATGAACTTCGGTTAAGGGAATGATTTTTTCTTTAATAGGGTAATCAACTAAGTTATCCAAAACCATTTGACATCCTTCAATTTTTCTATCTAAAACAACAAAATTTTCATCAAAAGTAGGAGTCTCTTTTTCGCTAACAAGAAAAAAATCATCTGCTAGTTTAGCATATTCATTTAATGCTTTGTATGTTTTTGAAGCATCAGTGAATGCTCCAAATGGGCAAATTTCCGGGTCGTAAAATTTGACACCCTCATAGTCAACAGAAAAGTGTTTATGAGTTTGAGTAAGTGAATGCCAAACGGGATTATTAAGGTTTTTTTTCATCTTAGGTAAAAATAAAAAAAGCTTGAGAATTATCTCAAGCTTTTTTTGTTATGTATATGTTAAAAATTCTAAGCTAACATTGTAACTGGATTTTCTAAATATGTTTTTAACGTTTGTAAAAACTGAGCACCTACAGCCCCATCAACAGTTCTGTGGTCGCAAGCTAAGGTTAGTTTCATTGTGTTTCCTACAACAATTTGACTGTTTTTAACAACTGGTTTTTCAACGATTGCTCCAACAGATAAAATAGCAGAATTTGGTTGGTTGATAATAGAGGTAAAACTTTCTATACCAAACATTCCTAAGTTAGAAACAGTAAATGTACTTCCGCTCATTTCTGCAGGAGAAATTTTCTTGTTTCTTGCTTTTCCAGCTAAATCTTTTACAGTCGCTCCAATTTGTGTTAAGCTTAATGCCTCTGTATGTTTTACAACAGGAACAACAAGACCTTCGTCAACAGCTACTGCTACACCAACATGTATATGGCTGTGAAATTGAGTTGTATTATCTGTCCAGCTAGTATTTACTTGAGGATGTTTTTTCAATGCCATTGCACATGCTTTAACAACCATGTCATTAAAAGAGACCCTTGTATCTGGAATCGCATTGATCATTTTACGAGAGCTCATTGCATTTTCCATATCAACTTCTATATTCAAATAGAAATGTGGTGCCGAAAATTTAGAGTTTCCTAATGCTTTTGCAATTGCTTTACGCATTTGAGAATTCTTAACATCTTCAGTTTTTTCTTCGCCAGCTATAGCAAAGCTGGTCACTGGAGTAGTACCAGCAGTTTTTGATGGAGTAGTGGTAGGGGTAATTTGAGCAGGCGTGTAGTTCTCTACATCCTTCTTAATAATTCTTCCGTTTTCTCCAGAACCTTTTAAATCAGCTAACTTAATACCTTTGTCACTAGCAATTTTCTTAGCCAATGGCGATGCGAAAATTCGTCCAGTAGTGTTTGTATTTGCAGCTGGTTCGGAAACTGTTGCTGTTGCTTTAATTTCTTCTTTTTTCTCAACTGGTTTTTCAGTTGTTGTACTTGCAGGTAAGTTTCCTATTTGTTGTGCAGCAACTAGTGCTGTAACATCAGTTCCTGCGTTACCAATAATAGCTAATAAGCTATCAACAGGAGCACTTTCGCCTTCTTGAACACCAATGTATAATAAAGTTCCTTCGTTAAAAGATTCGAATTCCATTGTTGCTTTGTCAGTTTCGATTTCAGCTAAAATATCTCCTTCTTCTACCTTGTCTCCAACACTTTTTAACCAAGTTGCAACAGTACCATCTGTCATCGTATCGCTTAATCTAGGCATTGTAATAACAAGTGTTCCTTCTGGAATTGATACTGCATCAGTTACAGTAACTTCATCTTCTTTTGGTGTTTCTATAGCTTCAACAACAGTGGCTGTTGCAGATCCATTTAATAAGTTAGAAATGTCTTCGTCTTTATCACCAATAATAGCTAATAAAGTATCAACAGGAGCACTATCTCCTTCTAAAACACCTATATGTAATAAAGTACCTTCGTTAAAAGATTCAAATTCCATTGTTGCTTTATCTGTTTCAATCTCAGCTAAAATATCACCTTCTTCAATAGAATCACCAATATTTTTCAACCATTTTGCCACAACACCTTCTTCCATGGTGTCACTTAAACGAGGCATGTTTACAACTATTGCCATACTTTTTATTAGTTTATTGTACTCATTTGCTTTAATTAGTTAATTGAAACAAAAAGAGCGTTATATTTTTATTGCCAATTATTGGCTATTTGATAAAAGGATAATCTTCTTGTTCGTAAACCACATCGTGTAATTGAGAAACTTCTGGAAAAGCAGATTCCTCAGCAAATTTTTCACATTCTTTAACCAAGTCTTTTACTTCTTGATTGATTGCTTCAATTTCTTCTTGATTTGCGTAATTTTTTTCTTTGATGACATCTAAAACTTGAGTAATAGGGTCAATTTTTTTATACTCTGCTACTTCGTCTTTCGTTCTGTAATGTTGTGCATCAGACATAGAGTGACCTCTATAACGATATGTCTTCATCTCTAAAAAAGTTGGTCCATCACCGCGACGAGCTCTTTGAATAGCTTCATCAACTGCTTCGGCAACTTTAATAGGATTCATTCCGTCTACTGGTCCACAAGGCATTTCGTATCCTAAACCTAATTTCCAGATATCTGTGTGATTTGCTGTTCTTTCTACAGAAGTTCCCATTGCGTATCCGTTGTTTTCAACAATAAATACCACTGGTAATTTCCAAAGCATAGCCATGTTAAAAGTTTCGTGTAGAGAACCTTGTCTGGCAGCACCATCACCGAAATAAGTTAAAGTAACACCATCGCTACCTGCATATTTATCCCCAAAAGCGATACCTGCACCTAAAGGAATTTGACCACCAACAATACCGTGACCACCATAAAAACCTTTTTCTTTAGAGAAAATGTGCATTGATCCACCCATACCATGAGAAGTTCCAGTTACTTTTCCATACAATTCGGCCATTACATTTCTAGGATCAACTCCCATTCCGATAGGTTGAACATGATTACGGTAAGCAGTAATCATTTTGTCTTTTCCTAACTCCATTGCATGTAATGAACCTGCTAAAACAGCTTCTTGTCCATTGTATAAGTGTAAAAATCCTCTAACTTTTTGTTGAATGTATACAGCAGCAAGTTTGTCTTCAAACTTTCTCCAGAATAGCATATCTCTATACCAATTGATGTAAGTCTCTTTGGTGATTTTCTTCATTATTAATTGTTGTTTGTATGTGTGTTTTACGTATGTGTAAAATTAATGCTAACTGCAAAAATAACTGTTTTTTCTATGCTAAAAAAAGGTTTTTAATAAAAAATGAAGAAGTGTGAAGGTGTTTACTTGTTTCTGATAATTAAGGCTTTCACTTTGGCGCCTTTTGCCAATGCCCAATAGTCCGATTTCACAACATCTCCAAAGTCATCATAAAAAGTAAAACTACCAGTATTGGGTCTGTATTTCCCTTCGTCAATGGCGAGAATTTCAATTTGATTAAAACCAATGTCAAGAGGTATTTTAAAGGTTTTAGAATGGCTTTTTAAAGTGTAATTGTCTACCATTAAAATGCCGTTTTTATAAATTGAAACAACATCTCCGTCGTACATTCCGTAGTCTAAACTTTTAATATTGATGTTGGCAGATTTTGTATTGAAACTTCCTAGATCTTTGTCGACCATAGGTATTTGAAAGCTGAATTTTTCAGCATTCTTATTCATTCTCATTTGGGCGAGCATTTGTGCAGTAATAATTCCCTTGTTTTTTAACTCGGCATCAATCTGCGCTTGTGTTTTTGTTTTTAACGAATTTTTATAGGCGCTTTTAAAACCGTTGGTAGCATTTATGTTTAAGGATTTTGTTTTTTCTAAAGGAATTGTTGTGGCATTTATATTGATGCTCTTTTTTTTGCCAACCTTATCTTCTTGTGAAGAAATCGATTGGGAAATGATTAATGCAACAGCAATAAGAAGAAAAGAAATTTTAGTAGGTTTCATCTAGAAAATATATAACTATCTCTCAGCAAATATAATACCGTTATGTAGATTTTTGGTTTAGGTTTTGTTAAAACTTATTTATTTAATTGGGAAATTAAAATATGTTTCGGAAAAAGGTTCGTTTTTTAATGTGAAATGCCACCATTCATTCTCGTAAGGAATAAATCCATTGGTTAGCATTAAGTTTCTTAAAAGCAATCTATTTGCTCTTTGTTTTTTTGTGATTCTTGAATACTGTGGATGTGATTGAGATCCGAAAAAATCATAGGGACTTCCCATGTCTAGTTCTTTACCTGTTAGTACATCAATAATTGTCAAGTCAACAGTGCTTCCTCTTGTGTGTCCAGATTTTGCAGCAATATATCCTTGCTTGAATAATTCTGATTTTGGTACATTTGGATAATATTGTTTTTTCATTAAAGTGTCATTTAACACTTTGGCCCAACGAACAAAATGATCAACAGATTGTTGAGGTCTATATCCATCAAAAATTTTCAAACTCAATCCGAATTTCAATAATTTATATTGTATTTTCTTTAAAGCGAGTGCAGTTGGTTTTGTAATTATTAGAGTACTATTGTAATAACCATCAATTGGTTTGCCTATAAAGTTATTTGAAGATAAGTATCGCAACTCAATTTTTATAGTTGTGTCAACGGTGTTTAGATGTGTAAATTTTTCAGGTAATCCTTGTGATTGGATATTAGATACACCATAGATACCAATAAGAAAAAATAGAGCTGATAGTTTGATTTTTTGCATAAAAAAATACCTACGATTAAGTGATTATTCAAAAGTAGGTATTAATGATCAATTAATTAACTGTTATTTCAATTTATCCATTGCTTTTTTGATGCCTTCTTTTTTGTCAGTCGGAGCCATTTTTAATGCTTTTTTGTACATTTTTAATGCAGCTCTTTTGTCTTTTACCTGTTCGTGTCCCCAAGCCATTGCAGCATAAGACTGATAGTTTTTTGGAGCGTTAGAAATGTTGTGTTTTAAAATGTCTAAACCAGCTTTGCTGTCTTTAGCTCTGAATTTAAAAAATGCAGCTCTTTGTAGTTCTCTTACAGATCCTAACTTTAATGCTTCATCGTTTAGTTTTTTTGCATCAGTAGAATTCCCACCTTGCTTTTCTAAAATTTGAGCTTTTAAGCTTAGATTGTTAAAGTTTCTGTTATTTCTTATAGATCTATCAACCCATTTAATAGCATCATCTAAATGAACATTGTTGGTGAAGTTGTATTGAGCAGCATTGTATAAACCTGTCCATCCCCACCAAGGCAATGAGTTTAACTGACTTTTAATACTATTATTTACAAGTTCTGTTGAGTTTACTTTTACGTCAAAAGTAACGCTTGTTTTGGCCCATTTCAAGTCTACTGTTACACTGTTTTTAGTGATGTTTTTAAAATTAAAAGACATTGCTTCTTCATGAGTACTGTTCTCTGATTTTGCAGGAAAACGAGCTACGTCTTTACTTTTATCATAAAAATAACTACCCCAAGCTTTTGTTTCTGTGTTTAAAACAATTGTCCAGGTATCTTTATTAGGAATTGCATGTAAACCATAAGTTCCAGCTTTTATGTTTTTTCCATCAATAGTAACATCTGTAGAAAATTTAATGATTGTGTTTTCATCAGCGCCAGCTCTCCACATTTTTCCAAACGGAATTAGTTTTCCGAATATTTCTCTTCCTTTTGTTAATGGTCTGTGGTAAACGATAGACATGTCTGTTACACCAATCTGTTGGTATACTTTTGCTTTTGGACTTGCTGCTGGTAATTTTACAGCATGTTCAAATTGTGCTTGTGTTTGATTTGAAACTAAGAAACACAAAATAAAAATTGAATATGTAATTATTTTTTTCATGATTTGTTGATTTAATTCAATTGTAAAATTAAGCGGTCGGTTTGAACTTCTATGTTAAGGTATTGGTAAAAAAAGCAAAAGCCATATTAATTTCTTAATATGACTTTTGCAAAGTAAACTAATAAAACCAAGTATTAGTACCATCATTAAGGTTGAAGTTGCCTTAATACAGTTTTTTAGATATTTTAATGTAGGCTAATTACTTTTGTAATTTTCCAGTTGTTTTTTATGTTTTTCCAAATAATAATGAATTTACTTGGTGTTGATTTTGCGTTTGGTTCTAGCTTGTTAAAGAATTTATGGTATCCTATTTGAACAGCTCCATAATTGTGTATTGGATATACTTCAATACTTCCTTTTATTAAAGTTCTTATTACTTTATTACAGATGTTTTTCTCTAGAGATGTTAATAGATCTTTTTTAGATGTTGATAAGCCTCCTTTGTCGTGAAAAAACTCTAGATCGTCACTATAAATATCAGCTTGGGTTTTTAGATCACAAGAATTATATGCCTTAAAATAAATGCTATCCATTTTTGAAATCTGTTCATGTAATTCTAAATCAACAGGCTTGTATTTGGGGATTTCATGTACTTGACTGTGAGCAAAGATACTCATTAAAAAAGCGACTAGAAATAAAATAATTTTGATCATAGCAATTAATTTTTATTCTTCTTGAACTAGATTAGTGTGCAGAAACACTTCCTCCTGAAGATTTCTTTTTGTCAACTTGTTTTGGACTTCCTCTAAAATCGATATCGCCACCACTTGATGCTTTAGCGGTTAGAGATTCAGAAGCATATACGTCAATATCTGCTCCGCTACTCACTTTTGCAGTTACATGTTTACTTTCCAGTCCATATGCTTTAATAGAACTTCCGCTAGTCGCTTTGGTAATATGGTAGTTTGCCGCTCCTTTAATTCTCAAGTCAGATCCGCTACTTGCACTCGTGTTTACAGTGTCTGCATTTACATCAATACTTGCATCTGCACCACTACTTGTGTGAATTTCAAATGTGTCTGCATTGATGGTGTTTTTTGTAGTTACGTCAGCTCCGCTACTCACATCAATGGCATTTATTGTTGTAGCTGTGATATACACTTTTTTTGCTTTTGCTCTCCAGATATTTCTTTTAGAGTAGATTTTTAAAACGCCATTTCTAACTTCGGTTTTAATTAACTTGTGTAAGTTTTCATCAGCCTCTAAAACCAATTCTGTATCTGTTCCTTGAGTTATGTATACATCAATTCCTTGACCAACGTCTATTTTTGTGAAATCGTCGTTGATTTTTCTGTTTTCAGTAATGACATTTCTGTTACCGCTTACCGAATTGATGCCGTCTATCATACAAGACGTAGTGACAGTTGCAATGAAAAGTAATGCGATTGTTTTTGTTAAAATTGTTTTCATAATTGTAAGTTTTTAAAGTTCAAATGTCTTTATATAGACGCTTTGAAACTAATTTTGGTTACTCAGTTGTTGCTTTATATTGATGAATTGTTATTCATTGTCTTCAATTGTTTGCAATTCTTGACTGTGCAATCCGTTTTCTGTCATTATGAAATGGTGTTTTACCATTTCTCTGTCATAGGTATTTGTTGTGTTGTCAATATTGCGTAAGTAACCTCTAGTTGACTTATCAAAGTACACCGTTACTCCTTCTGGAATAAACAAAGTAATGTAGATGTCTTCATCTTTAAAAGCATTCTTGTATTCGCTTAAAAAGTGACTATCTAATTGTATCTCGTTATTGTATACTTTGTAATTGAATGTAATGTCTTTTGCGTTATTATTTGCTTTGCTTCTGCTTCTACCTTCAGATTCTTTTCTTACTTCTAAATATGCCTCATCTGTATTGCTTTTTGCAACATCAATTCTGATGTCTGACGAGTATACTTTTTTAACATTCTCCATTAAGACAATTTGAAAATTGTTATTTCTTCTAGAGTTGTAATTGTATTCAATGTTTTCAACTTGAATCATTTTGATACTTAATGTGTCGTTGGCAACATTTTCTATCGCTACTTTATCCATTTTATAACCAGAAGCGGCTTTTGTAGTACTAAATTCTATCCCTGTAAAAACCAAAGCTAGAACAGCTGCAAGCCAAATACCGAATAAGGTTAACGATGTTGTTTTACTAAACTGTTTTACATTGCTTGATAAAATTCTCAACCCTAAAACAAACAAGATTAAAAATGGAATTCCGACTACTAAAAAAGCACTAATTGTAAGTAACCAATACGGCATAATTGAGTCGTAGAAAAATGGTGGATACATTACAAAATCATTATCAAAGCCTATAACTTCTAGGCTTCCGATAGAAAATGCACTTATAATCAATGCAATTAGCGTGACAGCGGCAACAAACATTAGAATCACTCCAATAAACTTACCTATGATTTTAAAAAAGGTGAGTATTATTGAGCCTAAAGTGTCTAAAAAATCTTGAAAACCCGAACTTGCTTTTTTACCATGTCTTTTAAAGCCATCGTTTACTTTTTGACCAACACCACTTGCGCTGTCTTTTATTTTACCAGATACGTCGTTAGCTCCACCTTTTATTTTGTCAGAGATATCGCTAGCACTGTTTTTGATGTTTTCTGAAAAGTGGTTAAACTCATCACGAATTTTTTTTTCGATGTTATCAATGTTTACAGCTTCACCTTCCATTTGTAACTTCTCGGCAGTTGTGTCCGCTTGCGGAATAACAATCCAAAGAATTACATAGGTTAAAATGCTAAACCCACTTACGGCAAGTAAAATAAAAGCCAAACGGATCCAAACGGTATCTATATCAAAATAATGTCCAATACCCGAAGCAACACCTCCTAAAAACTTATCATCTCCGTCTCTAAAAAGTTTTTTTCTTGAACTTGACGTTCTTCTTTGTCTTGAATAATTGTCATTTGTGTAGCCTTCTTCAGCATCAGCATAATCTTCTGGTTGTCCCATGATTTTGATTACTTCATCAATATCACTTTCGTTCACTACTTGACGTGCGTCTGTTATCTTTTCTGATAATAATTCGCTAATTCTAGCTTCTATATCAGATATTATTTCATTTTTTCCTTGAGGATCATCACTTAATGATCTAGAAATGGAATCTAAATATCTTCTTAATTTTTGAAAAGCAATTTCATCTATATGGAAAAAGAATCCTCCTAAATTTATGTTTATTGTCTTATTCATCGTTTGTCTTTTTACTAGTTATTTGGTTTACTGCAGTTACAAGGTTTCCCCAGGTTTTGTTTAGTTCTTTAGAAAACATGGTTCCGTTTTCTGTAATTACGTAGTACTTTCTTGGTGGGCCAGAAGTAGATTCCTCCCAACGATAAGTTAATAGTCCAGCGTTTTTTAATCGAGTTAGTAAAGGGTAGATTGTGCCCTCTACAACTATCATTTCTGCACTTTTTAATGTCGATAAGATTTCAGATGTGTATGCATCTCCATTTTGTAAAATGGATAGAATGCAATACTCTAAAACTCCTTTTCGCATTTGTGCTTTTGTGTTTTCTATCTTCATATAAAGAGTTTTATACGTGTTATTTAATAAATTTTATAGTAAGCGGATACCTGTAATTTTCTCCGTCTTTAGATTTTATGGCTGCTATAATTATCAGCGCAATTTTTATCAATGCCATCAAGCTTATAATTGATGCAATTCCAAAGAATCCAAATAAATCTCCACTAACAAAATCAAAATTGAAGTCGTCATAATGACGAAAATGATTGAAAAATGATCCAAATGCAAATGGAATAATTGAAAGGCCTAAAATGAAAGTATATAAAGCGTAGCTTAAGTTAAAGTTGACAGCTTCTTTTCCTTGTTCGTCTAAAAACTGACTTTTATCTTTTTGTGTTTGCCATAATATTAATGGAACGATGACGCTTCCAAATGGAATGATATATCCAGCGAAAGCTGAAATGTGGATTAAAAAGGCATTGGTGTTTTCGTTATTTCTACTCATGATTTGTATTTTATATACTACTTGACTATGCAAATATATGTATAAAAAAAGGTACTATGCAAAGCAAAGTACTATATTTTTTAAAAATTTAACATTTGTAATTATTTTGATAATTAGTATTTTATAACTACATTGCTTGTGAATAAAGGGATTGTGGGGGTTTTAATCAGGTGTTTAGTTGATTGGTAATTTTAACATTTCATTTGAATAGTTAATAGAAAAAACATAAAACATGAAAATTACACCTCGGAAAATCAACTTATTTATGCTTTATAAATTGCCGTCAGCATTTTTTTGTGGAGTTAGAGTGCAATCAATTTCTGATGAAAAGGCAGTTGTAAGAGTAAAACACAGGTGGATCAATCAAAATCCTTTTAATTCTCTGTATTGGGCAGTTCAAGGTATGGCATCTGAATTTGCAAGTGGAATCTTGGTTATGCAAGAGATTAAAAAGACGAATCGAAAAATATCAATGTTGGTTACGCATCAAGAAGGGAAATTCACAAAAAAGGCTGTAGGAAAAATTACTTTTGTATGTAATGATGGAAAATTAATTGAAGAAACTATACGGAAATCTATAGAAACAAAAGAAGGACAAATCATTCATTTAAAAACAGAAGGTTTTGATGCAAGTGGAGATGTGGTTTCTCAGTTTATTTATGAATGGAGTATTAAAGCTAAGTCATAAATAGTTGTAACAAATTCAATTATTTTTCTTCTAACAAATAAAAAAGACAAAAAATGAATGCACACGAAATAGATTACAACATTTTTGGAGAGGAGATGCAATACGTAGAAATAGAATTAGATCCGCAAGAAAGTGTTGTTGCAGAGTCTGGTAGTTTTATGATGATGCATGATGGTATTACGATGAATACCATTTTTGGCGATGGTACGAATCAAGATAAAGGAATTTTAGGGAAATTATTCTCTGCAGGAAAAAGATTATTAACCGGAGAGAGTTTATTTATGACCGTTTTTACAAACAGTGGTTATGGGAAAAAGCAGGTTTCTTTTGCGTCTCCATATCCAGGTAAAATTATTCCTATTGACTTATCTGAGTTTGGAGGCA
>Ga0105356_10000200_pt1 | contig 52274 bp, 43 predicted proteins | sample GOMGulsemesocosm_3_FD_83502 | JGI IMG/M metagenome (GOLD analysis project Ga0105356, IMG submission 83502) | Methane-oxidizing microbial communities from mesocosms in the Gulf of Mexico - GOM9D Gulf of Mexico | ecosystem: Environmental > Aquatic > Marine > Cold seeps | place: Gulf of Mexico...
CAAGCGTTATACCCTTTGCCTGATGTTGTTGAAAAGGCATTTTCTAACAGCGAAGAGCTGGTTGTTGAGCTTGATATGGCGGCCATAGCGCCTAATGTAGCGGCCCAGACTATGCGCCAACAGGGGCGCTATATCGATGGCGATAGCCTTTACCCGCACTTGGATGAAGAGACACTCAGTTTACTTGCGGATGCTTGCCTTGAACTGGGCCTACCTATTGCGGCCCTAGAGTATTTGAAGCCGTGGCTCGTAGCTGTGCAACTCACGGCCATCCAGGTACGCAGTGAAGGTTTCTCAGATGCATTGGGCATTGATCGACACTTTATTGAGCGGGTAAAGCTGGGGCAGGGCAACGGCCCCACCGAGCTTGTCGAACTTGAAACGTTTGAGCAACAACTTGCAATTTTCACCGCGTTCACTGATGAGCAGCAATTGCTGTTTTTACGGCAAACCTTGACTGAATTTGAATTCAGTTCTGTGCAATTAAGGCAGATATTGGCGGCTTGGCAGCTGGGTGACGCACGGGTCTTGGACGGCATTATCAAGCAAGGTTTTAACGCTGGCGATATTTCCGCCAAGTTTTATGAAATGATTTATGAACGTCGCAACCACTCAATGAGTGAACGTATTCAGGAAATGCTCAACGAGGGGCGGCAGTTATTTGTGGTCGTTGGTGTTGGGCACCTTGTGGGGGAGGGTGGGCTCGCCGCACAACTTACTCAACCTGGCCAATCGGTGCATTTGATCAGCGGGACGTCGAAACCGTCAAAAGATTAATTGCGCGAAAACACAGTAAATTTACCGGTGGGTATTGTACCGTTTCAGTGACTGTGGCAGAATCACTTCCGTTCCAGTCAGGGGCAAAACAAAACGTTAAATCCTTTTGTTTTTCAATGACTTGAAGTGTCATGATTAATGACCTTAGCGGAATGAGCGGACGTGGCGGAATTGGTAGACGCGCTGGTTTTAGGTACCAGTATCTTTGATGTGAGAGTTCAAGTCTCTCCGTCCGCACCAATTATGAAAAAGCCCAACACTTTGCAGTGTTGGGCTTTTTTTATGCCCTGAATTCCGCGCACAGCCATTACTGAACCAAATGACCGAGCCTGAGACCAGCCGCAACGGCTCCTGACGACTGATTACCCTGCCTAAGCACTTGTTTTCGTGGACTTTACAAGCTCATGGGCTTGCGTATAATGCCACCCTCGTTGTGGCTCTAGAATCCACACCAAACATCGTTCAGCTGCCAGATTGGTGGCCGAACACTCAAATAAGTCGATGCGCGTGCAAGCGCACGTACCGACATTTTCTTTCTGAATTTCACGAGGAACATCATGCAGGTTTCAATTGAGACGACTTCTGGCCTAGAACGTCGCATGACCGTAGGTGTACCAGCCGCACAGGTCGATACTGAAGTAGCAAAGCGCCTAAAAGAAGCCGCAAAAACTGTCCGCATCAACGGCTTTCGTGCTGGTAAGGTTCCAGCCAAAGTTGTTAAGCAGCGTTACGGCGCCGGTGTTCGCCAGGAAGTTTTAGGCGAAGTAATTAGCCGATCCTTCTACGAAGCCGTTCAGAAGGAAGAGGTTCGCCCAGCTGGTCAACCAGCAATCGAACCCAAAGTGAGTGCAGAAGGTAAAGATTTTGAATACGTTGCGACGTTTGAGGTATATCCAGACGTAGCATTGCAGGAGCTGTCCGGCTTTGAAATCACCAAGTTGACCGCTGAAGTTACCGATGCCGACTTGGATAAAATGGTTGACGTGTTGCGCAAGCAGCAGGCTAGCTGGAGTGCAGTTGAGCGCGCCGCTGCGACCGACGACCAGGTAAACATTGATTTTAACGGCACTAAAGACGGCGAAGAATTCGCTGGCGGCAAAGCCGAATCTCATGACCTAGTGTTGGGCTCAGGCGCTATGGTGCCAGGCTTTGAAGACGGCATCTCCGGCCTCAAGGCTGGCGAAGAAAAGACGATTTCCCTGACGTTCCCGGATGATTATCAAGCAGAGGAGCTTCAAGGCGCCGCTGTTGAATTCGCCATCAAGGTGAACACTGTTTCTGAGCAACAATTGCCAGAGCTGAACGCTGAGTTCTTCTCTAAGTACGGCGTTGAAAGCGATGACGAAGCCAAGTTCCGTGAAGATGTTAAATCTAACATGGGTCGCGAGCTTAAGAACGCAGCCAAGGCTAAGGTTAAGAGCCAGGTTATGGATCAGCTGGTTGAGGCCCACGAAGTGGCGGTTCCAACGGCTTTGATCGGCGGCGAAATCGAGGCTCTTCGGGCCCAGATGATGCAGCAGTTTGGCGGCCAGAAGCTAGACTTCGATGTTAAATCATTGCTTCCAGATGAAATGTTCAAAGAGCAAGCTGAGCGTCGCGTAGTACTGGGCTTGATTGTTGGTGAGCTCATCAAGGCCAATGACATCAAAGTGGATGCTGATGGCGTTCGCACTGCAGTAGAAGAGCTGGCCTCCACCTATCAGGACCCTCAAGAAGTAGTGGACTACTACTACGGAAATCAGCAAATGCTTTCCGGTGTTGAGTCTGTAGTGCTTGAGGACCAGGTTGTTGATTTTGTTCTTGCTAGCGCAAAGGTTACAGAAACCGAAAGCAGCTACGAAGAAGTGATCAAGCAGGAAGCTGCTGAGTAATATTTGTACGATATTCGCCGCGGAACGTCCGTTTCGCGGCAAATTTCCCAGTTTTCGCTGACGAAGCTGGAATATCTAACCCTCACGGTTTAAGCTCTCCAAAGTGAATCTACGCTGCGTTTATGCAATTGCATTAGTGTAGAGCGACTCTCTTTGTCGAAAAGGATATAAAAACGACATGCCACAATTTAATTCCTACTCGCAGGCCTCCGATATTACTAGCTCAGGCCTTGTGCCAATGGTTGTTGAGCAGACTGCACGCGGTGAGCGATCATATGATATTTACTCCCGCCTATTAAAAGAGCGTGTTATTTTTATGGTTGGCCAGGTCGAAGACCATATGGCTAACCTCGTGGTTGCTCAGCTGCTTTTCTTAGAGGCTGAAAATCCAGATAAAGACATACACCTATACATAAATTCGCCCGGTGGCTCAGTGACAGCTGGTATGTCTATATATGACACCATGCAGTTTATCAAACCTGACGTAAGTACTATGTGTATCGGCCAGGCCTGCAGCATGGGGGCCTTCCTGCTTAATGCTGGTGCAAAAGGTAAGCGATCTGCCTTGCCAAACGCACGTACCATGATTCACCAGCCGAGTGGCGGTGCACAGGGGCAGGCCACGGATATCCACATACAAGCTCAAGAGATCCTGAAGACGCGCCAGCGCCTCAATGAAATCATGGCTTTCCATTCAGGCAGAAGTGCTGAGGAAATAGCCCTTGATACTGAGCGCGATAACTTTATGAGCGCTGAAGAGTCGAAAAAATACGGTTTAATTGATCAGGTGCTTGAGCATCGAGTATCAGGCGAGTAAATTTAGCAATTATCGAATAGCGCCAATGGAGGCCTGTTGCTAAAGCAACAGGCCGCAGCAGGCCAATTGACCCAGACGCAGAAAAAAGGCTCAGACAAGCCGGTTTTGTACGGAGATGTTTAATGACCGACCACACTAATGATAATAGCGATGACAACGGCAAACTGTTGTATTGCTCCTTTTGCGGCAAAAGCCAACACGAAGTGCGTAAGCTTATTGCAGGCCCGTCGGTATTCATCTGTGATGAATGTGTAGACCTTTGCAATGATATTATTCGTGAAGAAATCCAGGAGACATCCTCAGAAGGATCCTCTGAGCGTTTGCCAACCCCGCAGGAAATAGCGGATACGCTTAACGAATACGTTATTGGCCAGCACCGAGCTAAAAAAGTACTCGCTGTCGCGGTTTACAATCACTATAAGCGCTTGCGCGTAAGTGAAAAAAGCACAAAAGATGATGTTGAGTTGGGCAAAAGTAATATTTTGATGGTCGGACCCACAGGCAGCGGTAAGACTTTGCTGGCTGAGACGCTCGCTCGCTTACTGGACGTTCCTTTTACAATCGCAGATGCAACCACCCTTACCGAGGCGGGTTATGTTGGTGAGGATGTTGAGAACATCATTCAAAAGCTACTACAGAAGTGTGATTACGATGTTGAGAAGGCCCAGCAGGGCATTGTCTACATTGATGAAATCGATAAGATTTCACGTAAGTCGGATAATCCATCGATTACCCGCGATGTTTCAGGTGAAGGTGTGCAACAAGCACTACTTAAGCTTATCGAGGGAACTGTTGCTTCTGTCCCTCCACAGGGGGGCCGCAAACACCCTCAGCAAGAGTTTCTGCAGGTTGACACGTCTAACATATTGTTTGTCTGTGGCGGCGCGTTTGCCGGCCTAGACAAAGTAATACGTGATCGCTCGGAAAAAGGCGGAATTGGCTTTGGAGCTGAAGTTAAGAGCAAAGACGACAAGAAGGATTTTGGCGCCACGCTGAAGGACTTAGAGGCGGAGGACTTGGTTCGTTATGGTCTCATTCCTGAGTTTGTCGGTCGTCTGCCGATGATCGCCACTCTTGAGGAGCTGGATCAAGAAGCGCTTGTGCGTATCTTAACGGAGCCGAAGAACGCTCTCACTAAACAATATGCCAAGTTATTTGAGATGGAAGGCGCTGAAATTGATTTCCGCCAAGACGCCCTGGATGCTGTAGCTAAGAAAGCAATGGAGCGTAAGACAGGTGCTCGTGGCTTGAGATCCATCATGGAGTCGGTTTTGCTCGACACTATGTATAAAATCCCATCCGAAGAAAATGTTTGTAAGATTGTTGTTGATGAGTCAGTCATTACTGGCGATTCAGAGCCACTTCTGGTCTATGCGACAGTGGATGCGGAAGAAGTGAGTATTGCAAAGGTAGCTCCTGATAACTAAGAGCCCTACCTGCGTTCAAATCTCATACAAAAAGAGCTCTTTCAGAGCTCTTTTTTTTTATTCTTCTTTTTTGCCTTTCGAAAACTTGTAATTGCCCCAAGTTGCCCCCAGTCTTATTGATAATTCCTCCTTTCAAATAGCTTTACGCGCCACCCAAGAGGTCAAAATGGACCGAGACGACATGACTGAAGCAGCCACTCAAGACTTACCCTTACTGCCGCTACGCGATGTTGTGGTTTACCCGCACATGGTGATACCACTTTTCGTTGGGCGTGAAAAATCCATAGAAGCGCTTGAGCAGGCGATGGCTGCAGATAAGCAGGTTTTACTGCTGGCACAGCGCAATGCGGCCGATGATGACCCTAGCCAAGAACAGCTCTACGAGATTGGAACGGTTGCAAGTATCTTACAGTTACTGAAACTCCCTGACGGCACCGTAAAGGTTCTAGTTGAAGGTGGTGAGCGAGCGAAAATCAGCAGCATCACTGATCAAGGAGAGTACTTTCGCGCCACGGCTGACATCATCGGGTCCGATGACATGGCTACAAAGGAAGCTGATGTACTGTTGCGTTCCGCCATGAGCCAGTTTGAGCAATACGTTAGCTTGAGTAAAAAAGTACCCGCCGAGGTCATGACGTCCCTCTCCGGAATCGATGAGCCAGGACGCCTTGCCGATACTGTTGCGGCACATATGTCGCTCGACCTGGAGCAGAAACAAGAAATTCTCGAAATGGGTGATATTCGAGAGCGCCTTGAACATTTACTTGGCTTGATGGAGGCCGAAATTGATTTATTCCAGGTCGAAAAGCGCATCCGTGGCCGCGTTAAAAAACAGATGGAAAAAAGTCAGCGCGAGTACTATCTCAACGAACAAGTAAAAGCCATTCAAAAAGAACTTGGCGATATGGGTGAAGAGCCCAACGAACTTGAAGAGCTTGAGCAAAAAATAGTACAAGCCAAGATGCCTGAAGAGGCTGATAAAAAAACCCGTGCAGAGCTCAATAAATTAAAACTGATGTCGCCTATGTCAGCGGAAGCTTCCGTTGTCCGAGCCTATATTGACTGGATGGTTAATGTCCCTTGGCGTAAGCGAAGCAAGGTGAAGCATGATTTAGCTCGCGCAGAGAAGGTGCTCGACAAGGACCATTACGGACTAGAAGAAGTAAAAGAACGAATCCTTGAGTATCTCGCGGTGCAGAAGCGGGTTAAAAAAATCAAGGGCCCAGTACTGTGTTTGGTAGGCCCCCCTGGGGTCGGAAAAACATCATTAGGCGAGTCCATCGCTCGTGCAACCAACCGTGAGTTTATTCGTATGGCCCTCGGTGGCGTACGTGACGAAGCTGAGATTCGAGGACATCGCCGCACTTACATTGGCTCCATGCCGGGTAAGTTGATACAGAAAATGTCTAAGGCGGGTGTTAAAAATCCCTTATTCCTACTCGATGAAATTGACAAAATGGGTATGGATAATCGAGGTGACCCCGCCTCTGCGCTCCTAGAGGTTTTAGACCCAGAGCAAAACAACAGCTTTAACGACCATTATTTGGAGGTTGATTACGACCTCTCCGATGTTATGTTTATCTGTACTTCAAATTCGATGAATATACCGGGTCCATTACTGGATCGGATGGAGGTGATTCGTATACCCGGTTATACCGAAGATGAAAAAGTGAATATTGCCATTCGCTATCTGATTCCCAAGCAAATGAAAAACAACGGACTTAAAGACGTTGAGTTCAGTATTGACGATGACGCTATTCGCGATATTGTGCGTTTTTATACTAGAGAAGCAGGTGTGCGAGGGCTTGACCGCGACATAGCAAAGATCTGCCGTAAAGTTGTTACGAAACTTATTAAAGATACAAGCATTAGCCAAGTTGTGGTGACAACTGAAACACTTAAAGACTTTCTAGGTGTTATAAAGTTCGACTACGGTGTAGCCGAAGAAGAAAATCAAGTGGGGCAGGTTACCGGCTTGGCGTGGACCCAAGTTGGTGGTGAGCTTTTAACCATTGAATCAGCAGCAGTTAAAGGCAAGGGAAGGCTGGTTAAGACTGGGTCGCTTGGCGATGTCATGCAGGAGTCGATCCAAGCGGCCTTAACGGTCGTTAGGTCACGCTCACAGGTATTGGGGGTCACACCCGACTTCATAGACAAATATGACATACACATTCACGTCCCTGAAGGAGCGACCCCAAAGGACGGCCCGAGTGCAGGTATTGCAATGTGTACCACGCTGGTGTCAGTACTTACGGGGATACCTGTAAGGGCTGACGTTGCCATGACCGGTGAAATCACATTGCGAGGCGAAGTACTTAATATTGGCGGCCTCAAGGAAAAGTTACTCGCAGCTCATCGAGGCGGTATTAAGACGGTACTCATTCCAAAGGGTAATGAGCGTGACCTTAAGGAAATTCCTGACAACATCAAAGCTGACCTTAAAATAATTCCTGTGCAATGGATTGATCAGGTTCTAGAAGTCGCCTTACAGCACATGCCTGAGCCTCTGTCCGACAAGGAGTATAAGGCTCTTGAAGATGCAGCCAACACACAAAACAAGGAAACTAGCAGTCGTATTAGCCGTCACTGATACATATTCCTTCTAGGCGCAAATCGAGCGGTTTGCGCGCATTCTGCACACAAATACCCAAGTCAGGATGAAATCATCGTCTTATTACTAAACTTGCCTTGACCCTCCACGGAGCGCTTGGTATAAATCTGCATTCCTTGCGTAGCGTGGGCTGTGGTGAAATGAAGAAGATAGGATCTTCTCTGTTTTTCCACAAATATTTATCTGATTGTAACCGAATAATAAAAGGGGTTTTAGTGTGAACAAATCTGAGCTAATCGAAGCCGTTGCGGCATCTGCAGACATTCCTAAAGCGGCTGCGGGTCGTGCCGTAGACGCGGTTGTTGCAACTATCACTGGTGCCCTGTCTGAGCGTGAGCAGGTTGTTTTGGTAGGCTTTGGTACTTTTGCGGTTAAGGATCGTGCTGCTCGCACTGGCCGTAACCCACAAACTGGCCAACCAATTGAAATTGCGGCTGCGACCATCCCAAGCTTCAAGGCTGGTAAAGCACTGAAAGACGCTGTTAACAAGTAAGTTGCCGCGTCCAAGATTGAGATACATCAATCTGCTTGTCGCGACAGAAATTATTCTTCATCGAATAAAACTGAAGTGATAACAAAAAGGCGCATCAATGATGCGCCTTTTTTATTTCAAATAAATGATAATGTTTTACCGAGGTTCGCATGCTGCAAACAATCCGTGACAATATGAAAGGCGCAGTGGCCATGTTCATTGTTGCCATCATGATCATCCCTTTTGCTCTTTTCGGCATTGACTCGCTTTTCCTGCGTGATTCGACAGCTGGTGAGGCCGCCAAGGTGAATAGCCAAGCCATCGCTGAGTCTGCATTGAGTCAGGCTATACGCGTACAGAAGCAGCAACTGCTTGAGCGTTTTGGTGAGCAAGCGCCGGTTGAGCTTCTGAGTGATGAGCGCTTGCGTGGCCCTGTTCTGCAGCGGTTGATCCAGCGCGAGCTACTGTCGCAATCTGCCTCTAGCGGCAGCATGACGGTCAGTGACGCGGCATTGGATCAGCTAATTTTATCTTCCCCTCAATTCCAACGAGATGGTAAGTTTGACCCTCAACTATTTACACAGTTATTGCGCATGCAGGGGTATACACCCGCTGTGTACAAAGGCCTTCTTCTTGAGGACATGTTGGTTAATCAGCATGCTACGGCTCTGAGTGATAGCGCATTTTCAACGCAAGCTGATATTGAGCGCCTTACCGCACTGACTCAACAGGAGCGTGATTTTCAGTTCGTAACCCTTGAGTACGCAGACATCGCGGCTGAAGTAGTTATTGACGACGCCGAAGTCCAGGAATTTTATAGCGCCAACCAAGCGAGCTTTATGAGTCGCGAGCAAGTGTCTATTGAATATATCGAAGTAACCCTCGATAAACTGGCCGCAACCGTCGAGGTGAGTGAAGAGCAAGTTCAGCAGCAATTTGCTCAAGAGCAGGGCAGTTTTGTCGCTCAGGTTCAGCGACAGGCAGCACATATTTTAATTGAGCCAAAAGAAGATGGCAGTGTGCAAGCCGTGCTCATGGAAATTCAAGCGAAGCTTTCCGCTGGTGAAGATTTCGCTGCGCTTGCTGAAGCTTATTCTGATGACTTAGGTTCAAGAGCTTTTGGTGGTGACTTGGGCACTAGTGATGGCTCTACTTTTCCAGAAGCATTTGAAGGCGCGCTGCGTTTGCTTGCCGTGGGCGAAGTGTCGGCGCCGACCGAAACGGAAGCTGGAACACATTTTATCAAGCTAATTTCAGAAGAGCGCACACAAGCTCCTAATTTTATTGATACGGCTGATAGAATTAAAATAGATTTAGCAAAAGCGGCTGCCGAAAGCCTGTATCTGGAAATTTTAGAAGTGCTGCCAGAAGCAACTTACAACGCCGACAACTTGGATTTTGCCGCCGAAGAGCTTGGGCTTAGCGTTAGCAATTCAGCGTTATTTGGACGTGAGGGTGGCGTAGGTGTACTTTCAAATAACCAAGTTTTAGCTGCAGTGTTCAGTGAAGAGGTTTTGAGTGACGGGCAAATTTCTGACGTGCTGGAGCTTTCGGACTCAGCGTTCATTGTACTCAAGCGCAAAGAGTACAAACCTTCAGCCGTAAAACCTCTACCCATGGTCACGGCTGATATTTCCGAACAACTCACTCGGGAAAAAACAGAGGTCTTGCTGGCAGGAAAGGCGGCTAAATATATTTCCGAGCTTGATGCTGGCCGTGATATTGAAATACTGGCCGAAGAGAATGGGCTGGACTGGCAGGTTCAAATCGCAACAAAGCGTCAACAGGCAGGCACCAGCACACAACTTCTGCAGCATGTTTTCTCTTTGCCGCACAGCTCTAACGGTGTAATTAACAGCGGCGTACAACTCAGCGATGGTGATTATGTGGTTGTTCAGTTAAGCAATGTGACCGAGGGTGTGCTCCCAAGTCTACCGCTAGAGCAGCTGGAGCGCTTTAAGGGTCAGCTGGCCGAACAACTCTCTCAATTAGAGTTTTCGCTCTACCAAAAATCAATGGAAGCTGAATCCGACGTAATCATCCACTAAGCGTCACAAGACAAAAAGGGGCCACTAGGCCCCTTTTTTCTTTTAAGCCCTGCCTGACGATCAGGTGAGGTCTTACCTTAGGGATACGCCGTGGGGGGATACTCCGCTGCCACACAAGTCAGTCGCATACTCTAATTACACCCGCCTAGGATTAGCGGTTAGGTTTGCCGTTTGGGTTTTAAATCAAAACTTCAGGTGGTAGCAACTTAGGCCTCAAAGCATAAGGTGTGGGTTTTGTTAAGCGGCCTATTGTCAGTTGGTGCTGGGATGGGGGCTAGCCATTCTGTAACAGTGCTCTCATTTAATGTCCAGGTTGTGACGGACATAGAGCTGCTGCTCGGTAGCGCGGTGACAGGCATTTAATAGAGAAAGTACTACCCGTATAGAACGCTTCTTAGGCATGAATAAAAAAAGAACCCAGCCCTCTGGGGGAGAGAAGCCGGGTTAAGACCATTGGAATATCGATAAAGGCCGACGATAAGCACGCAAGCCCAATACTAATTCCTGCCAGCTGTTAATTGATTCTACACCAAGGGTAGCCATCGCTGACCTGACCCGAGGGAATCCGCTTTGGTCACCTCTAAGTATTGATCAGCTCACTGAAACTTCCAGTATTGCTTTGCTTCCAGTTAAACAGAAATGTCATAGCCCATAGCTCTTATAAGCTTTAATGGCTATATTGACTTCAACGATCCTTTAGCAGTTGATCCAACTTTCGCTCAATTCTGTGCAATTGCGCTTCCAGTTCTTGTATTCTCCTTTTCTCCTCTCGCTGACGATGTGTCACGACACTGTCTTGCTTGCTGATTAATGCTGCCGCAATAGTAGCTGTAAGCAATGACAATAATCCCAAGCCTATTAGAATTAATACACTGGCAAAAAATCGCCCCGCATTAGTCGTCGGGACTACATCGCCATAACCGACCGTCGTTACAGTAACCAGCGCCCACCATAAGCCTTCGGCCGGTGTGCTAATGCCAGGGTCTAGGGCCGCCATCATAAAACCCGCCAATACAATAACAATGGCGGTGCCAATAAGAGTGGTGCTTAGAGTGTTGCGTGACAGTAGGTGCTTAACATGATCGGTGACATGAATCAGCAGGGAGAAAAGTACGGACAGTCTTAATATGCGCAGCGCTGCTGCGAAGGCTGTGTCCTGAAACAGGAGGGGCGCGCCAGTGATAATAATGACGAGGTTAAGCCAGTTACTTCGTAAATATTTAATCGGTTGGTTGCTTAATACGCTCAACAGGGCTGTTTCAACAACAAACAAAATCCAAATAGATAGGTGGATAATGCTAGAGGCTTGCGCAAAATCCTGACCGCTGCTGTTGAGATACCAGAGCCCCAGCGTACAGATAGCTGCTGCGATCATGGGCCACTCTAGCAAGCGGTGGCAAGTGATCGCTCTGTGATTTTCGTCAGCAGCCATTCCGGCCACGCCTGCATAACTTTGCCAGCTCACATCTAACGTCTCTAGTTAACGGGATCCAACCACAATACTGTTTTGAGTGGCATATTTGCCCAGAATACCAGACTGCACCCTCAACACGGCTTTAAAGTTATATGCTGCGGTGGCAGAGGCGCGTATTTAGAGAGGTGATCAGCGCCTATTGCCGGTTAGGCTGGGAGGGGTTAATCAGAGAATACCGGGGCAAGAGTACTGAGTGTGGACTCAAGCTTTATAGCCGTAGCGGCTCTGGATATACGACTGTCTAGGTTTTTCTGTAAGTCCCTTAAACGCGTACGAGCACGACGAAATTCTAAGCTAATAATTTCGTACTCGAGATCGTGATCTTGAACGCTCAACTTTGCCAGTTCAGACAGCTCAGAGTGCAACGCGCTGATCAGGTCATGAAACAGGTCCTTGTCAGTCATAGACGAGGCTTCCCAGTAAGCGTGCTCCAAGGATTCATTTAAATCCGCAAGCTGTAAGTTGATTTCCGCGATACTTGTTTTCGACATAAAAACACCATTTTAATTTTATATACGCAAAGTATAGCCAGTTAAATATGACTGACCAGAACCTTTGGGTACTAATGTCATGGGATAGTGACACAATGGCCATTGTCGTGCGAGGCGAGTTTGCTCTATGCTTGGGGCTTGTGCGCAGACTGCGCGGTCAACTCAACTCTTTGAATAGATTAGCGTGTCAGTATGACAATGGAAAAAGCCAGATTACGAGTTCAGCAGTTTCGGCAGCGAGAACAGTCCATCTTGGATGCGGCTTTAGCATTATTGTTGGAGCATGGTGAAGATAAGGTGACGGTTGAGCTGATCGCGGCAACAGTCGACATCGGTAAGGGTACCATCTATAAACATTTTGCCTCCAAGTCGGAAATATATATCCGCTTAATGTTTGATGATCTTCACTTGTTGCAAAGCCAGATGAAAGAAGCCATAGAGAAAGCGGCAAGTGGCAGCGACTATATCGCGCCAGCTAAGGTTTATTTCTCCAACCGCATGTCCGATCCAGTGCGAGCAAGGCTGTTTCAGCGTTTGGAGGAGAGGTTCATTGCTGGCGGCGACGAAGCTGAGAAAATGGCCGAGCTGGCGGCTGTACGTGAATCAGTAATGCAGCAACTTAATAGTTTTTTTGCGGAACGCATTGCTGCGGGGCAGCTGAATGATGTTCCCCCCTACTATTACAATCTAGCCTATTGGGCTTTAACGCATGGTGCTGTCGAGCTTTTTCATAATACTGCGCTCACCAGGGGCGTTGAGGATATGGAGGGGCTGATGAACTTGATTATGGATATAGGGGTTAATATCGGTTTGGCGCCAAAGGGCTGAATCAGAGTTAAGGCTGCCTCCACAGCCTTAAACTTCTACGTAGCCCTTGAAAATTCAAGGCTTCGTCGTGCCTCTCACGCTCCTTTACTTCGCATATCCGGCTCTCGGGTAAATCACAAGCAACCTAGCCGCCCAATCCGATATAATGCTAAAGGTCGATGTTTAGCAACCGTATAGATAAAGCCTATGACTCATCCCGATCAATCGCTTGGCCAATCCTTTCTCGATGGTGTACTTGCCAGCGAAAAAATATGCCTCAGTGGTCTCCCGCCATTGGACCAGTGGTCACCAGCACTCAATGGCGACCTAGATATGCGCGTTGATCGTGAAGGGCGCTGGTATTACTTAGGCGATGAAATTCGCCGTCCGGCCATGGTTAAGATGTTCTCTCGTATATTGAAGCGAGAAGGCGTGGATTACTTTTTATTAACACCAGTAGAAAAGTGGCGTATACAGGTCGATGTGGCGCCTTTTCTGATTGTTGCCGCCCGTAAAGAAGTTGACTCCCAGGGACGTCAGGCCTTTATTTTCACCACCAACGTGGATGATGAGTTTGTGTTGGGGGTTAATCACGCACTTTGGATGCCCAATTTAGATGAACAAAAAGAGGAGCCGATACCGATGGTAATGGTTCGTCATCGCTTGCCTGCACTGATCAGTCGCAGTGTCTTTTATCAGCTTGTTGATGAAGCGACTGTCGATACCCTTAATGGGCGTACTGTTATGGTCATTGAGAGTGAAGGAGAGCGCTTTTGTTTGGGTTATATCGATTAGGGTAAGCGCGCCTTGACTGGCGCGCTAAGGCTGAAAATATTTTCAGGAACAAATGAAATAACAATAAAAAAGGAGCCTAGGCTCCTTTTTTGTTGTTCTCAACTACGGGTTTGCACGAAAAATTACATATTCGGGTAATTTGGTCCGCCAGCACCTTCAGGTGTCACCCAGGTAATGTTCTGTGCGGGGTCTTTGATGTCACAGGTTTTACAGTGAACACAGTTTTGTGAGTTTATCTGGAAACGTTTATCGCCATTTTCCTCTTCCACAATCTCGTATACACCGGCTGGGCAATAGCGCTGAGCGGGTTCATCAAACATGACAAGGTTGCTGCCAAGTGGGATTGACGCGTCTGCGAGCTTAAGGTGTATCGGCTGATCTTCTTCATGGTTCGTGTTAGACAAGAACACAGAAGACGACTTGTCGAAACTGAGCTTACCGTCTGGCTTCGGGTAGGTAATGCTTTTCGCTTCCGAGGCAGGTTTCAGTTGTGCATGATCCGGCTTTGGGTCAGACAGGGTCCACGGCAGGCTGCCATTAAAGATGTTTATGTCAATAAAGGCGTAAGCGGACCCGATTAAGTTACCCCACTTGTGCTGGGCTGGACCAAAGTTACGCTGCGCGTGAAGCTCTTTGTAAGCCCAAGAAGCTTTGTAAGCGGCTTCATACTCGACCATATCATCACTGGCGCGCTCTGCCTTAAGAGCCTCAACTACGGTCTCAGCCGCCACCATGCCAGACTTCATGGCTGTGTGTGAGCCTTTAATCTTAGCGAAGTTCAATGTGCCCGCGTCATCACCAATCAGCAAGCCACCAGGGAAGTGCATGGTAGGCTGAGACTGGATGCCGCCCTTGGTGATGGCGCGAGCACCATAAGAGATACGTTCGCCGCCCTCTAGGTACTGCTTGATCACAGGGTGGTGCTTATAACGCTGGAACTCATCAAATGGGCTCAAGTGCGGGTTGTTGTAGCTTAAATCGGTAATCAGACCACAAACCACCTGATTGTCTTCAATGTGGTACAAGAAACTACCGCCAGCGGCGCCATTTTCGGCCAAAGGCCAGCCAGCCGTATGCACAACCAAACCTTGTTGGTGCTGCTCGGCGGGGATTTTCCAAATTTCTTTGATGCCGATACCGTAGTGCTGCGGCTCTTTACCTTCATCGAGCTTGAACTGACTGATCAGCTGCTTGCCCAGGTGCCCACGACAACCTTCAGCGAAGAAGGTGTACTTGCCGTGCAATTCCATGCCTTGAGTGTAAGAACCCTTGTGGCTGCCATCTTCAGCAATACCCGCATCGCCAGTAGCGATTCCTTTTACGCTGCCATCTTCGTGGTAAACCACTTCCGAGGCGGCAAAGGTTGGGTAGATTTCAACGCCCAGCGCTTCGGCCTGCTCAGCCAGCCAGCGGCATAGGTTGCCAAGGCTGATGATGTAGTTGCCTTCATTGTGCATGGTCTTAGGTACGAAGAAGTTGGGAACTTTCTGACCCTTCTCTCCGTTTTGCAACAAGTAGATATCATCACCCGTCACAGCGGTGCTCACTGGTGCACCTTGCTCTTTCCACTCAGGGAATAGCTCATTCAAGGCCGTTGGTTCAAAAACAGCACCAGAGAGAATATGAGCGCCAACTTCTGAGCCTTTCTCAACGACACAGACACTGATTTCTTCGTTCAATTGGCGGATGCGGCATGCTGCGGCCAGTCCTGCTGGACCTGCACCAACAATGACGACATCGTACTCCATAGATTCACGTTCCAAAATTTTCTCTCCTAGGCTTTTATTCTTTTCAGTTAGGCTGATACACGCTGCTCAACGCAGCTATTTAAAGAGCCAGTGCTCACGTAGCGAGACATTATATAGTCACTAAGTAGCTACCACCAATGGCATTTTTCACCAATTCAGGGTTTTCAAACTAAGTGCTTGGCTATAATTGATACTCCTACCGCTAGGCTGTTTGCTAAACTGCGACGAAGATCACCTGTAATCCTCGACTATTTAAGGTGTTTCAGGCGTTTAGGGAAGTTATCCTGGGCACTTAGGGTATTGATTTTACAGGCTAAAACCCTCAATATACTGCGCGCTCAAAAGGCTCAGGCCTCGGTTTACTAACCGTCAGGGCGTGGCTTTCGGGCCATGGAAACGCCGCTCAAGCACCTGGTTGCCGGTGCGGCATTGATCCAACAGATAAGCGAATGGGAAATCCATGAAGATTCTTGTAGCTGTTAAACGCGTTGTAGATTACAACGTAAAAGTGCGTCCAAAAAGTGACGGCACCGGCGTAGATATTGCAAACGCCAAAATGTCTATTAACCCTTTCTGCGAAATAGCCGTCGAAGAAGCGGTTCGCCTTAAAGAGAAGGGCGTTGCCACTGAAATTGTGGCTATATCTATGGGGCCTAAGCAGTCCCAAGAGCAAATCCGTACCGCTATGGCACTCGGCGCTGACCGCGGTATCTTGGTTGAATCCGACGCTGAGCTACAGCCACTGGCAATTGCCAAGTGCCTAGCAGCTATCGTTGAGAAAGAAAGCCCAGACCTTATCATCATCGGCAAGCAGTCTATCGATGGTGACAACAACCAAACTGGTCAGATGCTTGGTGCATTGACCGGTTTGGCACAGGGCACGTTTGCTTCTGAAGTTGAAATGTCCGAAGGTAAAGTTAACGTTACCCGTGAAATCGACGGTGGCCTGCAAACGGTTGAACTCAACTTACCTGCGATCGTAACAACTGATTTACGCTTAAATGAGCCACGTTACGCCTCTTTGCCTAATATAATGAAAGCAAAGAAGAAGCCTCTGGATATAACTACGCCAGAAGAGCTCGGTGTTGACGCTGCTCCACGCGTTCAAACCTTGAAGGTTGAGCCGCCAGCTGAGCGTCTAGCTGGCATCAAAGTTGCCGATGTTGCTGAACTTGTCGACAAACTGAAAAATGAGGCGAAGGTATTCTGATGAGCATTTTAGTAATTGCTGAACACGACAACGCTACCCTCAAGGCAGCTACCCTGAACGTTGTAGCCGCTGCTAAAGCCATCGGTGGTGACATTGATGTACTAGTAGCCGGTAGTGCATGTGGAGCGGCGGCTGAAGCCGCAGCCAAAGTTGAAGGCGTGACCAAGGTCTTGGTTGCTGACAACGCCGCTTACGCTCACCAGCTGGCCGAGAACGTCTCTCTGCTGATTGCTGAAGTGGGTAAGAGCTACACACACATTCTTGCACCATCAACTTCAAACGGTAAGAACATCGCGCCACGCGCCGCTGCTCTACTGGATGTTCAGATGATTTCTGACATCACTTCTGTTGAAAGTACAGACACCTTCCAGCGTCCTATTTACGCTGGTAACGTGATTGCTACAGTACAAAGCTCCGACGCAATAAAGGTTCTGACCGTTCGTGGTACCGCGTTCGATCCAGTTGCCACTGAAGGCGGCTCTGCAGCAGTTGAAGCAGTAAGCATCGCGGCTGACGCTGGAATCTCTAGCTTCGTTGGTGAAGAAGTAGCGAAGAGTGATCGTCCTGAACTAACAGCCGCTGGTATCGTCATTTCTGGTGGTCGTGGTATGCAGAACGGCGAAAACTTTGAAATGCTGTACAAAGTAGCCGATAAGTTGGGCGCAGCTGTGGGCGCTTCTCGCGCTGCTGTCGACGCTGGTTTCGTACCAAACGACATGCAGGTTGGTCAAACCGGTAAGATTGTTGCTCCTGACCTGTACGTAGCAGTTGGTATCTCCGGCGCTATTCAGCACTTGGCTGGTATGAAAGACAGTAAAGTGATCGTAGCGATCAACAAAGACGAAGATGCACCTATTTTCCAAGTTGCTGACTACGGTCTTGTTGCTGACTTGTTCGACGCAATACCTGAGCTGGACAGCAAGTTATAAGTAATACTTGCTTAGGAAAAGGCCGGCATAGCCGGCCTTTTTTATGCCTGTCACTTATGACTTTTAAAGAGGAAAGTACTTTGGATATCGAGTCGTTTGAACAACTGTCGATGATCATCGGGGTTGGTGGATTAATTGGCTTTATGATCTTCATTATTTGGGATTTGGCCAAACAGTCAAAAGCGGGACGCTTTGGGACACTCATCTTATTTTCAGTGCTGGGACTATGTCTGTTGGGTTTTATTATTAAGACGGTCTTGGTTGAAGTGATTGGTTAAGGGCTCGAAGATTAAAAAAATCAGAAGACCGCAGCCAACTGCTCTTCAGCAAGCCACTCATAAAAATCCCAGTCATCATACAGCTCCCAATTTTCATCGAAAACGAAACTAACTTCACTTGGTTTCGGGCTTGAACCACCATCAATAAAACCGCTCACCTCATTACTGGATAGTCGTGCAGGTATATCTTCGACCAATGGAGCTGAAGTAAACCAGAGCGCCACAAGTACAGAGCAACTCATCGCCAGCGGCCAACATTTTTGGAACGCAAAGCTAGATGCGGGTTCATGCTCTCTAAAAACTGAATGGCGTCGCGCTGCAAGCTGCGCGGACTCCCGAGTAGTGATGACTTCAGTTGCTCTCAATTCGCTTTGGTAAAGTAGGGCGCGCTCTTCCTCAGTACTCATTGTATAGATCTCCAAGTTTATCCTTAATCGATGTTAACGCCCTTGAATAATGTGTCTTTACGCTGCCCTCGCTGCACTTCATAAGTGCAGCCGTTTCCCGGGTACTAAACCCCTCCCAGCAACGAAGAAAGAAAGCCTGTTGCTGCCGCGCGGAAAGTGAAGCTATGGCCGACTCTAACCTGCCTATACGTTCGTCGCGCAGCAGGTTCAACATGCCGTTATTTGGTTGCGGGTCTTCAAGTTGTTCAATAGGGTCGTCCCCCTCTTCATCAACAGGGGAGAGCCAATTAAAGAACCTAAGCCTTCGGCTCCGTGTTCGATGAAAGTCGATAATGGCATTGCTCAATATACGAAAAAAGAGGGGGCGCCACTGTTCTTCAGGCTTTTTGCTATAGCGGCGCACCAGAGAAAGCATGGCCTCTTGAACTATATCGAGGGCATCTTCACTGTTTCGAACGCTAACCTCAGCCATGCGGTAGGCACGTTTTTCCACGCTACGGAGAAACTGCTCAATTGATTCTTGCTGTGACAGTGCGCTAGCCCTCCAAGGTCTATTGATTACTATGCCCGCCATTGCCGGCAGGCTAACTTACAAACTGCAGTACTACCACCAACGCACACCAGATTATTTGGTTGACAGCTCGCAGAGAAATAAATAGATAATTAACATCAAGATAATCGGGTAATTAATTGAAATTAATAAACTAATCCTATTTTAAAAAATAGTTTTAAAAGGTCTATACTGATATAAGATTTGGCTCTCAGAGGCATGCATGCAATTTTTCCAGCCGCAATCAAAAGTTCAAAAAGACCGTGCAATCATGCGTGAAACCGATGAGCGTATGGCCAAGTACAGCCGTCGCGGCCTTATCGTTAATATTCTCGCCTACCTACTGTGCTTTACCTTAGGATATATGACGGTCATTGCACCAACATTGTCTGTTGTTCTAACCGTAGGACTAATAGTCATCACCGTCATTCGTGGCTACTTTCTTATCCGCTTTGATGCCATCTACAGCTGCGCGCCTACGAAATGGCGTAACATTTACTTTATTTCGACGCTAATCGGAACTGTCTGGTGGAGCGCAATACTTGTCAGCTTTACTCTTGTGCTAGGAATGGTTGGAGAAACTCCAGTACTGTGGATTTACACCGTCATATCTTTGTCGACAACAATACACGCAACAGCTCCTTACAGAACGTTCAGCCGAATTTTCCAACTTATAGCGCTATTACCCGTAGCACTTTCTGGTTTCTACATTGGTGGCTTTGAAGGGTATATGTATGGATTCATGATGCTTGTCTTTCTTGCCATGCAGGAATATCAGGTTGGTAATCTCAGTGAACTTCATTGGCAACGACTTGAATCCAATCACGCGCTCAAGCAAAAAGCACAAAACCTGGAAGCAGAGAAACGCGATACGGAGGCATCCTTCGACATCAGTACCGAGTTTCTAGAAAGCTTAGGGCATGAGTTCAGGACATCACTAAACGATATTATGGGAGGGTTGTCACTGCTCACAGAGAGCAACAGAGGTCGTCAGCAGAGTGAGCTCCTCAGCATGGCGGCTAAAGCTTGCGAACGGCAACTTGATTTGGTTAATAATGTCGCAGATTTCAGCCGTATCAACAGTCGTCAATTGGTACTGGATCACAGCGTTATCAACCTAAGAGTACAGCTGGAAAGTATGATCAGCTCTGCCGGGGTTGAGGCCGCTCAACAGGGTGTGGAACTTGATTACCGTATAGCCGCCGACTTACCATTGCGCATAGCTGTAGACGCAAAACGCCTTACACAGATAATCAAAAACCTGCTGACCAATACTGTTCAGTTCTCTGAGCAGGGGCACGTACATATAGATGTACAACTAGAGCGCCTAGCGGATCAGCGCGGGCAGTTAGACGTCATGATTAGCGACCATTTAACACACGCCGAAGATGTAAACCTAGACGCATCGGAAAAAAGCTCTGCAGCCCACGCGACAGGACTGTGGTTATCAATTTGCAGGGGTCTGGCTGAGTGCATGAGCGGCGCTATTGAAGTGTACAACGAGCCAGGGAAAGACAGCTGTTACCGCTTAACCTTACCCGTCGACATCGCTAGCAACCAACCCGCCATATTTAAAAGCCACCCAAAACTACAAGGCAAGCAAGTAGCTCTGGTTGATTCTGGAAAGTTATTGGATCAAGGCCATGTAGAAGAATTAGAGGCTTGGGGGCTGTTGGTTGAATGCCTCCATAACAAGGAGTTGGTAGCCGAAAAAATTGACAAGCTGAGTCAAGGTGAGACTCAGCTTACGGCTCTAATATGGGTTGCTAGCAGCGCGGAGAATGTAGCGTTGAAACAATTGGCCGACGACTACCCCCATCTACCAATTTTATTGGTGTCGAGTCCTGAGGGACAAGCTTTAACAGGGCCTCAATTTTACGCATTAGAACGCCCGCTAATGCGTAAGCCTCTGCATGAACTGTTGTGCCACACAATACTAAACAAGCCTTTAGAAGCTACACAAAGTTTAGCCCCGAGTGCCTCCCGGCTATCGAACATGCAAGTCTTACTGGTCGAGGATCACCGAGTTAACCAAATGGTCGCTGAAGCAATGCTCAAGAAACTGGGCTACCAAGTGCACCTAGCGGTTAATGGACTCGAGGCACTGCAGATCAATGAGCAAGCGGATATTGATTTGATATTAATGGACTGTCAAATGCCTGAAATGGACGGTTATGAAGCCACCCGCAGAATAAGGGCGCAAGAAAAGACCGTGGATAATGGCACTCGAGTACCTATCTTAGCGATGACAGCACACACAACAGAAGAAGATAAGTCATTGTGTTTTTCCTCAGGAATGGATGATTACCTGGCCAAGCCGGTACGCTGTGATGACCTAGAGAGCCATTTGCTGCGCTGGCTAGGAAAAGACACGGACGAAACCCCCAAAGACTCATTGGAGGCACGAGCATGATGAATTCCGTTGATCTATTGAAAGTTCGCCCAGATTGGCGCGTGATCCGAAGGTTTATCCATCGCGCGCACATTATAATCAATGCCCGCAGCCGTACAGCGTTTCATTAACGACTCAGTTGCCAATATCAGATCAATTCTTAAGCCTCGCTTTGGCTCGCGATCAAACCCTTTGCTGCGATAGTCGAACCAACTGAAACGATCATTTGCCTGGGGCTGTAACTCTCTATAGGTGTCTTTTAAACCCCAACTCAACAAACGATCTAGCCAAGCACGCTCTTCGGGCTGAAAACTGCATTTCCCACTACTCAACCAACGCTTACGGTTATCCTCACCGATCCCTATATCCAAATCCGTGTGAGAAATGTTCATATCTCCCATTACGATAACGTCGCTATCAGGGCTACAACTTTCACTTAAAAAAGATTGAAGGTTAGTGTAGTAGTCGCGCTTATTTGGATACTTTGTTTCATGCTTAATATTTTCACCCTGAGGGAAATAGCCATTAATTAGCGTAATCTCACCTCCCAATGGCGACTCACAGCGCACGGCCAAAAAGCGCCTTTGAGCATCATCAGCCTCACCCTTAAAACCCTTTTGAACGTCCAATATTTTGTGCTTACAAAGTAAAGCAACACCATAATGAGTTTTTTGACCATGGAATACTGGCTCATAACCCAAGGCACGAATAGCGTCTAGGGGAAAGTCTGGATCATTCGCTTTCGTTTCTTGAATGCCAATAAAGTCGGGATTATGAGTTTCAATTAATGCTTCAAGCTGGTGTAAACGCATACGAATACTGTTGGTGTTAAAAGAAATTATGTTCATGATTTACCTGAGTATGCGTTAAGCATTAATTTAAAAGGAGGTATTGATAGGGAGATTAAAAAGGGCGCCTATTGGCGCCCAGTAAAGACAGGCTCAAACCTTAGAAGTTGGCGATCTTACTGATTGAATCTTTCTGTAATAGATTTATTACGTCAATCAGAATGTATGCAGACTCTGACAGTAGGGTGTCGTTATCAGTATCAATCTCTGCGGCTGGATTGCTAGCCGTTATCGTTTTCTCTTCCTGCTCTTCTTTCCAAGCACTCATCGATTCAAGTGACTCCAAGCCTTTTGCTGCACGGCGAGTATTCTCCAACTCTAATGAACGAGCTTCAAACTTAACCTTCTCCTGCTTACGACGAACCTCGTTAAGCGATATACGAGTTTTGGCTCGGGTTTCAGCAAGTCGCTCCACCTGAGATTCAAGAAAAATAAAGTCTGGATCCTTTGCTTTACGGACTTCATGTAAGGCCTTAACCTCACCTAATATTTTTTCAAAAGCGAAGTAATAATCATGGGGGACAGGGTGAATTTGATCCCAGGGAAGGGCGTGCTCATAAGAACTTTCCCCTACATCGGTAGCGTCAACTAGGAACGGAAAGTTAATGTCTGGAAGAACGCCTCGATGCTGAGTACTGTCGCCCGAAACTCGATAGAATTTTGATTCTGTGATTTTTAACTGCCCTGAATGCACTGGGGTCAAAGACTGTACGGTGCCCTTACCAAATGACTGGGCGCCCACAATCAGGCCTCGCTTATAATCCTGAATGGCACCTGCAAAAATTTCTGAAGCCGATGCGCTCAAACGGTTTGTAAGGACGATCATTGGCCCTCGATATACCGCGCGCTGGCGAGAGCGATAATTACGTGAAATGGTTTCATTTGTCTGGCGAATTTGTACGACAGGCCCCTGATCAATAAATAAATCGGTGAGTGTAGTTGCCTCCTGTAATGAGCCACCGCCATTGTTTCGCAGATCAATGATCAGACCGTCAACATTTTCCTGCTCAAGCTCTTTTAGCAATCGGTACACATCGCGCGTAGTGCTCTTGAATTCCGGATCGCGGCGGCGGTAGGCCTCAAAATCAATGTAAAATGCAGGCACGTTGATCACGCCAACCTTAAACAGCTGCTCGCCATCGGTTAGTTCTAGCACTGCTTTTTTGGCCGCCTGTTCTTCAAGTTTAACTTTTCCGCGCTGTATTTTTATTTCTTGACGATCACTATTATCCGCAGCAGTAGCTGGAATAATGGATAAGCGTACCACGGTATTGGCTGGGCCACGGATAAGCTTAACGACCTCGTCCAGGCGCCAGCCGATTACGTCAATGTACTCTCCAGCAGGCCCCTGACCTACCGCAACGATCCTATCAGCAGGGCGTAACTTTCCTTGTTTGTCGGCAGGTCCTGCCGTAATCAAGCGTACAACTTTGGTGAATTCATCCTCCGCCTGCAGTACGGCACCAATACCCTCTAACGACAGCGACATGGAAATATTGAAGTTTTCCAATGTTTTGGGGGACAGGTAACTTGTATGAGGGTCGTAGAGTAGGGTGAGGGCGTTAATCATACCCTCAAAAACATCATCAACACCCTGTTGCTCCAGTCTCTTGAGCTGATTCCTGTAGCGCTTTAGTAACGTTTCTTGTGCTTCAACCAAAGGCTCATCAGCCAACTTAAGGCTCAGTAAGTTAGCCTTCAATCGTTTACGCCAACGACTATCTGCGTCAGTTTTATCCGCCGCCCAAGTCTGTTCATCAGCGTTAATTTCTATGAATTCATCCTTATTGAAATCAAATACTAGGGGCGCATTATCCAGCCTTTCTATAACCTTATTAAGACGTGTAGAAGCACGCTCAAAATAACGGCTGAAGATTACTTGCCCGGGCGTTAAATCGCCTTCAAGGAATCGCTCGTCTAGCTGAGTTCTATACACTTCGAACTCGTCTACATCACTGCGTAAGAAAAAGGACTTGCTGGGGTCAAGAGACAACACAAATTTGTCCAGCACCATACCTGAGAGTTCATCATCGACTTTTTGGTTGCGATAATGGCGCTCTGAGAGCTTCTCAAGTATGTCGATGGCTGTCTTTGACTGCTCATCGGAAAACTCAAACACAGCTTTACTGTGAGCTTCAAACGCTAATCCAGAGAGGATCAAAGCGCTAATGGTAAAGCCTCGGGTGAAAAATCTGAGCATATTGAAAAGAGTCTCTCGACAGTTGAATAATGTGGAAGCAGAAGCAGTCAATCAATTGCGCCTCAATTTAACATAATATACATTATGCGTAATATAGTTGCAGCTAATTGGTGCTCGGTGTTCCTCGCTACGCCAAAGTATATCAGTAGTAAGAGCTTATATTAGGGGCGGAAAAAGCAACCGCGGTCTTGTTTAGCCAATTAATCGCGTTGCCTCACGCATGGTGACAAATTCTTCTGCTGCGGTTGGGTGGATTCCAATAGTTTGATCAAAGTGCGCCTTAGTAGCACCAGCTTTCATCGCAATGGCAATACCTTGGATAATCTCACCCGCATCACTGCCCACCATATGGCAACCAATCACACGATCAGACACACGGTCAACGATTAACTTCATGAAAGTCCGTTCCTGCAATCCACTCAGCGTGTGCTTCATGTGTTTAAAGCTGCTTGTGTAGATGGCCAACTGGGGATACACCTCACAAGCTCGCTCTTCGGTTAGGCCAACCGTCGCAATGTTGGGTTGGCTAAAAACGGCGGTAGCAATATTGTCGTAATCGACATTGATAGGTACGTCAGCGTAAAGATGACGTACCAGCGCCATACCTTCGGCCAAAGCAACAGGCGTTAGTTCCATTCGGCCAATAACATCGCCAACCGCGTAAATACTCGGTTCCGCACTCTGATAGCTGTCGTTTACTTCAATGCAACCACGCTTATCAATAACAGCCGCGGTGTTCTCTAAGCCTAGACCTTCCGTTTTTGGCGTGCGGCCGGTTGCAGCCATCACACAGTCGACAATGGATTTAGTACCATCCGTCAATTCCACTTCCAGCTCACCAGAGTCAAGTTTGCTTACTGAGACTATGTTGATATTGAAACGCAGGTTGATGCCCTTTTGGCTCATTTCTGTTTTAACGTGCGCTCGCACCTCTTCATCAAAGCCCCGAAGGAACATTGGACCCCGATAAATCAGCTGGGTCTGTGCTCCCAAGCCATTAAAAATACCTGCAAACTCTACGGCGATATACCCCCCACCCAGTACCATAACGCGCTTGGGGAAGTCTTCTAGGTAGAATGCTTCGTTTGAACTGATGATGTGCTCTGCGCCGGGTATATCTGGAACCTTGGGCCACCCCCCTACTGCCACCAAAATGCGCTCGGCGCTAAATTCACGGCCAGCCACAACGACGGTATGGGCATCTTTGATTACCGCCCGCCCCTCAATAAGCTCAACCCCAGCACCGCTAAGTATGTTTTTATAGATACCATTTAAGCGCTGTATTTCTTTAGTTTTATTGTCACGCAATGTCGGCCAGTTAAACTCGACCTGATCTATATTCCAACCAAAGCCTGCGGCGGCTTCTATTTCTTCACTGACGTGGGAACCATAAACGAAAAGCTTCTTGGGAACACAGCCAACATTCACACAAGTGCCCCCCAAATACAGGTCTTCGGCAACGGCAACCTTGGCGCCCAGTTGTGATGCCATACGGCTTGCACGCACGCCACCTGAACCTGCACCAATAACAAAGAGGTCGTAATCGTATTGCATGGTATTGCCTTATTAATTAACGGTTAGAACGTCTGCCATCGAGGCCAAACAATGACTGCAATTCTAGCGCAACAAGGCAATGATGAAAGAGGATAGTACCGCAATCTTTTATATTATCGTTATTGATTAAAGCAATAACGCCTTAGGCGTTTGTATCAATACCCGCTAAGTCTGCTCGTCTGTCACACCCCACTCGTAGCTCTAACATGGGCGGAACGTTATGGTGACGACGAGCAGGGCCTCTGCGTCGCTCACGTTTGAGGTCAAATTGCTTTTTGGGAAGGTGCTTTGAAACCGCAACATCACCAAGGCGTGTATGGGAAGGTGTCCTAGAGGTGGTAATACCTAGATAAACAGGCGGGATGATATTCATATTTTCCCCTCTTTGCCTAGTGTCTATGCAAAGGCAGGCGCTCAATGAGCGCCTTACTGGAAGAGGTTACACTTTAAATTGTGATGCAACCTTTTCTAGCTGATTAGCCAAGCCCTGCAACGATGTACTTAAATCTGAAACTTTAAAGGTATTTTGCTCTGTCATTTGTGAAGCATCACGCATTCCCACTACGTTTTGCTGAATAGAATTTGCAGCTGTTTGCTGCTCTTCTGTCGCACCGGCAATTTGCTGATTCATATCGGTGATCGAGGTTACTTTCGCAGTAATTGCCTCAAGTGACGCGCCTGTTGCCCCAGCTTGCTCCACGCTCTTTTTGGCTTGAGCTTTACCTTGGTCCATAACCGATACGGCTGAACGCGCTGCCGTTTGTAGTTGCTCAATAACAGTTTGAATTTCATGCGTAGACTCTTGGGTACGCGATGCAAGTGTTCTGACCTCATCAGCAACCACCGCAAAACCACGCCCCTGCTCTCCAGCTCGTGCCGCCTCAATGGCTGCGTTCAACGCCAAAAGGTTGGTCTGTTCGGCGATGCCCTTAATAACATCAAGAATGCTGCCAACACTTTCAGTGTCGGATTCAAGTTTCACAATCACTTCGGCCGCTCGCTCAACCGCTGCCGCTAAATCCTCGATAGACGTGACCGTGCTGGTCACAATCTCCAAGCCTTGCTTTGCTTCTTTATCCGCATCGTCGGCTGCTGAGGCTGCTGAACCTGCATTTTCGGCAACGTTGGTTACGCTGCGCAGCATGTCGTTCATCGCATTTGTTACCAGTTCAGAAGAATTGCTCTGCTCTGTTGATAGCTCCGAGTTTTGCGCTGAAAGTGAATTCAGTTCCTGTGAAACATTTGTCAGCGGGGAGATAACCTCCACTACATCACCAATGGTCACGTGCAGCTTATTAACAAAGACATTGAACCACTCAACCAGCGTACCAAGTTCATCGTTACTGGTTTGCTCTAAGCGTCGAGTGAGGTCGCCTTCTCCCTGGGCAATATCTTTTAATGATTGGACAATTTTCTCAATATTGTTCGTGACAATAAGAGCAACACCGAAAGAGATGGCGAGAATTAAAACCACCGTAATAACACAAATAATAATACCGAGCGTGAGGTTATCTCGCTCAGTCTCAAGCGCTTGGTTGACGGTTGCCGTGAAACTTTTATGACTTTGATCTCGAAACACCTTGAGTGAAGACTCCAGTGTTTCATAGTTCTTCTGTTTGTTTGCAGCGATTTCAGCAATGCGACTAAAGTCCATAGTGCCGTCAATCATGGACTGGGTGAGCTTAAATGATATATCGCCAAAACTCTGCAAATACCGCTCTATATCATTAACTTGACCCCGTTGCTGAGCCTGTAGTTTGCCCTGCTGCCTGAGGTTTTCGCTCATTTCATTAGACATTTTCTTTGCGGTGTCTAGCATCTCTTGCTCGCCAGTACTGGCTGCATTGATCATCAGTTCATTCATGCGTTCGAGGATGACAATGTTGCTGTTTGCCAATTCTAGAACGGGGAAGTAACTGTCTTTTATTTCATCCAATCGATCAGCATTTTTGCTGCCATTGGTGATAATGACCATTAAGAAGACCATAAAGCCGATAATTGCCACGGCTGGTATCAGCAGAATTTTATTCTTGATACCCATGTCTTTCAGCCAGTTCATATGTAACCCCATGTTTATAAGCTTTGCCTAGGTTTCTTAAGCATAGCCAATGTACCTGAGCTTGCAGATCCATCTGTCAAGCAATGCCTAGGTTAGCTAACGGCAGGCCCTTCTATACCTTTAAGGTATTAATGGTTATAGGAACAAAGAAAGGGAGCAAGGGGAGTATGGTGAAGAGGTAATAAAGAAACACGGCTCTGCAGGTTAGAGAGCCTGCCGGCCTAGAGAAGGCCGGCGAATAAGGGCTAACCCAGCTGTGTTTTACCACCCATGTAAGGCTGTAAAACGTCAGGTACCAGCACGCTGCCATCGGCCTGCTGATAATTTTCCAGTACGGCCACTAACGTTCGACCAACCGCTAGGCCCGAGCCATTTACGGTGTGCAGTAGCTCAGGCTTGCCTGTTTCAGCATTCCGGTAGCGGGCTTTCATGCGCCGCGCCTGGAAATCACGGAAGTTACTGCACGAGGAAATTTCGCGAAACTTCCCCTGAGATGGCACCCACACTTCGATATCTAAGGTCTTGGCTGCAGAGAAACCAAGGTCACCCCCGCAGAGCATTACGGTCCGATAAGGCAGTTTAAGTGCCTGAAGAATAGCTTCTGCGTGCCCTGTTAAGGCTTCAAGCGTAGCATCTGACTCGCTTGGCTCAACAAACTGTACCAATTCAACTTTCTCAAACTGATGCTGACGAATCATACCGCGCGTATCACGGCCATGACTTCCCGCTTCTGAGCGAAAACACGGCGTATGACAGGCGTACTTAATCGGCAGCAGGGATGCATCCTGAACAATTTCATTGCGCAGCACGTTGGTCACCGGTACTTCCGCTGTAGGAATCAGATAAAAATCTCGCTCGTCACTCAATTTAAAGAGATCTTCCTCGAATTTTGGCAACTGACCGGTACCGTACAAAGACTCTTTATTGACGATAAATGGTACGTTAATTTCTTCGTAGCCGTGCTCGTCACAATGGGTGTTGAGCATAAACTGCGCCAGCGCACGGTGTAAGCGAGCAAGATCGCCCTGCATAATGGCAAAGCGAGAGCCCGTTAACTTCGAAGCCGTGTCAAAATCTAGACCACCAACACCAGCACCTAAATCAACGTGGTCTTTTACTTCAAAGTCGAAGGTCTTTGGCTCGCCCCATGTACGTATTTCAACGTTGTCGTCTTCATCTGTACCTTCTGGTACTTCATCCGCGGGCATGTTGGGTATACCGCTGAGCAGCTCATCCATGCGCAGCTGTACTTCGCTTAATTGTGATTCAGCTTCTGTCAGTTGTTGTTTAAGGTTGTCGACTTCAGCCAGCAGCGGTGCAATGTCCTGGCCCGAAGCCTTTGCCTTACCAATACTCTTCGCGCGCGAGTTGCGCTCCTGCTGTAAAGCTTCGGCTTTCACTTGCAAGCTTTTACGCTCGTCTTCCAATGCTAGAAAAGCAGCAACATCTAATGTGTAACCCTTTTTCTTCAGCGCAGCCGCGACATCTTCAGGGTTAGAGCGAATCAATTTTGGATCGAGCATAGTAATAAAACCGTTTGAATGAATCTGTTATAAAAATTTAAGCGCGAACTGCATACCCGCAGCCACCGCAAATATACACGTAAATACGCTGATCAATGCGTAACTGAGGGCCAAAGTAGTATGACCATTTTGCCATAGAGTAACCGCATCCAGCGCAAAAGTTGAGAAGGTTGTAAAAGCACCGAGAAAACCCACCATTAACCAACCTCGCGCTTCAGCGGGTAAGCTGCCTTTTTCAATAATAAGCACGTAGAGAACCCCCATTAATAAGGAACCCAGTACATTGGCGGTTAATGTGCCAACCGGAAAGCGATTACTGGCCAGCGGAAAAAGGTACGCGGTGATGGCATAGCGCCCCACTGCTCCCACTGCCCCACCAATTGCTACAGCAAGCCACTGCATAAAATCACCCTTCTGCTTTATTGGCTAACGTTCTGTCCATAAACACTAGTCCTCGAAATATCGACGCCAAGGGCTTTGCTCATCAAGCGTCTGCAAGTGCTGCAGCTTCTCACCAATTTTTAGTTCCAACCCACGATCAACTGGTTGATAGTAATCACGCGGCTCAATTTCTTCTGGGAAATAACACTCACCTGCGACATAGCCACCAGGTTCGTCGTGGGCGTACCGGTATTCTGCGCCATAGTCCATGGACTTCATCAATTGCGTTGGCGCATTGCGAAGGTGCATTGGCACATTCGTACTCGGCAGGGATTTTACATCCGCCATGGCTTTGTTGAAAGCCTTGTAGACGGCGTTACTCTTCGGTGCTGCCGCCAAATAGGTGATTGCTTGCGCAATGGCCAGCTCACCCTCTGGGCTGCCTAGGCGCTCTAGAGTTTCCCAGGCATTCAGGCACACCTGCAACGCTCTAGGGTCGGCGTTACCCACCTCCTCTGAGGCCATACGCACGACACGTCGAGCAATGTAGAGCGGATCACAGCCGCCGTCGAGCATTCGAGCAAACCAATAGAGCGCGCCATTGGCCGACGATCCGCGCACAGATTTATGCAGCGCCGATATTTGCTCGTAAAAAACATCCCCGCCCTTGTCGAAGCGACGGACGTCGTCCTGCAAGATCTCCTGCACAGTAAAATCGCTGACGAAAAGCTCGCCACTGCGATCATCGGCAAGGTCAGAGGCCACCTCTAGTAAGTTCAATACTTTTCGACCATCGCCATCGGCCGCGTGGGCCAACGTCTCCAGTACGCCATCATCAAACTGCAGGTTACGCCCCGCCAAACCACGCTCCTTGTCTCTCAACGCGCTGTGCGCCATGGCGAGCAAATTGTCTGGCGTCAGGTTACGCAACACATACACACGGCAGCGTGAAAGGAGCGCGTTATTTAACGAGAACGAAGGGTTTTCGGTGGTTGCTCCGATAAAAATAACCGTACCGTCTTCAACATACGGCAAAAAAGCATCCTGCTGAGCCTTATTAAAACGATGCACCTCATCCACAAATAAGATTGTCTTACGACCAGACTGAGCCTGAACCTGCTGCGCACTGGCCACAGCGGCGCGGATCTCTTTAACGCCGGCTAAAACCGCAGAAATCGTCTCAAAATGTGCATCCGAGTACTCGGCAATCATGCGAGCCATGGACGTTTTACCAACACCCGGAGGCCCCCAAAGGATCATCGAGTGCAACTGCTTTCTGATAACCGCTTCGCGCAATGGCTTACCAGGTCCGAACAGATGCTCCTGACCTATGTAATCATCTGGATGGCGCGGACGCATACGGGCCGCCAAGGGTTTAATAGGCGCGGTGCTAAAAAGATCGTTATTCATTAATGAGGACGTCGGTACCGTCAGGCGCGGAGAAGGTGAAGAGTTGATCGGCCAGCGCCTGGTTGTAACTCAGCTCGCTGAGCTCAAACTGCGTATCCTGACCAAAACCATCCAGCAATTGCATGGCCGTCAGCTGGCCATCGGTAAAAACCAACGTCAGGCGCTGGAAGTACTCGGATGATTGTGTAGGACGCAAATCAAAAGCTTGGACTGTCTCGCTGATCACTTTTTGGGTGACATCAAAATTGGATGCAATTTGCGTTAAATCACCGGAGATAATCACCGCAGGTGTGTGCTTCAGGCTATCGCCAATGGCCTGCACACTGACCTGCTCGAGGTCTGGGTCATACAACCACAGCGTTTCTCCGTCGGTAATCAAGTTCTGTGGAAACGGATCAAGTGTATTCCAAACAAGTTTGCCTGGGCGCGCCATGGCGAAATCACCGCTCGATCGCTGTAGCAGCTCCCCTTCTGAGTCGTACTGATGCTGTACAAAAAGCCCCTTAAGACTTGTCATCTCAGTAAGGTGTGCCGCTAAAGCCTGACCGGCACTAACAACGGCATCATCAGCATTTACAAGGGTCACAGGCAGGCTGCAAAGGGCTGTAAGACAGAACCCACTGAAAAAACGTTTTACGACTAAAAACAACAGGCTCATTCCTTATCTTACTAGTGTTTAGGGGCTGCTGGAGCCAAAACTTCACGACTGCCGTTATGCCCCATTGAGCTCACAACGCCTGCGGCTTCCATGGTTTCAACCAGACGTGCCGCACGATTGTAGCCAATACGCAGTTTTCGCTGGACCGACGATATAGACACTTTTCGCGTATGGGTAACAAATTCAACCGCTTCGTCATAGAGCGCATCAGACTCAGGGTCATCCTCACCTTCTGCACCACCCATGGAGGCTATACCTGGCACATCAGCGCCAGCATCATCGTCTACGATACCGTCAATGTAATCAGGCTTGCCTCGGAGCTTCCAATCATTGACCACGTTTTCAACTTCGTGATCATCTACGAACGCACCGTGAACACGTACAGGTAGGCTACTGCCGGGCGGCAAGAAGAGCATGTCACCATGCCCCAGTAGCTGCTCCGCCCCACCCTGGTCAAGAATTGTTCGAGAATCTGTCTTAGAGCTCACCTGGAAAGCCATGCGAGTCGGCACGTTCGCTTTAATCAAACCGGTAATTACATCCACCGAGGGTCGCTGTGTGGCCAATACTAAATGTATACCCGCCGCACGGGCTTTCTGGGTAATGCGTGAAATAAGTGTCTCGATTTTTTTCTTGTCCGAAGCCATCATCATGTCGGCAAATTCGTCGATGACAATGACAATAAACGGTAACTTTTTCAGTGGAGGCCCTAGTGGAGTCGCCTGCCCAACAGGGACGTCTCCTTCATGGATGTAGAGCGGGTCCAAAATTGGCTCACCCGCTTTAATCGCTTCCTCTACCTTACGGTTAAAACCCGCCATATTTCGGACACCGAGAGCCGCAAGAAGTTTATAGCGGCGCTCCATTTCACCGACACTCCAGCGAAGTGCATTAGGCGCTTCGCCCTGCATATCGGTAATCACGGGTGTCAATAGGTGTGGAATACCTTGATAAACGGCCAGCTCAACAACTTTCGGATCAACCAAAATCAATCGTAACTCTTCTGGTGTGGCTTTATAGAGCATCGAAAGCAGCATGGCATTAACACCCACCGACTTACCAGAACCCGTCGTACCGGCCACCAACAAGTGTGGCATCTTTGCTAGGTCAGCCATCACCGGCTCGCCAGCGATGTCATAACCAAGCGCAATGGTCAGTGGCGATTTTGACTTTTCATACAGTTCGGAGGTCAGTACTTCACTGAGGCGTACCATCTCGCGATGCTCGTTGGGGATTTCAACACCCATCACCGACTTACCTGGGATGACTTCAACCACGCGCACGCTGACAATGGCCAGTGAGCGAGCTAGGTCTTTCGCCAAATTTGTAATTCGACTGGCCTTGATGCCTGGCGCTGGCTGGATTTCAAAGCGTGTTACCACCGGACCAGGCAATACAGAAGTTACTTCGATATCGATGCCAAAATCTTTTAGTTTGAGCTCCAACAAACGTGACATGGCTTCGAGTGACTCCTTAGAGAAACCTTTGTCATGGCTCTTGTCGGCAACATCGAGCAGGCTCAAGGCCGGTAGCTCACCCGTGACGGAAGCATCATTGAACAGAGAGGTTTGCTTTTCTTTCTCCACCCGAGCACTGACCACCGGCTTCGGCGTAGGCGCGGTAATCTTTAACGGCGCACGTTTCTCTTCTTTCTTAACCTGCTCATCGATCGCGACTTTGCGGGCTTGCTTGGTGATTTTAACCTGTTGCTGTTCTTGCTTTGTCTTGCGGTACTGGTGCCAGCGTCGCTTACACCAGTCAATGCCGCTGAGGGTCGAGCGGCCGGTAGAGTCCATCAAGGCAAACCATGAGAGGTCGGTAAATACCGTCAATCCAAACAGAAACATGGGTATAAGGAGCAATAAGCTACCGCGGTAGCTTAATGCGCTTTCAATTGAAGTAGATAATGTCGACCCTAGGATACCGCCATTAGAAAACGGGAGAGCACCACCATCGGTGCCATAGTAGAGGCTTGCCATGGCAGTAGCTGACATCATGACCAGCAAAAAACCGACGCATCTCAGTGCGAAAAGAACCCCGTCGAAAGCAGCTGTATCACTACGGTGGCGAAAAACCAGCCAAGCCCTATAACCCACCAGAGAAGGGAATAGGTACGCCATATAACCGAATAAGGAGTAAAATACGTCGGCCAACCAAGCTCCAAACGGGCCTGCGGCGTTCAGCACCTGGCCACCCACGCCTGTTTTAGACCAGCCGGGGTCTGATGGCTGGTAGGAGGCAAGGGCTAGCAGGAGGTATAAGCAAAGGGCTCCAAGCCCAAGCAACGCCCCTTCGCTGAGTACGCGAATGGAAAGGCTTTGGCTTGCCCCATTGTGATTAGACGATGGAGCCGTTGTTTCAGTGGTTTTCAACGGAATACCTAACTTTGACTATTTTTATGATGCGAACCATTCTAAAGAGGATACAGTCACTTGTCCCTCCTTCTGGTGGAGTTATTTATGCAAATGCTACAGCCAGTAGCCTTTGCATAACAGGCTTGTCAGCCGGGCGCTCAAAATACAGCCACTTCGCATACCCAACACCCTACAAACCAAAGCTATCGTATTAATTATTAAGTCGCCCCTAGGCTACCAAGGCACAATTGCCTATGATTAGCGCCATATTTACGAGGCTGTCTTACCAGCTCACCCTTCAAGTACCTTTAGGAAACATTCAATGAGTGACGTCCAGCACCACCAAGTGATCATTCTTGGTTCAGGCCCTGCAGGCTATACCGCTGCAATTTATGCAGCTCGCGCAAATCTTAAGCCAGTTGTTATTACCGGCATGCAGCAAGGCGGACAGTTAACCACTACGACTGAGGTTGAAAACTGGCCGGGCGGCGTCGCCGACCTACAGGGCCCGGACCTTATGGTTAATATGCAGCAGCACGCCGAGCGCTTTGATACAGCAATGATCTTCGATCACATCCATGAGACGGACCTAAGTCAGCGCCCTTTCACACTTAAGGGCAGCAATACCTATACGTGTGATGCCCTGATCATTGCAACAGGCGCATCGGCACAATACTTGGGACTTCCATCAGAAGAAGCGTTTATGGGCAAGGGCGTAAGCGCCTGCGCCACCTGCGACGGATTCTTCTACCGCGGCAAGAAAGTTGCTGTGATTGGCGGCGGCAACACCGCCGTTGAAGAAGCCCTCTACCTGTCGAACATCGCCAGTGAAGTTACCCTGATTCATCGCCGTGACAGCTTGCGCGCTGAGAAAATCCTACAGGATAAAATTCTCGAGAAAGCCAAAAGCGGGAACATTAACATCCTATGGGACAACTCACTCGACGAGGTGCTTGGCGATGACAGCGGTGTTACCGGTATTCGTGTTAAAAGCACTAAAGATGGCAGCACTCAAGACATTGACGTCGCGGGCGTATTTATTGCTATTGGACATATCCCAAACACAGACATTTTCAAAGGTCAGCTGGACATGAAAGATGGTTACATCACCATCAACAGCGGCTTAAATGGAAACGCTACCGCCACCAATGTTGCTGGCGTTTACGCTGCCGGCGATGTTGCTGATAACGTATACCGCCAAGCCATTACTTCTGCTGGTGCCGGTTGTATGGCCGCACTGGACGCGGAGAAATTCCTCGACGACCAGTAAACCCTGCACGCCAGAACCTCAGTGCCCACATAAGCACTGAGGCCTTCTCCCCGCCGCTACGGGCATGTCACATGTCAAATATCCCATGGATTGAAGGCAGCTCCCTCGCCTTCCCTCACCCCAACCAGGCGCTGAATGAACCTGACGGCCTACTCGCCGCAGGCGGTGATCTGAGTCACAAACAACTTTTACACGCCTATCGTCATGGAATATTCCCGTGGTTTGATGATTCTCAGCCTATTTTATGGTGGTCACCTAACCCTAGACTGCTTATTAAGCCACAAGATTTACACATATCACGCAGTCTTCGGAAAACACTAAAGCGCGGGCAGTTCCGTGTCACGTCTGACACATGCTTTAGCGCGGTAATGAAGGCATGTGCAGAGCCCAGAGAAGACCAAGGCGGTACGTGGATTACTGACCAAATGCTGGATGCTTATACGGCTTTACACACAAAAAAACATGCCCACAGCGTTGAGATTTGGTCTGATACAGAATTGGTTGGCGGTCTGTATGGCGTTGCCATTGGGAAGGTGTTCTTTGGCGAGTCGATGTTTAGCCGTGAGCCCAATGCATCTAAAGTCGCTTTTGTATTGATGATGACGGCACTTAAGGAGGTGGGCTTTGAACTCGTTGATTGCCAGGTACAGACCGATCACCTGCAAAGCCTCGGCGCGCATGAAATAGAACGCCAGCATTTCCTTGATTTACTAGTAGACTTAACAGATAACCCGAACCGCTGGCCGACTAGCAAACAATGGCAAAAGGCACAACGCCATTTTACCCCTGTGCAGCAAGCTGACGCCTGAATTGTACGGAGAAACCAATGAGCGACCTAAGCAACATCCGCTTTTTTAGTACGCAGCCTCACGAGTGCGGCTACATACCCGGTGAGCAAGCCACCACGGTCTTTGTGGACCCCGATATTGAGATCGACCAGTCTCTTTATACGCAACTGTCGTCACTGGGGTTTCGCCGCAGCGGACAACACCTATACCGCCCGCATTGTGAGGCGTGTCAGGCTTGTGTTCCTACTCGTCTACCAGTCCTCAGCTTCACCCCTAATCGGCAACAGAGACGCTGTATAAAACGCAACCTAGATTTAGACATCAAGTTTGTTCCCGAACTCAACCTAGAGCGACATTACCCGCTATACGAACGCTACATCAGCCTGCGCCACTATGACGGCGACATGTACCCGCCAACAACAGAGCAGTTCCAGTCTTTTTTAAGCTGTGAGTGGGGACGCGCGGAGTGCCTCGAGATAACGTTAAACGGTAAGCTTGTTGCGGTGGCGGTTACTGATCGACTAAATGATGCCCTATCGGCCGTGTACACATTTTTTGACCCTGATTATGATAAGCGCAGCTTAGGAGTCTTCAGCTTGCTAATGCAGATTCAGGCGGCTCAAACTCGCGGTCTAAAGTACCTATACTTAGGGTATTGGATTGAGAGCTGCCAAAAGATGCGCTACAAAACGGATTACCGTCCAGTTCAGCTGCTAAGCAGCGGCCACTGGCAGGAAGTTGAGTAAAGCAAAAAACCTGCTTGGCTCAAAGACGGTTTTCAGGCACAATCACGCCTGCCCAATTTTGGGCTGTAACATCAAGAGTGCCAATAATTGGCCCGTCAACCTAAACGCCCTGCCAGTGTAGGCTTGAGCGTTAAAGGTCAAGACAGTTAAGTGAGGACATTGCCGGATGGCAAAAGAAGAAAATATTGAAATGGAAGGCGAAGTTGTAGACACGCTTCCAAACACGACTTTCCGGGTAGAACTGGAAAACGGTCATGTTGTTACCGCCCACATCTCCGGGAAAATGCGTAAGAACTACATCCGTATTTTAACGGGCGACAAAGTTAAGGTTGAATTAACGCCTTATGACCTAAGCAAAGGCCGCATTACCTACCGCGCTCGCTAAGCGTCATCTTAAGCTGCCGCGAAGCAGCTTAGAGGATTTAAAAGGCAGCCTAGGCTGCCTTTATTTTTATCTGCAGGTCATCAGATTCGACGCTTACTGTCGCAACCCCACCAGCACTGGCTAGATCTCCAAATAAAACAGCCTCAGCCAGCGGTTTCTTGAGCTTTTCCTGAATTAAACGCGCCATCGGTCTCGCGCCCATTTTTGCATCATAGCCGTGCTCAGCAAGCCACTCCCGTGCCTCATCCAGCACATCTAGCATGACCTTCTTCTCATCCAGCTGCGATTGCAATTCGACCAGGAACTTGTCAACCACCGTCTTAATAACACTCTGATCAAGCGCCTCAAACTGAATAATGGAATCCAAGCGGTTACGAAACTCTGGGGAAAACATACGCTTTACGGCTTCCATACCATCACTGCTGTGATCTTGCTTGGTAAAGCCTATCGAAGCCCTGCTCATGTCTTCAGCGCCTGCATTGGTGGTCATGATAAGCACCACGTTACGGAAGTCAGCCTTGCGCCCGTTGTTATCGGTTAAAGTTCCATGATCCATAACCTGTAAAAGCAGGTTGAATACATCTGGGTGCGCTTTTTCTATTTCATCAAGCAATACAACACAGTGCGGATGCTTGGTAACAGAATCAGTCAGTAAGCCCCCTTGATCAAAACCAACATAACCTGGCGGGGCACCAATAAGCCTTGAGACGGTATGACGCTCCATGTATTCAGACATATCAAAGCGCATTAGCTCAACGCCCATGGCCATTGCAAGCTGCTTACAGAGCTCAGTCTTACCAACGCCGGTCGGGCCAGCAAACAAGAAAGAGCCTACCGGTTTTCCGTCAGCCCCCAACCCTGCCCGTGACAACTTAATGGCAGTGGTAATTGAATCGATCGCCTTATCCTGACCAAAAACGGTAACCTTCAAGCGACTGTCTAACGTTTTCAGCTGTTCACGGTCTGAGGATGAAACGCTCTTTGGTGGTATCCTGGCAATTTTAGCCACTATGGCTTCAATATCAGGCACCCCAATTTGCTTCTTGCGCTTACTGACTGGGCGTAATCGCTGAAATGCCCCCGCCTCATCAATAACGTCAATTGCTTTATCTGGCATGAAGCGCTCAGGAATATAACGCTCCGATAACTCAGCGGCGGCACGTAAGGCTCGATCGGTATATTTTAGTTTGTGATGCTCTTCATAGCGCGATTTTAAACCCCGTAAAATCTGATAGGTGTCATCGACACTTGGCTCATTCACATCAATTTTCTGAAAACGTCGCGATAGCGCACGGTCTTTCTCAAAGATACCTCGGTACTCCTGAAAGGTGGTCGACCCTACACAGCGTAACTTCCCAGAAGACAGCAAAGGTTTAAGTAAATTAGAGGCATCCATAACCCCGCCAGATGCGGCGCCTGCACCGATAATGGTATGGATTTCATCGATGAAAAGAACAGCGTGCTCCTGCTTCTGTAGATCTGCTAACAATCCCTTAAAACGTTTTTCAAAATCTCCTCGATATTTAGTGCCCGCCAACAGTGAGCCTAGATCCAGAGAGTAAACCACACTATTCAACAGAACCTCAGGTACCTCCCCATCCACAATGCGCTTCGCCAAACCTTCCGCTATCGCCGTTTTACCTACACCGGACTCCCCCACTAACAGCGGGTTATTCTTACGGCGCCTAATCAATATTTGACTTACCCGTTCAACTTCATGCTCGCGCCCCACCAGTGGGTCTATACGGCCGGCCATAGCCTCCTCATTCAGGTTGGTTGCATACGCATCCAAGGGGCTTGGGCTTGGACCGTCACCGGGCATCGCGGCCTCATCCTGTGACTCAGAGCCCGACTCAGAACCCGACTCATCACTGTGATCATCATGCCCAGAGACCTTTGATATACCGTGAGTAATAAAATTAACCACATCTATACGAGCTACACTTTGCTGCTTTAGGTAATAAACCGCTTGGCTTTCTTGCTCGCTGAAAATAGCGACGAGCACGTTGGCACCAGTGACTTCTTTTTTACCTGACGACTGAACATGAAATACAGCGCGTTGTAGGACTCGCTGAAATCCTAGCGTCGGCTGAGTTTCTCGCTCAGCATCACTTTCAGGAATAAGTGGCGTTGTGGAATCAACAAATTCAATAAGGTCTTTGCGTAATAGGTTAAGGTCGGCTCCGCAGGCGCGTAAAACATTGCAGGCCGACTCGTTGTCTATTAGCGCCAGCAACAAGTGCTCAACCGTCATAAACTCATGCCGCTTCGAACGAGCCCCTTTAAAGGCAAGGTTCAAGGTAACTTCAAGATCTTTACTCAACATTAGCTATCACCTCTAACGCAACAGTTACTACCAAATTCATAGGCTACTCATCATCCTCGACAACTTCTATTTCGCACAGTAATGGTTGCTCATTATCTTTGGCAAACTGATTGACCTGTGCGGCCTTGGTTTCGGCAATGTCACGGGTAAAAACACCGCAAACTCCCTTCCCTTCCGTGTGTACCTGCAGCATAACTCTCGTTGCTTGCTCCCGCCCCATGTCAAAGAAAACCTCTAGGGCCTCAACGACAAAATCCATAGGAGTATAGTCATCATTGAGCAGCACCACTCTATACATAGGAGGGCGTCGCAACTGAGGCTTATCTTCAGCAACAGCGAAGGCGCCATCACCTTCATAGGCATCATCTGCATCTTCTTTGCTTAATCTTAGTTGAATAATTGCGGCTTTACTCATTTCTAGTCAGGTTCATGATCATCAGAATAGGAGAACAGCCTATCATTTAGGGTAACTTCTCAGGGATTAACCCTAAAAAGCCTTGACAGGCACAAAAAAGCTAAGTTACATGGACTGAATTAGCCCTGATATGCGTTGGATCTAGCCTAACCCACTTTAAGGCCAAGCAACACTCTGGTTTAGCCAGAATGCTGTCGACACATGAGTACAAATAACAATAACAAACAACAATAAAAAACTCACGTAAGGACGTCGCATGCCAACAGGTACCGTAAAGTGGTTTAACAACGCCAAAGGATATGGATTTATTCTTCCCGAGGAAGGCAGCGAAGAGTTATTTGCACACTTCTCCTCAATCATTATGGATGGCTACAAAACATTGAAAGCTGGGCAGGTCGTACAGTTTGACTGCATCGATGCGGATAAAGGGCAGCACGCCATCAATATTCGCGAACCGATTGAGCAGCAAAAAACGGCGGGAACAGCCGAGATGATGGACGCCTAACCGGCTCTAGCTCGCCCTATCAGCGACAAGGAAGTACGTAAAAAAAAACCCCATCACATAGTGATGAGGTTTTTTAGATTACACAACCAAACTAATGGCAGGCAACTTACGCACTGGCCAACAAGCTGTTCAGTGTTGCGCTTGGGCGCATCGCTTTTTCCAGCTTTTCTGGGTCGGGCTTGTAGTAACCCCCCATATCAACTGGCTTACCCTGACAGGCCGTCAGTTCCTCAGCAATAGCCCGCTCATTATCTTTCAAGCCCTGCGCCAGCTTAGCAAAGACGGCTTGTAACTCAGCATCCTGAGTTTGTTCCGCGAGAGCCTCTGCCCAGTACAGCGCCAAATAGAAATGACTGCCACGGTTATCAAGCTGATTTACTTTTCGCGATGGCGACTTACCATTACTCAACAACTTACCGGTTGCACGATCAAGCGTCTCCGCTAGCACACGAGCCTTAGTATTGCCTGACTTAATCGCTACGTCCTCCAAAGACACAGCAATGGCTAGGAATTCGCCGAGAGAATCCCAGCGTAAATGATCCTCTGCTGCGAACTGCTGAACGTGCTTAGGCGCACTGCCGCCAGCACCGGTCTCGAACAAACCACCCCCCTTCATCAAAGGTACGATTGAGAGCATCTTAGCTGACGTCCCGAGCTCCAAAATTGGAAACAAGTCAGTCAGGTAATCACGCAATACATTACCCGTAACCGAGATGGTATCGAGGCCGCGGTGCAGGCGCTCCATGGTGTAGCGAATAGCGCGATCAGGGTTAAGAATATGTATTTTCAGGCCTTCAGTGTCATGGTCCTGTAGGTATTTCTCAACCTTTTTGATCATCTGTGCATCGTGACCGCGGTGCTCATCAAGCCAGAACAGTGTTGGAACACCCATAGCGCGAGCGCGAGTTACAGCCAGCTTTACCCAGTCTTGAATCGGCGCATCTTTGGCTTGGAACATACGCCAAACATCACCTTTTTCAACGCCTTCGTGCTGCAGTAACAACTCGCCACTATCGGAGACAACACGAACAGTGCCGCCAGTTTCAAGCTCAAACGTTTTGTCGTGCGAACCATACTCTTCTGCTTTCTGCGCCATCAAACCAACGTTAGGCACAGTACCCATGGTGGTCGGGTCGAAGTTATCGTGATGCTTACAGAAGTTAATCACTTCTTGGTAAATAGTCGCATAACAGCTATCTGGGATAACCGCTTTGGTATCTTGTAGCTTGCCGTCGGCACTCCACATCTTGCCGCCATTACGGATCATCGCGGGCATAGAGGCATCGACGATAATATCGCTTGGTACGTGCAGGTTGGTAATGCCCTTGTCGGAATCGACCATGGCCATTTCCGGGCGTGTTTCATAGCATCTGCGCAGATCGTATTCGATCTCAGCGCGCTTAGAGTAAGGCAGGCTATCAATCTTTTGCAGTACGCTGCCCAAACCGTCATTAGGCTGAATACCCAGCTCTGCCAATGTTTCTGTATGGCTTTCGAAGGCTTCTTTAAAATAGACGCTAACGGCATGACCGAAAACGATAGGATCTGAAACCTTCATCATGGTTGCTTTCATATGCAGCGAAAACAACAGGTCAGCATTACGCGCACCTTCCATTTCCTCGTCGAGGAACTTGGTTAATGCCTTAGTGCTCATATATTGCGCACTAACAATCTCAGCCGCTTGAATTGGCAGTTCTTTTAAAACAGTCACTTTACCGTCAGCGTCAACCAGTTCAATTTTGACGTTACAGGCTTTCTCAACAGTGGTTGAGATGTCACTAGCGTAGAAGTCACCAGAGCGCATGTGGGCAACGTGCGTGCGTGAAGCCTGACTCCACTTACCCATAGAGTGCGGGTTTTCACGAGCATATTGCTTTACCGCACCAGGCGCACGACGGTCTGAGTTACCCTCACGTAAAACAGGGTTAACGGCACTGCCCAACACCTTGGCGTAGCGTGCCTTCATTGCTTTATCCGCCTCGGAGTTAACGTCGGTCGGGTAGCTTGGAATATCATAACCTTGTGACTGCAACTCAGTAATAGCGGCGGCCAACTGAGGAATCGAGGCGCTGACATTAGGCAGCTTAATGATGTTTGCTTTAGGGTCTTGCGTAAGCTCGCCGAGCTCTTTCAAACCGTCGACTACTTTCTGGTCGTCGGTCAAATTTTCAGGGAAGTTAGCAAGAATACGGCCAGCGAGGGACAGGTCAGTAGTCTCAACTTCAATACCTGCCGCAGCGGTGAAGGTGTTGACTATAGGAAGCAATGAGTAGGTGGCCAGCGCTGGCGCCTCATCGGTTAGCGTGTAAATGATTTTTGATGAATCGTTAGACATTTCGTTCCCTATTAGTTAACTCGGCTTACCTTCTCCGCTTGCGCAACAGCGACGCTGGTGGCGCCCTGTCCGCAATGGGAAATAAGCTTAATGCTGTGTTTGTTTATTATCGAAATTCAGTGGTTCAACCTAGTAGGCCAGACCTTGCAAATGCGGTTGAAATCCGCTGACGCCCTCACATCAACAAATATCCACCGCTCTCAGCCGCCCTTTTGGGGTATAACCTAGCCAAGAACTAATGAAATACATCAGTGTAGGCGGTTATACTGGCCGTGCGCTTTGCAAACGCACAAAAAAACGGACTGCATTATAGGCCGAACAATATTTTTTTTGTAGTTAAATTACAAAAACTCACCAGTCATGGATTTTTTGATGGCCAAACTCGTACTTTTTAACAAGCCATTCAGTGTCCTCAGTCAGTTCAAGGCCGATGGCGAACGCACCACCCTCGCCGCCTTCATCAAGATACCCGAGGTCTACCCAGCTGGCCGCCTAGACTACGATTCAGAGGGCCTGATGTTGCTTACTGATAATGGCCCCCTACAACATCGTATCGCCCACCCAGACAAAAAACTTCCAAAGACTTATTGGGCGCAAGTAGAAGGCTCGCCAGACGCGCAGGCAATAGCCCAGCTCTGTCGCGGAGTGGCACTCAATGACGGCCTCACCAAGCCTGCCAAAGCCCGCTTGATCGACGAACCCCAAGACCTTTGGGCGCGCAACCCGCCCATACGCGAGCGCGCGAGCATCCCCACACAGTGGATCGAACTGATCATCAGTGAAGGGAAAAACAGGCAGGTTCGTCGTATGACGGCCGCCGTTGGCCACCCTACATTGCGCCTAATTAGAGCTCAAATAGGCGATTGGAAACTCGGTCAATTACAGCCTGGCGACAGCACTCTGCTAGAAGTTGAAGCCCCAAACAAAAATAAAAAAACCTTCCCGCGCGGCACCCAAGGGCGACCCGCCAATCGCCCTGGCTATAGAAGCAAACAAAACAACACGACCAATCGCCACCGCTAATAAGCCTATCATTTACGTGTCTTGTTGTTTTACTACAAACTGATTAGTCGCTAGGTCACCATGACTCAAGAAAACCTTCCGCACGCCACCGTTGCCACCATCGTTGAGCTCAACGGTAAATACCTACTGGTGCTCGAACACCGTAATGACCGCTGGGTGTATAACCAACCTGCAGGCCACATCGAAAACGGGGAATCCATTATCGACGCCGCCATACGGGAAACAAGGGAGGAGACCGGCTGGGAAGTCATGCCCATAAGTATTGGCGGTATCAGCCAGTTTCACGCGCCTAATGGTATTAGCTACCTGCGCACAACCCTCATAGCCAAAGCCCTCAAACACCACCCTGCCGATGAGCTTGACGAAGGCATAGCCGAGGCTATGTGGTTAACCTATGAACAAATTTTAAACCTACGGAATCAGCTCCGCAGCCCGATAGTGCTAAAAGTGATTGAGGATTACCGACTCGGTACTGCCTACCCCTTGGATCTAATCTACGACCATAGGTAGAATACGGGCCAGCTCAAACTCGACCCCCCTCCTAAATTTACAGACGGCCAGCTTCATGAGTTCAGAAAAAACCTCACCTAACGCCTCCTCTAAGGTCATTGTCGGCATGTCCGGCGGTGTTGACTCCTCCGTTTCAGCATTGCTGCTCATTCAGCAGGGGTATCAAGTAGAAGGCCTGTTCATGAAGAACTGGGACGAGGACGATGGCAACGAATACTGTACGGCAAAGGACGACCTAGCGGACGCTCAAGCGGTCAGCGACAAGCTTGGCATCAAATTGCACACAGCCAATTTTGCCGCTGAATACTGGGATAACGTATTTGAGTTTTTCTTGGAGGAATACAAAGCGGGGCGAACGCCAAACCCCGACATCCTTTGTAATCGTGAAATTAAATTCAAAGTATTCCTAGAATACGCAGAAATATTGGGCGCAGACTTGATTGCCACGGGGCACTATGTGCGCCGCGTGGACATCAATGGCAAAACACAGCTGCTCAAAGGGTTGGACAACAACAAAGATCAAAGTTACTTCCTCCACGCCGTAGGCGGGCTGGAGATATCTAAGACATTGTTTCCCGTCGGTGAGCTGGAAAAGCCAGAAGTACGTCGTCTAGCTGAAGAGTTTGACCTGGTGACCCACAACAAAAAAGACAGTACGGGTATTTGCTTCATTGGCGAGCGACGCTTTAAGGACTTTTTACAGCAATACCTACCAGCACAACCAGGTAAAATCATTACCCCAGACGGCACCGTTATCGGTGACCACAGTGGCCTGATGTACCACACAATAGGTCAGCGCCAAGGACTTGGTATCGGTGGCGTTAAAGGCTCAAATGAAGAGCCTTGGTACGTAGCGGAAAAACACCTCAATACCAACGAACTGCTCGTTGTACAAGGGGGGCAACACGAGCTGCTGTTTAGCCGCAGCCTTAAAGCCGCCCAGCCAGATTGGGTTAACGGCGAACCAGACGAAAAACAATTTCGCTGCATGGCGAAGACCCGCTACCGCCAGCCAGACCAACTCTGCAGCGTCAGCATAGACAGCAGCGGCATGGTCGAGGTGATATTTGATGAACCTCAGCGAGCGGTAACACCCGGTCAGTCCGTGGTCTTTTATGACGGTGAAAACTGCTTAGGCGGTGGCGTTATTGAGCAAGCATTTGCGTAAGTTTTTCACGCCAATCGAATTGAGTAAGGGTAGAAGTAAGTGAGTAAAAACTGGACGGAAATTACAGTCGCCCTCGCGGGCGTCTTTCAAGCAGCGGCACTGGTTGAGCAGCTCGCCAAAACCGGATTTGTGCCGGCAGCTGCGCAGAACGCTTCGATTAAAAGCCTCATAAAGCTCGACGCCAAAACAACTTTTGATGTGTTTGACGGCGATATAAAAGGTGTAGAGCTCGGCCTCAAGGTGATGGCGGACCTGCTCCACAACCACCAAAACAAAGAATACCCCGACACACTGCGTTATGTGCTCGGGATTCTGCACCTGCAAAAGAAACTACAGGGGCGCAAAGACCTCCTAGCCATTATTGGCAAGCGACTCGAGCAAACCCAGCATCAAGCCGAGCATTTTGGCGTTGACCACGAAAATGTGCTTGGCAACCTCGCTGATATCTACGCGGATACGGTCAGCACCTTTAAATTCCGCATCCAGGTCATGGGGGATTATTCGTACTTACAGCAAGCACGCGTAGCCAACCAAGTGCGCGCACTGCTTTTTTCCGGTATTCGCTCAGCCACCCTCTGGAGGCAGGTCGGAGGCAACCGTTTTCAAGTCATCATCAACCGCAAACGGCTTGCCAAAATAGCCGGCCAGCTGCTCAAGGACGCCTGAATCGTTGGCGCCAGAAGTAGCCTTGTGGGTAACGGTTGAATTAGGGGCAAGCAAAAAATCGCTTACCCCCTACAACCCCGCTCGCTGACTTTTGCTCACCGTTCAGCCTTGCTGGAAATTGCCGCTGAAATCACAAAAAAGATCCGGTATGATGCCCGCCATATTTCCCCATCTCCCCTGTTACCTGGTGGCTCAAGACTATGGATTTCTCCGCACTGACCGCTGTATCGCCTATCGATGGCCGCTACGGCAGCAAAACTTCTGATTACCGTGAAATTTTCTCTGAATACGGCCTGATTCGCAGCCGTGTCGAGGTTGAGATTCGCTGGCTACAACGCCTGGCCGACATGCCAGACGTCGTTGAAGTGCCGGCTTTCAGTGCCGAAGCCAACGCCCTGCTGAACAGCATTGTGACCGACTTTGGTGTTGAACAAGCCCAGCGTGTAAAGGACATCGAAGCGACGACCAACCACGATGTTAAAGCCGTAGAATACCTGATCAAAGAACAGATCACGGGTAACGCTGAGTTAGAAGCTGTCACAGAATTTGTGCACTTTGCCTGCACCTCCGAGGACATCAACAACCTGTCCCACGGCCTGATGCTCAAGCAGGGTCGCGAAGTCCTGACCGCGCAGATGCAGCAGGTTATTGATGCCATTGCCCATCGCGCCGCCGACTACGCCAGCGATCCAATGCTGTCCCGTACCCACGGCCAAACCGCCTCTCCGACCACCGTCGGCAAAGAAATGGCCAATGTGGTGGCGCGCCTGCGTCGTCAACTTGCTCAAATCCAGAAGGTCGAGTTGCTGGGTAAAATCAACGGCGCCGTAGGTAACTACAACGCCCACCTGTCTGCCTACCCAACGACAGATTGGCAGGGCAATGCTCAAACCTTCGTTGAAAGCCTGGGCCTGAACTGGAACCCTTACACCACACAGATTGAGCCGCACGACTACATCGCTGAGATGTTTGATGCCATTGCGCGCTTCAACACCATCGTCATCGATTTCGACCGTGACATCTGGTCTTACATCTCCATGGGTTTCTTCAAGCAGAAGACCATTGCCGGTGAAATTGGCTCGTCGACCATGCCGCATAAGGTTAACCCGATTGACTTCGAAAACTCCGAAGGCAACCTGGGTATGGCCAACGCTGTGTTCAACCACATGTCGCAAAAGCTGCCAATTTCACGCTGGCAGCGCGACCTGACGGACTCCACCGTACTGCGCAACATGGGTGTTGGCTTCGGCTACTGCGCCATCGCCTTTGCTTCTACCCTCAAGGGTATCAGCAAGCTGGAGATCAACCGCGAGCGCATCCTTGCCGACCTGAACAACAGCTGGGAAGTGCTGGCCGAGCCAATTCAGACCATCATGCGCCGCTACAACGTTGAGCAAGCCTACGAAAAACTGAAGGATTTGACCCGCGGTCAAACCATCAACCAACAGGTTATTCAGGACTTCGTTGAAACTCTGGACATTCCAGAGGAAGGTAAGCAGCAAATGCGTGAACTGACGCCAAGCAACTACATTGGCAACGCCATCGCCCAAGCAAAAGCGCTGTAAGTACGACCGCAGGCTCACTCTTCGGGCCAATGCGCTAAGATAAGCCGCACCCAGCAATGGGTGCGGCTTATTTGTATCTGGCTACTTCACATTCAACCAACGCGTCAGTAGGTATCACATGACTCAACCGCTCACCCACCTTGGCGACATGCCCATTGAAGTGTTTATTCGCGACTACTGGCAGAAGAAACCACTGCTGATCCGTCAAGCCTTCCCCAACTTTGAGTCACCGGTATCAGCGGATGAGCTTGCTGGCCTAGCGCTTGAGGGTGATATCGAGTCACGACTGATTCTAGAGGAAGGCAAAAAGCCTTGGGAGTTGCGCTGCGGCCCCTTCACAGAGAGTGATTTTAGCCAACTACCGAAAAACAAATGGACGCTTCTGGTACAAGCGGTGGACCACTACGTACCTCAAGTGGCTGACATACTTGATTATTTTCGCTTTATCCCAAGCTGGCGCCTGGATGACATTATGATCAGCTACGCGGTCGACGGTGGCAGCGTCGGCCCGCACTATGATCAATACGATGTATTTCTACTGCAAGCAGAAGGCCAGCGACGCTGGCAGCTGGGTCAGCCCTCCAGCCACGCCAGCCCCAAGATTGAAGGCATTGATCTCCACATACTGCAGCAGTTTGAGGCGCAGCAGGAATGGATTCTGGAGCCAGGCGATATGCTCTATATTCCTCCACAATTGGCGCACTTGGGCACGGCTATTGGCGATGAATGCATGACCTACTCCATTGGTTTCCGCGCTCCCAGCCACGCTGAGCTGCTCAATGATTTTGTACAGGAGCAGATGTCTCAGCTCAGCGAAGATCAACGCTTTAGTGACGCTGGCTTTACCCCCCAGAACAATTCTGGAGAAATCAGCGCACAGACAATCGATAAAATCTCAACGCTGCTTACCAGTGCGGCCCAGGATAAGGAGCAGCTAAAAACTTGGTTTGGGCAATTCATCACTCAACCAAAGTACGCAGAAGAAAACGAAAGTGCACAGCAAGCGGACATACAAGAAACTCTGGAGGAACTGCATCAACACCTTGCAGATGGTGCCATTTCAATTGAAAGAGATCCAACCTCGCGCTTTGCATTCTCCAGTGGCGCTCAGACAGCTCAGGTATTTGTCAGCGGACTTACCTTCGAAACTTCCATCGCATTCGCGACCAACTTATGCGGGCAGCGTGAACTCATTATCTCCAACGCAACGGAAGATGAGCTGCTCTGCCTTGCCGAGTTAATTGAGTTGGGGCATATCGGGTTAGCTTAAGCTTTCACGTAGCAGCGAATGTCGGTATGTGTCATGACAAAGGCAACCCAGATCACATGAGTTGCTTATTCTTGCAAGCGCCACCCAATAACCAAGCGGATATACAGGGCTGTGAACCGGTCCCCGCTGTCAAACAAAAGCAGCACACTGTAAAAGCGCCCAACCGCCGGGCTGAGAGCGCTTTGAGACATGTAATTGCCCTGACAATAATCGCCTTTTTTCCAGCATAGTTACACCCATAAAAAACCCCACATACTTGCCTAAGCACAGGCTGGTCAAAAGAACACAAAAGAACGCATTAAAGCCCCCTCTACCGGCGACAAAGAGGCGGCAATGTAGGAACAACCAAACAGGAACAGCGAAGGTCAGCCGACTGAACTCGACGACCTTCCAGACTTTACCGGTCAGCTCGATAATCTCATCGATGCAACACAAAAAGAGCTGAACGCATTAATTGCCTAAGGAACTGCTCGCAAGAACCGAAACCGTCACGGTTATGAGTTCGCTGGTGCCAAGACACAAAACTTAGTCATATACGTATTTTGATCGCCGCGCCTCTCGACCACCACCTAAACCAACACGCACCACTTGCGATTACTACAGCGGTAGCTTCCTAGGATCCTTTACTGGTAATAAGCCATGAAGTGATACAGGGCAAACACAACTTCGCTGTTAATGATCAAACCAAGGGTTTATTTCAACACGATCACAATGCGCTTTCGAGCTCAGTCGGTCCGGGTTACGGTCGAAGGCTCAATAATTGCTAGAAGACTTTAACCACCTATGGGACTGTCAAAGCACTGACACCCCAAACCTCAAACAATTAAGTATTTAGCTTTCACGAGAGCCGCCATGAAAAAGATTAAAAAGAACAACCCTCTCGCGCGCTACTGCTGGGCACTGATACTCGCCTGCACCGTATGGTTAGCACCTGCCTCGGCCAACAATACACTCGAACTGAGCATCATTCCGCTGCAGCACCGGCCTGCGGCAAGCCTTATACCCAGCCTTAGTCATTTAGTGCAACACCCCGCCACGATCACGGCGGCCGGAAACCAATTATTACTGCGCGCCGACAAGTCCACTAGCGCGCAGCTCCGACTGCTCATAGATGAGCTGGACAAACCTCTGCGTCAGTTCCTAATAGAAGTAAGGCAGGGAATGAAGAGCGGCCTGCAGACTCGACATTTACAGGGAGATGTACAACGAAGCTCTGTTCATTCAGGCAGCACTGATCATTCAACAACGAGCTCATTGGTTGTTCGGCGCAGCACCGGGTCTAAAGGTGGTGCAAGCCTGCAAAGCATTAAGGCACTCGAGGGGTACCCGGCCTATATAGAAACCGGAACAGAAATACCCTTTTGGTCTTTTAATCGAGAGGGTGAGGCCGGCCAGACTTACAAAGCGATTAACACGGGTTTTTACGCAACACTGTTAAGCAGCAATGATGAGCGCTTTGTCATGCAGCTAAGCGCACAACAACAAGACACGAAAAACAACTCAAAGACACTGCAGGTCGACCGTGCACAGAGCACACTAAGTGGCAGGCTGGGCGAATGGACGGCCGTTGGCAGCAATCACATCACTAAAAAAAATAACAATCGCACCCTAAACACCAAGACCAGTCATTCAAGCGATCGCCAGCAAATACTTTACTTGCGGGTCAGCGAAACCCATTAAATCGAAAATGGAACACTTGCCCAGCGAGTGATCTCAGTGAAGTCTGAGACACAGGCGAGCGGCTTATAAGGCTTAAGGCGATCGATATGATGGGCGCCGTAATCCACCGCGATCCTCGGCATGCCGGCACGGCGCGCCATATCCATGTCGAATTCAGTATCTCCCACCATGACAGAAGCTCCGAGCGGGTGCGCCATTTCAACCAGTAACTCATTGAGCATTTTAGGATTTGGTTTAGACGCTGTTTCATCCGCACAACGACTGACATCAAAGAAGCCGTCCAGCTTCACACTCTCAAGTACTCGATCGAGCCCCTTGCGCGCCTTGCCTGTCGCTACCGCTAATAAGTGCCCCTGCGCACGTAACTCATCGAGTGTTTCGCGCACCCCAGGAAATAAGTCGCAAGGCACCTGATCGGCCTCAATAAAACGGAGGGCATAAGCGTCACGCATGGCCAGCTTAGCGTCATCAGCAATCCCCGGCACCAGCTGTGCGATGGCCTCCGGTAGCCCAAGACCAATAATTTCCATGACTTGCCCAGCACTCAGATCAGGCTGCTTGCAATCGATAGCGGCCTGCTGCATGGATGAGCAAATTTTTGCTGTCGAGTCACACAGGGTACCGTCCCAATCAAAAATGAAGAATTTACGCTCCATCTTTAGCTCTCTTCCTTTTTCAGGAGAGCTAGCGGCACAGATAACCGCTCATCAAGCGGAGCACTCACCTTAAAGAGCTCCTCGGTATCTGGCAGTAAGAACTCAAGCGAGGCTGCGTGTAAAAACAGACGATTAAACCCCTGCCTCTTCATGGACCGATTAGCCTCGACATCACCGTATTTGGGGTCACCTATTAAAGAATGCCCAACGCATTGTGCATGCACACGAATTTGGTGCGTGCGGCCAGTAATTGGCTTAGCTTCTACCAGCGTGCAATCTTTGTAGTGCTGCAAGACCTTGAAGCGCGTCAGCGATGGCTTGCCGTCAGGGGTGACCCTTACAATACGCCCCTCCCCGAGTTTTTCATTCTTACAAAGAGGTTCATCAACCTGTCGACGCTTTACCGACCAGTGGCCAACGACCAGAGCGTGATAGTACTTTTGCACCCCGCCCGTACGTAATAACCCGTGAAGGTAGCGCAGCATGCTGCGTTTTTTGGCTATCATGATGCAGCCGGAGGTGTCTTTATCGAGTCGATGCACTAATTCAAGATAACGACAATCTGGGCGCAATTGGCGCATAGACTCAATCAGACCCAGATTAACACCACTGCCACCGTGCACCGCCAAACCCGAAGGTTTGTTAACGATCATGAAGCGGTCATCCTCATAGAGGATGGCGGCTGTTAAATGTTCGCACAGCTGATCACTGGCTACCGCCAGTTCTTTTGCCTCAGCCACACGAATAGGCGGAATCCTGACTAGATCGCCGCCCTTAAGCTTATACTCCGGTTTAATGCGCCCTTTATTTACACGCACCTCACCTTTTCTCAATATCCGGTAGATTCGAGACTTAGGCACGCCCTTGAGCTGTGA
>Ga0105356_10000203_pt1 | contig 52089 bp, 26 predicted proteins | sample GOMGulsemesocosm_3_FD_83502 | JGI IMG/M metagenome (GOLD analysis project Ga0105356, IMG submission 83502) | Methane-oxidizing microbial communities from mesocosms in the Gulf of Mexico - GOM9D Gulf of Mexico | ecosystem: Environmental > Aquatic > Marine > Cold seeps | place: Gulf of Mexico...
TAACGCAGCCCCCAAGGTAGCATCACCCAACATTCTGATGATTTTAATTGATGATATGGGCTGGAAAGATGTTGGCGTCTATGGCAGTAAAGTCTATAAAACCCCACATATAGATCAGTTAGCCAGTGAAGGTACTCGTTTTACTCAGGCATATGCAGCAGCCCATATCTGCTCTCCTACACGTGCCAGTATCTTAACCGGACAATACCCTGCACGTAGCCATATTACCGACTGGATCCCTGGCCACCAAAAAAAGAATAAAAAGCTGCTAGTGCCCGACTGGACCAAAACCATTGAAGCGCACGATGTCACTATTGGCGAAATGTTACAGCAAGCCGGCTACACTACTGCTTGGCTGGGTAAATGGCATTTACGGGGTGGCGCTAAGGGCATGAAATACAGTGATAATAAAACAAGCCAGTCGCAGCAGCTTCATGGTTTTGATGCGGGTAGCCAAGACTGGCAGTTAAATAGTGGCCAAAGACCAGATGACCCAAAAGGGGTTTTTCAACTCACCGATGAAGCGATAGCATTTATCGATAATGCGGGTAAAAAACCTTGGTTTGTTTCCATATCACATTATTCAGTACATTCGCCTACTCGGTTTAATCCTGAGGTTAAAAGTATTTACCAAGCAGCCCTTAAAGGAACCAAAAATGAGCCTTATGCTGGTTATGCCGCTATGGTTGAGCCGTTAGATGACAGTATTGGAAAAATAATGGCATTTTTGAAGAAAAAGAACCTAGATGAAAATACCATGGTGGTATTTTTCTCTGACAATGGAGGCTTACAAGGTAAAACCAATAATGCGCCATTACGAGAGGGCAAAGGTACACTTTATGAAGGCGGAACGCGAGTTCCTATGATTGTACGCTGGCTGGGTAAAGTTCCGCAAGGTAAGGTGTCAGAGGCAATTACTAGCTCAGTAGATTTCTTCCCTACTTTTGCTAAAATATCACAATCTAATAACATCCCTGATGTTGTTGATGGCGTAAGTTTATTACCTCACCTTATCAATAATGAAACAATCGACCGAGCTGCAATTTATTGGCACTACCCCCATTATCACCATGGTAAACCCGGTAGTGCAATACGCAAAGGTGACTACAAACTGATTGAGTTTTTTGAAAACAATAGCATTGAGCTCTACAACCTAAAAAATGATATTGGTGAAACTAAAAACCTAGCATTGTTAAAACCTGAATTAGCGCAAGAAATGTTAGTTATGTTAAAAGGTTGGCGCGAAAATGTCGGTGCACAAATGATGACTATCAACCCCTTGTACTCAAAAAGTAAGCATTCAAGCCCCTAACTGAAAGCAATAAGCTAATAAAAGTATACTTCTTAACTCGCTGAAATAGCGTTGTTAAAAGGGTTAATTGACCGTAAAAAGCCTATAGACAGGCATTGATTGAAGAGAATGGTTATATAGGAGAATGTAAGACTTTTCAACGCGGTTTTCGGGCGTATTTAATTCACCCGCCACATCTTAACCTCTCCAGCACTGTCGGTTCCTAAACTGCCTTTTACCAGCGCTTTTAACTGGGTAATTAGCCGAAGCTTCATACTCATTAAGTTTTAAATGATAAACCACTGCCGATGACCATCTTGCCACTTGTGGTTGCTTTCAATCCCAATAGCCAGCCTATCACTGTGCCACATTTTCCCTCGAAAACGGCTCTGTCCCAATTTATTTATCCTGCACTTTTTTTTAGCTGGTGCAGTAAGAAGGTTACGTCATCTTTGAAGGCGGTCTTCTTGTTCGGGTATTGTAGATGTACTTCCACTCCTTGATGTTTGAGCTCTTTTTCCAGAGCGAGACCAAAATTGAGGTGATGGCTAGACCAGTACTTCATTTTTCTCTTTTTACTCGGCATAGCAGCGCTCGGCTGCATTGTATAGGTCATGAAAGTAGGTGGATCATCCAAGCTAATGTGATTGATAATGGAAAGTTCTTTAACTAAATCACGAGCGTCTGGTTTCGACAACTCTAGGCCTTGCTGAAATGATTTTTTGTAGCCTGGAATGTTATCAAGCCACCAGTCTTCGTCCATGGTCGACTGAGGGGCTTTGGCAGCAACGGCTATTAAGCGGGATGATTGGCGCGCGATAGGGTCACCACTTTTCGGCTTGGAAAAATCGTCATGCCAGGCTAGGTAGGACACCAGTTGACCGCCAGCTGAGCTGCCATAGGCAGCAATTCGATTTGTATCGATACCCCATTCCTCAGCCTTACTGCGGATAAACTGCAGGGCGCGAACCACATCTTGATGCGCTGCTGGTAATTCTGCATGCTGGCGGAAACGATATTCTATTGAGGCATGGTGAACACCGTCTTTAAGGAATTGTCTAATCTTGTCGCCGTCGACTTTATCGTGAGATCCCGACTTAAAAGCGCCTCCATGAATATAAATAACCAAGGGCGCGGATCCTTTCACTTCTGACATCCAAAAATCGATTATCTGGTTAGGGTGATCGCCATAAGTCACATTTTCGTAAGTGATTGGCGGGATGCTTGGTTTTTGTTTGGATTGAGCGCTGAGGCTGGCAATGAGCAATAATGAGCATAGCTGCCAGCGATTAGGGTATAGTCGGTTCACGGTGAGTCCTTGATAAATGAAATTGAATTGTTGACGTTGACGTTGATAGTTTCGACTTATCATTTGATTTAATTATTTAAAATATTTAGATTCATATTAGATTCATAAGAACTTGACCCTTTTCTGTTCTATGCTGCATGGGGCAAGCCCCCGAGATTTACGCTTCGCTATCTACAATTTTAGTTATTAAAATTCTTATCAAAAATAGCTTTCATTCTTGGGTAATTCGCATCAGTTTCGTTATATTGTTTTCTTTGACGAACTAATTCAGTTTTAAGCTCTGTAATTACTGACGCATATTTAGGATCGTTATAAACGTTGTTTAACTCGTCTGGATCATTCTTCAAGTCATATAATTCCCAGCCAGCAGGTGTTGCCACTTTATTAGGCTGTTTACCGGTTTTCTTTAACCATTTTTTATCATAATAGGTAAATTGTTTATCACGGTAGTTATCACCATAGAAGAAAATCAACTTATGATCTTTGCTACGTACGCCAGTATGTGCCGGTACATCGTGATACATACGATGAGTCCAATAACGGTATAATGTAGCAGTACGCCAGTTATCCGGAGTATCACCGGCTAATTCAGAGGCAAAACTACGACCTTGCATATATTCAGGTGTTCGGGCACCGACTAAGTCTAATAATAATGGCGCGTAATCGGTATTGTTAATTAATAAATCACTACGTTGTCCAGCATTTTCAACACCTGGGTGTCTAACAATAAATGGCATTTGAATTGATTCATCCCAGATCCAACGTTTATCTTGATAATCATGTTCACCTAGCATCATACCTTGGTCTGAGGTATAAACGATGATGGTATTTTCATATAAACCTTGATCTTTTAAGGTTTGGATCAAACGTGCAATGTTATCGTCAACACCTTTGATACAACGTAAATAACCTTTTACATATTCTTGATAGGTTTGGCGAGTATATTCTCTATCAGATAAGTTTTGGTCAATTTTGTAATACTGGCCGTAATTACGACGAGGGTTACGTTTCGATATTGACGTACCTATTTCTCTGATTAATTCATCGTTATGACCACGTGTTGCCACAGAGCCAAAGGTATCTGGAATACCGTATAAATCAGTAGGCTCAGGAATTGTGGCATTTTCTAAATAATTGTTATAACGCTTAGCATATTGAAAGTAGTCATGCGGTGCTTTAAATTGATGCATTAAGAAGAAAGGTTTATCTGATTTACGGCCTTTTAACCAATCAATTGAAATGTCTGTGATAACGTCTGATGAATGGCCTGTGTATTCTTTGGTATTTTTAGGCCAAGCTTTATCACCTTGGGTTCTAAATTCAGGGTTAACATAACGACCTTGCCCTGGTAATACTTGGTAGAAATCAAAAGCGGCAGGCTCTTTCTTTAAATGCCATTTACCGACTAACGCGGTTTCGTAACCGGCTTTTTTCATTTCTATGGGCAAATATTGATGTTCTTTGGCAACACCACCTTTTAAATCTTGTACGCCATTGGTTTGGCTATATTGACCAGTAAGAATGGTGGCACGGCTTGGGCTACAAATAGAGTTAGTAACAAAGGCATTTTCAAAAACCATGCCTTCGCTAGCCAATTTATCTAAATTAGGCGTCGGGTTCATTTTAGCCAAACGACCGCCGTAAGTACCTATTGCTTGTGCGGCATGATCATCGGTCATTATATAAAGAATATTAAAAGGTTTCTTTTGGGAACGTTCAGTTGATGTGCCGTGTTGATCATGACCAGTTATATGACAACCAGCTAATAAACCGCCTATAACAAGCGCTGTTAATAAACTTATGGAATCAATGCGTGAATTCTTAAACATATAATTAAGCAACCTTTTGTTTGATTATGGAATAACGCTATTCCACGCTGTTTGCGTGGAATAGCTGGTTGAAATGACTAATTTATTGCAGGGGCTTGGTCAGTAGAAATTCCGTGAATAACTTTGTCGTTGATAAGTTCAGATAGTACCGATGCAGATGAAATCACAGAGGGGATAGCTTTTCCTAAAACGCTATCAGGAGCTGTGTTAACGTTGAGTTCAGCTGTACTATTTCCGGCGACAACTGATGCTTTTCTACTAGTATCAAGCTCAGCTTTAACGGTCCAAGTGCCTATTTTAAATTGACCGTCTGATATTTTCTCAATCGGCAATACTTGTGCTTTTGAGTCTTTGACTTGAATAAAGGTTAAAAAGCGCATTTTTTTACTCTTACCAACAGATTGATAACTCATGTGATACTGATTGGGTATCGATTTATACTTCTTTTTGAAGTCGACTGGTTTTTCATAGAACTGATCGGTGACACTCATCTGAGATGGCTGCGAGCTAAAGATGGTCGCTTCTGCATACACATCAGCATGATCAAGTACCAACTGATTATCATTGGCTTTATAGGACTCTTTATTGGTATGTAACAATAGTGACCAGTCATTATTGGCGTCGGCTTCAAGGTCATCATAAATGACAAAAACGTCCGGACGTAAAAAGGCAACATGGCGATCAAACTTGGTCAGCTTTAACTTATCACTGGCAAAATTGTCTGTTAGTAACTTTCCAGGTTTAGTCAACTGTGTATTGATTTTTTTAGTCCATTGTTCATTAATCAAAGGGCGATATGCCATAGAGGCATCACCATTGACATAACTTATCTGTTCGCCGTGCAAGTAGCGTTTGATCCAGCCATAACCTTCATGACCATAAGACTGGCCTTTACCGTTAATAAGAATGCTATTGCTGGCACGGGTATGTTTATACGAGCTAATTGAATGCGGGTCGGCAAAAGAGGTGTAATAGCCACTAGAGTAAAATACTCGTTTGCCTTTGTAACTAATATTGAAACTGTTCTGGTTAGCATGCATATGACCGTTGGCACCATATGGGCTAGATCGGAAGTACAGCGCTAAATCGTCTTCGGGTGTTTTAACCTTAGTATGCATGGCCACTATTCCGACTTCTTTAAATAGCTTAGCCTGGGGCAATGGGCCCGGGTCAGGAATATTGTCGGGATCAAAAATCACGCCATTAACCAGGCGAAACCATGAGTGCTGCGCGCCGTTTTTCTTCATTACTTTAGCGGCATGGAAGAGTGCTGTCGTGTCGTTTTTCTCTGTCCCTATAATGAAAGAAAGCTTGCCACCTCGGCCGTTATTGTCACCCCGGTCGTGCATATCGCCAAAGCCATCTATAGTGCCGCCAGCAGGTGAAGTATAGAGAAAATAATCAGGTAGTCCTTGGTACCACGGCTTGCCAAAGACATCGATTCCGCCAACTTTTTGCAGGGTATAGGCCATATCGGTCACTGTTGAATTGTTAACGCTGAAGTAACCGTGACCATTGGCCCAGCCGCCGTCATTGCCGCCAACAACCGGGGATCGCGCCATAAAGATGCCATAGGCATAAGCGAGGTATTTTTCATTTTCAGGCAGTTCGTGAATAGTTGCTAAAGCAACATCAAACAGTGCCGACAGCTCCATCTGCCAGAAGTGATTTTGAATTTGACGATTTTCAGTGTTGCCAGACCATTTGTTATACCGTTTCTCAAGATACGGTTTGACTCTAGCGAGTATCCGCTGTTTTAAATCGCGGCTTAAACCTGAGTGCAGGCCGTCATAGGCGATGGCAATTGACCTCATCAGGTGGGATAGGTCCATTTCTCCTTTGCCCTCCTGGATCAGCATGAGATCGAGTCGCTCAATGGCAACATCCCGAAACTTGTTGTTCCCTGAAATTAGGTAGGCGTGAACGAGTGCCTCAAACTTGCGCCTTTCAGCGTTGCGCAGCTTTCTTAATTCACGATTGGTGTATTTGCTTTTATCAATAGTGGAAAAGTTTTTAATTTTGTCATTCAGTACCTTATCACCGGCGGCAATAATCTTCTGACTCATTTTTGGTAGTTGTTTGGCGTTTTCAATAACTTCTTGCAGCGGTTTCCCGTAGGTTAACAGGTAGGGGTGCTGTTTAGGCACATTGGCGACTAAGGTTTTTACCGAAGGGTATTCATAAACCCGAACATTGTCGTTGATAGTAAAAGACTGGGCTTCACTTTTTATATTTTTTTCATTTATATGGGTGGTATAGCGCCAATACCAAGTACCGTTTTGTAATTTTTCATGTGGATTAAAAAAGCACCACTTGATTTTATCTGAGCTAATAACCCCCGTTTTAAACGACTCATCTTGGCTGAGTTCAACAGTATAGCGTGCCTTGAAAGCGCCATCTCTGGCCCATTGCATGGTGGGTGGGTTAACACTTGGAATGGAGCCAGCGGCCGGTGTGGATTTTATCCTGTGGATATCGTAGATAACATCAGGCACATCGGCGGTGAGTGTATTGGAATTTAGTGCTTCGATAACCATAGTTTCAGTCGAAGGGACAGCCGAAGTGTTTGACTCTTGCCCGGGAATATTTTCTGTTTGCAGGTAACTGCAGCCCGTACTTAGGGCTATTGCGGTGACAGATGTAAGAAGTACGCGTTTCATATTTAGCCTTTATTTTTGTTTTTATTTATGTTTTTGTAGATTTAAATTCAAGTATTATTAAAATTTTTAGTTCGATTTATTTATTCAAACGCGGGGCTGACCCCGCTTGGTTTTTAATTTGTTCCAATAGCTTAATTAATTCATTAGCTTTTTTAGGATGCTTTTCAATGAGGTTATGACGCTGTCCACTATCCTTAGTCATATCAAATAATTGACCTTTTTCATTGTCATCTTTTTGATAACCATGCTTTTTTTGCCAATCACTATAATTATACCTTGCCATTATTCGTTTGTTGTGACTGCCTGTTTTATTGGCGATTAAATTCCAATCACCACTGCGAATGGCATAGGTATCTTCAATGGTGTTATGGACAAGAGAGTTACGGCCACTCTCTGTTGTTTTACCGCTCCACAATGGCAGTAAATCATATGAGTCTTCTGCGGCATCATCAGGCAGGGTATAACCAACAATACTGGCGATGGTTGCCATAATATCGATTTGAGAAACGAGTTCATCCGTTTTACTATTTTCAGGCACTTTATTTGGCCAACGAACAATCATAGGGACACGATGTCCGCCTTCATAAAGGTCACGTTTTAAGCCACGAAATTGACCCGGAGACCAGTGATCAAACTTTTCATCTCTTAAATAAGCAAAATGTTCAGCGCCATTATCAGAAGCAAAGATAACTAAGGTATTATCTTCAATGCCGGCGGTTTTTATAGCCTTTAATAACTTGCCAATACTATCATCGGTTTCCACCATAAAGTCGCCATATGGACCTGCTTTAGAGGAATTATCAAATTCATCATTGGGGATAATGGGTGCATGTGGTGATGGGTAGGCAAAATACAAAAAGAACGGTTTATCGCCTTTGGCCTTGGCTTTGATGTAATCAATGCCTTTTTGTGTGGTGGTGGGAATATTTTCGTAAGGGTTCCAGCCGAAGATCATAGGACCTGGTCGAAACTCCCCTTTACCTTCTTTAATTTTCCATAAGGTGCCATCAACCATAGTATCAGGGACTTGAGTCACTTTATCGTTCTCAATCCACACATAAGGCGGGAAGTTAATTACGGTATCGCCAAAGTAATAATCAAAGCCATGTGCTAATGGGCCATCAGGTATAGACTTACTCCAATCAAAATCTTGCGGTCTTACTCCTGCATTACCCCCTTTATTTGGCTTGCCATCTTTTCGAATAGCATCCCAATTCCAACCCAGATGCCATTTACCAATAGCGCCGGTGGTATAGCCTTTTTGTTGTAACATTTCAGGTAAAGTCAAACGTTCTGCAGAGAAGACCGAAGGGCCGAAGGCTTTAACATAATGATGGAGCTTGCGCCAATGGTAACGTCCGGTCAACAAGGCATAACGAGATGGCGTACAAATACCCGATGACGAATGGGCATCAGTAAAACTCAGACCCTGCGCTGCTAACTGATCTAAATTTGGCGTAGGAATTTTTGAATTTTCGTTAAAACTGGTGAGATCGCCAGAGCCCATATCATCGGCATATAAAATGACAATATTCGGCTGGTTTTCTGAGGCTAACACTATATTGGTATGAGTAAACAACCCATAAAAAAATATAGAAATAATTAAAGTAGTAAGCAGTTTACTCATAACGGTTCCTTATTCGAAGTTATTAACATATTCACTGCCGCGGGCACTTCTTTAAATACTGCGATTTGCGTGCCTCCGGTATAAATCGTTTTAATACCGGGGTTACTTTGTTGCGGGTAAGCTGAGTCGGCAATCACGATAAAATTACGATTACCAAGCACGGGCAGGTTTTTAGTTAATTCTGCCCGCAAATTTTCTTGAACTGGCTCTTCTGCCTTTGCCGCAGAAGTGTAAGAAAGCATAACTAAAAGTGTACTGATAAATAATGTCGATAGTTTCATCATTTTGATCCCTATATGACCATGGTTAACATCTCGCCTGCGGTAAGAGTTATTGGCTGTTTAAAGGTAAGAGTGATGTCTTTGCCACTTATTGATACCACAGTTTTGCCATGAGATGACGTTACTGTAGAGGGGCTGTTTTTAACAGTTAACCTCAACGAAAGTGTTTTCAGCGATAACTTACCGAAGTGAAGTTTAAGGGTGATATTATTACCCTTTTGCTGGTTATTTATTTCAAAAGCACCCCAGCCCTCTGCACTAGTAAAAGCTGCTTTAAAATTGCCCTGGTCGGTCATCCTTGGTTTGAACCCTAAGTGTCCCTTAGGACCATCATTTTCAAAGCCGGTTGCCGCAAGATATACTCCATAAGAAGCCATCGCGCGGGCATAATGGTCTGAACATTCAGTTTCATTAAATGGATTACGTTTACTGGCGTGATAGCGGTCATGTACTGAGCGCGTGATAGCCAAGCCTTTAGTTAGTAAATCAGGCTGTTCATCACTTTCCCAAACCATGTGGCCGGCAGCTTGGTATTCAAATCCGCTCTGGCATTCATTAAAATAGCCATATTGCCAATGTTTTTCCCAGTCATCTTTACGACCACCTTTTGGCCAAGTACACATAACGAGGCCAGCTTCACCAGCAAGGGCAAAGGTACGCCCTTTAGATTGTGGATTAGTAATAGAATCTCGAAGTACGCCAACATCAGGACAAAAGTTATTATCCCACAGGCTTGAAAGTGCTTTTCGAATGCTCGCACCATCGTATAAGCGCCCCAGGTTTAACTGGCTAGCCCACCACTGGCCTATCACTTGGTCGATGTAACAGCCATCCCCTATTGCAATCGCATCGGCATGGGCGGGATCAATTTCCTGAGTGAAAAAGCCAAATTCTTGCTGAAATAGTTCTACTATGTTGACTTGGCCCTTGTTAAATATCTCTTGGCAAGTACGTTCAAATGCCTTATCGCCAACCACTTTTGCCATTTTTTCACCGGCACGTAATGCCGCGATATAAAGTGAACTTATAACAGGAATTTTTCCATACCACTCGGCATCAAGGGTATTATGCTGTTCGCCAGAAGCAATACCGTTGGGATCGCCATCCCGAGCATCGACTAAAATAAGGAATTGAAGTGCTTTTTTTGCCTTGGGCCAAACGCGTTGTAAAAAGCATGCATCAGGGCTCATTTGATGTTCACGGTAGGTGCGTAAAATAACCCCAGCCTGACCATCAATCGTCTCTTTTCGGTTATATTCGCCACGAAAAAGAATGGCACCATTTTCTTTAAAGCCAATACCGTAATCGGTACGCTCTCGTAAATCCCTTTCTAAGTCGGGAAATAGTCGACCAACAGATTGCGCATAATGCCAAACATGGGTACAAGTACCGGCACAACAGCCAACACCCTCCCACGCCCAAAAGCGACCATTATCAAAGCGGTAAGCGGTGTTGGTTTGCAAGGCATTAGTGGTAATAATTGCGCGTTCAAGCAACCAATGTGGCAACGTGCTGTCGTACCACGTATCGCGCCAAAGTCTGGTTAAATGGGTAAGTTCATCTATCGAATTAGCAATATCAAGTGCTACAGCCTTGGCATCGGTGTATTTGCTTGCGCACCAACGTTTAATGTCTGCGGGGGCAGTTTCCCCATCATGCTTCCATAAGGCTTTTTGATTAGGGAAATACCAAGCAACAATAAAAGTCACATCTTTGGTTTCGCCAGGATTGAGCGTTATGTCACTATATAAACGGGTTACTGGTGGGGTACTTATCGATGCTATTGCTGAGCTAGGCTGTGCTGAGGTAGATTGTTCTTTAGCGGTAGCGTTTTCATCAAGGCACAATAGTGAAAATGAGCCGTAATCTGGTAATTTTTCAAGGGCTGTTTGATTTGCAGTGCTGATCGCTTCGCCGTTAGCAATAAAACCTACGCCGGTTTTATCTGCATAGTTTGTGTTTACCAAACGGGCTGTATTTCGTAAATCATTACCTGCTTGTTCTTTACCGCTCAGCACAGGATTTGCCGACCAGCCTTCCGCCGTGATCAACATTTCACTGTCACTGTTATTGGTAAAACTATAACGCATGATAGTAGCAGGGTAACTTGATCTATCCGTATCAAGCGGAATGAAAGGCGTCATGGCTTCAAGCTCAACACTTAATTGACTGACAGAATCTCGGTAGCTAATGTTGGCTATCGGCGCTTGGCCTTTAAAGGTGATGTCATTAAAGCCTTTATTATCCAAAGTGCGGCGCTCTAAAATGCCACTTTCCTTGCTATTCCCTTGTTTAATGGTAACAGCAAAACCTTGGTCAAAATGCCATGGGCTGGTTTGAGCCGGTGGGTTGATATAATTTGCGCCATTACGCTCTTTTATGCCTTTTTCGCCATGTTCATTGCGCAGTGTTGGGTGTTCATATACTTGAGGAACAACCCCTTCATGCTTTTCATTAAAAATATCCCACACCCACAATTTACCGTCACCGCCAATATAAACAGTTCCTGAACCTATGCCACCAATGGGCATGCCAATATACTGCAGCTGTTCCCAGCCTTGATAAGTGGTGGCTGCTCCCCTAGAAAAGAGTGATTTTACCCAGTCCGCATTCAGTTTTTTATCTAATGGAAACGGGCCATCGCCACTGCCAAGGGCAAGTCCGCCTTCGGTACCAAGAAAAGGCCCTGCCATTACTGGCATAGTAAAAGCTCCTGATAATGTTGCCATACCGGCACCAATGCCTTTCAATAGTAAGCGGCGGTCAAGGTTAGGAGTACAACAACCCTTATTTTTAGTGTCTGTCATTTTAGCTTACCTGTTTATTTTTCATGAACAATGTCTTGGTTCATAGCTGACGAAATAGTGATATTTTTAAGTAAAAAATATCATACCTTTCAGAAAAACAATCCCTCTATTCAAGAGATTAGGCGTCTTTTCAATAAAAGATTCAAATATGAACATAGTAAGCAAGGTCCTTTGCAATGCATTGTACGCAAACTATTTTTAAGCATTAAGCCTTGAATCTGTTTAAGCAGATTTAGGTGTCAATTTCTGATGAAAGGATTTTGGCTATTTGCACAGAATTTGGTGACGGTTGTTGCGGTGTAAGTGGCGAATTTATTATTCAGCAATAAAAAATTCACCATAACCTTAAAAGAAGAAGACTATGGTGAATGTTAATGACGCCAACCGAGCAATATTGAATTTACCCGATGTCGGTTTAAATTGTTTTATTAAAGGTTTTTGAGTTTTTGCTGTACTTGCGACCAAGTCACATAACTTTCTGGCGATAACAGGTACTGTTGTTCAAACTTAGGGTTTAACTTAGTTGGCACAGACGCATTGGTTGAAGCGCGCCATTGTTGCAAACCTTGATATAATTTGGCCGTTATTTTAGGTTCAATTAACGCTAGATTGGTAGTTTCTTTCAAATCGTTAGCTAGGTTATATAACTCTAGCTGACCGTATTCAAAGTATTCAATTAACTTATAATCGCCCATACGGATCATGCTACCAGGGGTTGCACGCCATAGTTTTTTTGACTTGCTATTATTTTGCAGATAAGCAGGAAAGTGAAAATACATTGCATCACGATCAAAACTATTTTGTGCCGCTCTTTGTGACCCTTTTAGTGGCAATAATAGCGACAGAATATTGTCGCCATCCAGTGGCTGTGATGCTGGTAACTCGCCGTTAGCGATAGCAACCAAGGTAGGGTAAAAGTCTAAGGTAGAAACCGGCTCTTCAATAACAACTTGCTGTTGTTGTTTGGGCACTTTGATCAGTAATGGTACCCGAAGACCACCTTCATAAAGCATGCCCTTGGCACCGCGTAAGTCGGGTGCTTGAGTTACGCCACCATAACCGCCATTGTCAGAGGTCAAAATAACCCAAGTATTATCGGCGATACCTTTTTCTTCTAGCGCTTTTAATACATTAGCAATACTGTTATCGCTATGTTCAATCATAGCCGCATAAATTGGATTTTTATGGTACTCATCGCCGGTTCTCTTTCTATGTTTGGCAATAGTTTCCTCGGGCGCTTTCATTGGCGTATGCACGGCATAATGGGATAAAAATAAGAAAAACGGCTTATCGTGATCACCTTTAATGTAATTGGCTGCTTCTTTACTTAACCTGTCAGGTAAATATTCACCCTCTGGGCCATCAGTAATGGTTTCATTTTTATAGGGTGAAAAATACGACCTAGGAGAGCCTTTATGTATACCACCAATATTCACGTCAAAGCCTTGAGTTAAGGGACCGCCCTGCTCGCCTTCACCCAAATGCCACTTGCCCATAAAGGCAGTGTCATAACCTGACTGTTGCAGACTTTCTGCTAAGGTTATTACCTCATCAGCCAGTACTTCATTATTAGCTGTCGGGATCAAACGACGTTTCTTCGCTTTTCCTCGTGCTGGATTGCCAACCGTATGAATGCCAGTACGCTGAGGATATTGGCCAGACATAAACGACGCACGAGTAGGTGCGCAATTAGGCGAAGAACTATAAGCTTGGTTAAAGCGATAACTGCTTTTCGCTAATTTGTCGATATGTGGCGTTTGATAATAATTACTGCCCATATAACCGACATCTTGCCAGCCCCAATCATCCAGCATAATAAAAACAATATTAGGTTGTTTTGTTGTTATGTTTGTTTCTGTAACGGAGGCTTGCGTTTTGGTGTTCACCTGACTACAGCCAGTAATTAATGCTGCCATCAAGCTTAATGTTAATATTTTTTTCATCTTAGTGATTTTCCTCGGTGACAAGATTCCACCAAGGTTTCGCTGAGCGTACTCGGTCTTGCATCGCTAACTTTATTTTTTCAATAACTTCTGGGTGTTGTTTGGCAACATCGTGTTGCTCAGCAGGATCAACTGACAAGTTATATAACTCAATAGCTGCATCTGGATTATTCCTAACATTTAAACGCACCCCTTTCCAGTCACCAAGACGAACTGCTTGTCTGCCGCCCTTTTCCCAAAACTCCCAATATAAATGTTTATGCTGTTGTTGGTTTTCACTTTGCCCTAACAGTGTCGGTAATAATGAAATCCCAGTGGTATCTCCATTTACCTTATTGCCTACTATATCAGCGAAAGTTGCCATTAAGTCCCACTGGGCAGAAACATGTTCAGTGACGGTGTTAGCTTGTACTTTACCCGGCCATTTAACAATAAAGGGAGCACGAATACCACCTTCGTATAAATCACGCTTATGTCCTCTCAACCCAGCACTGGCGTTAAAAAAGTCTGCATCATAACCACCTGCTTTCGAGACACCATTGTCACTTGAAAACATAACTATGGTATTTTCGTCTAAACCTAAACGTTTAAGCTCAGCCATCAATTTACCAATATGTTTATCCATATGGGTAACCATTGCCGCATGCGCTGCTCTTGGATACTGGTGTGGTGTATATCCTTTACCTTGATAGCCGACCTCTTCAAACTTACCTATATATTCCTGCAAACTTGCTTCTGTCGCTTGCAAGGCAACGTGAGGAATAGTAAAAGGATAATACAAGAAAAACGGTTTGTTTTTTTGTTCATTAACAAATTTCAGTGCGTCTTCAAGCATCAAATCAGGGACATATTCATTACCGACATAGGTTTTATAATCAAGGGATTTATTCTTCCCTAATTTGTGAACATTGACATCATTATCAAGCTCAACTTCTTTACCGTAGCGATAGATGTAATCAGGATAATAATTGTGCGCATGTTTGTGGTCTAAATAACCTGAAAAATAATCAAAACCTTGCTTCGCAGGATGACCACTCGAGTTTTTGGCACCAAGTCCCCACTTACCAAAAATGCCAGTAACATAGCCTTTTTCCTGTAAAATATGGCCAATGGTACGTGTACCTTCCGCTAGTGGATAATTTCCTGCCTCACGACCTTTACCAAAGCCAGTATTGCCACGCACCGTTGAATAACCTGTGTGTTTACCTTCTAAAATAGTTGAGCGAGTAGGCGCACATACTGTTGAGCCTGAATAATGTTGAGTAAACAGCAAACCATCAGAAGCCAATTGATCAATATGAGGGGTGTTAATTAATTTTTGACCATAAGCACCTACTTCACCATGACCTAAATCATCAGCCAAAATATAGACAATGTTGGGTTTACCATGGATCTGCTGAGGAGTTTTGACAATTTCATTTGGCTGTTGTGCCGTACAAGCTGATAATAAAGTTAAGCTAAATGCCCCTGAAATAGCAGATAAAAGTATTTTATTCATAATTCAATTCCTTCAACAAACCACAGTTTGTAAACAACAAAAACTGTGGTTTGTTAACTTTAATAGTTGGGGATTATTCAAGTATCACCTTGAAAACAACCGCTAAGTCATTCATTGGGATATTAGGGCTAGTAATATAGCTGGCGTTATCACGCTGTTCGAAAACAACTTCATTACCCGATTGTAATTCAATAACTTTTTTAACTGGGCCAGCAAGAGGATAACGATGTGGCGCCAGCTCTCTAAATTTAATTTTTTCACCGGCTTTAGGTTTACCCAAAACAGTGATGTAAACCGCTTTGCCGTCTTTGGATTGGGTAAAACGATAATCTTGAGCGGTATAGACGTTTTCTGTGCTCATGCCGCCATGACTACCCGCCGAATTCCCTGTTGGTCCACCACCATGTATTAACCAAGGGCGAGTATGATATATCGCTTCGCCATTAAGCTTTAACCAAGCGCCCATTTCACGCAAAGTATTTTGTTGCGCTTGTGGAATAGAGCCATCAGCTCTAGGAGAGCCATTTAATAAAAGAATACCGTTTTTACTGACGATATCGATTAAAGAATGAAGTACCATAGAAGTTGGTTTTATTTTCAGGGTATCGGTATAAGACCAAGAGCCAGAAGACAAGGTATCATCTGACATCCACGCTGGATAATGAATTTCCATATGGCCGCCTTTTTCAATATCGTTAATGCCAAGACTTAACGGTAAATCATGCTGCTTATAGATAATACCAACATCTTGACCATTTTCTTTGGCATAGTTTAAGTAATAGGCGGCGAATTTTTGGCGATATTGTTCTGGTATCAGGTTTAACCAAGAGTCAAAATAAATGAGATCAGGCGAATAATTATTGATGACTTCGGTTAGCTTGTTAAACCAAAATTCATCAAATTCCGCTTCTGACATATTTCCGTAAAGTAAACGTAATTTTTCATCATTAGATGAGGTATGCCATTCTTCATTATAAATAAAATGGCTATCGTAATTGCCGCCTATGCCAGTATTGATTTCATTGGCATTACGTTGCATTTGACGGGCATGGTGGAAACTGGTGAAAAACTTCAAACCACGTTTGGTGATTTCATCTTTTAGTTCACCAACAATATCTATTTTCGGCCCCATATCCTTGGCATTCCACGGGGTAACTTTACTGTCCCACATAGAAAATCCGTCATGATGCTCAGCTACCGGACCACCAAATTGAGCACCAGAAAGCTTAATTAACTCAGCCCAAGTACTGGCATCAAATTTTTCTGCGGTAAATTGAGGGATAAAGTCGTGGTAGCCAAACTGACTTTGGTCGCCGAAGTTTTTTTTATGAGATTCAAAAGCGGGATCCTCAACATTATACATATTCCTTGGATACCACTCACTATGCTTTTCAGGCACGGTATAAGGACCCCAATGAAAATAGATGCCAAATTTTGCATCGTATAACCAATCCGGCATAGCTTTATGGTGACTGAGCGATTGCCAATCAGCACTGTATTCTTTAGCTTGCGTTAACGTTTCTTTTGGCGTTTCATGAGGTGTATTCCCATTGCAACCAGCCATCATCATGGCAATAACGCAACCGAAATAAATCCCTTTTTTAGGCTTAAGATTCACTTTGTACATCCTATTATAAATTTATCTATTACCGCATTCTATAACAACAAGCTAAGTGAACTCATAGTTACAGTTGAAATAGTTCAAATATGGATAACTATTTTAATCAATTAATGTAAGAACCCGGGACTGTGAAGGAAAAAAGAATTATTTAGGCATTTTAGCTGTTCTTCTTCTGTAGGCAAGTCCTGCCAAAGCAAGAGAAAAAATAGCTAAAGTCGCAGGCTCCGGTACTTCAGTTGCGATGCCTGCAATATCACCTGTGGTAACGGCCCAAACGAACAATGAGCTAGTTATATTCTCATTACCAGAACCGCCTTTAACGGTAAAATGAAGGGCTTTATTAACATTACTTGGGTGTTCAGTAGATGTCCAAATACGGCTCCATTCGTTTCTATTTTGAAACCAACCAGCATGGTCGACGTATGACGCTTTTAAACTTACACTTTCTGCTAACGTCGGCAAACGCCATTCAGAAAATCCAAATCCATCAGGGCCAGCTAGGTTGGCGGCCCAGTCCATGCCAGCTTGCCATTTCATTTTGCCATTACCACCACTTGTGACTATTGAATATTTCATATCCGCGATCCAAGTCACATCTGATACGTCATCATAAATCAAGTTGTCCGTACGTTTAATAAGACCGGCGTTGGCGACATTGATCATGCCGAAAAATGCCGTAAAAACTACAGTCGTTAGTATTTTTTTAATACATAATTTCATATTTTCTCCGTAAAAAGGTTATCTTTTGTTAGTTCTGTTAAGCGAACTAAATATTCTAAAAAGGAGGCATTATTTAGCCACTGTTAAGGAAAAATAATAAGCTAGTTCAATTAACATGCTGAAAATAACTAGTCTCAATGGCTATTTCAATGCATTAGTAAGTTTCTTGACTGAAACTCCAGATATGGAATTTTAGTAATAGAAATGGTGTTTTATAAGAGCCAAATTTTTAGAGAGCATTGAGAAAAAAGGAACCTAATACCAAGTCGATTAAGTTAGTTCCCATTTATTTAGCTAAGCCTTTAAATTACCAAAGCAAAATTACTGATAGGTAAACCAAGCCGATGCTTCTGCATCCTTGCTACTCCTTGCACGCACCCAGTAGGCAGAAAATCCTTCAGTAAAAGTATGTGACAACGTCTCACCTGCTTTAAGCTCAAACGATTGGTATTTAACCCAAAGGTTGGTGCCATCAATATCAACTTCAAGGGTAATGTTTGTGTCTACATTTGCTGTTAACTCAACTGATTTTTTATCATAACCTGTCATCAAGTAAGCATCAGAAGGTACATTGGCCTTCACAACAGTATTTTTCCATGGGCCACCTTGACCACGAGGTTTACCCAATTTCCAAAGGTCATCGATAACACCAGCCCATACCGCAGCGCTACCGTCATCATTTTTAATGACGCGATCATTTTCTTGCTGATTTAAACCGGTTATAAACATTAAACCAAAATGAGAGGCGTAATCATCAATAGCTAAGTTGTGAGTGGCAATAGGACGAATTTTAGCAAATCCTTGAGCATTACGAGCTGGCAATTCATAAAAGCTACCATGAAAGTTAAACAAATCGCGTTCGGTGGCGACTTCACGGCAAATACGACCTTCAATACCTTGATAAGCATCGTTTTTAGGCAAGCGATAACGAATGCCATCTTCGATAATAATGGCCGAGGCAGAATCAACCTTGATAATGTCTTGCATTTGCTCTGTGCCTTTGAAAAGTTCGCTATCATCGACAACTTTTTTAATTTCAAGTACATCATTCAAATCAAAACGGCCAAGCTCGTTTTTCAAGCTAAGTACTTTACGGTTACTGCGGATCAGACCTTTGCTTGTTGCCTGTTCACCAAGTTTGGCAATCGGCGCAAACAGAGCATCATTTTCATTGTTTCGCTTATCTTTATTTGCATAATTAAAGTGCACAGAAACCGCTTTAGCATCGAGATCAGTTTTAATGCGGATCCAAGCACCTAGCTCAGTTGCCGGGAATTGGTGAATTAATGATTTTTCGACGGTGAATTTGTCTAGTGTGGTCCACTGATTATTACCTTTTTTATCAACTTCAACCGTAAAAGTAACCGGATTTGCTGAATGATGGCTAATCACCATATTGCGATAGTCGTAACCAGAAAATAAATAAGGTTCACTGGCTTGTTTAGCTGTAACATCATCTCTAAGCCATACAGAGCCGCGACCGATAACTGGGCCAAATTGGCCAAGTTGAGGGCGATCGATAAACCAGAGGTTTGAATTTGACTGCATTGGCGCACCGGCAGTCGACTTAAATGGGCGATGATTAAGAAATTCTTTTTGCGCAGAATCATCAGCACCTAAAACCAGCTTGCCATTGTACATAGCAAAATCACCAATCACCTTTAGGTAGTTAGAGCGTGGTTGAATACCTGCCGAGTTTTCCAAAGAAAAGTCTTTTGGAAATTTCCAAAAAGTACCGTGCATAGTAGCAAGTAAGTCTTCTTCTTCGATATCACGGATGCGTGGCCATTCGGTATTCCAGCCATGAGCACCATCGTATGAATGACTAGCTTTTGGTAAACGATAGCTATGCCATTGGTTATCTTGTAATAACATAAGAATCAATGAACGGTAATCCCAACCCATTGCCCAAATTTGGTCTTCGGTATTTTCATTACCGTAAATGCCACCAGGCCCGGTAACTTCAGTGAATTGATTACGACGGATCAATTTCCAATCACCACTACCCTGCCAAGAAGCTAACGCACCAGAGTCAATATCAGGCACGGTTCTCGCTAACTTACTATGTTGACCATTGTTTGAATAAATAAGCTGACCTTGGCCTGAATATAAGCCTTTGCCATGGTAGCCTGGCAACTTCGATTTTTTGCTATCATCGCCCCCCTTTCGTGGGTTACTGTCTTGAATATGTTCTTCAACTGCTAATGTATTCATATCGACGGAATACAAGCCTTCTTCCATTGTGGCGATATAAATTTTACTTTCCGGATCAGTTAGGTGACGAGCTGAGCCAGTTAAACGCCCTGGCATTTGTGCTGGTGTAATGGTTCTTACCGTACCATCCTTTTTAATAAAATATGGACCAATATTAAGCTGTTGTGTTTCCTTATGGATCATACGGTTGGCAGGGGTACCACCAACACTTTCTGGTCGAATAATTTGTTTGAGAGCGGGGGTTATTTGATAAAGCTTATCTGAAGAGCCCTTAGGTTTATGAGGCCCGTAGGTGATAACCCAAAGATCGTCACCCCAAGGAACCACGGCACCGGTACCGCTTTCTCCTTCATCATTGTACATGGTTAAAGTGGGGTAAACGCCAGCAATATTTTTTGGCGTTTGGGTTTGGGTTTGGGTTTGGGTTTGAGCTTGGTCATCATATATAGCAGTGCAACTTGCTAAGCCAAGTATTGCACAGACTGTTGCGCTAATTGTGGTAACTGCGACAAATTTTTTTGTGAAGTTCATGTTCATATCAATTCCTGTAACTGTAACTGTATTGACATTGTTTTCAGTTACAGGAATGACACATTGATTTTAGATTTATTTCGTCGCGATATTATTAGTCTTCATTAAACGTTGAATTTGTTGTTGATCTAAAGCGGCATCAAAGATAAAAATTTCATCGAGCCAACCCCGGAAAAATTTATTTTTATGTTCCCTATCCTTAGTGAATGCCATGTTTCGACCAAAAATCAGTGGTCGTGATTTTTGGTCATCTAGCACGGTATCAATTTTTGTTACCGCCTTGTAGGAAGTATTTTCTAATTGGCCGTCAACATAAAGTAGAATGTGAGTCGAGGTATCAGAATCGCTGCCGCCATACATAACAACAGCAATGTGGTGCCAGCGACGGTCGCGTAAGTCAGTGGTGCCAACTACTGGCGCCCCCATGGTACCAATACGAATTCGTCCAAGCGGCCCTTCTCGTTCTTCTGGATTGGAAGATATTTGCCAAGCAGCACCTTTTTTAAAGAGTCCCCAACTAACCATTCCGTAACCATTATTAACAGTGAAATCATCAGGTACTTTTGCCCAAAAAGCGACTGTGCGCGGTTTGTTGCCGCCAATGCCTTTAAAAGCAGTTTCAACAAAGGCATCTTGGCCGTTAAAAAACAGTGCTTGGCCAAACTGACCATTTTCATAAATTGGGCCATTACCATCATTTAGCGATTTAAGTTGACCAGAAAATGCGGCAACATCAAATCCTTGACCACTCGCCACAGTTATTGAGCTTTGATCATCAAAAGACCAATGAAGAAAGTCTGGATTAGCAGCAGACTTGCCAGGCAATGAACGACGAAAACGTTTAGGGTCACTTTTAATAATAGAAATCTGCTGATGTACATCAAAAGCTCGAGCATCGTCTTTGAAAAGGTTAACAAATTGTTTTTCATGCAAGCCTCTCGCTTTCACTTCACCTTTAATAACATGAACCTCTGAAGCACCATTTTCATCAACCGCGATAGCAAACTCAGTGCCAAGGTCAATAATTTCAGAGCTTGGAGTTAACACAGTAAATCCAATAGCCTGCTCAGGTACATTTGCCACTAAGTTTCCTTGTAAAACATGCACCAAATCGACATTTTTGAAATCAAGTGTTATAGGTGCTTCAAGCGTTAGTTGTACACCGTTATTAAGCATGAGTTCTGCGTAGCCGCTCTGCAACGAAAACTCTCCGGCGTTAATTTCGCGATCTAGGGGTAAACTAATACTACCCGTATGCCTAACTAAACTGGCAACAACCAAAGCTTCGGGTTTTGTTTCTGTGAAAGATGTCATTAAGAATATTGGCATGATCAGTAGACAAACCATAGCGGCCATTTGCATAAAGCTAAATCGAGACTTTTGCTCTACTTGCTGATTTTCTTCTTTTTGTTTAGCTTGCAGCTTTTGCTGAAATTGTCCGGTAAAATTATCTTGCGGTTCTAGCTTTGTCTTAAGTTTCTGTTCAAACTCATTAACAAATAAATCATCTTCTTGGCCATCGAACTGCAGCAGTCGTTCAATGGCAACAAAATCGGCGAGCTCTTTCAGCAAATTATGATTTGCACGACAAGCGGTCAGTAATTGTTCACCGACATCTTCACCAGCTTGATAAGCGGCGATGAGTTTTTCTTCATTTTCATTCATAACGGGCAAATTCCGAGGTTTTCATTAATACATTGACGTAACTGATCACGAATGCGATGTAGGCGCATGGTCATAGCACTGTGTTTAATACCTAGCTTTTCAGTGAGTTCGCCAACAGAATGGCCTTGTTCGTAGTGAAAGTTAACAATATTCTGCTGGTCTTTATTAAGTTTTCTAGTACAAAATTCGAGTGCTGTCAGGGTGTCTGATTCATTATTTTCACTATATTGTAGGCCGATTTCTTCGTCGATGAGAATTTGTAATTCAGCTGAGCCACCTACCGGATCAGGCTTATGCTTTCGCCAGTAATTTTTGAGTTGGTAGAATGCAATGCTTCGGATCCAGGGACCAAAGCCTTTAGTAGCATCAAAGTCACTAATTTTTCGAAAGGCAACAAGGAAAGCTTCTTGAGCCAGATCATCAACTTCAAAACGGTCATTCATGCGCACCGCGAGGCAAGCTCGAACGTTACGCTGATAACGCTCGACGAGCACAGAGAATGCTTGTTGATCTCCAGCTTGTACTGCTTCTATTAATTCTGTTTCTGTCATGGTGTTACACCTCTTTAAACATCCTCTGCTAACTCATTGTCTTCAGTCAACATTTTTTCTTTGCTGTCATCAACTTTGCTGGTGTTTATCATTTCCTGCTGCCAACTATGTAAAGCCTTTTTCAATTGTGCAACGACTTGCGGATATTGCTTGGCAAGATTATTCGTTTCACCTGGATCGACTGCTAGGTTATACAAAAATTCTCCTTTTGGTGTTGCTGTTATCTGCAAGCGCTTATTCGGTGTTTTATTGGTCTGTAGGTATTTCCACTGCCCTTTTCTCACCGCTTGCTGATGCCCTGTATCCCAATATAATGTTCGGGCATCGATTTTTTTATCACCAAAAAGAATTGGCAGAAGGCTTTTACCATCGAGATGTTCTGGAATTTTGGCATCAGCCAATTCAGCAATGGTTGGATAAAGATCCATAGTGCTGACCATGGCCGAAGACGTTTTTATCGAGCTTGATAATTTCGGATACTTAACAATTAAAGGGGTTTTGTTACCGCCTTCAAATAAAGTATATTTTCCACCTTTTAGCTCGCCATTATTGGCATACGTGACTAATGAGCCGCCATGATCACTGATTAAGAAAATGGCGGTGTCGTCGGCAAGGTTTTGTTTATCCAATTCTTTCATCAGAAAACCTATTTCACGATCAAGAAAGTATAGCTGGCCAAGATAATAGTCACGCCCTTCAGGGTGAGCCGGGTAGCCGATTTTCTTGCGCCAATCCCAGTAAGTCTTTTTACTGTCATTATCGGCAAAGCCTTTTAAGCCTTTTTCTCTGAGATAACTTTCTGGTAACTGATGAACAAAGTTGTGAACGGCATTGAAAGAAAGGTGCAGATAAAAAGGCTTATCTTTATTGCTACGCACAAATGAGCGCGCCTGCTCTCCAAATAACTCGGTGGTAAATCCCTCAACATTCTTCTGCTTTTTCTGCACATACATTGCGCCTTCATGCAGCATGCGATCAGGGTACTTGTTATTGTGATGCAGGTAATGCTTGGTGCCACCACTAAAACCATAGAAAAAATCAAAGCCGTGATTGAGCGGAAAACCACGCCCGTCAATATGATCAGTTTTGCCATGATGAAACTTGCCTACTAACCCTGTCGCATAACCATTATCTTTCAGACTTTCAGCAATAGTCGTATATTTGGCATTATGTAAACCTGGACCACCATACCAATACGCCCCTTGCCGCTGATGGTAACTGCCGGTCATAATTGCAATCCGTGAGGTATTACAAATTGGCGCCGTGGCATAGGCATTGGTGAACCGTGTTCCACTCTCCGCCAAGGCATCTATATTCGGTGTTGAAACGTCACTTGCCATGCCGGTGTGCGACATATCAGCATAACCCAAGTCATCAACAACGATGATAATAATATTGGGTGTATCTGTTTTGCTAGGCATATCTGTCGAATAAGCATCGAAAGAAAGTACTGTTGCCGCAATTAAAAAGCGGAGCCTTTTGAAGACATTGAATTCACGCATAAAAGAATTACTCTAATTTTAGTTAATAACGATTAACCAGAAATTGTCTTCAACAACCCTATTGACACATAATTAATTTTATTTTTTTACATTAAATTTTTATATGACAATAAGGTTGAGTTAAACCTATGTACGCATAGGCAAAGTAGATGATGCATAACTGATTAATCAACCACTTGGTATTGCTTTCTTAACGCAATTAATTGCTGGTGCAATTGCTTTTTAATTTTCTCAAAACCTATTTCATGGTATTGATTTTTAAGTTCTCCCGGATCAGCTTCTAAATCGTACAGTTCCCAAAAGTCTTTACCTTCTGCCGTGAAGTGAATCAACTTATGAGTTTCACTGCGAACACCATAATGCGGCATTACCGAATGAGGCACAGGGTATTCAAAATACTGATAATATAAGCTAGTGCGCCAATCATGACTGGCCGCAGCTTTTAGTGGTGAAATATCACCATTGAGTAATGGTTTTAATGAAAGACCTTGCATCTCTTTTGGTATACTAAGACCTGCTAAGTCAACAAATGTTGGTGCAAAGTCTAAGTTTTGAACTAGACGGCTGTTTACCTGACCCGCTTTAATCATGGCCGGATAACGGATCATTAACGGTGTGCTCATCGATTCTTCATACATAAAACGTTTGTCAAACCAACCATGTTCGCCCAAGTAAAAACCCTGATCCGAGGTGTAAACCACTAGGGTATTCTCGCTCAAACCCTTTTCATCTAGGTAGTCAAGTACTCGACCAATACCATCATCAACCGAGCGTACAGTTGCAAGGTAGTCATGTAAATAACGGTTATACATCCATTTAGCGAGTGCTTCTGGATCGTCTTTTACTGCTTGATAATCTTTAGCATTATTTTTGTAATAGGCATCCCACTTAGCTTTTTGCTCAACAGTCATACGGTGGTAATGCGCTTCAAAGCGTTTATTAGCCTTGTGAGGATCGAAATTTTCAGCATGGCGATAACCTCCGGTGCTGGTCTCTTTTTCATACTCGTCTGGCCACAGTTTCATGTCCCATCCTAAATACATATCTTCAATACGCATATCTTGATGTTTTGCTGCAGGGCGCCCTTGATAGTTATCATTAAATGATTGCGGTATTGCATACTCTTTAGCAAAACCACCTTGCTCTAATAAGTCAACATCAGCCATCCAGTTACGGTGCGGCGCTTTGTGATGGTAAAGCATGGCAAAAGGCCTTGATTTATCCCTATTTTCTAATTGATCTAAAACAAGATCTGTTATTTTATTGGTAACATACTCACCATCATACTGTTTAATGCCCGATTTACTTTTAAATTGCGGGCTATAATATTCCCCTTGGCCAACCAATACCTGCCAATGATCAAACCCCGTCGGATCACTACCTAAATGCCACTTACCAATAACACTGGTTTCATAACCCGCTTGTTGTAACAACTTAGGGAAGGTCTCTTGGCTGCCATCAAAAATAGTATCTTCACCATTATCAACGAAACCATTGATATGGCTATGCTTACCAGTCATTAATACGGCACGTGATGGACCACAAATAGAATTACTCACAAAAGCGTTATTAAACAACATGCCTTCGTTGGCAATACGATCAATATTAGGAGTTTCTATTAACTGATGACCATAAGCACTAATCGCTCTTTGTGCATGGTCATCCGACATAATAAATAAAATATTGGGCCGAGAGGATTGAGCGGTCCCCTGCTCAACGCGTTGTTTACTTTTTGAATCAATACTTTTGTCTGAAACACAGCCAGTTAAAGCGCTCAAACTTAGTACTGAGACTAACGCTAATTGATTAACAGCATTTTTATAGTTTTTCATTATTTTCCTTTTTTCCCACTTTGAACTAACGATAGATGTTGCCGCAAAAAAAGCGGTTAATTTCATCGTATACACCAATGGGAGATATTTTATCCTTGGCAAGGTATAAAAAATCCACTGGTGCATAACATCAGTGGATTTTATTTTAACTTACTTTAAAGCTAACTTTTTTAACAAAAGTTAAAACTGATAAAGCGCACTCAGTTTATATTGTCTGCCATTACGAATAGTTGATACTGCAGTACCGTCTGCTAACGTCACTACTTTATCATTGTCGGTAATATTGGTGACATTGAAGTTCATCTTCAAGTTTTTCGTCACTTTATAATTTAAAGCAAAATCTAAATTACGAACATAGTCTGAGTACTGGGCTGCTTTAAATTCTTGCACAGTAGAGCTGCTATCTTTTTGCGTTAATGTAGAACGATTCTTAAGACGGCTATCACGGTAATTATAAGCCAGACGAACCGTTAATTTATCACCCTGATAATAAACTTGAGTATTAAAGGCATTCTTCGCCGCCGATGGCATTTTAACGGAGCCACCAGAGGTTACATCGCCGGCATTATTTATTATCTGAAGTGGTGAGCTAATATTACTATCAGTATAGGTATAGTTAAAAGTAATACCGGTATTACCTAACCAACCATCAAAGTGAGAAAAACGATGTTTCAACCCTAACTCAGTGGTATTAATATCGCCGCCACCATTAGCTTGCCTTAACTTTAAAATCACAGGTAAATCAGAATATTCCTGAGGAATAAGGCCATCTTCATCGTTATACATACCAGGCTCGTAACGTACTTGATATTGAGTACGCATATTGCTAATGTTTTTATGATTATACGCTAAGGTCAACGATGAGGCTTTAGCGTAATACCATTCAAAACCTAATGAGGCGGCATTAGCCATAGTGGGTTCCATGGTTGGGTTTTCACGGGTAAGACTTACCACATCATTATCTTCAAAACCTTCACTAGCATCACCTGGTAATCTCAATGTTACACCTGCACTGGTGTACTTCATTGGCTGACGTGCCATTGAGCGAGAGGCAGCAAAACGAAGGAACATATCATCATCGTCAGTTAGGCTATAACGAATATTAAAACTCGGTAAAGCATAGTTTTCTTTACTGGAAAATTCATTTTTCTGCCAATAATCAAGGTTAGTAAGATGATCGAGTATATTTTCATCTACGTATGAATCTAACCCTGGATTTTCAGTTGGGCTGATGAACATACTGCTGTGACTTGGATAGCCAAGCCCACCTGGATACATTGGGCTACCATCTTCATTGAAGAAAGGCAGCTGCTGATACGCATCACCATATTTGTCGTGTTCAGAGTAGCCCGTCACTGTCATGTCATCTTGAACAAAACGAACACCAACATTACCGGTGATTCTATCACTCGAGAAATCAGCCTGTACATAAGCGGCTAATGAGTCAAAATCTCGATTAAATGTTTTGCCAGCATTATAATAATTAAGCCAGCCATCAAGACCTAGACCGGGCCAAACAACGTTGCCGTCGGCATCACGGGTACCGCTACCTATGGCCGCATTTCGAAGTTCATCCGGATCAACCGTTATCCAAGATCCTGGGGCGATTAAACCACCACCAAAGAAATCTTCGCCAGTTGTTCCATGAGAAGGAATATCGGCTAAATTCAATAGTTTATTCCATCCTCCAGAGCCCCATTTCATCTGAGGAGAGTTTGGATCACCCTGTCTGCGATCGACATTTAGGCCGTTATATTTAACACCAAACTTAACTGAATCTAAGTACTCGAAATCAGAATAATAAGTAAAATCTAATTGGGCAAAGACATTCTCTGATTTATCGGCTCTCGTCGATGAATTTATTCTGCGCACTTCAACATTTCTAGGATCAAGCGCTTGACCGTCAAGGCCGCCGGTAATGATATCCCAAGTACTGGTATCGTTAATATCAAAGCCACCAAATTCTTCCGATGCCATTAAGTTTTCCGCACCGCCTGGTTGGCCACCGTTATATAATATCGCTGCGGCGTCTCGGTTAATGTTCAGAAACGTTGGTAGGTCTCCTCGAGTATCCCACAATACACTCTCTCGATTACGAAACCCAGACTTGGTGACCACAGATGGATCATAGCCCGAAGTAGAATTGCCATAGCCTAGCTGGGCTGCTACGATCCAATTATCCGATGCAAACCAAGTGATATCAAACTTGGCATTGTGATTTTCTTCTACTTGACTTAAGGCATTCCTGTCCATGTTAGTCCAGGCGCCCTTAGTTCTTCCATCATTTGTTAAAAAAATACCAGCTCTGGCGATCTGGGTGATTTCATCATTTTCACCCGTGCTCCAAGGTTCAAGAACCAACATCTCGCGGGGTGACCATTTGGCGCCAGTACTGCCCGCCATTTTCATATTATCTTGCTGAATGACACGATCAAATTTGGTGTAGTTATAATTAAAACCAAAATCAAAGTCATCAAGTTGATATTGCAAACCTAATAACAAATTATTACGCTCTATCTGGGTTTTATTCATTTTATAGCTAGTTTGATTCGGAATTAAGGTTTCTTTGCCTGCTTGATCTGGATCTATATCTTGATTTCTCCAGCCATTAGACAGGATTGCCGTTTCACTACCGGTAGTTTTATTTTCTAGCGTGCCACCGAGTACCCAACCAAATTTTTCGTCACTGCTTCGATCACCGTAAAGGAAGTTATATTGGCCATCCGTCTCTTCAGTGTTCTCATGATGGACCGCGGTAGCGCCTACTTGAAAACGAGTTTCTTTAAAGCTAAGCGGTCGCCAGTTCTTTATTTTGATGGTGCCGCCCAAGGCGCCTTCATCTGCAGAGGCCGTGCCTGATTTTATTACTTCAATCCCGGCAACCATTGCGGTAGAAAAACCTGAAAGGCTTGATTGCCCTTCACCGCCAAAACCTGGCACATTGGCACCATTGACTTGAAGTTGGTTAAATTCACCTGGCATACCGCCGAGGATGATATCTGTCGCTTCACCATCGGAGAAGTTCATATCGACACCCGGTAAACCAAATAGCGCGTCACCAATATTGTCCGCCGGTAATTCACCGACATCTTCTGCACTGATAGCGTCAAGAAATGTATCGGCATTCTTTTTATATATGTCAGCTCGGTTCAAACTGTCAATAAAGCCTGTCACTTCAATGACTTCTAATACGTTGTCTTTTTCAGCTTGTATTTCTTGTTTTGACTCAATTTTTTTTGCTTGTGCCGGTGCTAGCGGAGCTGCATCAGCTGCTAGTGCTTGACCAGATAATAGTGCCGTTATCAATGTTGCTAAAGTGGATTTTGTGAAATTTTTCATTATTTTTCCTCGATGCTCTTATTATATATCTATTATATATTCTGTGCTTGCTGAGTAAAAAAATAACCAGTTTCAATGTGCTTTACAATAACTATACAAATGTCTCAATCATAAAATCCAGATATGGAATTCGCCTACCCCGTCAAATTCATATATGGAATTGTTTTGCTTAAAAAAACCACTGTAGATTTGACTGCAGGTCATATAGATAAAGGGCATAGGGAAATTAAAAATCACTTATTGCAATAAAGTAACAGAACTAAGAAATGTCGGTATCATTAAAGCAATTTAGCATATATCCATTGGACTAACTTCCCTCCACGGGGTAACTATTGAAATATTGGTGTCTTGTTAGACCAATTCCAATAAGTATATTCACACTCAGCGAGAGTTAAAAGTCTTAGAGGCAGGCATTAATTGTAGAGAATGGTTATTCAGAAAACTATGCTCAGGACAATATGCGTCCTGCATTTTCTAATAAACTGCATCCTTGCAGTGTCGTTCTCAAAATCAATAACGTAGCGTATCAATCTTTTACTTTCTTATTAAGTAAAGGCCCCTTTGGGGGCTTTCCAGCTATTCGAAAAGCGCTGAAAAGCTATGAGTGGGACTAACTTAATGGACTTGGTATTAGTTAAAACGTTACTCGAACACCTAAACGGTAAACAGTGCCCATAGACCATGCGCGAACTGTTTTGGATTTATTCACACCACCTTCTAAGGGATTGCCTTCAGGCTCAAAACGAGTATCGTTATCGACAGTATAATACTGGCGATTCTCTCTGTTATTAGCATTCACCGCATTAAAAGTAATGTCAATATTGTCGTTAACTTTGTAGTTGGCTGATATATCTAACTGACCACTGCCCTCATTCCATAAGGCGCCTTGAGCGTAACCACCATTTGCTAATGAATCACTTCTATGGTTCCAAGCTAAACGAATTAAATGTCCATCTTGCTGCCAGAACGTTGATATATTGTAGACATGTTTTGATACATTGACCATTGGCATATTCTCACGGGTAAAACCATTGTCAAATTCTACGGAGGCTTGCTCAGAGTCAGAATAAGTATAGTTCACCGCTGTACCTAAACCGCCCCAAATGCCGGGTAAAAAGTCAAAATTTTGGTTATAACCCAGCTCAATACCTCTATTACTGGCTTTAGCACCATTAACTATGCTCGTAACGTTTATATCGTCACAAAATTTTGTAACCTCCGGATCATTGCCCGCGCCCGACCATTTATGTTTACGGTTGTACAAACAGCCCGTATTGTCTGCTAATGAGGTTGGGTTGCCTTCGGCATCAACTGGTCGATCCATTATGATGTCGTCTTGGCTAAGCATACTACGCTCTTCATCGGTCATATCACGCATATCGAGCCAATGTTTCAGCTGAGTGTCATTCCGCATAAAGTTACTCATGTCTTTATTGAATAGTGCCACTGAGATGACGCCACCGTCATTAAAGTACCATTCATAAGATAAATCTAAGTTGGTCGACTCGAGTGCTTTTAAATTGGGGTTGTTAATAGTACCAGTAGCGACACCAGCTCCATATACTTGTTCACTATAATTGGCGGCTGGGGTTAAATTATCTATTTGTGGACGCGCCATGGTTTGAGAGATAGAAAAACGAATAACCGTATCTTCATTCATAGCATAATTTAAGTTAAAGCTAGGTAACCAATTTTCTGTGGTGTTACTTGCCGTAGTCTGGAACTTAGCTGGACTCTCTGTCATTGATAGATCTTCGTAGCGCACGATAGTAGTTGAACTATCACTATAACCAGCATCGTAACAGGCCTGGTCAGGTACTTGTCCCCAAACACCGTTAGCATCGAAACCACCCGCTACGCTCGCTAATTGCTCCGCGGTACAAGCAGGATTTGAACTATCAGCAGCGGTGGCAATTAAGTCTCTATCCATTACGTTAGGGAACTTATATGAAGCGCCCGAATAACCTGTGCTTTCAACTTTTGATTTGACATAACGTAGCCCGAAATTACCGGTTAACTTTTCATCAAACATGGCGAAATTAGCTTGCACATATGCGGCCATGTTTTCCAATTCCACTTGTCGATCATTGGATAAGTTAGGGTTAAAGGTAGGGTGTAGCTCATCACCAAAGACTGCAACTACCGCGGCTCTAGGGTCTATTGTTTCCCAACTTGATGTATTGGTACGGTCATAACCTAAGTCGGCTAAAAACTCATCACCTTCAGCTGATTTACCGCCACTTATCTCACTTAACGTAATGTCATTCATGTTGGTCCTCTCGTCCCAACCGTCAGGTGTTGTGCCATTGCCAAAGTTATATGTCTGCAACCAAACATCTTTATCTCGTTTTTCATACTTACCACCAAATTCAAACGAGCTGATCGGACCTAAATCTACTTCCCAGTTAAAATCGACAAAGAGTGATTTTGACTCATCGCTAATCTCATTATCACGTGTTCTTATGCCACCTAAATAAAGCGAATTAATATCGTTAGGGTTAAAAGACGTTAATGAAGTCTCATTCTCAAGGTCAATATCGGCAGTACCGGCGACAACATAACAGTTGCCAGTGGTACAGTCGTAACCTGTCGGTTGAAGAAGATCACTCGGTACTGTCGACATATCAGGTACATTGTTCTGCTGGCTTGAAGTGGCCCTTGCATAGAAATCATCTTCAACTTCTGTTTTTGAATAACCGCCGCTAAGTTTCATACTAAAGTTATCGGTAAAATAGTGACTTAATTCAAGGTTAACCACGGTATTATCCGTGTCAACACCTACTTCTTGACTTTCAATTCGGCCATAGCCAAGACGGTTGATTTTTTTAGTAAATGATTGGCTGGCGGCATCATAAACTACCCAAGGGTTATTCGGATCTGTAAGATTAGCAAGATCCTGATCCTCATAAGCAAAGCGATTCTGTACCGATACCATAGAATTGTCAGTGGTTTCTCTATACTGATCTGAATAGGTGACGTTAAAATTAAGTTCAGTCGCCTCACTCAGCTCCCATTGTAAGGCTGTGGTAAACCCCTGTCGCTCCAGTTTATTTTCATAGAGTGCATAACCACTAGTGCCAGGCTGGAGTCCCCTTACCGCCCCTGTTTCTTCACCCGTAACAGAGTCTATTGCGTTAGGTGTATTAAAGAAATTCCAACCATTTATAATATAAGTATCACGACGAGTTGAAGCGGTTTCTGAAAATGCAGTTACATAGAAACCTAAGGTATCATTCAAAAACTTATCTGAAAAGGAACCAGAAACTTTATAATCACCTTCTTTAGCATAATCATCATATCGGCCTTGAACATCAAGGGCAGCTTTGTCGGCACCGTCCAATGGTCGAAAGGTTTTTAATTCAACGTTTGCGCCTAAACTACCTTCGTTTTGACTTGCCGATGAGGTCTTGGATACTACAATAGAACTTAAAATATCTGCTGAAAAAGCACTTAAATCAACGGCCTGACTGTCACCGCTACTGGTTAGAGAGACACCGTTTAACATAATGTTATTTAAATTTGGGCCCGCACCACGTACAGTGATATTTGTGCCTTCGTTGCCGTCGTTACCGCCGCCCTGTGTAATAGAAACACCAGTAACACGTTGCAAGGCTTCACCAATATCTTGGTCGGCAGATTTACCAATATCTTCTGAGAATATTGAATCACTTACACCATCGCTGAAACGTTTTTCATTTAATGAACGTAGTAGGCTGCCCTTAAAACCAGTGACTTCAATGATTTCGATTTCTTTTTCTTTTTTATTGTCTAGCTCTTCGGCATACAAGGCCGGTGACATAAACAGTGCTAGTGATATAGCAGTAGATAGTGCGCTTAATTTGTAATTCATGTAAATGATCTCTCTATTTAGCTTCTTTATTTTGTTTAGTTTTTGTTTTATTTCTGTTGTTTTTAACTTATTTCACTTGTATTGATAGCGTAATAAAATAACGAATAACTCCGTCATTAAGTTTTAAACCGAAACGAATACTGTGATATATTGATCGCTAATGGCATATGGAAATTATCAAATAAAGATTTTGTTTTTATTTGTATTAAAAACAATTGGATACGAATGTTATCAAGTAATTATAATAAGCATAAATTTACATTTACTGGCTTTATCGTTGATGCGAAAGCCAGTTTAATAATTAAAAATGGCCAAGAAAAACGTATTGAAGCAAAAGTGATGTCATTGTTGGTTTTATTAGCAAGCAATGCCGGTGAAGTGGTCACTCGAAAGGAAATTTTAGCAGGGGTTTGGCCGGATGTTATTGTTGGCGAAGAGATCATTGCTCAAATAATTTACAGCCTACGTAATGCCCTTGGTGATGACGCCAAACGACCTAAATATATCGAAACGATCCCCAAAAAAGGCTATCGTTTTATCGCGGAAGTCAGTTTATTTGAAGAAAATCCAGTAGAGAGCATTACCGTTCAAGTTCAAAAAACAAGTAAAGCGTCGAAGCAAGTACTCATTACTTGCTGCTTTATTGCGATAACCATACTGCTGGTTTGGCTTTATACCGAAAAAGAACAAAGTACTTATGCTATCAATAACATTTTGCCGGTGACACAAATGCTCGGTAAAGAAGGTGACTTTGCCCTACATAAAAAACATCATGACATCGCTTATGTCTATCACGATGGTAATCAAGCAGATTTATATTTACGTAACCTAGAAAATAATCAACAGCAGCAAATAACAAACGATGATTGGCGCGAATTTTCACCTTTATGGCTAGATAAAGAAACCCTGATCTACATTCGCCAAAAAAACAATATATTCCAAATAGTGAGAAGACATCAACAACAAAGCGATAACATTTTATATGAGTCAAACTCACATTTGATGCATTTGACCGTTAATAATATAAGCCAAAAAGATATTATCTTTATCGAGTATGAGCATTATAAAAACGGTCGATTAACGGCACTAAAATCACTCAATCTGATTAATGGTGATGTTCAAAACCTTCATAATCGCTATGCTCAATTACCCGCAGAAATTCACCTTCCGGTATATTCTGCTGATGGAACTACACTTTACTTTGTTAATAATAACAACAAGAACATAACCATACATGCGTTAAATTTACTCTCAAAAGAAGTAATACAATTGACGGATGAATTTGATGTTATTGCACATATGTCTCTCGCAAAACCAGATCAATTACTGGTCTCTGGTACGCGCTCTGCAACCAATGGCATATGGCAGCTAAATATTGCCAATAACAGTATTCAATTATTACTACCAACGTCTAATAGCCAGAAAATTACCAAAGCGAACTTAGCTGGCCAGAAAAATGAAATTTACTACGCCACGATAAAAAGAAGTTATGATCAAGTGCTTGCCAACATCAAGACACAAACGTTTAATCAATTACCTAAACTAAATTCAGATGCAGATGAATTTACTGCTGTTTTTTCCCAAGACGACCGTATTATCTATTTTGTTTCAAATCGCACCGGATATTTTGAGCTATGGTCTTATCAAATAGCCAGTGGACGATTGCAACAAATCACCCATTTAAACGCCAGCATGATAGCACGTCCAGTAATTTCTCCTTCTGGAAAAATGCTAGCTGTGGTCTATAAAACCGATGACTTAACCCTGGCGGTTATTTCTGTAGCAACAGGTAAGTTACTCTCTAAAACCGTAATTCCTTATATCAAACACCCACTCTCGTTTAGCCAAGACGAGCAAGTAATTTATGTTAGCGAACGTCGTGGCCAAGTAGATATTTATGAATATGATCGAGTAAGCTTAAACTCAACGTTAGTACAAGAAAAAGCCGGGTTATTTATCCATGAAAGCATAAATAACCAGTCAGTGATGTTAATGGATTATCAATACCAAGGCATTATCAAACGTGACCTAGTAAGTGGTAACATTACGCCACTAACCAATGCCATTAAAAATATTTCGCATTTAGTTCCTGGGCAGCTAAGGATTGTCGATGATACCATTCTGGCAATGAATAACAACGAATCACTACCTCAGCTCTATCAATACCCATTAACAGCGGGTGCTGAACTAAAAACTAACCAAGAAAATTTATTACTAACATTGCCTGAAGGCGCTTGGATTAATGATATTAACTATAGTGGCGATCAGGTAATGTTTACTCCAGAGGGGGCTTGGCTTACTGATATTAGCCATAGTGGCAATCAGGTGATCTTTACGAGAAACGTGCAATCGCAGGGTAATATTATGAAAGTGATATTAAGTCAGTAACTTACAGGTGACTGTAACAGGTATAGATGTTTTTTAAGCAACAGTTCTTAAGCTATATCGTTGGCCTTAGCCGCATCGCTTTAAAGATTTCACCCTGGTTATCCGTTGGGTATTGGCCATTTTGACTTGCCAAACGGATTAATTAACTGACAACATTAGCACTAGGTTAGTGCGCTTAGAACAAAAAATGAGTTAAACATAGTTATTCTATTTGGTCATTATAAAGTCCGGATATGGAACTTTTCCGCTGCAGCAAGTGGATTTTGATAGAGTAAGACGGGAGTTAGAGAAATTTTAATTGCTTTGAAACTAGGGTGAGATAGAGCTGAAAACAAAGAGTTCTCATGAGAGTAATTTCGATTGTGTTACCTAATATGATGCATTTTTATGCCAATATATTTGCCCTACTTGAAGGTAAGACTAGGGATTTATATTTCCCTAGCCTTACCGCTTGATTAATTTATTTACTAACGTTGGCTTTTATTTTCAACCACTTTTAGTTTAGCTTCCAAATCTTCGACAACATCGGGATACAAGCTTGCCAAGTTGGTTAACTCTTGAGGATCATTATCTAAGTTAAATAGTTGTGCTGTTTTAGATAAACCCGATTCAATATTTTTAGTGTTTGTTATCCAAGTACCGCGATTATTTGACGGTCTAATATATTTATATGCCCCTTCTCGGATAGCCAAGGTATACGACTCTTCAACCAATTGGCTACGAGCAGATTCACCAGCGTTGAAAAAGGCTGCTAAGGTGTCTTGGCTATCAATGGCTTCTTCACTTGCCAACTCCACACCTACTAGTTTAGCCAGAGAAGCATAGATATCAATTTGACTGATTAAGGCATCACTTTCGCCGGCTTTAACTTTACTAGGGTAATGAACAATGGTTGGTACACGTGTACCCGCTTCATAAGCACTATATTTACCGCCACGATAGATACCATTAGGTTTATGCTCACCGACTAATTCATGTGATTGATCATCGTAACCATCAGTTAAAACAGCACCATTATCGCTGGTAAAAATAATTAAGGTATTGTCGAATACGCCTTGGGCTTTTAATTGCTTAACAACTTGGCCAGTAATATAATCCATTTGTACAATGGCATCGCCCCTTAATCCCATAGTGCTTTTCCCTTGAAACATTTTATTGGGCAAATGCGGCTCATGAATATCATGAAATGAGAAGAACAAAAAGAACGGGTCGTTTTTCTTTTCTGCAATAAAGTCATTCGCTTGTTCGGTAAATACCTTATAAAAGTCTTCATCGACCCACTCTGCACTTTTACCGCCTTGCATCCAACCGATACGACTAATACCATTAATGATAGTATTACTGTGTTGTGCATCAGCCCCTTGACGTCTTAACTCTGGATTTTCACTGCCTGTTGGTCTATTGCCTATTTTCTCTTTGTAACTAACAAAAAGTGGATCACTTGCTGTTAGGTTAACCACATGATGGTCTTTTAAATAGACAGTAGGTACTCTATCGCCTGTTGCTGGTAATAAAAAGCTTCGGTCGAAACCTACTTCCAAAGGACCTGGTTTAACCGCTTCATTCCAGTTAATAGGTTGAGTGCCATCCCCTAATCCTAAATGCCATTTACCGATTACCGCTGTAGCATAACCAGCTTTTTTCAACATTTTTGGTAGCGTTGCTTGGCTCGTTGAAATGATCATTTTAGCATCACCTTCTAGAACGGCTGCTTTACGCCTAAAAGCATGCTCTCCTGTTAACAAGGAATAACGTGATGGAGTACAGGTAGCTGCCGAAGTATGCGCATCAGTAAAACGAATACCTGCTTTAGCTAGCGCATCAATATTAGGTGTAGCTACTCCCTTAGCGCCATAAGAGCCAACGTCGCCATAACCTAAGTCATCAACATAAAAAATAACTATATTAGGCTTATTCTCTCTGGTGTCAGAGGATTTTTTGGAATAATCAGCAGTCTCTGTACAAGCTGTTAATAACCCCGATATCATCAATAAGCTAGTATATATTCCCGTCTTGGTAAACTTCATAATTTTCTCTTTGAATTTATTATATTTTTAATTAACAGCACTAATATTTGAAAGCTACAATTAACTAGCGAACAGAATAACTATTCTCAATCAATCCCAGACTACCGAGAAAATCAAGGGCCGCTGCCTTTGCAGCGTAATTACGCCCTTTCAAGGCATGTGAGGATTTTAGAGTATCTACAAATGGTTTCTTATCAACGACATACATTAAATAGTGCGTAGTTAATAGTGCTAAATCATTATTTTCATCTAGACAAAACTGCTTCAGTACACTTTCTGCTTTTTTATCATCAAAGGTATCGTAAACAATTGCTGCAGCGGTAATGGCTACCGGTGGATAATCATCATTCATCGCTTTTGTAAGTTGTATTTTCAGCGAAGAAAGTACCGACTTATTTTGCGATCTTAACCCTACTGCCGCCCAATACCTGACAAATTTATTGCCATGCTTAAGTAAGTTAACTTGCTGCAATGCCTGCTGTTCACCTTTAACGCCTGAAAGCATAGCACTATCAACAATATCCTCGATGGCATACTTAGCGGTAAGTCGATACTCGTAAGGTGTGGTATTTTTGGAAATTAGCGCTAATTCATACTCTGGTAATAAGCCGATATCTTTGGACTTAATCATTTCCTTTCTAAGCTGCTGACGCATTTTAACTAAAAGCTCTTTATGTGCTTTATCTTCAGCTAGGTTATTAAGTTCCCACTTATCGTTTTTAATATTGTAAAGACTCTCGACAGCGCGCTCTTCAAATAGACTTTGTTGATGTGCATTGAGCTTACCTTGGGCATAATCACTGCGCATATGTTGTTGGATATCACTTATTTCAAAATAGCGGATATACCTCAATTGTGGTAAATATGACATAAAATTTCTCGAATAAACAAAATCACCATTAGTGACAGTTCTACTCATTTCAATACCATTATCCGCTCGGTCAGAAGAAAGAATCAAATGTTCAGTTTCTGTTGAGCGTTTATCTCCAATTAAAATCCTGCCAGTCATATGTTCAGGTACTTCACCACCAGCTAAACTAATCATGGTTGGCGCTAAGTCTTCAAAGCTGATTAATTCATTGGTAACAATACCGCCGTTACCCCAAGGTGATAAGTGTTTGAATTTCTCTGGAAACCAAGCAATAAAAGGCACGCGATAGCCCAAGTTAATACCATTGGTTTTTCCACGGGGAATGCCTTCACCATGGTCGCCATAGAAGAATATGATGGTATCGTCTTTTAAGCCGTCTTTTTCAAGGCGTTCGAGTAAGAGTTTTACTTTATTATCGGTTAATTTAAGTGAGTTATAGACACGAGCAAACTGCTTGCGCATTTCCGCGGTATCATTATAAAAAGGTGGCATTTCAAAGGCATTTTCCCCGATATGTTCAGCTTTATCTAGTTGATCAAGCACCATGGTTTTATACTTGTCATAGGGGTAGGTCATCGTTCTAGACTGATGAGAGTCATTATAATTAAAGACAGCAAAAAAAGGCTGATCTTTTTGCTTGTTCCACCAACCCGCATCTTTTGAGCTATCATGCCAGGCTTGAGCTGTATAAGCGTCTGTATCAGCTACGTTGTAATCCGTTTTTTTATTATTACTGGTGTAGTAACCTTGTTGCTGTAGATAATATGGAAAACCTTTCATGTATTTTGGAACGGGTATACCGCTTCTGTGATTACCCATGCCGGTTTTATACGTTTTCACCCCTGTGATAATAGCAGCACGACTTGCCGAACAAACAGTTCCTGTAGCAAAGGCATTATCAAAGCGTATGCCTTCGTGGGCTAGCAGATCAATTACCGGTGTTTTTGCATCGTCATTACCATAACTGCCAATAAAATGCGGCGAGGTATCTTCAATGGTAATCCAGAGAATATTAGGTTTATCTTGTGTTACATTTTTAGCGCTTGAATTAGCGCTAGTTTGGCAGCCTGTAATCAGAATGCTAAATGTTAGCACTGCGATTAAACTAATATACTTCATTGTCTTTTCTTTCCTATTAAAATGCTTAACCGTATCTAGAATATTCGACATTAATCCGTTTGGTATAACTTGGTCTAACAATTTTCATTCCCATGTTCGTTACCCTGATAGTATCTCAATAAATCGATAGCTAACAACCAAGGTTTTCAGGAAATACGATATGATTCATATATGAAATTTAAACCCATAATATTCAATGGACTAATTAACTAATTAACTAATTAACTGATTAGCCCATAAAACCAATATCAAGGGGTCACATAACAAAGCGAATTTTCAGTTCTACATAGACATGGCAGAGAATGGGCAGATGATATAGGTATATCCAATTGGAAATACCTATGACACTAAACTTATGACTTTCCTTCCCTTATTGAGATGAAAAAGTAAAGAGTAGATACAAAGTATTAAACTTTTTTTCTGCTCAAACCAAGAGCAATTAATGCAGTAAGCAAAATAAAGACTGAAGATGGCTCCGGCACATCAACAATATTAGTCACATTTCCATAGGTTATATTGTCAATAACCTCTTCATAACCTGATTGATTATTAAAGTCTATTTTAGTGATGAGTGCGTCATCAGAAATAACACCAAAAAAACTTGGCGCCAACTCATTAATACCCGAAGCAGTAGGAGTGTTAATATCTAATCGTAAGTCATTAAAGCCAAAAATACTGATATCAAAAACGTCTGAAATTGCGTATGTGTATAGGTCTAGCCCTATAGCTTGCACACCCGAATCAAAACTCAATATTGTTGATGCCGAAAAAATTTCAGCGCCTACCGTTTTGCTATCACCATATAAACCAACACCTAATGCAAAAACGCCTCCTTCAGAGGCAAAAACATCAACTCCCGTTGCGATATCGCCAGTTGAAAATATGCCATCGTTGGTTGAAGCATTAAAACTATTTGTTGGTCCGGCAACGTCCCAAGCTGCTACATTTGCACTTTCAAAATTTTCATTTATACCGCTTAGTCCAGATGCAAGCTCAAATGCAACTCTATCGTCAAAGAATACTAAACCTGCATTGCTCACAGGTGAAAAAAACACGGATACGGCAAAACAAATCACTATAAAGGAAACTGTTTTATCTAAGGTTAAATATACTTTACTCATTGTAATAACTACCTTTTATTATTTTAAAATGAATTTGACCGCTTATTGATTAGCTCTAAATAATATTATTCATTGTTCAAATACTATCCCAATAAATTGATTACGAGCAATCAAGGATTAAAGGGATTTCATTAATATTCATATATGAAATTCTCTTCCTTGCACCTTTTCTAAACTGGCCATACAGCTTTTGAAACAGTTCCCCGGTAATAAAATAGATAACTATCATGCTCCAAAAGCTAAACCAACTTGCTATCACAGAGAGTATTTTTTCTATATTGCATTGGCGGTAAATGTGAGTAGATAAGCAGCTAAAACTTCAATTAGACACTGATAATTTCATATTTGAATCTTTAATAAGAAAACATGTCATTGATATTGATTTAGTGAACAGGGCTCTGTTAAAACGATTTAACTAAGTTCTTTTTATCGGCTGATATTGGTTAAACGGCGAGCAAGTTCCTTAGCTAACTTTGCCTACCTAAATAAAAAATGAAAATACATTGAAGTCGACACGGATCGAAGTCGACACGGATTGACGTCAGCATTGATGCATCGAAGCGTAACAACAAAAAACATAAAAATGGATACAATCGAAGTGCGACCAGCACAAAGTATTAAAATTACGAGGTGATAAAAAATGATAAAATGTTCCTCCCAAGCACAGCTAGAGCGATATAAAAGGAAATTTCTTCGATATAACCGTTTATTGTGTGCTACCGCAATAATAGGGTTAGCTAGCCCTGCGGCGCAGGCCGCTGAGACTAAATTTACTGGCAATATCGATACCGACTGGTCCAATGCAACAAACTGGTCTAACGGTGTGCCTAGTGGCAGTACTCAAGCCGTAATAGAAAGTACTGCAACAAGTAATACAGAGGTTACTTTGGCAGCCAAAATGTTTGTTGGCAAAAATTCTGCCGGCATACTAACGATCAATGATTCAGTGTTTACCGTTAACAACAATATCGTGCTGGCTAACAGCTCGGCTTCTTTGGGCACAATAAATATTATCAATGCTTCCTTTTCCAACCCAGGTAGGCTGGTAGAGCTTGGTAGAAGTGGGGTTGGTAAGATCGTCTTACATGAAGGCAGTATTAGCGCGAAACAATATTTCCTTGGTCGAAATGCGAACGGTGATGGTGCACTACATGTGAAATCGGGTACTGTCACGATAAGCTCTGAGATCAGAGTGGGTACCGGTAGCAGCAGTAAAGGTAAAATAACACTTGATGATGGTGTGATCACTGTGCCTACCCTCACCTTCGGTTATGCAAGTGGCTCAAACGGTTTATTAGTGCTCAATGATGGCGCTATTACGGTAGCAAAACTTGCCCTAGGTAGAGTTGCGAGTTCATCGGTTGCTCTTGAATTAAATGGCGGTGTTTTACAAATCGATACACTGGCCAATGTCGGTGGCGATGATGAAAACATTAAAATAGCAGGCGGTATATTACGCTTAAAACAAAGCAGCCGTTCGGCATTCGACACCTTACTTGCTAATAATTCACTTAATTGGACACCAAGCGTTGGGGTTGCTGGTTATGAGATCGAAACTGCTGATGAAACAATAGACAATGCAAATGGCACTTTATACATCAGAAATGATGATGATGGCTATTTCAGTGTTTGGTCGACCACACCAATCACCAACTACGCTCCAATTTTCACCAATTCTACTATCATGGCTAACTTTGCCGAATTAGATCAAGACTATAACGCTACGCTTTCGGGTGCAGCTACCGATGAAAATGATGATGTACTAACCTACTCCATTACCTCTGGCCCTGCCTGGTTAAATATTAATGACGATGGCGCGCTCTCCGGCAAACCTAGTGCTGGAGATGTCGGCGCTAATAGCTTCACGGTAGAAGTCAGCGACGGTAATGATGGCAGTGCTACTGCAATATTAAAAATTTGGGTTGCTGCAGATTTCACCGAACTAAGCTTTGATGACTTTCAAGATGGTTGGGGTAACTGGCTTGATGGCGGCGAAGATGCCCAACTTGCTCGGACATATGCGATTGAACGGCGAGCTGCACGAGGAAACAACAGAAGATCCATGCACCCTCATACGACTTCTTTTAGTGAGCAAGCAGTTGGACTGCAAGACAATTCAGGTGTGGCTTCTTCTACAACCTTAGCCAATGTCTTGGACTTGACTGCCTATGATGAGCTAAAAATTGATTTTACCTATCTACCAATTCTGTTTAGAGACGATGACAATTTTATGCTTCGTTATAGCAGCGATGGTGGAGAGAATTGGCAGACAATAAAAACCTTCGTTAATGGCGTTGATCTTAACAGTGGTACACGTGAAGTAGTTGAACTAATTTTAGATCGTAGTGAAATAGACTTTACGGATAATGCCCTTTTACGCTTTCAAGCAGATGCCAATGGTAACTCTGCTGATGTCTATATTGATAACATCAAGGTTTCATCCCGTGCCACTCTTAATAGAAACAACGCACCAGTATTTGCCAGCGATACCATCACAGCTGATCCCGCACACGAAAGCCTCAACTATAGCGGTTCATTGTCTAATTTTGTTAATGATATCGATGGCGACAACCTCACCTTAACTAAAGTTAATGGCCCAGATTGGTTAACCGTTGCAACCGACGGTACTCTTGGCGGTACTCCGGCAACGGCCAATATTGGCGTTAATAGCTTTGCTGTTCAAGTTGATGATGGCAGAGGGGGCATTGCTAATGCCACACTCGAAGTCACAGTTATCTTGGCAGGCAATAACCCACCAGTATTTACCTCAAGCATTATTAATGCTGACGATGCTAACGAAAAAGAGTTATACCAAGCAACCATTGCAGGCTCTGCTACCGACTTAGACAGTGATACCTTAACCTATGCAAAAACGAACGGTTCTGGCTGGTTAACAATTTCAGCGGATGGCGGTTTAAGCGGTACGCCTAATTATGCCGGTACTTTTACCTTTGATGTTAGAGTCAGCGATGACAATGGCGGCAGTGCGACTGCACAGTTAAAAATCAAAGCAATAGCTGAGCCAAACGAAGCGCCAGTCTTTATTGAAACTCCGTTAAATAATGCAATCGAGCGCGCCCCTTATACGGAGAAAATTATCGCAACCGATGCCGACGGACATAACCTAACTTATACTAAAGAATCTGGCCCAAGTTGGTTAGTGGTATCTACTGATGGCATGCTCTCGGGCAGTCCTACCACCGCCGATATTGGCAGTAATGAGTTCATATTTAAAGCCAGCGATGGTAAAAAAAGTGTCGAAACAACATTCACCATAACCGTTGTGGAATCAGTTAACGCGCCAATATTCACTAGCGCGCCAGTTATTGGTGCTCACGGCACCGAAGGCGTCGCCTATATTGGCAGTCTTATCGCTGCGGCCACCGATGCCGATTTTGACCCGCTGACCTTTAGCAAACTATCTGGCCCTAGCTGGTTAAGTATCGCGGCTAATGGCGTACTTTCCGGCACTCCAACCAGTGTCTACGTTGGCCTTAATACTTTCACAGTTAAAGTCAGCGATGGTAATGACGGTACTGCGACGGCAACCCTTAATATCACCATATTTTTAGCGACCGGCAATAATACCCCGCCAAGCTTTAATACCGAGCCTATTCAAGGCTACAACGCCCTAGCAGGCTCAGTTTATAATGGTACCATTGCGGGATCAGCTAGCGATAGTGACGGCGACCCATTAACCTATGCCAAAATTTCAGGACCAACATGGTTAAATGTTGCTGGAAACGGCGCACTGACCGGCACACCTGAAACAGCAGGCAACTATACCTTCACCGTTCAAGTTAGCGATGATAAGGGTGGCAGTGCTAGCACAACACTAAACATTACCGTTACTGCACCGGTTGATTTCACGCAGCTAACCTATGATGACTTCGATACAGGTTTTGGTAATTGGCTTGATGGCGGTGTGCATGCCAAAATTGCACAAGGTAACTGTGTTGAAGGCGAATGTGTTAACTTCCAAGCCAATGGCGAAGAATCTACTATTACTTTAGCCGAAGGCTTAGACTTAACGGGTTATAACAGCCTTAAAGTCGGTTTTAGTTTTAAAACCAAAGGTATGAAAAGCACCGAAGGTTTCTTTATTGAACAGAGCATCGACGGCGGTCAAAACTGGAGCATCATCAAAACATTGGTGCAAGGCGTTGATTTTACCAATGAGCTAGCAACCACGCTTAACTATGTTTTTACTGATAATGAAATTAACTTTACCGATAATACCTTAGTGCGTTTTCGTGCCAATGGCGGTGGTACCGGTCACGATATTTATATCGATAATATCGCTACCTCAGCAGCTTACATTAACTACTTACCGGTATTTGTTAACGACCCGATTAATGCCGCTAATGCCGCAAGAGGCTGGGAATATAGCGCTTCAATAGCTGACTTAGTGACCGACAAAAACGGTGATGCACTAACTTTTGCTAAAGTTGACGGCCCTACTTGGTTAACACTAGCCATTGACGGTACGTTATCCGGTACTCCTGAACTAGCTGATATCGGTCACAATAGTTTTACCGTGAAAGTCGATGATGGCGCGGGTGGTATTACACCAGCCATCTTAAGTATCACGGTTGAGGCATCACTTGCACCAATTTTTGATAGCGAGCAATTAAGTAAAGATAACGCGGTAGAAAATAGTGATTACCATGCTTCGATTGCCAGTGACGCTACCGACCCCGATGGTGACCCATTAAGCTTCTCGAAAGTGGCAGGCCCTAGCTGGTTAACGGTTGCCACTGACGGTACGCTATCAGGTACGCCAACGGCGGCTGATATTGGTATTAATAGCTTTACCTTTGCAGTAGCTGATAGCTTTGGTGGCACTGATACCGCAAGTTTATCGATTCATGTTGGCGCAGCAAGCGGTGGTTACCCGCAATTCAAACAAGTACCGACATCAGCTGAATGGGCACTTTCTTTTGCTCTAAGCGGCACAGATAAGGATGCCGATGCAAACCTAGATGGCGATAACTTAGATAACTTCCATGAATATGCTTATGGTGGTGACCCGTTAAGCAGCAATGATGAGCACGTGGTACGTGATATTCAAATCAATGGTAATGCTTTTACGGTTAGCCACACGCGATTAAGAAACGCTACAAGCTTAGGCATTCACTATCAATTCCAAGTAGCGAAAGATGCTAACGCGCCACACTGGCTTGATGTTACCCCGGATGATATTAACGTAGCACTACTAAGCGACGCTTATGAGTTAGTGACCTACTCTGGTGTATTACCATTTTCTCACCGAGCTACCGGTATTGGCCGTTTAATCACCACTCGCACAGGGCCTTTCGCTAATCAAGGCACTGAACTCGAACTCAAGAGTGCTGAATTAGACTTAAACGACCATATCACCACCAAATCTGGCAACATCTATGAAGATTGGTTTGGCAATGCCGCGCCACAAGGCATTGTTGATAACAATTCACCTTGGATGCATGTGCGTATTCCGTTCCCGGGCGACCCAGAATGGCCTAAGGATCGCGGTACCCGTTTGTATCATTACAAGTTATCGCAAGATCCAACGCTGACCGTAAACGTGATCACTGAAACGCCAAAACGTTGGTCGTTCTTCAATCCGTCAAGGAAATTAGCGGAAGGTAGCTGGTATTGGACTGCTGGTCACTCGACGGTAACCGACCCTGATAATATCGAATGGTTAGGCGATACCTATCAATTTGACATCAAAGGCAGTGAAGAGCAATACGTAACGCCATCAGCCGATGCCGTGTGGGAAATCGCGCAGCAAAAAACTGAACCAAAACTGTTAATGCGCGAAAATGACTTTGGCACATTACTTGATATTCAAGATACCACTTCAGATGCAGTCATTGCGCAAGCAGATAAACTGATTGCTCAAGGTGTTACCAATGCCGAAGGTAAAGCTCAAGCTGATACCGTGGCGCAATTAGTATTGGCCTATGGCGCCAGTGGCGATACCCTGTATCGCGATGAAGCCTTGGCTGGATATGACAATGTATCACCCACAGCCGCCAGCGGCTTTGGCATTAGAACGTTCCTTGGCATGGGCATTGCCTTTCTTGAGATAATGGGCAATGAACTAGATCCGGCGATGGAAACTGAGTTAGTCGCTAATATGCTTGAAGTAGCCAAGGTCACGCCAGAAGGCTTTATCTCGACTATGCTCGATAGGTACGAACATGTAAATTACGAATCCCATGTTGTCCAGAAAAGCATTCATATCATTATGTTTGCTGGCTTAGCAATAGGCGATCGTCATGCTGAAGCTGAAGAAATGTTCAAGTACGCTTATGAGCTTTGGTTATACAAGGGTCCACATGGCGGCCGCTCTGATGGCTCTTGGCATAACGGCTTTGGTTATATGAGTGTTAACGAAGACCAATTAGCGGCGACCCCTTGGATATTAGGTGAGCTAACGGGCTTCGATTATATGATGCACCCTTGGTACCGTAACAATGCCAAAGCAATAAGTTACTTACGCGCTTATGGTAATCCAGGACAGTATTATGGCGATAGAGCCGCAGACGGTTACGGTATTACTACCGGCGGCCCAGCGGCAGATATTTCAAGTTTACATCTTTATACTCACCCGGAAAATCGTTGGATGCACTGGCAAACACAACATGCTACCGGCAATTCATTATTGAATAAAGTGAAGAAGATGGCAGATCAGTGGCAACGTTGGTTAAACCTACCGATACGCAAGCATTATGTTGAGCCTACTCCTGGTAGCGTGCAAACGCCAATAGCAACTGCAGATGCTTACCGTGATGTCGGTTATGTTGCCGCCCATTCCAATATCACAGATTCGGCGACTAACTTTATGACCACGATGCGTTCATCACCGTTTTCATCGGCACATAAATCCCATGCTAGCCAAAATGCCTTTACTACTGCTTACGGTGGCAAGCCATTGTTTTACCGCACTGGCTGGAGAAAGAAGGGCCTGATGGATGATTACCGTATGTCGAAGGCGTTTAACCTGATCATGCCCAATGATGTCAGTCAGAAACGCGGAGATAAAAGTGCTTATGCTTATCTACCTCGCTTTGCTCACGGTGACAGAATGAGCTACTGGATTGGTGATGCTTCAAACACCTACCCAGAAGCCACTGGTGTTAATCGTTTCCGTCGTCATATGGTGCATTTAAAACCAAATATCTTGGTGATATATGATGAAATTGACTCAAGCGAAGCAGCAACAACTTGGACTTATACCCTTAATGCGCATAATGAAATCAAGACCCAAAGTGATAACATAATTAGCGTGCATAACACCTTAGGCTTGGCAACGGCAAACTTGTATAGTAGCTCGCCATTATTAAGTTCGGTAACAGGGCCAACTGAGAAGCATTGGAATTCACGGATGACCACCACAGAGCAATCGCCATCAGTGCGTTTTATTAACGTGATTGAACTTACACCATCAACTGATATCAATGAAGTGATTGCCGCGTTACCTGCGACCGGCACTGACTTGATCACAATAACTGCCGGTTTAAAAACAATTGATGCCGGAGATGATTACACAGTTATTGCTCAGCTTGATCCAAATCAGCCAGCACGCTTAGAAATTCGCAGCAGTGATGGTAATGTTGCCTTGTTATACGGCGCAGGGGTGAATACCTTAAGCGTTGATGGCAAAGTAGTATTATCAGGACGCTATAAATCAAGTACGCTGTTTATGGAGAAAAACACACAACGCGGCGATATTGTTGAAGAGCTAGTTGATGAATTACCTGACTCAATTACTTACAGTAATAAGTATTAAGCTGTTGGTGACTTAAGTAACTAGACAACTAAGTAAGTAAGTAAGTAAGTAAGTAAGTGAGTAAACACAGATAAAATGGCCTCCAGATATACTCGGAGGCCATTTTTTTTAAATCTGTAATTATGATGTTAAGTAACTATTAAGAGGGAGCAGTCGATTGAAAGGCAGCATAAATTTAAGCGCTGGTTTTAGTCATTTAAATTTTATTGAATAATTAAGAAACCGCAGATGGCGCTAACACTTGTTGACGAAATTGACTGGGTGTAAGGCTCTTAAGCAATAAAAAGCGTCGGTTAAAATTGGAAACATTACTAAAACCACAACGGCCACCGATCACAGATATGGGAAGATTACTATTAATGAGCAATTTACATGCATGACCTATACGCAATTGATTAATAAATTCAGTTAAGGTTCGTTCGGTTCTTTTTTTAAAAAAACGACGAAAATGATTAGTACTCATATGGGCTAGTTCGGCCAATTCATCAGCGCAAAGCGATTCAGTATAATGTTGGTATATATGGTTGATGACTTTGTCTAATTTATCTACTTCTGGTTTATTCTCGGCACTATAATAATTATTAGACAACACAGCTGCATCGGCATCGTTATTCATCATATCCAATAAACTCATCAATAGTACATAACGAGTAAATGGTGGTGACGTTTCTATTTTGTCAAATACATCAATGGCTTGCATTGATACTTTCTGGCTGTACACTATGCCTTGAACTGATTGTTGCAACAGTGCTTTCAACAAAGCCAATTCAGGGTGTTGATCGACCACGCCATTAATCCATTTTTTGGGGATTTGTGCTACATAAACAGTTTGTATTGAACCATCTTCATTTGAACTAGAGTGCCAGGTATGTGGCATATCAGGACCAATGATTACTAGATCCACCTCTTGATACTCTTCAATACTATTACCAACATAACGCAAACCTTTACTGTTCAAGGTTAAGCATATTTCATAATCGGGGTGATAGTGCCAATTAAAGTCTATATTTGCTATTTCATATTTTACGAAACGCCAAGAGCAGTCAGACGAAGGAATGACCTTTTCGCAGATTGCTTTCATGATAATCCCTCTTCTAGTATGCAATTTATACACTTTAAGCACTTTAAGTACCTAAACTGGGTTTTATTAATAAAACACCTAAAAGTAATATTAACACAATACTATCACAAGAGATAAAACCGGACACATTAAAGGCGACAATTTACAATAAAACGCCAGCTTTTAATTAAAAAGTACTAAAGGACGATCATTTAGTATTACTTTTATGTGCTTATTGGGGCACAATAGGTTAGTCACATAATTAGACAATATATAACAACACACAACAAATCTGATTATTTTTATTAAAATACAATGTAGCTTAGGAGTTTTATTATGAGTGATTATCTAATCCCTAACCTTGTAAATGCCTGTAACATCATGACTTTACTATCGAATTCTGAGCATGGACTAGCTGCTAACGAAATAGAATCTAAATTAAACATACCACGAACAACCGTTTTTAGAATTTTAAAAACTTTATGTTTTCAACAGATTACCGAGAAACAGGGACGGATTTATTCTGTTGGTAATAGCTTAATAGATATGGGCTTGCAATTAACTTCTGCCAGTAGGCTGAGTAATAGGGCCAAACCGGTACTACGTGAATTAGCAAAGTTATCCGGTTTTACCGCTCATTTAGCGGTGCCTAGTGGCTATAAATCCTTAATATTGGAAGTATGCGATAGTCCCAACCCCATTAGAGTTGCTTCTCGTAAAGGTACCTTAGCATCATTAAATTGCTCAAGTACGGGTAAGATATTTGCCGCACACTTATTTCGCGATGATATTGCTGAAATACAAAAAGAAGTAGGTTTTGAAAAGCGAACTAACCTGTCTATTTCATCTGTCGATGAAATGGAAAAGGAAACGTTACGGGTATTAACTCAGGGATATGGTATGGACAATAGAGAATACAATAATGACGTGATCTGCCTTGCCGCACCTATTTTTGATCATCATGGTACGGTAATTTCTGCCATAGGCGTAACGTCCCCGGCATCAATTTTTACCGCAAGTATGATTCCTGATGTGGCTAAAATTGTAAAAGCTTCAGCAACTAAGCTTTATCTTGCGGGTCGAGAAGAGCATAGGTTAATGGCTAGTTAACTTATAAAGAGAATTTAGCGTAAAAGTCAGTTATTAAGCCATCAATATTGATGGCTTTTTTATTTCTAGCTTCAAATTCTATCTGCTCGAGCTAGTTAGCTAATCACCATTAGCCATATAATTTTCTGGCATAGGTAAAGCAGCAACACCTGAATCTACCGCTGCTTGAGCTACGGCTTTAGCAACACGAACACACAAACGTGAATCCATGGGTTTAGGAATAATATAATTTTTACCAAATGCCAATATATCAATCCCAGAAGCAGCTAAAACTTCAACTGGTACGGCTTCTTTTGCTAGTTGCCGTATGGCATGAACTGCCGCTATTTTCATTTCATCATTAATAGTTCTAGCACGTACATCTAATGCACCTCTAAAAATAAACGGGAAGCACAACACGTTATTCACTTGATTTGGATAATCAGAACGGCCCGTTGCCATAATAACATCGTCACGAGCAGCTAAAGCAAGTTCAGGTTTAATTTCTGGATCAGGGTTTGAACAGGCAAAAATTACTGGTTTAGCTGCCATTAACTTTACCTGTTGAGCCGTTAATAGATTAGGTCCAGAAACACCTATAAAAACGTCAGCGCCTTTAATGGCGTCATCTAAGGTGCGTTTATCGGTATTATTGGCAAACGACTTTTTATAGACGTTTAAGTCATCACGTCGAGTATGCACGATACCTTTGGAGTCAAGCATATAAATTTTTTCTCTTTGGGCACCACACTTAATCAATAGCTCCATACATGCGATGGCAGCTGCCCCGGCCCCTAAGCAGACAATATTTGCTGCTTTGATATCTTTACCTTGAATCTCTAGGGCGTTAATCAGGCCAGCGGAAGTAACAATAGCAGTGCCATGTTGGTCGTCATGAAATACCGGAATATTGCAGCGCTCAATCAAGGCTTTTTCAATGACAAAACATTCTGGTGCCTTAATGTCTTCTAAATTAATACCACCAAAGCTGTCGGCAATATTGGCTACCGTACTGATAAAGTCTTCAACAGTTTGATGTTTAACTTCAATATCAAAAGAATCGATATTAGCAAAGCGTTTAAATAATAGCGCTTTACCTTCCATCACCGGCTTTGACGCCATAGGCCCCAGATTACCTAAACCTAAGACCGCAGTACCATTTGAGATAACCGCAACAGTATTGCCTTTACCGGTATATTTGTATACATCATCTGGATTAGCGGCTATTTCTCGACAAGGCTCAGCTACACCAGGGCTATAGGCAAGTGACAAGTCATGACTGGTTTCTGCCGAGGTGGTGAGTTCGATACTAATTTTCCCGGGTGTTGGGTAGGCATGATAATCAAGTGCTTGTTGGCGCAAATCTTTCATATAATTTTTCCTGATACGAATAAAAAAGGCTGATAAATTATTTATCAGCCAAGTATGTTGGGTAATTAGTCCAAGTTACGTGGATAGACTTGAACACTTAACGTGCAGGTTTTCTCTTAATAAAAACGAAGGTAAATTTTTGAATAAGAAAAGTTGCTAGGGTTATAAAGGTGAGTTTTTCAAATACTTTTGCCAA